>Ga0207797_1000145_pt1 | contig 50486 bp, 42 predicted proteins | sample PRCRCaboRojoPR_6_FD_187275 | JGI IMG/M metagenome (GOLD analysis project Ga0207797, IMG submission 187275) | Marine sediment microbial community from Cabo Rojo, Puerto Rico - PR CR 10% Liquid 1 (SPAdes) | ecosystem: Environmental > Aquatic > Marine > Coastal > Sediment | place: Cabo Rojo, Puerto... | reverse complement strand
ATCATTCAAGGGTCTGGCGCTTGAGCGCCACTGAGTCACCAGACAGCCTCCACACGGGGGCTTTTTTATCCAGCACTCCTAATTGCTGTGGCTGGAACCTTTTCCCGTGTCGGAAACTTATCAAAATTACTCTTTGCAATATTTTACCACCAATTTATGAAAAGTTAGTTCAAGTTTACGATAACACCATGGATCTTGAAGCCATTCCTCAGGCAAAGTATTTGCCTAACCCGGAAATTCTTACTATATTTCCAATTGACTTAAACACAAAAACATCTAACTATGAACGAATTGCTTGAAGGCGTCAAAAAATTTTCAAATGAAGAATTCAGCACATATAGCAACTTATTTAAAAAGCTGACGGATAAGCAGCACCCGCATACGCTGTTTATAACCTGTTCGGATTCCAGGATTCAACCGGGGCTGATAACGCAAAGCCGGCCCGGTGACCTTTTTATAATCCGTAATGTAGCCAACGTGGTACCGCCCTATGATTCATCTATTAATCATGAGGATACACTTTCTGCCCTGGAATATGGTGTACAGGTACTTGAAGTGAATAATATAGTTGTATGCGGACACTCCAATTGCGGAGGCTGCAAGGCATTGTTTGCAGAGAAAAATACATTCGAATCTATGCCTCATACCGGGAAATGGCTTGAGTTGGCGCGTCCTGCAAAGGATAAAGCTGAAACAAGAGGGGACAGCTCATGGAAAGAAGATCCCCATCGCTCGGTGGAGCAGGAAAATATACTGCTACAGATGGATCATCTGCTTTCCCATCCTTTTATCAGGGAAAAACAAGAAAACGGCTCCCTTCGGGTGCACGGATGGTATTATGATATAGGTGCAGGCGAGATATTCAATTACAATCTTGATAAACAACTGTTTGAGAAAATCTCTTGAAAAAAAAGTTAAGCCTGCAAAAAATATGAATTGCAAATCCCACAAGCATGAGATTTGTAATTCATTTTGTTGCACTTGTCTGCTGTTTCAAATGTTTTAGTAAAACCGGGTTCATAATTAGTCCAGGCAGGAGGGGCACTTGTAAAGTGATCACTGCCAAACAAAAACAATTTAACATTGATTAATAAAAGATTGTTTTTTAAATGGTAGCAAGTAGCTCCCAAATTTTAAACTGTTTTATTTAATTATATCCTAAATTTCAGTTGAGTAAAACTTTCTGATAGAAATATTGAATGCATCTAACTCAGAGTATCCTGATTTCTTACAACAGGACTAAAGTATCTGACATGAATCCATAAAGGAATACCAACTAATTGTTTAGTTGGTATATGTTCATTAAATTCCGAAAGGTAGGTAGACTTGAGGAGTCAGAAATTTATAAGTTGCCCCGTCTAATAATGATTGGTGCTTTCGAAAATTTTGTCCGCTGAACCGATGATGAAGCCGCTGAAGAGCTTTCCATGCCTATTCCGGTAGCGTTTTGTGAATTCATAATAGCAGGAGGGAATTTGGTGCACACCCTCTTCAAATTCAACATTCACCTTATCAGCCATAATACTCGATTGCTCCAGCAACTGCTTTTTGCTTCCCTTGATCTCACCGCCCGATTGGTTCATAATCCAACCTTCGTCTTTCAAGCGGGCGTTTATCTTTTCCAGTTCTGTATAGTTTCTAAAATCATTTACTTTAATCGCAAAGTGGTTTACTCTAAAACCAAATGCATACATCCAGGCGGCATATTCCGATTCTTCGCGGAGATTTTGGTAAACCTCAAAATTTGGAGTACCCCAGAGGGTTTTGGAAAATATCAATTCCTCCGGTTCCGGATTTTGCGGAGAAGCCTTGTCCAGAATATGTGTAATCGTATCCTGAGCGTATTTACTAAGGCGATCCGTAAGCAGATGACTGATGAAGATACGCGGTAAACCGGGATCCTCTTTATGTTCAAAATGCTGCGCGTAAGCTTTCTTTCTTGTGAAATGGTATTCGCCTTTTACCTCATATCCCCTTTTTATAAAGGGTCGGGCGATTTTCTGGAGGTTTACCCGCGGATCGTTGAACGATCGGAATGCAATGTGGTCATGGTTGATTGTTTCCCCCGCATTTAAAAACAGATTGTAAATCTTTTCTACAGAAGGATTCTGGCTGGTATAATCCTTCCAAAGCCGGCTGTATATATCCTGAAATGTCATGAATTAAGTTGATAAGTTATTAAAATTAAAATTAAAATAATTCATTATTTATTTCGAAACTGGAAAAAATCCTTCTAAGAAAAACAATTTTGAAATACCTACTGTTTGAAGTTACACTTCAAATAGCTGCTTTATTTAATATATCTTTTGCACATATAATCCAAAATTCATAATTGTAAAACGATTATAAACGAATATAGTTCATTAATAAATCAGGCTTTTCTTAGCTTCGGTAAAACGGCATTGAATGTTATATGTATTGCCTTTCTGCAGTTTATCCAGGTGATCTTCTGAGTATCTCTTTGTTGATTTTCTTAACAAAGCCTGGTCCGTTGTATATGAATCCTGTATAGATCTGAACCAGTGTGGCACCGGCATCTAGCTTTTCCAGGGCATCCTGCTCTGACATAATGCCACCTACACCAATAATAGGAATTTCTCCCCTGCTTTTCTGGTGAATATAACGGATGACGCGGGTGGATTTGTCTTTAAGCGGCGACCCGCTCAGACCACCGGAGCCAATTTCTTCAACCTTTTCGCTGGGAGTATTCAGGTTCTCCCTGGTTATGGTTGTGTTGGTGGCAATTATGCCGTCAATTCCCGTTATATAAAATATGTCGATGGCATCATCCAGTTGCTCGGTGGTGAGATCTGGGGATATTTTCAATAAAATCGGCTTTCTTCGTAGCTTTTCTTTTCTAAGTGCAGTCAGCCGGTCCAGTATACGGATGGTATGGTCTTTATCCTGGAGTTCATTCAGGTTTTTGATATTCGGGCAACTCAGGTTGATTACCACGTAATCCACATGGTCATAAATCTGATTGAATGCTGCAACATAGTCATCCAGTGCCTTATCATTGGGGGTTTCTGTGTTTTTCCCTATGTTGCCTCCCACAATTATACCAGAACCAAAATTTTTAATTCGTTTTACTGCTTGATTAACCCCATGGTTGTTGAAACCCATGCGATTGATCAAAGCCTGGTCCTTAACCAGTCGAAAAGAACGGGGTTTTGGATTTCCGGGTTGTGCCAAAGGTGTTACAGTGCCAATTTCAATGAATGAAAACCCAAAATTTCTAAATTCTTGAATCGTTTCAGCATTCTTATCAAACCCGGCAGCCAGGCCAACAGGATTTTTAAAGGTCATTCCCAGGAATTTCCTTTGTAGCCGGGTATCCCTGACATCATAAATACATGAAAGAATCCGGTCCATAAAAGGCAGAAAGAACAAAACCTTAAGAATTTTGATGGTTATATGATGGACAGTTTCGGGTTTCAGTATGAACAGAAGGGGACGGAGTAGCTTTTGGTACATTTTTTATGCAAAGATATACAAGATATATCATTTTTCTTCTCTGGGTGTATATTCTTCGAAATGGTTGTCCGAATAAAAAATGACAATTTTTTCTATACGGGGTCTTTCAGGGAAAGAAGGCTCATCTTCCTGAGATTGTTTTACACGAACATTCCCTTTTTCTTCTTTTTGAATATTCGATTCTCGTGGAGTTGATTGTTCAGGTTGTTGTTCGAACGACATTGAAGTCTGTTTTTCTTTAGAATACATCGATCCTTCTCCAAGTATAAGCCATTTTGGATTAATATCCCGGTAATGTTGTAGAAATTTGTGGATGAAATCATAACTGGGCTTGTTTCTTCCGGATAAAATGTGTGAAATACTTGATCTCTGCACACCGATGGTATCAGCCAACCTGGTAGAAGTTAAATTATGACTATTGAGAAATTCAAGCAGCCGGTCTTTCATAATATTTTTGTTACAAATGTAATCATTCAAAAATAAAACAATGCTTACATATGTAATAATAATAAAGGTTACATTTGTGAAAACGCTAAATAAAAATTTATGCCTGTTCAAAACATAACTCTTTACTTCAATCTCTTGCAAAAAGAGGCTATTTTAATGGTAGGCCAGATCGCTCACTCGGAAATTTCAATAATGGCTAGCCTGGATCCCCATCTCAAATTACCAAATAGACATAATAATTAGTGTGTTTGTTTATAAACCGACTATACAAATTCTGGTGTATTTCACTGAAGCAGGTTGATGGGGTATTAATCTGGCATTTTCCTGTATAGCCAAGAGTTTACGAGTTTAAATTAGATCTCAGTATATTGCTCCAGCGAAGACGAAGTTTAAAACTTCAAACATTACATGAATTTATTGTGGCAAAAAACTGATTAAGATTCATTTAAACCTTGTATCAGCCCTTCTTATGAGCATAAAACCCCCTCGAGCGAAATTAGAATCTAAAGTTTTTATTTAAAAGATCACCTTAAAAAACTGAATATACGACCACAATTATTTAAATCAATTTTTGGAACATGACTTTTTTGTAGTCAAAGAACGATGGATAACAAAAGCTGGTTAAATAAGTTACATATGTATACAAAAGCTGCGCCCGGGTGTAATCTCTTAAGATTACATTTGTAATTTATTGCAATTAGCAAGACTGCTGTGCGCTCGATAATTTGTGTGAAGGATTAATAAAGGGATATATCAAACAAAATGTTTGGCACCTTGCTTTATTAAGGAGGTTATAACAAACAATGGATTTCAGTATAGAACGCCTGTCCATAAAGCCGAATATTTGAATTCTTTCTAAATCACCTCTATGTTTCTACACACTTGCTTGTTCTATTTGACTCTGTGGTTCAGAATTAATATCAACCAAAGAGTTCACAATAAAATCACGATGGACACAAAAAGCTTTTTTGATCCTACACTATATGAGCAGAGTCCTGAGTAATTTATATAATTTCACATTTGTAAACATGATATTTTTCATCTCTCTTTAGTTTTTTCCAATGCATGTTTTTTGAGCTGTTGTTGGTAATTAGCAAAATTTTTGCAACCTTTACGCAAAATTGCAAAAACGATCTATGAAACCAGCACGTTTTTTATTACCATTGAGCACCTTCCTTTTACGGGTGGGTGTTGCTTTTTTTATTTATGTGATGTACTTCCACCAGGTATTGGATTTTAATTTTGAACAGCTTCAATTCTACCTTTCTTCACTTTTTAGCATTTTCGGAATATTGCTTGTAATTGGGGTATTTGCCAAAAGGCATACCCTGACTGTATTATCTGCATTAATACTTTTTCTTTTAAGTTTATACGAGGTATTCACATTCACCGGAAATTGGTTTACCATCAACTTTTCAGCAAACCTGTTTATGGCTCTGATAGCTCTTTTCTTTCTATGTTATGGAGACAGAAACAGATAAACTATAAATTCAATCATTTAAAAAGTACATAAATTTATGTTTAACATTGCTTTATTTGGTCCTCCGGGCGCAGGAAAAGGAACACAAGCAAAAAAGCTTATTGAAAAGTACAACTTAGCTTATATCGCCACCGGCGATATCCTGAGGGAGGAAATGTCAAAAGGCACTGACCTGGGAAAAAAGGTAAAGGACGTCATTCAAAAGGGAGAGCTTGTTTCAGATGATCTTATAGTGCAGATCATTGAAAAGAAGATGCTGGAAAATACCCAGGCAGATGGATTTTTGTTTGACGGGTTTCCAAGGACTTTCATCCAGGCCTATATCCTGGAAGGATTGCTTCTTAAGCTGAACACTGCACTCTCATCCATGATCAGCCTTGAAGTTCCTGAGGATGAACTTATGAGACGAATGTTGGAAAGGGCCAAACAGGAAAACAGGAGCGATGATACCGAGGAAGTTATAAAAACCCGTTTTGAGGAATACAAAACCAAAACAATTCCTGTTGCAAATTTTTACCAGGAAAAGGGCATTTATTTTGAAATAGACGGGGTTGGGACTGTTGATGAAGTTTTTGAAAGAATTGTCAATACCATCGAAAAGAAACTAACCCAGGAATGGATGAATGTTGTGCTTTACGGGCCTCCGGGCTCCGGTAAAGAAACCCATGGCAGGGATCTTGCAGAAAAATACAACCTGATATACATATCTATGGGTTCCAGGGTATATGAAGAAATGAGCAAAGGAACCGAGATGGGACAAAAAGCAAAATCCTATATTGAAAGAGGGGACATAGTACCTGATGAATTCGCAATTCGGGTAATTGAGGAACAAATAAAAACAAACCCCAATGCCAGAGGATTCTTGTTTAAAGGTTTTCCGAAAACGGTGATTCAGGCCTACATTTTGGACGGTTTGTTGCGCAAAGTAGAATCGTCCGTTTCCTGTTTGCTGAATTTGGACATACCAACCCTGGAATCGGTAAAAAGGCTTACGGCAAGGGGCAAAACAGAGAAAAAAAGACCTTACGACCAGAATATCAATACCATCATCCGAAGGATTGAACAATTCGATAAACATACAAGACCTGTCCTGGATTTTTACAAGAGAAGAAACATCATTTATGACATAGACGGTATTGGTTCACAGGAAGAAATATTTCAAAAATTATCCGTGAATCTGGAACAGGCATTCAAAGAATTGAGGTAATTCAATATTTAAAAAAAATTTGCTGCACCGGATATAGTTCTATTATTTAGATGGAATATAAATTTTCAGGCCTTCTAACCGGATATCTTTAACTATTATTATCTTTGGAGGCTTTAGAAGAACTGTAAATCCAAATATGTTTTATACAAGCATCATAACGTCACTGCTACCTTATATCCTTCTATTTGGGGTTTTTAGCACACTTTTGGTTAACCGGCTAGCGTGCACCAATAACAACCTAAATACGAAAAGAGGTTATGCTGCCATTCAAAAGCAGCAGGACATTGATGCATCCAGCACCTACCTCTTTTCTTTGGAAAAAGAAAGGTATCAAAAGGAACAACCAGACCCCGGGAAGAGTAAAATATACAGGAGATCAAGCATAACCAATGAATTCCTGAGTGAGGAGAATAAAATATATCGACCGCCGGAATTCGTTTTAAACTCTATTCCAGGACTCAACAATACTTTTTGCCTTAGAGGTCCACCAGCGTGAAAACATTTTAGACCACTTCACGTTATTTTCAAGATTTTCATTTAAAAGCCATTAAACTTAATTTAAGTTAATACCTGATTTATTAACTTATAAACCTAAAATTATGAATGCATTAATAAAATGGAGTTCTTTATTCCTCTGTATTATTATATCAGGCAATTCTATATGGGCCCAGGAAAAGGAGGATCATATACCTGACACCTTGCTTGTGGATGAGTATTACATCAATGATGTGCTGGTTACAGCCAACAAGAAAAGCGAGCGCCTATCTGAAGTAGCGGCTTCAATTTCCACTTTGTCATCTGTTAAGGTTGAGGATAAACAAATTGAAACCCTGAACGACCTGACGTTTGCTTCACCAAATATCCATATGCCTGATTATGGCTCTAGTTTAACCTCACCCATATACATCAGGGGGATTGGTTCTAGAATCAATGAACCCGCTGTTGGTCTGTATGTTGATGACATTCCCTATTTTGAAAAGGCTGCTTTTGATTTTAACCTTTTTGATATTGAAAGCATTGAGGTTTTGAGAGGTCCACAGGGAACGCTTTACGGGCGCAACAGCCTGGGAGGTATAATAAAGATTTATACCGAGGATGTTAAAAACCGGCCAACCACCAATTTTTCGGTTGGTTTTGGCAATCACGAAAGGAAAACCTATCATCTAAGGCAGAATGTTCCGCTGAGCGATAAGCTTTTAGCCTCCTTTTCAGGGAACTATATGAACCATAACGGTTACTATACCAATCAGTATGAGCGAAATACCATTGGCGGTAAAGAAGACCTTTCAGGAAGGGTGAAACTCAAATACACGCCTTCTGAAAATGCCAGCTATCAATTCATCCTGGATGCAAAGGATACCAGGAACAATGGATATCCTTATGCCACAGTTCCTGAGAATGGAGAAAAGAAGACCATCAATTACAATCACAACAGCTATTACAGAAGAGATATCCTGAGCACAGGGGTGAAAGCTGAATATGACATCAATGATTATACTTTGAATTCAGTTACATCCTATCAATTGCTTGACGATTTTCAGGATATTGACCAGGATTTTACCCCTGCCCAACTGGTTTATGTAACTCAGGACCGCCGCCACCATATGCTGACCCAGGAGATCAACTTTACGAGCCCTCAAAACAAACGATTTGAATTTGTTACAGGACTTTTTGGTTTCTATCAATTAAGAGACAAGCAGGTGGATGTATTTTACGGGGAGGATGCCATACCTGTATTCAACCTGCCTGCGCAAATGCACAAGATTAAAAATTATGATAAAACCACCGGAGGGTTTGCCGTATTTGGGCAGATGACCTATAAAGATTTTCTCGTTGATAATCTAAAAGCCACAGCAGGTTTACGATACGATTATGAGTACAACGAGCTGGATTACCTTTATCTTCTCAACATGAAGGATAATGAACGGGTACAGGGTGATTTTGTACATGACAAGGCTTATCCTGAAATTTTGCCGAGAATCAGCTTCCACTATTCCTGGAATGATCGCCTGGTTCAATATCTTACTTATACCAAGGGATACAAAAGTGGTGGCTTTAACTCTACCTTCGAGAGAAAGCAGGATCAGACCTATCGGCCTGAATACAGCCTGAATTATGAAACCGGATTAAAGTGGTCCTCCAATCGGTTAACTGCCAGTTTTGCCCTTTACAATATAGATGTAAAAGACAAACAGGTGTATCAGATTGATACCCTGAGCCATGGTCCTTTATTACAAAATGCGGCAGAGGCAAACAGCAGGGGGCTGGAATTGGAAGTCAACCACAGAATCATGAAAAACTGGTCAAACTATGTCACTTTTGGTTATACCCATGCCAAATACGAAGAATATTTGAAGGATCCGGCCGACGACATTGATTACAGTGGTAATTTCATCCCCTACATTCCCAGGTACACGTTTAGTTTAGGGAGCAATTATCGGTGGGTAGTTTCCAGGGGTATCCTGAATGAGCTTAGATTTCATGCTTCCTATAATGGCATCGGGAAACATTTCTGGAACGATGAAAATACCATGAAGGAGAAATACTATGGCTTACTGAACATGAGAATAACCGGGGTATTCGACCAGATCAACTGTTCCATCTGGGCAAAAAATGCCCTGAATACTGATTATAATGTATTCATGTTCCAGGCATTTAACAACACCTATTCACAAAAAAATGCACCATTGCGGTTTGGACTAACCATTTCCAGCAATCTTAACATTCCAAACCTGTTAAATTTCCGTTAGAATGAAGCCAACCCAGAAATACGGCATATTGTTGAGCCTCTACCTTGCTCAATCCATTCCGATGAGCTTCTTTTCCACCGTGTTGCCTGTTATTATGCGGATGGAGGAGTATTCCCTGTCAAGTATCGGATTAATCCAGCTTATCAAAATTCCATGGATTGTTAAATTTCTATGGGGCCCAATTGTTGATCACAATGCAAGGGATAACATGCATTACAGAAAATGGATCATCGGATCGGAGGTGTTTTATGCCGTTGTGATCGTTGCCATTGGATTCTTTAATCTCCAAAGCAATTTTACCACCATCATCGTATTGATGATCATTGCCTTCGTAATGTCGTCGATCCAGGATATCGGTTCAGATGCCCTGGCCGTAAGAATACTGAAAAAAACGGAGCGTGGTCTTGGAAACAGCATGCAATCTTCCGGCAACTTCCTGGGTACATTGTTCGGCAGTGGGGTTTTGCTTTTTCTTTACACCGTCATCGGCTGGCAATATTTAATGTTTGTGCTCAGCGGTATTGTTTTGATAGCGCTCATACCTGTTTCCCGATACCGCGAACCCAGAAAACAGCAGGAATTCCATCTTAAAAGAAACCGGATCGCCTTTTCCAATATTCTTGGATTCTTTCGGCAGAAACGCATTGGAAGAAGGGTGACATTGCTGGTAATATTTTATGCAGGTATAATAGGTATTCTGGCCATGCTTAAACCTTACCTGGTGGATCTGGGTTATACGGTAAAAGAGATTGCATTTATGACCGGTATATTTGGGACAGGTTTCGGTGCTGGGAGCGCATTTTTGGGTGGTTATATTTTACGCCGCCTTGGTAACATGAACGGTTTGCGGCTTTTTGCCCTTTACGGATGTTTGGCTGCCGCCTTTATGACCTTCGTGGCTTTTGGAAACACCCATATCGTTTTGATTTATATTGGAATAGCACTGATATGGAGCGCCTATGGCATGTCGTCGGTAGCGATATTTACCATTTCAATGAACACCGTGAGAAAGGGAAAAGAGGGCACCGACTATACCCTCCAGATTGTGTTAACACACCTGAGCAGCCTCCTGGTAGTGGTAATAAGCGGAAGGATAGGAGACTGGATAGGTTATTCGGGATTGTTCCTAACAGAAGCCCTGGTAGGACTTATTGTTACCCTGAGCATCGGGAGGTTGTATTTTGATCCGGAACTGGCACGGCAACCCGATTACGTTATATCCGAGCAGATTAAAAAAGAAGAGTCTACAATATGCAGATAGATAAAGAGCTGATTAGAAAGTACAACAAACCGGGACCCCGTTATACAAGTTATCCCCCGGCCAATTACTTTACGGAAGAATTTACGGAAGCCGATTATATTCAAATGGTCAGGGATTCGAACAATGAATGGCCTTCAGCCATTTCGCTTTATATACACATCCCTTTTTGTCCCCAGATCTGTTTTTTCTGTGGATGCAACACCAACTTAATGCCTAAAAAGAAAGAGATTGAAAGGTACATCCATAATGTGAAGAAGGAGATCGATCTTGTTGCTGAAAACCTGGATAAATCCAGGCTGGTTACCCAGATCCACTGGGGAGGAGGCACACCAAATTCTCTAAACCTGGCCTATGTGGAAGAAGTCATGAACCTGATCTACGAAAAGTTCAGCATTTCTTCCAACCCGGAAATTGCTATGGAATGCAGTCCGGCTTACCTGGAGCTAGATCATGTGATAAAGCTTGCCAATATGGGATTTAACAGGATGAGCCTGGGCATACAGGATATTAACGAAGATCTGCTAAAAAGGCTGAATCGCAGGCCTGCCCGGTATCCTATTAAAGACATATACAGAACGGCCAAGAAAGCAGGTTTCGAGGGGGTGAATTTTGATTTTGTCTATGGATTACCATCACAGACAGTTGAAGATCACATGGAAAGCATTAAAAAGGCTATTGAAATCAGCCCGGAAAGAATTGTCACTTTTTCCTATGCCCATGTTCCCTGGTTTAAAGAGCATCAGAAAAAACTTGAAGACTATAACATTCCCCAGGCTGACACCAAGTTGAAAATGCTTGAGTCCTCCTTCCAGATTTTGACGGAAAACGGATATGAAGCTATTGGTATGGACCATTATGCCAAGCCCGGCGATGAGCTGAGCCTGGCTCTGAAAAACAAAACCCTCCACAGAAATTTCCAGGGTTATTGTACCAGGGAAAAAACCGGCCAGGTTTATGCTTTTGGTGCCACAGGTATAAGCCAGCTTTCAGGCGGTTATAGCCAGAATACCAGGATATTGAAAGATTATAATCAAAGTCTGGAAAATAACCACTTACCCGTTTTCAGAGGTTACAGACTGAACCGGGAAGAAAAGATCAGAAGAAAAGTGCTCAATGAAATCATGTGCAACCATTATCTCAATTTTGATACAATTGCCAGGGATTTTAAAATAACCCGACAGCAACTCAAAGAGGTGATTGATTACAATCCCGGTAATCTCAATGAATTTGTGGCAGATGATCTGCTTGAATACGACGATCGGGAATTGAATGTCACCGCCAGGGGATTCTTTCTTATCAGAAACATTGCCATGGCTTTTGATCCCCTGATGAAATCAACACAGCAGAACCGATATTCAAAAACCATTTAAGCATAAGAAAGTTTGACCATGAAGGAACAATACGATATTATTATCCTTGGGGCCGGCCTTACCGGTTTGACACTGGCACACAAATTAAAAGATTCAGGACTTTCTATCCTGATTTTGGAAAAAGAGGAAAAACCCGGAGGGGTGATTGCAACACACCGGGAAGATGGTTTTATATATGAGGAGGGACCAAATACAGGCGTGGTCAAATATGGGGAAGTTGCCGAATTGTTTGATGAGCTGAAGGATTATTGCACTCCCTTTATACCGGATGATGCTGTTAAAAAAAGATACATTTGGAAAGGTTACCGTTGGGAGAAGCTTCCTTCCGGATTGAAAGAAGGAATCAATACACCATTATTCAGCTGGAAAGACAAATTCCGTATTCTTGGCGAACCTTTCAGGAAACCTGGTGACGACCCACAAGAGACACTCGACAGATTGGTCAGAAGGAGAATGGGAGATTCATTCCTGAATTATGCAGTAGATCCTTTTATTCTGGGCGTTTACGCCGGCGATCCTTCTATAATTGTACCCAAATACGCACTTCCAAAATTGTATAACCTGGAGCAGGATTACGGTAGCTTTATTGGTGGGGCGGTTAAAAAGAAGTTTGAAAAGAAGGATGAGATGGAACAAAAAGCCACCAGGGATGTTTTTTCAATATATGGTGGGCTGGAAAATCTGGTCAAAGGCCTTTATCAATCGGCAGGAGAGGACAAATTCCTGTTCGGTGTGGAAAATCTTCGGGTAAATCCGAAAAGAGAAGGATTCGATTTGGATTTTGACCATCAGGGAGAAATTTTGAAGTTGAAGGCAAACCGGGTTGTTTCTACAGTTGGGGCTTATGAGATTCCTTCAATTTTCCCGTTTATAGATCAGAATGATATCGACCATATTGCCAACCTGAAGTATGCAAAAGTAGTTCAGGCGGCTGTAGGCTTCAGAAATTGGGAAGGTCCGCAATTAAATGGCTTTGGAGGACTTGTGCCCCATATTGAAAACCGGGATATACTGGGAGCGCTGTTTATGTCATCCTTCATACCGGAACGTGCACCGGATGGTGGACAACTGTTTGCCATTTTTATGGGTGGAGTGAGAAGGGAAGAAATGTATGAAAAAAACGATCAGGAACTGGCCGGAATCCTGGAAAAGGAGATGAAAAACATGTTTGGATTGCATAAATTCCAACCTGATATTTTAAGGCTTAACCGTTATCAGCATGCCATACCCCAGTATGGGAAGGAAAGCGGTAAACGGTTTGAAACCATAGCAAAACTTGAGAATCAATACAGTGGTCTTGTAATTGCCGGAAATCTGAAAGGCGGCATTGGCATGGCCGACCGGATTAAACAGGCTACTGATATCGCCGATGCGCTGAAGCCTTAGTAGAACTCGTAATTGTACCGGTAAAGTACCCGGTAATCATACAGCGCATAATATACCTCGGCCTTCTTTACGATGCCCCGGTTATTGTAGAAATATTTTTTGTGAGAATACTCCTCAGCCATTGAATCATACCACATTTCCTTTGAAAGATGTCCATTGCTATTATATTCAAATATTTTGGAAATGTGAATCTTACCTTTGGGCTGTTCTTTCTGAATTTCTACCAGTTGGTTGTTTTTATTGTAGGCAAATTCCTTGCGATAGATGAAATTTCCCTTCTGATATTTGGTTTCTTCTATTTTTTTGTTGTTGCCGTTAAATTTATAGGAGATCTTTTTGGTTCTCTGACCGTCGGGATTATATTCAAGATTTTCAATAAGATTTCCGTTGTTATCGTATTTGTTAACAACACGCGATATAAGCTGGCCTTTATTGTTTAATACCCTGATATTTGCCGTATTTCCCTCGTATGAGAACACCCTTTTTTGAACCAGGTTGCCCTGGCGATCCTTTTTTATGATATTGGTGAGCTTCCCTGCACTGTTATACTGATAATCGATAACGCGGTGTTCGCTTCCGTTGAAGCGCCGCTCCCTGATTTTCTTACCCTGGCTGTTATAGTCGATGGTTTGCTTGAAGCGCACCTCATCTTCTTCCACGCTGTAATTTACGTATTCTGTTTTATCCTGATTCTGGTTGTATTTGTAGCTGAGCTCCTGGTTAATGTCGCCGCGCCGATAATATTCTTCCTTAATGACATTGCCATTGTGGTCAAATTCTTTGAACGAATTTTTGTAACCCTCATCAGCAGGTTCGCCATTCTTATATTTAAAATTGATTTGCGTCTGCGACTGGATATCCTGGTTGACGATGGTATTTTTTTCCAATGCCTGGGGCAATTGGGCAAGCAATACATTCAAAGGCAGAAATGTCATCAGAAATAAAAACGAAATGGTTTTCATACTGTTAATCAGGATTATTTTTGATTTGACTTGTTCAAATATAACCAAAAAACTCATTTTACGTAAATGTTTATGTTTTTCAAATGAATTTGTACGGAAAAAAGATCAATAAGTTTGAGCTGTAAGTAATATTTTATTAATATATTTGAAACAACAACAAAGATTCATTCATATGCAAAACATCCATATTCAGCGATCACTCGAAAACCCTGATAAACCTGAAGTTAAGTTCAATGCTGAAACAGGAGTATGTGAGATCATTGGTGAATCCTACATGGAATCTACCTATACATTCTATCTGCCCTTAATGAATTGGATTGAGGAGTATATCAAGACCGTAGGCGATAAAATTACCATGAATATTAAGCTTGTTTACTTTAATACCAGTGCCACCAAATGTCTGCTCGACATTTTTGAAATACTTAAGAAGTACCAGGATGAAGGGGGAGATGTTGAAGTAAACTGGTTCTATGATAATGAAGATCCTGATATGGTACACGAGGTAGAAGATTTTGAAATAGAATCGGGTCTTGAGATTAACCTGAAAGAATTTTAATCTTTACATTTACCCTTACGATAATCGTAAAACCAATTATTATGGCGGATCTTCAGACAAGATATCTTGGTTTTAAACTGAAAAGCCCTATTATTGCGGCTAGTTCGGGTCTGACCAATTCCGTTGAAGACATTAAGGAATTTGAGAAAAACGGGGCCGGTGCAGTTGTCCTGAAGTCTATCTTTGAAGAAGAAATACGGGTGCAGCTGGAACAAGACCAGGCGGCCATGTCTAAGGAGTCATTTTTATATCCCGAAACCCTGGAATTTTATGAAGACTTTGCCTCCGATGATGCTTTAACGCGTTACCTAAGCATGATAACGGAGGCCAAAAAGACGGTTTCAATACCCATCATTCCCTCGATCAATTGCGTTACTTCCGAGAAATGGCCGTTTTATGCCCAATACCTTCAGGATGCAGGTGCCGATGCCCTGGAGTTAAATATATTCCTGATGCCTTCTGATTTCGGAAAAACCTGTGACGAGAGGGAAAGGGAATACTTCCAGATCATAGAAGAAGTAAAAAAATACGTGAAGATACCCATATCCCTTAAAATCAGCTTTTATTCCAACAATCTCGGATCACTGATTCAGGAGCTTTCTTATTCAGGCATCGACGGGCTGGTACTTTTTAACCGATTTTACAGTCCGGATATTGACATCAATAAGATGGAAATCATATCAACCAATGTTTTAAGCAAACCCTCGGAAATGTCTATGCCACTGCGTTGGATCGGCATCATGGCAGACCGGGTGGAATGTGATCTGGCTGCTTCTACGGGTATTCATGACGGAAGTGGAGCCATAAAACTCATGCTGGCTGGCGCCAATGTGATCCAGGTAGCATCCACGGTTTATAAGAACGGTAAATATTATATACAAACCATGCTCAATGACATTGAAACCTGGATGAATGAAAAGGGATATAAAAACCTGGATGAATTCAGGGGATTACTAAGTACCAGGAAAACAGAAAATCCTGCAGCCTACTACAGAATGCAATTCATGAGATATTTTGCAGGCAGGGATTAAGCGCTGATCCGTTTACCTGGTGGTTTCCTTATCGGATAAAGGCCTGATTGGGAAGATGCGACCGGAAAAAAGGAAAAAAAGGCCAAGCAAAAAGACGCATGCAATGATCATTGTGTAGTACCCGGAAGAACCTGTAAAAACATCCTTCAGGCTGGCTTCCATGACGGGTTTATCCGTAAAATACAAAAACAGGTAACTTGCCAGGTTGTTTACCAGATGGATAAATATGGGAAGCGCCAGATTTCTTGTTTTATAGTAAACCCAGCTTATAAAAATACCCATAAGGAATGCCCCTATAAATTGCCAGGGATTCAAATGGGCAAGTCCAAACAACAAATTTGTCCAGATAATTGCCTTCACCGGGGAATAATTACGCAAAAAACCCTCCTGAACTACACCTCTGAATATCAACTCCTCCAGAACAGGTGCCGCGATAACCGCGGTAATAAAAGCAGGTACGGTTTTGCTGAACATGCTTTCAAATAATTCCCTCAATCTTTCCGGAATAGGGAATAGATTTGTAATTGGATCAATCACAATAATTACCAGTACAGTCAATATCAAAATGATGATGTAGTCTGCAGGTGTTACCCTGTAATGAGTAAAAGCCGGCCGGTTTAAATAAATCCTTGTTTTTATAACGGTTATAGCCAACAATGTTCCTCCTGCTGCCAGCAAATACCCAAGTAATTCAACAATATCAAGAACCAGCTCATTCCTGGCAAAACCACCAAGCGAAATTAATAACCCTGTTATAATTGATAAAAAAATAAAAATCAAGACAATGCCAAAACCCTGCGGGATATTGGGATAGTACCAGGAAGTGCTGTTTGAAGGGTTTTCCATTGTTACTCCGGTAAATTCAGATTTAACGGGGCCAAAAATAAATAAAATGATATTTATATTGAAACCGCTTATCAATCTTTCCTTCTTATTTGTTTATTTTTGTAAGATATATAAATCATAAAAAATTAATAACATGCATCATACGGTGAAAGTAAAAGAAAATGTACATTGGATAGGAGTCAATGACCGGAAAACCCATCTTTTTGAGAATCTTTGGCCCCTCGACAATGGAATATCCTATAATTCCTACCTGATTGACGATGAAAAAGTAGCATTAATTGATACGGTCAATTACAGTTCAACAGAGGAATATCTTGACAAAATCCGCAGTGTCATTGGAGGAGACCGCTCAGTGGATTATCTTATAGTAAATCACATGGAACCCGATCATTCAGGAGCCATACGGGCGCTTGTAGAGACATATCCCAACGTCCGGATCGTGGGCAATGTTAAAACATTCAAAATTGTCGAAGCCTATTACGGATACAAAGACAACTTGTATGAGGTCAAAAACGGTGATGAGCTCGACCTGGGTCAACACAAACTGAAATTTTTCTCAACTCCCTGGGTACATTGGCCGGAAACCATGATGACATATGACCAGAGCGAAAAAATCCTGTTCTCAGGAGATGCGTTTGGCAGTTTCGGATCTCTTGATGGTGGAATCTTTGATGACGAGATCAATTTTAATTTCTATGAAGACGAAATGAGGCGTTATTTCTCCAACATCGTTGGAAAATACAGCAACATGGTTCAGAAAGCTTTTAAGAAGCTGGGAGATCTGGATATCCAGGTAGTAGCTTCCACCCATGGTCCTGTATGGAGGAACAATCCTGAAAAGGTGCTTTCTCTATACGACCGATGGAGCAAATTTGAAACAGAGACCGGCGTGGTAATAATTTTCGGTTCTATGTACGGCAACACAGAAAAAATGGCCGATTATACCGCCCGAAAGATCGCTGAACGGGGTATTAAGAACATACGGGTTAGGGATGCATCCAAAACCCACCTCTCTCATCTGATCAATGATGTATGGCGGTTCAAGGGTGTTATTCTCGGGAGCGCTGCCTACAATGCAGGTATGATGCCTCCAATGGAACATTTTACCAAAACCATGGAGCATATCAATCCCAAAAATCATTATCTGGGATTGTTCGGTTCTTATAGCTGGACAGGCGGGGGAGTGAAAACGCTCAACAATTTTGCTGAAAACATCGATTGGGAGATGGTGGCTGATCCGGTTGATGTAAAAGGTGTACCGGACGAGGAAGCCTTCAAAGGTTGTGAAACCCTGGCCAACGCAATGGCTGATAAATTGTTGGAAAAATAGAGCGAGATCTTATTTCTATTCAAATAATTCTTAATTCCATATGAAAAAAGAACTGGAAGTAGGTATCAAACATACGGAAAGAAAAGAAGTGACCCCTCAAGATACGGCAGCACACTATGGATCGGGCACTCTGGAAGTTTTTGCCACTCCTGCCATGATTGCCCTGATGGAAAACACTGCCCTTAAAACCGTACTTCCGTATATATCCGAAGATCAAGATACGGTGGGTTCAGAAGTCAACATCAGGCATTTAAAACCCACTGCTGTAGGTCAAACCGTGGAATGTGAAGCCATTTTGACGGAAACCGAAGGCAAGAAGCTGGTTTTTGAGGTATCCGCAAGTGATGAAAAAGGAATTATAGGCAAAGGCAGGCACGTAAGATATATTATTAACAAAGAACAATTTTTGTCAAACTTAAAAACTTGATTTTATGAGAAGGTCAATTATTGCAACCCTGTTTTTATTGATTATATCCGGATTCCTTCATATTGAGGCACAAGAAATCAGAAATTTGCCTGAACCCAAGAAAAGAGGAGGGATGCGGCTGATGAAAGCATTGAATCAGAGGCAATCGTCCCGGGAATTTGTTGATAAAGAAATGAGCGATCAAATGCTCTCGAATCTCCTATGGGCAGCATTTGGTATAAACCGGCCGGAATCCGGAAAACGCACGGCGCCTTCATCACATAATGTTCAGGATATTCAGATCTATTTAACAACAAGCGAAGGGGCTTTTTTGTATTTGCCTGAAAAAAATGCACTTAAGGAAATCGTCAGTGAAGATGTCCGCTCAAAGACGGGAAAGCAGGATTTTGTTGCCAACGCGTCTGTGAACCTGGTATATGTTTCTGATTTTTCAGCATATTCCGAAGGAAGTAAACAACAACATATGGTTACTGCAGGCACTCACTGTGGTTTCATTGGTCAGAATGTTTATTTATTCTGTGCATCTGAAGATTTAAATGTAGTGTTCAGGGGCTGGATTGACAAGAAACTGATAAAAAAGACACTGAATCTGAATGAAGATCAGCATGTCATGTATAGCCAGTCTGTTGGATTTCCAAAACCATAATTTATGCAGTATAACTTTAATGAGATCATACCCAGAGCAAATACGAACAGTGTGAAGTATGACTGGAGAAAGAGGCTTTTTGGAAGGGAAGATGTACTTCCCATGTGGGTGGCGGATATGGATTTCAGGGTACCGCCCGCTGTTACGGAAGCAATAATGGAAAGGGCCCGGCACGAAATATATGGTTATAGCATGCGACCGGAGTCATTCTACCAGTCAGTAATGGACTGGACAGAAAGAAGATACGGCTGGTCCATTGGGCGTGAATGGCTTACCTTTACTCCTGGTATTGTACCGGCAGTCAATTTAACCATAATGGGGCTTACTGAACCCGGCGACAAGATCATGATCCAGCCTCCGGTTTATTTTCCGTTCTTCCAGGCTGTAAGGAAGAACAAGAGAAAACTTGTGGAAAACCGGCTTCTTCTTAGCAACGGGAGATATCATATCGATATGGAGGATTTTGAGGAGCAGCTTAAGTCTGGAGTGAAGCTTTTTATCCTGTGTAATCCACATAATCCAGGTGGTTCGGTTTGGACCCGTGAAGAGCTGAAAACCATGGGAGAACTTTGTGTACAATACAATACGATGATCATTGCTGATGAGATCCACGCGGATATCGTATTCCCGGATCATGTATACACACCGATGGCTTCTGTCAGTCAGGAGATCGCCCAAAATACCATAACATTCCTGGCACCCAGCAAAACTTTTAATATTGCTGGATTATCAACAGCTATAGGAATTATTCCCAACCGAAGACTAAGGGGGGAATTTGATGAGATGATCGAAAAAATCCACCTGTGGCACGGTAATATTTTTGGTAATGTCGCCCTGGAGGCTGCTTATAATAATGGAGAACAATGGCTGGATGAGTTGCTTGAATACCTGTCCGGAAATCTCAAGCTCATCAGTGAAGTTGTTGAAAAAATTCCAGGGATACAACTTGTCAAACCCGAGGGTACTTACCTTGCCTGGCTGGATTGCAGGGAACTTCCCGTGGATGATAATGAGATCAACCGTTTTATGGTAGAGAAGGCAAAAGTAGGGATGAATGAAGGCTCAACATTCGGGAAAAACGGTGCCGGCTTTCAGCGACTCAATTTCGGATGCCCTCGCCAAACCCTGAATACAGCACTTGAAAATATAGAACACACAGTGAATAAGCTTTAATGATACTCCTTTTGGAGAAATTGGGGGGGATTCGCCAAAAGATTTGCCTGGTGGCATTTTTTCTTTAAATTTACAGGATCATTGTAAATTATATCTCTTTACATTATGAAGCATTCCGTCATTTCCCTGATGCTTATTCTTGGACTAACGATGTTGAGTTGTGCTGGTATTCAATTTGACCGGGAATATGAGCTAAACGAAGGGGAGGAGTTTGTTATTAATCTGAAGACCAATCCAGCCACTGGATATACATGGAGCATAACCCAGGGCCTTGCTGATTCCCTTATCACGCTTCAGGCAGAAGAATATGTTCCAAGGAAAAACCCTTCCGGTAAGCCCCGTTTGGGCGCGGGTGGAACCAAAAAATGGCATTTTCGCGCTGAAAAACCAGGCAAAACTACCCTGAAATTTGTCTATAAACGACCGGGAACAGAAGAAACCAGGGAAACAAGATACTTTCAGATACGGGTAAAATAATACCCGTGCAACCTCATGAAATAAATACCAATTAGAACCTGGTTTCATCCGTTTTTGAAAATGCCCTTCTTTTCTATCGATTGTGAAGCAGGGTGGCCTTTATTTATTGATTTTGTTTTCATCTTCTCAACATTTATCTGATCTGAATTGTTATAATACCTGTATAAGTTAAAAGAGCCGGGATATGGATACTGCAAAAAAACAAAATCAAAACAGAAACAGATTAATTTATGAGTCCAGCCCCTATCTTCTGCAACATGCTGACAATCCTGTCGATTGGTATCCATGGGGCAAAGAGGCATTTGAAAAGGCCTACAAACAAAACAAACTTGTATTGATTAGCATAGGATACGCAGCCTGCCACTGGTGTCATGTAATGGAACATGAATCTTTCAGCGATCCGGAGGTTGCAAGAATCATGAATCAGAATTTTGTATGCATCAAAGTCGACAGGGAAGAACGACCGGATGTAGACAGCATATATATGGATGCCGTTCAGATCATCACAGGTTCAGGAGGCTGGCCGCTCAATTGTTTCGCCCTGCCAGACGGCCGACCGGTATATGGCGGAACCTACTTTAAAAAAGATCAATGGAAGCAATTGTTGATGAACCTGGCAGACACCTATCACCGTACGCCGGGAAAGCTGGAACAGCAAGCGAATGACATCAAGGAAGGGGTGCAAAACATTCAATTGATGGATACAGTAACCACCATTCCTGAATTTCGGGATAAAGAGCTAAAGGATAGGATGGAAACGGTTCAGCGTTTTCTTGACAACGAACACGGAGGCGTAAAAGGTACGCCCAAATTTCCAATGCCTGTATTTTATCAATATCTCCTGAAATATCACTTTCACACCAGCGATCAATCTATACTGGATCACGTACTTTTCACCCTGAAAAAACTGGAGGAAGGTGGAATTTATGATCAGCTTGGCGGTGGTTTTGCGCGCTATTCCACAGATAATAAATGGATGGTGCCCCATTTTGAAAAAATGCTCTATGACAATGCGCAGTTGGTAAGTCTTTATAGCCAGGCTTATCTTTATACCAGGGAAGAACATCTGAAGGATACTGTGGTTGAAACACTCGATTTCATGCAACGGGAGATGATGTCGGAGGAAAACCTGTTCTATTCTTCCATTGATGCAGATAATGAAGAAGGAGAAGGGGCATATTATACATGGACCCGAAAAGAGGTTGACTACATCCTGCATTCAACCTCTGATATTGTAGGCGATTATTTCGGCATTCACTCCGAGGGTAATTATGAAGGCAAAAACGTGTTGACAAAAAATATGAACCTAGATGACCTGGCTGATAAATACCGGCTTTCTGTCAGTAAAGTGAAGGACATCATCCAGGAAGGCAAACAAACCCTTTGGGAGCGCCGGGAAAAACGCTCGAGACCGGCAACCGACAGGAAAGTAATTACCTCGTGGAATGCACTGGCTGTTAAAGCTTTTATCGACGGTTACAGGGCTACCGGAAAGGGAAAGTACCTAAGGGTTGCTCTCAATAGTGCAGAGTATCTTATCGGATATCAGTTACAAAGCGATTACAGGCTGAGTCGCATCTACATTGACGGAAAATCAAGCGTGAATGGTTTTCTGGATGATTATGCCTTTCTTATTGATATGTTGCTGGATCTTTACCAGATTACCTTCGATGCCAAATGGGTAGACTGGGCCTACAAGTTAACCGAATATGCTTTGCGCAACTTTTCCGATGCAAGAAGCAGCCTCTTGAATTACATCTCGGAGCCTGACGAACAACTGATATCAAACAAAACAGAGGTGATAGATTCAGTACTGCCTTCTTGTAACTCATTATTTGCAAAAAATCTGTTTGTTCTGGGTCATTATTTTTATACCGATTCCTACATTGAGCGTGCCAGAAAAATGCTTGCATCAGCCAATACCATGATACCACGTAATCCCCTATACTTCTCCAACTGGCTGAACCTGATGCTCTGGTTTATCCATCCACCGTATGAAGTGGCAATAGTAGGAAGGAAATCCGAAGAATACAGGAAAAGGTTTGAAACGTTATATCATCCGGGCATGATTCTGGCCGGTGGAACACATGAAGGCAACCTGCCCATTCTGAAAGACAGGTTTAAACTGGGCAAGACCCAGATTTACATTTGCCAGGGGCAGGTATGTCAAAAGCCCTTGAATAATGTTGATGAGGCCATTCAACAAATAGTTTAACCCAATCAATCCTTTTATTAAAAGTTTGCATCCTTTTTTAAAAAAGGCTTACTTTGTGGCCGCTGTATAAATAAGTGGCCAATGAATAAAAAGAAGATTGCCAGGACTCTAACAGGCTTCTTTGCTGCTGTATTTTTTGTTATTGTGTTATCTTTTCTTTTATGGTTTTTTCAACCCAAAAAAGAACTGGATGTATTCCTTCTAAACAAAACGGTACCTACCCGGGAGCGGAACGAACACAAATCATTTCACTGGGTGCTTAACCAGAATAGATTTGTCAAACCCAACGGCGAATCTTATAAGCTGAAAGAAGATTACTACGGTTTTTTTCCAACCAACCCGGAAAAACAACAATTCGATTTCAGGAGTGTATCCATTCGTGATATAGATCAGATTTCCGACAATTCGGATTTTGCCTATTATGCTGATACATATGGTGTTTATTACAACGACTGGGTTAAGGATGCACAGGTAAACATGGAATCGGAACAGAAGGTTTACGGGGGACTAAATCAAAACGACTACCTGCTGCTGAGAGATCTTATGGATAAGGGAAAAACCATTGTCACCGAATTTGTGCTTCTCAATAAAACCACTTCTCCGCTGGTCAGGAGAAAAACGGAAGATTTGCTTCAGTTTTCCTGGGAGGGTTGGATTGGCAGGTATTTTTCTTCCCTCAATATAAAACAGAATCCCGGTTTCCCCGCCTGGATCGTGGATCTCTATGAACAACAAAACGGGGAGGAATGGAATTTCAATAAATCCGGGATTGTGTTGATCCACAGGTACGGTACGGTAATCGTTTTAGATGCTTCAACACATCTCAACACAGATGTACCAATCATTCGAACCCAAAATGGCTTTGCAAAAAGATACCAACTTCCCTCCATCATCGAATATCCATATTGGTTTGATATAGTAGAAACCATTAATTCTGAAGATGTTGCAGCCCGTTTTGATTTACCAACCAATGCCAGGGGTGATTCATTACTCGCCGATTATAATTTAAGCAGTACATTTCCTGCCATCATCAACCACAACAACAATTATAACTTTTACTATTTTGCCGGTGATTTTTGCCAGAACCCAATTTATACAGAAGCATCTTATTTTTCTGGAGTTCAATTTATTGACTTCCTTTTTTATTCAGATCAGAAGGATGATCGGGCCAGGTTTTTCTGGAAATATTACCTTCCCTTAATGAGTGGTATACTGGAAGATACCTATAACAAAATCAACCAATAGGGACACTTGAAATTCCTGTTCTTTGTTGTAGGTTTATGAAGAAAATGTTAAATTTGATGTGCCGATGAATTGTAATGGGGTAAAGATATGAAGGATCAGGATACCCGTCTTAAAATAACCATCATTCAGACCGAACTGGCCTGGCAACAAACTGAAAAAAACCTGGAACATTTCTATTCCAGGATTAATGAAATTTCGGGGGAAACAGATCTGATTATCCTTCCAGAAATGTTCACCACGGGTTTTTCTATGCAGCCTGAAAAACTTGCGGAGCCAACGGAGGGTAAAACCCTGAAATGGATGCAAGCTGTAGCGGCGGAAAAAAACACTACCTTGACCGGCAGTTTGATTATCAATGATAACAACAATTATTACAACCGTTTATTCGTTGTAGCCCCGGAAGGTGATTATACAATCTATGACAAAAGGCATCTCTTCAGGATGGGTGAAGAGAATCAACATTATACGGCAGGGAATAAAAGGGTAACATTTAACATCGGATCATGGAGGATACTGCCATTGATCTGTTATGATTTACGGTTCCCTGTATGGAGCCGGAATCAAAATGATTACGATCTTTCCATCTATATCGCGAACTGGCCGGAAGTAAGAAGACATGTTTGGAAAACATTACTTATGGCAAGGGCACTGGAAAACCAGGTTTACGTTGTCGGTGTTAACAGAATCGGCAGAGATGGTAATGGTTTAACTTATTCCGGAGATTCAATGGTTGTGGATCCCAGGGGCAATGTCCTGACCAGAACCGAGCCCCACCAGGAATCGGTGGAAACTGTTACGCTCTCCCTTGATGAGTTGAACCGGTTCCGGGCAAAATTCCCGGTAGGCAAGGATGCCGATGAATTTATCATTAAATAGGATGATATGCTTGAAACAAAAGAAAAGCTAAAATTTGGAGATCGTCGAAAGATCTACCTTCGATATAAAGACCTGCTGCAAAAATCTGAATCCTTCCTTAAAGAGGAAGATACCGATATCATCAGGAAGGCCCTGGATGAAACCATAGAATATTATCAGAATGAAAAACTACCCAGCGGAGAACCTTATATTCTCCATCTGCTGGAAGTAGCCCGAATTGTTGTGGAGGAAATCGGCATGGCCACCAAATCGGTACTGGCCAGTTTGCTCTATGATTTGGTTAGAAGAGAAAAGCTGACTTTCAATTACATTGATAATGAATACGGTACAAAAGTAAGGGAAATTATAGAAGGGCTCCTTAAAATATTTGAAATCAAAACAAGCGAAACCAGGTTTCAACCGGAAAACTTCCGAAAATTGCTCTTAACCCTCTCCAATGACATCCGTGTAATACTGATACGGATTGCTATCCTCCTTGATGAGATGAGGAGAATGAATTACATGTCCAAAGATTACCAGGTAAAAACGTCGGTACAGACATTCTCGCTGTATGCTCCATTGGCTCACCGCCTGGGTTTATACTCCATCAAGTCGGAGTTGGAGGATTTATCGATGAAATATACAGAGAGTGAAACCTATCGCTCGATCGTAAAAAAATTACAGAACACCACGGCGCGAAGAAACCGTTTCATCAAAAAATTCGCCGAGCCTATAAAAAAAGCACTGGACAGACAGGGGTTCAATTATGAAATAAAAGGCAGGACCAAGTCGGTATACTCGATATGGCGAAAGATGAAAGAACAGGGAGTTCCCTTCGAGCAGGTTTATGACATTTTTGCCATCCGGATCATACTGGACACACCTGTAGGAACTGAAAAATCAGAATGCTGGAGGGTGTACAGCATTGTCTCTGATTTTTACAGACCCAATCCTGAACGCCTCAGGGACTGGATCTCCAACCCCAAGTCTAATGGCTATGAATCTTTGCACACCACGGTTATCGGTCCCGAAGGCAAATGGGTGGAAGTACAGATCAGGTCAAAACGGATGGATGACATTGCTGAGAAAGGATATGCAGCGCACTGGAAATACAAAGGCATAAAAGGCGATTATGCTTTTGACAACTGGATGGGCAAGATCCGGGATATATTGGAAACCAGTGATGCTACCGCTTCGGAAATAATTGACAATGTTCGGCTGAACTTGTTGTCCCAGGAAATATTCGTATTTACCCCCAAGGGAGAGCTCATAAGGCTTCCGGAGGGTGCCTCCGTCCTGGATTTTGCATTTGAGATCCATTCTGAAGTTGGTGCCAGGTGTGTAGGTGGTGTAGTGAACAACAAAAATGTACCCATTCGTCACAAGCTGAAAAACGGTGACAGCGTGGAGGTGATCACCTCTAAAAACCAGAAACCCAAGAACGACTGGCTGGGTTTGGTAGTTACTTCTAAAGCCAAATCTAAGATCCGTCAGTCACTGAAGGAAGATCTGCGAAAGGAAGCCGATACCGGCAGGGAACTTCTTAAAAGACGTTTGAAGAACTGGAAAATCGAATTCACACAGGACAATCTGAACAAATTGCTAAGATACTATAATATTAAAGAAGCTACCCACTTTTTTGCCAGCTTGGGTAATGGCAGGATTGACATAACGGAAATAAAAGATATTCTAACCGAAAAAGAGGCAGAAAAAAATGTAAAAAATAATGGTACTGAGGTTAGGGAAAAGGAGACGAAAGAAGCAAAAGAACCTCAGAAGGGTGCATCCGCAGACAAAGAAGACTATATCCTTATAGACGATGAATTGAAAGGAATCGATTATAAACTGGCAAAGTGCTGTAATCCTGTATATGGTGACGACATTCTCGGTTTTGTTACCAAAACGGAAGGCATTAAAGTCCACCGCGCAGGCTGTATAAATGCACAACGCCTGCTTTCAAGGTATGATTACCGCGTGGTACCTGTACAATGGAAAGAAACAAGGGAAAAGTCTTCCTTTCAAACGAGGATCAGGGTATCGGGCATTGACGAGCTTGGAATGGTCAACCGCATTTCCGATGTCATTTCCAATTATATGAAGGTAAAGATGCGCTCCATATCCATTGATTCGGACGATGGTCTGTTTGATGGCTACATCAACCTGTATGTTTCCGATACAAAAACCTTGCAATCATTGATAAATAAGCTTAAACAGGAGAAAGGTATACTCAAGGTCACCCGGACAGACAAAAAAGGATGAATTATACTAAAATGGCAAAATAATGCGTTTTTTAAACAAATTTTTATTTAAATTTGTATCATAACTAAAAATCCAACGGAAATGAAAAGATCGTTTTATTTCCTCATATTAATGATGGTCCTCCCGCTTTTGGGATACGGACAGTTTTACCAGACACTGCCCAATTTCTATCGACCGATTGATCCCTCTGCAATTCAGGAAGCAAAAGATTCAGAGGATGACAAAGTGGATTTTGGAGTAACAGTAGGCACCGGCTTTACTTCGTTCGGAGGGAATTCGATGATGAATTCCTACGTGGCTCCCAGTCTCGATTACCGTGTAAACTCAAACCTTACGCTGAATTTCTCGGGTGTGGTTTCCAATTTCAACCAGGCCCCATTCAGTTCAGCACCCGGTTTCAACCCTTCAGGAAACGGACTGATGCCATTGAATAACAGTAACAATTCATACTCGTTCTCCATTGGGGGTACTTATAAGCCGAATGACCGGATGTATATCAGGGCGCAGGGTCAACACGCGGAAAATACAATGGCGCCTTTCAGCCTGTATCCCGGCCAAAACATGCAATCAAACGACTACAACTCGTTCTCTTTGGGCATGGGATATAAATTATCTGAAAATGCCAGCATAGATTTTCAATTCCGGTTTTCCGAGGGAAATAATCCTTACTATAGTCCTTATTCTCCATACAATGGCTATAATTCATTTAATTCTTTCAGAAGTTATAACCGCCATCCCTTCTGGTAGAAATTTTTGTGATTAAGGCGTCCTTTGTTTGGTAAAACCGGTTTATTGAATAATTATAAAGCTTCGTAAGATTCACTTTTACGAAGCTTATTTTATATTGCCGGGAACTTACCTGAACATTCCAGAAATTATACTTTACTCTTATATTTAAATTGAATACCCTGGGGATTCCTTTGATATCATTTATTTTCACTTATCAACTTCAACCTCAACAAAAATTCATTTTTGCTTTACCCGTATTGATTTATTTCGTAACTTGCTCAAAACCGGGCTACCGGGCTGACTATTTTTTATTATAACAAGCATGGAGGAAACAATCATGAAGGCAATTGTTTATAAGAAGTATGGTCCACCGGATGTACTTAAGATCAATGAGGTAAACAAGCCAATCCCTAATGATGATGAAGTACTTATAAAAATATATGCAACTACGGTAACATCCGGGGACTGGAGGCTTCGCAGGGCCAAACCTTTTATAGCGAGATTTTTTAATGGACTTATATGGCCAAAAAGAATTACAACACCGGGAGTTGAACTGGCCGGCGAAATTGAATCCGTTGGCAGGGAGGTAACTTCATTTAAGCCGGGGGATCAGGTTTTTGGATCGGCAGGATTTTTAGGCGGGGCGAATGCCGAATATAAATGCCTGCCCGAAGATGGTGTTTTGACCATAAAACCTGCAAATACCAGTTACGAGGAAGCCGCCGCCATTCCTTTTGGAGGACTTACTGCCCTGCATTTTCTCAGGAAGGCAAATATCCAGAGTGGATCCGTTACACCCGCAAGCATTCAAAAAGTGTTGATCTTTGGTGCCTCCGGAAGTGTAGGTACAGCTGCAGTGCAACTTGCTCATCATTTTGGTGCTGAAGTAACCGGAATATGCAGTACTGCAAATATAGAGCTGGTCAAATCACTGGGAGCAGATGAAATAATTGATTACACAAGGGAGGACTTTACCCAAAGGAATGAAAAATGGGACATCATCTTTGATACCATCGGAAAGAGTCCCTTTTCAGGTTGTATAAACTCACTAAATGAGGATGGATTCTATCTTCGGGCTGTTCATTTGGCATTTATCCCGATAATTTGGGGATTATGGATCTCATTAATGAGTAAAAAGAAAGTTATTGGGGGTGTTTCTCAGGAATACAAAGAAGACCTGATTTTCCTAAAGGACCTTGTTGAAGAAGGTGCGCTGAAGCCTGTAATTGACAGGATTTACCCGTTGGAAAAAGCTTCAGAAGCGCACGGCTATGTTGAAAAGGGTCATAAAAAGGGAAATGTCGTCCTAACCGTAACACACCAATCGCGTTCTCAGGAATACCGTGCCTGATAAAAAGGTGTGCATTATAAGGTAGCAGGCTACCATACCTGGTTTTAAAATTAACCTATATATTGTCATTAGCCAAAACCTTTCATATACTAAATGGTTTGATTTTCCAGGGGCTATGCCTTTTGCTTGTATTATACTATAATTCAATTAATTATACCTGGCATATTACTTGTGATTCATTCAGTACATTTATTTAAACAGGTAAAGAAAAAAATTGCAGTTATGAGTGAAGAACAGAATAACAACAACCAAAACAATCAACAACAGCAACAGGAGCAGGCCTATCAGAATGAACAGGGTCAACCGGTTTCTTCTGACATTGCAGTTGTCTCCGATATGCTACCTGACATTTTAACAGTTATACCGGTTGATACCCGGCCATTTTTTCCGGGTATTACTGTACCCATGACATTTACCGGTCCAAAATTCATAGAAGCAATAAAGAATGTAGCCAACAGCAATCAGCCGTTTTTGGGATTGGTACTGGTAAAAGAGCCGGATGATCAGGATTTCATGAATTCTGAAATGTATGAGGTAGGAACTGTTGTTAAAATTCATAAAGTTGCTCCGGTGCAGGATGATAGCCTCCAGGTCCTGGTGCAGGGATTGCAAAGGTTTTCTCATACAAAAACAGTTAGGAAGGATCCTGTTCTTCAGTGGCAGGTTAAATACTACAGCGATCCCGACGAAAAGCCCTCTGAAGAATTAAAGGCTTACACCCTTTCCATTGTGTCTTCAGTTAAGGAATTATTGAAGAAGAACCCCGTGTTCCAGGAGCAGATCAAAATGGTGCTTAACCAGATCAGCATTGAAAAACCAGGCATGCTGATGGACCTGATCACTGCCATGTTAACGGCAGATGGTGAAAAGCTGCAGGATATTCTTGCCACCTATGATCTGTATAAAAGAGCAGAAAAGCTCCTGGTCCTGCTGAAGGAGGAAATTGAACGTTCGCAGATACAGGAAGAGATTCAGAAACAGATCAATGAAAAGGTCTCCAAGCAGCAGCGGGAATTTTTCCTGAGGGAACAATTGAAAGTAATCAAGCGTGAACTGGGATTGGAAAAAGATGACAAGGAATCAGAAATTCAAAAGTTCAAGGAACGGATTAAGAACATGAAGCTCACTGAAGAAGCTTCGGAGGTAATAAACAGCGAAATAGAAAAGATGCAAACGCTGGAGCCAAGTTCTTCTGAATTCCAGGTTACACGGGCTTACCTGAATACCCTTACAGAACTTCCCTGGGGCATTTATAGCCAGGACAGGCTTGATATCCAGGAGGCCAGGAGAATCCTCGACCGGGATCACTACGGTCTGAAAGATGTTAAAGACCGAATCCTGGAATTTATCAGTACTGTGATCAAAAAAGGAAGGCACACGGGTACCATTCTCTGTCTTGTCGGTCCACCGGGAGTAGGAAAAACATCCGTAGGCCGGTCCATTGCCGATTCCATGAACCGTAAATTTTTCAGGTTCTCAGTAGGCGGTATGAGAGACGAAGCAGAGATCAAGGGACACCGGAGAACCTATATTGGTGCCATGCCCGGTAAGGTTATTCAAAGCTTGAAACGCACGGGTACTTCCAATCCGGTGATCATGCTGGATGAAATTGACAAAATGGGAGTAAGTTTTCAGGGCGATCCCGCCTCAGCATTGCTTGAAGTACTGGATCCCGAACAAAACAAGGATTTCCTGGACCATTACCTGGATGTTCGCTATGATTTGTCAAACATATTGTTCATCACAACGGCCAACCAGTTGGATACTGTTCCCCAGCCATTGCTCGACAGGATGGAAGTAATTAAGCTACCTGGTTATATTCTCCAGGAGAAAGTGCAAATCGCCAAGAAATATCTGATTCCAAGACAAATTAAAGAACATGGCCTGAAGAAGAGCGAGGTGAATATTTCAGATGAAGCACTAAGAAGGATGATTGACGAATATGCCAGGGAAGCCGGTGTAAGAAGCCTGGAGAAAAACATAGCAAAAGTCATGCGCCAGGTTACACTCAAGCAGTCTGAAACCGGACAAAAACAGTTTTCTATTACCAAAAATAATCTGGAAAAATATCTGGGCAATCCGGTATTCACCACTGAGAAGCTCTACACTAAGAATATGCCTGGTGTATCGCTCGGCCTTGCCTGGACCTCCATGGGCGGCACAACGATGTACATAGAAGCATCTGCGGTGAAGAGCAAACACGGTGGTTTCAAGCAGACCGGACAGCTTGGTAAGGTGATGCAGGAATCCTCTGAAATTGCTTATTCATACGTTCGCTCATTGCTTTGCGAACAAAACGGAGGAAAGGATAAATTAGCCGACTACTTCAAGGAAAATTTCATTCACCTGCATGTACCGGCTGGTGCAACACCTAAAGACGGCCCCAGTGCAGGTATTACCATGGCGCTGGCACTATACAGCCTGGCAACAAATAAGCCGGTTAAACAGGATCTGGCAATGACGGGTGAGTTGACACTGACGGGCAAAGTACTGCCCATTGGAGGAATTCGGGAAAAAACCATTGCAGCACGCCGGGTTGGAGTGTATAATCTGATTTTCCCAAAAGACAATCAAAAAGATTTTGAGGAATTGCCAGATTATCTCAAAAAAGGAATAAAACCACATTTTGTAGATTATTTCACCGATGTTTTGGATGTAGCCTACGAGGAAGAAAAAAACAAGCGGGTAGAGGCAGCGAAATAAATTGCATTTCAATAACCCATAAACCCCTGCAGACCTAAAGAAAGTGAAAAATCCGGGCTGCAGGGGTTCTTATTCATCAAACTTGTTTTAAGAACCGGAATCCTCTGTATACCGAATTTTCATCCCGACTAACAATCAAAATCCCACCTTATCATCCGATGATTCGGGTTGGGTTTCCTTGAATTCTATCAGCACACCCAGACAGTATTCTTCTTTGGCTTCTTCGGGATCATCAGCCTCTTCAGTGGTCACTTCAACAATGAGATCACGGGTTTTGGTATTTCTGAAAAAGAAATATTCTTCATAATCGTATTCTGCATTGTCGTAAAGAAGGGTTTTCTTTTTGTTATCCTCGAAAACCCTTAACCTTATATCACCGAGTTTCCGGTGACCATCAACTGACATGTAATATTCTTCGCCCCCGTAAACAATGATCCTGAATTCAGAGCGCATACCTGGTGTGAAGACAGCACTTTTTGATTGCCTGCTGTATAGAAATGTTCTGTCGGCCCACCGGCAGTTATCTATATGATAATTTGTGCAGTCCTGGCCAAATGATATCCGAGCCAGCAGGACCAGTATAAAAATGAGGGTATATTTGAGCTGTGGGCTCATCATTTCCTTTTATTAATGATTGTGTTTGACAATATCCCTTCGGATCTTTGTAACCGTTTCCCGGAGCATTTCAAATTGTTCTTTATTCATAGTTACCTGTTCTCCACCTTTAAAAACCATTCTATTTGAACCTGTTCTTTCTGATTTTATTGCTTCTCCAGAAATGGTAAGTTGATTAAAATGTTCATTTATTTCTTGCAGATGCCGGATGGCATATTTTGTATGGACATCTTCCGGGAAGCTTTTTGCAAAACGCACCAGGTGATTGAAAGCATACTTCTGATCGGCAATCCTTTCGAGGGTTTCCATATTTTTCTTATAATCAGTAACCATATTTAATGCAATATACAAACCCTCAATATAACTTCCTGTAGATATGAGGGCTAAGGTCTTTTCCCTATCGGTCTTAATCAGGTAATCTATGATATATGACTGATAATCATCTGATATTTTAATTAAAGAATCTATATCATGAAGGTTGTCCGATATCCTCTGGGTGATCTCATCTTCTTCCGGTATGGATATCCTCAAATCCGAGGTTAACTCAACTATTGCATTGAAATAGTCTCTTGCCTGGCGGGTTCTGCCAAAAAGGATCATGTAGGAAAAATCTGCCAGATAAACACCAAGATTAGAAGTTTGGGAACGGGAGTCAGTATACTGATCAAGATATTGGGTGGAATTGATCAGATCGGTACGGTAAATCAATGCATCACTTTTAATATATTTTAACATCTCCCTGGCTGAGGGGAACCTGTAGTAAACAGGCAGTTCTTCCTGTTGTTGAGGACTTTCCTGTACAATACGCTGAAAGCCTGCATTTTGGTGTTTATCCTTTGATTCCGGTTTGCAGCCGAGTATCAGAAAGGCAATCAGGGAAAGTATAAAAGGATTAGAAATCATGAATCTGTATTTCTTTTGTGGTTAAATATAGAAATTTTACGAATCAAAATCAAATGATGAAACCGGGTTTTTCCTTTGAAAGGAATACAATTCCCTTTTTCAGCAGATCATGGTACAATGTGATATACAGCAAAACAATAAATACCCAAATCACAAGCAGATTGAATAAATACGTATCAACTTTCCAGGCGCCGATCTGTTTTTCGGGTGCGTAGAACTGGGCCCTTCCGTTATGTTGCAAGGGCGTTTTGTATATGGGTTCATATCGCCTGTATAAGCGGTGATTCCTTACCATTATATTATCACCGGATCCTTTCTGTCTTACCAGCTTTGCCAGGGCCTGGTTGTGATGCGCCTGTTTCAGAGTCGCAAGATCGGTTGATTCCAGCTCTTGTTTTTCTAGAATATCCATCAGGCTGTCTTTTTGATACAAAACCCGGTTAAGTTTGGCAGCGTAATATTTTCTTATGTTGGAAAGATCATTTTTTAAGGTCTCTATATTATTTAAATTAAGCTTTTCAGGATAAAGTAAAGAAACATCAGAGGCATCTAATTGGGTAGTAAAGGTTTTAAGCTCATTTCGAAGCGTTTTAAGCCTCCCGGGCAAACGGGGATGATTCAGTTCACCCTTCACGTAACAGGTTTGAGCAAAGTCCAGGTAAGAAATCAATTCAGGTATGTAGTAATTAATCAGGTAAGAGTGTTTACTTTCTTCTTTTTCAATAGAATAAAAATGTTTCTCATATTGATTGTCTTTAAACTGCTCAACAGCCAGCGCTTCATATGCCCAACGTGATGTAGTGATATCTGCAATAAACGGAGGATAAAGTTGTGGTGTCAGTTTTCCGTGCATCTTGTTAAATTCTACTACAGTTCCGGAGAATAGGATCTGGGGAATCAGGAGTATGGGTATTAACACGTAGATGGCAATTCCAGAATTGAGACCGGAAGAGATATTCAATCCGAGCAGGTTGGCAAAGCATGCGGTGGAAAAGAGCATCGCCCAGTATTCCGGTGTAAGACCTCGTATTTCCAGAATGGTATTGGCGATCACTACATAGGTGATTGCTTGTATTGCGGAAAGGGCAAAAAGGAATGCGATCTTGGACAACAAATAACCCGACCGGCTCAAACTGAGGTATTTTTCTCTAAGCAATACCTTACGATCCCTGAAAATTTCCTCGGCGCTAACAAGCATACCGATAAACAACACCACGAGGATGCTCATAAACAGGAAATAAGGCAGGTTCACATTTTTGCTGAAAATGTAGGTATAAGCCCCGGAATCTGCGGCAATGGTATATTTTGTAAAATAAGCCAGTATAATAGCGAGCAATGGAGCTTCAAGTAAAGATATAAGTAAATATTGTTTATTAGCTAATTTTGAGTTGAAATTCCTTGAAAAATAAATTTTAAATTGCTCCCATTTGGAAGGGGTGCGGAAATTTGTGGAAGGAAGTAATGAGGCGTTCGAAGTATCAATCTTTTCCGGTTCAATGTTTTCCCTGTACAATGAATACCATTTTTCCGGGGTAACTTTTCTTTCTGAAGTATAATGACCTTCCTCGTCGACTTTCTTATCCTCAATGATTTCCAGAATTTGTTCAGGATTGATGTTGCCGCAGAGCGGACACTCTTTATCCTGGGCATTGAGTTGTTCGCTCAGGGTTTTAAAATACACAAGCGATTCCAGCGGATCACCCGTGTAGGCAACCCTGCCGCCTTTATCCATTACCACCAACTGGTCAAGAAGCTTAAAAACATAGGAGGACGGCTGATGGACATTGACAATTACCAGTTTTCCTTTCAGGGTCTGGTCTCTGAGCAAGTTCATAATATGATGGGAATCAGTAGAGGAAAGACCTGAGGTGGGTTCATCCACCAGCAGCACCTGTGGTTCTCTTATCAATTCAAGGGCCAGGTTCAAGCGCTTCCTTTGTCCACCACTGATGTATCGTTCCATTACATTACCCACGCGATGATCACGGATTCCAAAAAGCCCGGTTTCTTCAAGTGTACGGTGCACAGCCTGAACGATTTCACCTTTTGTCGCCCCGGCAAAGCAAAACCTGGCGTTGTAATAAAGGTTCTGATATACGGTTAATTCCTCAAAAAGCAGGTCTTCCTGAGGTACATAGCCAATCAGGCCTTTAAGTTTACGCTTGTATTCATACACATCATACCCATTGATCCTGACTGCTCCCTGTCCGGGTTTCAGACTTCCGTTGAGCAGCTTCATCAGAGTTGATTTTCCCACACCGCTGGAACCAACGATCCCTACAAGATGGAAGCTTTCTGCCCGAAACCGGAATGGGCGGATTCCTTCTTCACTGTTTTTGTAAAGATATACAGGATCTTCAACTTCAAGCTCAATCCTTTCTTTTTCTGTTTGCTTTAGAAAAGCTTCGCCGATTTCCGTAAAATAAATGGGTTTAAGTTTTATATTCATTAAACCCATTTTATAACTTGATATAGAGTTACCTTTATTAAAAATAAAAATTCTACCAGGCTGAATCTCTCGGTTATTTAAGAACAATTGATCGGTTCCCTGGTAATAAAAGAAAAACATATGCGCCGAAACCAGATTGAAAAAATAAATATCTCCATTTAAATTTTCTCTTTCAATAAAATTCATGTAATCATCTAAAGCTTTATTTTTAGATACATGAATCAGCCAGTCTTTTTTCTTTACCATTTCATAACCATACAGCAGAAAATCAAGCAAATCTGAGGCTTCTTTCTCCGGTACCTTTAAAGAAAGGGCTATGGTCTCCAGTAGTTGATATTCATCCTGAAGGGTCTGCTCTTTATCATTCAGAATTCTTGCCAGGTAAGTAATTAGTACAATCTTTTCACTATAAATAAGCTCCTTGTTGATCTGTTCCAGCAATCGCAATACCTTCACCGATTTACTGGAAATTTTCTTGTAATAATTCTCGCTGTCTTCACCAGTTAACTCCTGCTGTATATAAAAATTAAATATGGAATTAAATTCCTGTATATAATCATCTTTTATAAACCTACTTAAATAATTATTTAAAATATTTCGTACCTGGTTCTGATCGTTTGTTTTGTCGATCGTAGAAAAAAGAGAAAACAGTTTTACAATCAGCTTGATGGTGGTATTCGTCATAAAATTAGATTACTGTAAAACCCGTGAGCATATTCTACGTAAAAATATTAAAAATATCGTTTTTTAATAAGGCAAAACCTTTTAATTTCGCACAAACCCATATATATAACTTGCATGCAGCATATACCCAAAATACTGATTGCAGAGGATGATGAGATGATCCGTAAGATCGTTGAAGAGGTGCTTGCGAATGACTTTGAGCTTCATTTTGCCGCAGACGGTTCTGTTGCACTGGAGCTTGCAAACGAAATTCAGCCGGAAATGGTCATCCTGGATATTATGATGCCCAAACTGGATGGTTTTAAGGTTTGTAAAAGACTAAGGGAAATCCCCGAGCTAAAGCGAACCATCATCATTATGCTGACCGCTTTAACCGACCAGGATTCACAAAGAACAGGCATCAGTGCAGGTGCCGATGATTATCTTACCAAGCCTTTTAATCCCATCGATTTACGAACAAAGGTAAATCTGCTTTTTCGCCTTAGAGACCGGTTTCTTTGCGATTAACCCAACGATTCCACACACTGTTTTGAATTTTTCCTTAGTTTTCTTTCTTACTCTGTAATAATGGGTGCTTTTCTTATTATTTTTGTCTGCATACTAAGTAACTTGCTTACCCATGGAAGATCTGCTGAAATCTCATAAGCCCAGGCTGAAAGGAGACCTGTATACAGACCAGAAAACCCGTTTGCTTTATGCAACCGACGCTTCTGCTTACCGGGAGATCCCCGGGGCAGTTGCTTTACCTAAAGATCCTGAAGACATAAGGGAATTGATCCATTTTGCCCGGGAAACAGGTACCTCATTAATTCCAAGGACCGCGGGGACCTCGCTTGCCGGACAGGTTGTAGGCTCCGGGATTGTTGTGGATGTATCCAGGTATATGACCCGCATACTGGAAGTAAACCCTGAGGAGCGATGGGTACGGTTGCAGCCCGGCGTCATACTGGATGAATTGAATCTTTATTTAAAGGAATACGGGCTGTTTTTCGGTCCGGAAACGTCCACCGCAAATCGTTGTATGATCGGGGGCATGGTTGGCAACAATGCCTGTGGGGCTCACTCCATTCTTTACGGTACCACCAGGCACCATACCATTTCGGTAAAAGGTTTTTTAAGCGACGGCTCCGAAGTAGAATTCGGTCCTCTCAGCCGCAAAGAACTCCAGGAAAAGCTGAAGGGAAATTCCCTGGAATCGAAGATCTATCAGCGCATTCATAAAATATTAAGTGATCCTGAGAATCAAAAGGAGATAGTAAAGGAATACCCCGATAAATCCATTTATCGTAGAAACACAGGTTATTCCATAGATCTTCTCCTGGATTCAGAGGTATATTCAGAGCAGTCCCAGGATCCATTTAACTTCAGTAAACTAATCTGTGGCTCAGAAGGTACACTGATGTTCATTACGGAAATAAAACTGAACCTGGTGCCTCTGCCGCCGAAATACAGCGCAGTAACAGCGGCACATTTCGAAACCAAGGAGGAAGCTTTTCGGGCCAACCTGATCGCCCTGGAACACAATCCCGGCACTGTAGAGATGATGGACAGTCATATCCTGGAACTCACCAAGAACAACAAGGATCAGCAAAAGAACAGGGAATTCGTAAAGGGTGATCCCGAAGCCATACTGGTGATTGAATTTGCCCGGGATTCAAAGGAAGAAATCGAGCGGATCCACCAGGAAATGGTAAACGACTTGCAGGAAGCCGGGTACGGTTATTATTTTCCGCTGATCCATGAACCCGAAGCAACCAAGGTCTGGAACCTGAGAAAAGCGGGCCTGGGCATTCTTTCCAACATGAAAGGGGATGCCAAACCCGTGTCGATCATAGAAGATACGGCTGTAAACGTGGAGGTTTTGCCCGATTATATGGCGGATTTTCAGAAGATCCTTGACCACTACAACTTAAATTGCGTTTTTTATGCCCATATTGGCTCGGGTGAGTTGCATCTGCGGCCCATTTTGAACCTGAAAGATGCCAAAGATGTGGAGATGTTCCGTACCATAGGCCGGGAAATTGCCCATTTGGTAAAGAAATACAACGGTTCGCTCAGCGGCGAGCATGGAGACGGAAGGCTGCGGGGCGAGTTTATACCGATTATCCTGGGTGAAAAAAATTATCAACTGCTCAAGGAAGTGAAGCATGCCTGGGATCCCGGGGAAATTTTCAATCCCGGGAAAATCGTGGATGTACCCACAATGAATCAAAATCTCAGGTACGAACCCGGTAAAGAAGTGCCGGATATTCCAACCGTGTTTGATTTTTCCGAAGCCGGAGGTATACTGAGAGCCACGGAGAAATGCAACGGGAGCGGAGATTGCCGGAAAACAGAGCTGACAGGTGGGACCATGTGCCCAAGTTACATGGCTACCAGGAACGAGAACGACGTGACAAGGGCCCGGGCGAATATTCTCAGGGAGTTCCTGACAAATTCGAGTAAGAAAAACCGGTTCAACCACAGGGAAATCTACGATGTAATGGAGCTCTGCCTCTCCTGTAAGGCCTGTAAAACGGAATGTCCTTCCAACGTTGATGTAGCCAAACTGAAAGCTGAATTCCTTCAGCATTACTATGATGCCAATGGCATTCCCTTAAGGACAAGGATGATAGCCAATATCACCCGGTTAAATCAACTGGGATCCATATGGCCCGGATTATTTAACTTTTTCATGAAAAACCCCGTTGCTTCAGGCCTGATTAACAGAATGGCAGGCTTTGCTCCAAAACGCAGCATGCCCCTATTGCAAAAACAAACCCTTACAAAATGGATGAAAGGCTATGTTAAGGAATTGCAAGCCGAAGCACCAAAAAACGGAAAAGTATATCTTTTCAATGATGAGTTCACCAATTTCAATGATACCGATATAGGCATCAAAGCGGTACAGCTCCTTTCCCGCCTGGGCTACAAAGTAATTATACCCCAACATTTAGAAAGTGGCCGGGCATATTTGTCCAAGGGCCTTGTAAGAAGAGCCAAAAAAATTGCCAACCGGAATATAAACCATTTGAAAGATATCATCACAGAAGATACACCACTCATAGGAATAGAGCCTTCCGCCATTCTGGCCTTCCGGGATGAATATCCCGATCTGGCAACCCCTGAAAATAAAGAAAGCGCAGGGGAATTATCCCGACATGCATTGATGATCGAGGAATTCCTGGCCCGGGAAATGGAAAACGGCAACATTAAGAAGGATCAGTTCAATGGTGAAGAAACCAGGGTTTTGTTGCACGGCCATTGCCAGCAAAAGGCGGTAGCCTCCACCGACCCTTCAATATTCATCCTTTCATTCCCGGGAAATCATCATGTTGAAGAAATTCCTTCCGGATGTTGTGGGATGGCCGGTTCTTTTGGATATGAAAAGGAACATTATGACATCTCTATGAAAATAGGAGAGCTGGTTCTTTTCCCGGCTGTAAGGAAGGCAGATAATCAAACTGTGATAGCGGCTCCCGGAACCAGTTGCAGGCACCAGATTATGGATGGTACCTCCCGTAAAGCGCTGCATCCCGTGGAAGTATTGTATCATGCGTTGAAATAAGATGGGAATTTTGTTCTTAGGCCATTGACTTGATAAGAATAAATCGTTATTTTCGTTGGAAATGAAAATCATTTGCCATGAAAAGAACGATTGTTTCCATATTCATTTTAGCCTTCATGTTCCCACTTGTAGCTGGCGCCCAGAATTTCGCCAGGCAAAGGGATCAGATGGTCGAAGACCAGATAAAGAAACGGGGGATCAGGGATCCCAAGGTACTGGAGGCCATGCGCTCCGTAAAAAGACATGAGTTTGTGCCTGAATACAACCGGCATCTTGCCTATTCCGACCGGCCGTTACCAATAGGCCATGATCAAACCATTTCCCAGCCTTATATCGTAGCCTTGATGACGGATTACCTCAATATTAAAGAAGGTGACAAAGTGCTGGAGATAGGTACCGGTTCCGGGTACCAGGCTGCCGTGCTGTCAGAGATCACTTCAGAGGTCTATTCGGTAGAAATCGTAAAAACCCTGGCCGAGCGCGCTAGGAAAACCCTGAGAGATCAAGGATACACCAATGTCCGTATCAAAATCGGCGACGGTTTTAAAGGATGGGAGGAACATGCACCTTTTGACGGTATCATAGTAACTGCCTCACCTTCAGATGTCCCACCGCCGCTGAAAGAACAACTGGCAGAAGGGGGAAGAATGATCATCCCGGTTGGCGGGCCCATCTTCCAGAACCTGGTGCTGCTTGAAAAAGAAAAAGGTGAAATCAAACGAACCGAGGTATCCGGTGTGAGATTTGTTCCGATGGTTGATGATGAAGGGGACAGGCATTAAACCAACTATCAAATTACAGATATAAAAGCCGGTTAAACCTTTCCGGCGAGTATTCGTCTTATGAAAATGTTTCATAAAACAAATTATTTCTCATGAACTTTTCTGCAAGATTCATCCCGGTCATCCTTTTACTGGTTTTTACCATCAGTTGCAAACAACAGTCTGAAAACAGCAGTGAGCAAACGGCTGAACAGATCCATCAGGAAGTACTCACGATTGATACCCATACAGACAGTCCATTAAACCTTACCGATCCCGGTTTTGATATCGGTGAAAAACATTCTTATGAAGAGAGCCGCACCAGCCTTGATTTTCCACGCATGGAAGAAGGAAACCTGGACGCTGTTTTTTTTGCCGTATTCATCGGCCAGGAAGAACGAACCACTGAGGGCTATAGAAAGGCCAGAGACAGGGCCGACCAGTTGTTCACTGAAATCAGGGAATCGGTAAACGCGTATCCGGAGATGGCAACCCTTGCCAAAACCCCTGAAGATGCATATAACATTGAGAAGAAAGGGGAGAGGGCCATTTATATCGGACTAGAGAATGGCTATCCGATTGGAAAGGATCTTTCCTATGTAAATAAATACTATGATATGGGTGCCCGTTACATTACCCTCTGCCATAGCAGCAATAATGATATCTGCGATTCTTCAACCGATCCGGAGGGACCTGAACATAACGGTTTGAGCGATTTTGGAGAAAAGGTGGTTCAAAGGATGAATAAGCTGGGCATGATTGTAGATGTATCCCATATTTCCGACGAGGCATTTTTTGATGTTATTGAGCAGTCCAAAGCCCCGATAATGGCTTCTCATTCCGGTGTACGGGCATTGAGGGATCATCCCCGTAACCTTTCCGACTCCATGTTAACGGCCCTGGAAAAGAACAATGGCGTTATCCAGATTTGTCTTTTCAGCAGTTACCTGATAAATCCCGGGCCCAATCCTGCCAGAGATTCAGCAATAAAAGCCCTACGTAATAAATACGACAATTTTGAAGGCCTGAGCAAGGAGAGAATGGCCCAAGCTCGGGATGAATGGCGCGCCATGCAGGAAAAATATCCCAGGGAAATGGCTACAGTAGAAGATGTGGTCGATCATATCGACTACGTTGTCGAACACATCGGTCTGGAACATGTGGGCATCGGTACCGATTTCGATGGAGGCGCAAGAGTAGAAGACTGCCTGGATGTGAGTGAAATTGGTAATATAACCCGGGAATTGGTAAAAAGAGAATATTCTAAAGAAGAAATTGAAAAAATCTGGGGAGGAAACTTCATGCGGGTATTCCGTAAAGTGATCGAGATTTCAGAAAAACGCGCTTCATAATAAACGAAATTCAATTAGAATTGCCAATGACAAAATATTCTCCTGGGAAAGAGAATATTTTGTCAAATTTTATATCAACAGCCCTGGCATTCAAAAGCAAAACAGGCTTTTGTACATATTCCACATTTTGTACACTTCTCATCATCAATCTCAGGAGCACTGAATGGGGATTTTTGTGTTATGGCACCTGTCGGACATACCCTAACCACCGGACACGGATGATTTTGCGGACACAGGTTCTTGCTGATAATAATTTTCTTTTCCATTTTCAAGCTTGTTTATTGTTTTAACCGGATGCAAAAATAAAATATTATTTTATATAAAAATATAAATATTTAAATATTTTAATGATTGTGCCAAATGTGGTTTTTTTAAGTTTCTTAATAATATATTGTTGTTGAGACTGAACTAATAAGGCGAGCGGCTTTATTAGCTATAAGCATAATAACATATTTTACTAATAAACAATAAGATATAATAGGAGTTGAACACCTTGTGCCTCAAAGGATGGCTTTTAAGACGAAACTCATTGTTTATGAGTATACAGGGATGTCTAAACCAAAATATCCATTTGTTGTTGTATAATAAGGAATGAATTTAACTCTAAAATGCATATAAAATGAGATATATAAGTGTTTTTTTATTCATGTTGTTATTTGTGTCATCAACAACAACAGCACAACAACAAAATCAAAAAGCTATGAACAAAGAAAATGAAAATAGATTGGAAACGGCCACGTTCGGAGCAGGATGTTTTTGGTGTGTGGAAGCTGTTTTTCAGCAATTAAAAGGGGTTAAAAGTGTCACATCAGGTTATTCCGGCGGACATGTAAAGAATCCTGCTTACAGGGAAGTAACATCGGGAAATACCGGTCATGCCGAGGCAGTCCAGGTCAAGTTCAATCCGGAACAGATCAGTTTCAGGCAACTACTGGAAGTTTTCTGGAAGACCCATGATCCGACCACACTCAACCGGCAGGGACCCGATATCGGACCCCAGTATCGGTCGGCCATATTTTATCACAATGAGGAACAAAAACGGATTGCGGAAGAATCAAAAAACGAAATGGATCGCTCCGGATATTATAACAATTCCATTGTTACAGAAATCGAACCTTTTACAAATTTTTACGTGGCTGAAGATTACCATCAGGACTATTACGATAGCAATCCCAATCAGCCTTATTGCCGTATGTGGATAGATCCCAAGATGAAAAAGTTGCAGGAGCAATTCGGACAATACTTAAAGTAAAACGTGGATTGGTCTTGTTTAGGATTTAGGATTTTGTATTCAGGATTTACCTGCCTTCCGGGAAGGCAGGTAAATTAGAATTTCTATATTACCCTTGTTTGCTATTTATCTACTGAAAATTTTGATAAAGATTTGATTTGTCTTAATATTGAGGCCGAAAATCCTTGACACATCTTTATCTTTAATTTGTCAATGAACATGAGTAGCAAACGCACCCTTCTCATCCTTGCAGCTGGTATGGGCAACCGTTACGGGGGACTTAAGCAGATTGACCGTTTCGGGCCCAACGGGGAAGCACTTATTGATTATACCATGTACGACGCCATCAGGGCCGGCTTCAATAAAATTGTATTCCTTATCCGGGAAGATTTTGAGAAAGCCTTTCGTGAGCGTTTTGAACCCAAACTGGATGGCCAGGACCTGGAAATTCGTTATGCCTACCAGCATATTTACCAGGAGGGCTATCCCATGTCTGTTAAAAGAAACAAACCCTGGGGCACAGGTGAAGCTGTGCTGGCATGCCGGGAGGTCATTGATGAACCATTTGCTGTAGTGAATGCAGATGATTTTTATGGATATTCGGCCATGCAAACCCTCGGCGACTTTCTGGGCTCCCTTCCCGATGATGCTGAAGGCGATTTTGCCATGGTAGCCTACTACCTGAAAGCTACGCTTTCCAAATACGGAAAAGTAGCCAGGGGAATCATTCAGACAGATGATGATGGCCAACTGTTCGACATACATGAATACAAGAATATTCAGTATGACGGCAAGGGATACATTGTTGGGGAAAGTGCAATGGCCGGGAAACAGGAGTATTTTGATGCCGACACACTGGTTTCGATGAACCTTTGGGGGTTTACTCCCGATATTTTTGGTTATCTGGAACACTTGTTCTCAGAATTTCTAAAAGAAAACGGCGATTCAACTTCAGCCGAATTTTATCTCCCTGAAGCCGTTTCCCGGATGCTTGAAAACCGGCAGGTCACCGCTAAAGTTTTCAGGACCGACGAAACCTGGTTTGGTGTTACTTACCGCAAGGATAAAAATATTGCCATACAGGAGATACGTTCCATGGTTGATGCAGGCAAATACCCGGAACAGCTTTGGAAAAATGCACCCCGGGCATAGTACTGCCTGAATTTAAGTAATATAGATACGATCAAAATATAACATTACAAATCGAAGATTAACAGTAAAGGAAAATGAGTTCCAAACAGGAAATAAAAGAGATTTTCGAACAGTTTAAGGCCGGCGGCAGCTTTCAGTCTGCCGAAATCTTCGGCTCGGGACACATCAATGATACCTATATTGTCTATACCATTGAACCCGATAAGCCGGAATTCATTCTACGAAAAATCAATCAGTATGTTTTCAGGAATGTACCGGGGTTGTTGGAAAATACAGCCAACATAACTGATCACCTCAGAAAAAGAAAGGAAAATGGCAACATTGATGAGGCGGGATTGAAATACATTTTAAAACTGATTCCCGCTGTCTCCGATGAATATTATGTACTGGACGGAAATAAGGATTATTGGTGCCTGTTGTATTTCATTCCTGAAAGCAAGAGCCTGGATGTTGTGGAAAATACGGACCAGGCCATGGAGGGCGGCAGGGCATTCGGAAATTTTTTCCGTTACCTGTCAGATTTTCCCGTCAAAGAGCTGCATATTGCCATTCCCTACTTTCACGACACGGAAAAACGCCTCGAATGGTTCCACAACAGCATTGAAGAAGCCGATCAAAGCAAACTGGAGGAAGTCAGGGAGATGATCGACTACCTGGAAGAGCGGGCGGAGAAAATGTCCACCATTAAAAACGCTGGCAATAAAGGACTCCTCCCTCTCAGGGTAACCCACAACGATACCAAGTTCAACAACGTTTTGCTCGACAAAAACGACAAAGCCATATGCATCATCGATCTGGACACGGTGATGCCCGGCTATGTCCACTACGATTTCGGTGATGCACTGCGGACCATTGCAAACACAGGAGAAGAGGACGACCAGGATCTGGATAACGTCCGCTTCAATCTGGATTATTTCAAAGCTTTTACCAAAGGCTATCTGAATCGCACGCTCGACATACTAACCGAAAAGGAAAAAAAACTATTACCACTTGGACCCTTAATGATGACCTATAACCAGGTGATCCGTTTCCTTACAGATTATCTTCAGGGCGATATCTATTACAAAACCGACTATCCAAAGCACAACCTTCAGCGAACCAAAGCGCAACTGACCCTTTACAAATCAATGGAAGAAGCTGAAGATGAGATGCGGACCTATATATATTCCTTTATGGAATGATCAGAAAAGCTTGAGTTGCCGGGGCCCGGAGTTGTCTTTCTTTTTCCCTTGTTTTTTGGGAGATTGGGATTTGCCGTAGGCTGTCCTGCCTCCATACAGGTAAGATTCTTCTCTTTCTTTGCTTATGAATTTGTCATAATCCCTCTTATCCGGGCTGAATCCCTTCTCCAGGTCTCTGGAAATCTTAGAAAGATTTTTAAAAGCCTGTTTTTTATCGCTAAAGCCAATTTTGCTCCGGTCAAGGGCATTTTTAAGTTCGGTAATCGTCTCATCGTAAACCTTGGTCTGCACAGGATAGGGATGACCGTCCTTTCCTCCATGAGCAAAAGAAAACCGGGCCGGATCATTAAATCTTGAAGGGGTTCCATGAATCACTTCACTTACAAGCGTCAGTGATCTCAAGGTTTTTGGACCTAATCCCCTGACCAGAAGAAGCGATTCGAAATCCTTGTAGAGCCCCTCATAGGTCAAAGCCAGAATGGCTCCCAGCCGTTTCAGATCAAAATCTTCCGGTCGCACATTGTGTTGCGCCGGCATGGTTAGCTTCTGAATCTCTTTCAGCATCCTTTGTGGATTTTCACGGCTTATGCTTATTATTCCCTCCCTTGAAGGTTTTGCATTTTTGTCGGTCAGATTCAGGATCTGGCCCATATTCTTTCCGCATATGCTGGAGTGAGGTTCCTCAACAAAAGATTTTACTTTTTGCGAATGCCAGTGATACCTTCTTGCCATGCCGGTAGAATCGTTCATTCCCTGTTGTATAACAGCCCATTCGCCTTTGCTGGTCAGGATGAAATTATGCAGGTACAACTGGAAGCCATCCTGTATGGCTGTGTTATCAATTTTGGCACTCAGCTTGCTGCTTCTTACCAACTGATTGCCGTTCAAACCGGTTTTATCGGCCACACGTAACAATTCATCGGGTGTTTGACGGGAATATTTTCCCCTCCCCCCGGCAATATAAAGGCCCGTTTCATGAGAAATGGGATTTACCGCTTTTTTCAATGCACCCATTACTGAGGTGGTAATTCCCGAGGAATGCCAGTCCATTCCCATTACTGCTCCTAAAGACTGAAACCAATAAGGATTGCTGATGCGTCGAATAACCTCCGAGGATCCATATTCCTGAACGATGGATTCCATTACCGCCCCGCCCAGCCTCGCCATACGTTCAAACAACCAGGGAGGAACCCTTCCGCTATGTAATGGTAAATCCGCCTGACCCGATCTTTTCATAACCTTTTTATTATCTGCAACCAGAATGGTTTTGGAATAATTCTGACTAAATTAATGAATCTTTCCTGTTTTTCAAACAGGAAAGATCCGATATGGTTCTTGATGATCCCTAACTTGGACAAGCCAAAACCAAACAGAATGTTATCAAGATGTTTTATATATCCTGGTTTTGGCTTGCCCAAGTTAGCCAGCAAAATTTATTTAATTATATCCAATGAATCGAATTAAAAATCTCATTTTTAATATTTTATACAATTACTTGTATTCCAGTAAAATACATTAATACCATAAAATTGGATGTTCGTAATAAAAAACCTTCCCCTTGTCAACATAAAAAAACAAATTGAATCAATTCATGTATAAAGAAATAAAGAACAACAATTTAATGCTAAATAAAGATAAAGATTTTAATTCATACAAAAGATATATTTTAGGGTTAGACAAAGGTTAGTTTGTTTTTTCATGGTCTCTTTTTGGGTTGCTTTTTGTGATTGGTTTTTTCCGGGGGTGTTTTGGCGCCCTCGGTTTTTTTATTTATATCTTTAGGCCATTATTAAGGAACAATAATTGATGGATGTTTTATCGGCAAATCCAGTCAAAACATGGCCCGTAACAAAAAGAAACCCAAAAAGAGAAACAAGATTCGCTTGTTTAAACGAATTATATATGTTGTACTTATCCTGTTCATTTGCTTTGGCGCCTTTATCGGCTATAATATGTTCCAGGGACGATATGGAGAATACCCCGGGGATCAAACCTTACAGGAGATTGACCAGGCCCAGGCAACCGAAGTATATACCCGTTATGGAACCTTAATGGGCCGGTATTATTTCGAAAACAGGAACAGCATCAATTTTGAAAGGATACCGGATGAAATCATTCAGGCCCTTATTGCCACCGAAGATGCTCGCTTTTATGATCACCATGGTATCGATACCAGAAGCATTTTCCGGGTTTTATTCCGAACCATCTTGCTGGGAGATGAAAGTTCAGGAGGAGGGAGCACGCTCACCCAGCAACTGGCAAAAAATCTTTATCCGAGAAAAGGAGACAGCCATATAGCCCTTATAGGCACCAAGCTGCGCGAAATGATTGTTGCATGGCGGCTGGAAGATTTGTATACCAAGCAGGAAATAATCCAGATGTACCTGAATACGGTGCCATTCGGGGAAAATACTTTTGGTATCAAAAACGCATCTCAGCTCTATTTTAACAAGCTCCCTTCCGAATTAAGCCTGGAACAGGCCTGCACACTGATCGGTATGCTCAAGGGTACCACCTACTATAATCCCCGTAAACATCCCGAACGGTCAAAATCCCGGAGGGATGTAGTGATCTCGCAGATGGCAAAATATGACTACCTGGATAATCAAAAAGCCCAAAAATTAATGGAAGAACCGCTCGGGCTGGACTATCACCCCATAGATCACAACAATGGTCTGGCACCATACCTTCGGGAATATCTGCGACCCCGGCTCAAAGAGTGGTGCAAGAACCATAAGAAACCCAATGGTGAACCATATAATTTATATACCGACGGACTGAGAGTTTACACCACCATCGACGGGGATCTCCAGGAATATGCTGAGAATGCCATTGACACCCATATACCGGGTCTGCAAAAAGTTTTTGAAAAACAGGTAAACATCAACGAAGACCCCAGCTACCAGGAGCTGGCAAAAGAAATCATCACCCGAATTCCAGCCTATCAGGATGTTTCATTAAACGGGGATCAGTCACCGGTACGTCAGAAGAAAACAATGAAAATATTCACCTGGGAAGGTCCGAAAACGGTAGAGATGTCGCCCCTTGATTCCGTAAAACATTATCTTTCCATGCTCAACGCCGGATTTCTGGCAATGGACCCGCACAATGGCTACATACTGGCCTGGGTTGGAGGAATAGATCACCGGTTCTTCAAATACGATCATGTTACATCGAAAAGACAGGTCGGTTCTACTTTCAAACCATTTGTTTATGCCAATGCCCTGAAAAATGGTGCGAAACCCTGCCAATATTACCCCAATGACAGCATCGTGTACGAGGATTACGACAACTGGTCACCCAACAATGTCAGCCGGGAATATGGAGGTGTATATTCTTTCCAGGGCGCCCTTGTGAATTCCGTCAATACCATTTCCGTGCAGGTACTTATGGAGGGAGGAATAGATTCAACCATAAGCCTTGCTACAGATATGGGCATTAAGACACAATTTCCAAAGGTCCCTTCTCTTGCTCTAGGCACCATGAATGCTTCGGTGCTGGACATGGCTGAAGCTTACTCGGGATTTGCCAACCAGGGAAAACCTTTACAGGGCAAAGCCCTCTTGAGAATAGAAAATTCAGAAGGGAAAGTGCTGGAAAAATTTAAATCAGAGAATAAACCCAAACGGGTACTGGATGAACAGGTTACCGAGCAGATTACCATGATGCTCCATAATGTGGTTAAAAGGGGAACAGCACGTTCACTTTCAGGTAACTTCCGTTTTACAGGCGATGTTGCAGGAAAAACCGGAACCACACAGGATCATGCCGACGGCTGGTTTGTAGGTTATACCCCGAACATTGTATTTGCAAGCTGGGTGGGAGCTGAGTATCCTGCCGTTCATTTCAGTGATCTGACTTACGGACAGGGAGCAGCCACAGCTCTGCCCATTGCTGGCTATTTTCTGGATGAACTTTATAAACATCATCCCGACACCAAATACCTGGCCAACTTTAATTACAGCATGATTGATACTTCTGCCTATGCGTGCCGGGATTACAGGGATGAAGCGCCGGGATTCTTCGAACGACTGCTGGATGCCCTGAAAAAAGACCGCGAAAAACGAAGGAAAGACAAGGAAAAGAACTTCATAGAAAAACTTATCAACAAACTTCAGGGAAATCAGGAAGAGAAATAAGTCTTACTTTTATATCTTTGATATGGCAAACCGATCTGGTTAATATGGCGGTAAGCTGCTCTTATAAAGAATCATGAATCAACTGATGGTTAATACGGATTATGATAAAGAAGTAGTTAAGCAGCTGGTTGAAATTGACTATTGAATTATAAACATACTTATAAGGAGGTAAAAATGATCACTACTCAATCTAGATTATCAACCGGTATTCACCCATTCTGGAGATCATTTGGTATTCATTTCCAACCGGCATTTTAATCCCACTTTTGGAGATTTTGAATGGGAAATGGTG
>Ga0207797_1000144_pt1 | contig 50493 bp, 43 predicted proteins | sample PRCRCaboRojoPR_6_FD_187275 | JGI IMG/M metagenome (GOLD analysis project Ga0207797, IMG submission 187275) | Marine sediment microbial community from Cabo Rojo, Puerto Rico - PR CR 10% Liquid 1 (SPAdes) | ecosystem: Environmental > Aquatic > Marine > Coastal > Sediment | place: Cabo Rojo, Puerto... | reverse complement strand
TGCCGGGAGCGGCCATCCATTATACTGGCTGGCCATACAGAAGCCGTAAGCACCGGTATCCATAATCGCCACCAGATCACCGGTCCGCAGCTCGGGGATTTCCCGTTGCTCAGCCAGCCGGTCGGTGTTCTCACAGATCTGGCCGGTGATATCCGTGATCCGGGGCTGTCGCGTTCCCGCATTTCCTACCGGGATAATCCGATGATAGGCACCGTAGAGTGCCGGCCGGATCAGGTGGTTCATTCCCAGATCCAGACCGGCGAAAAACCGTTCATCTTTTTTAGTTCCGGTGACTCTGGCCAGGATGATTCCCGCATCGGCCACCAGATATCTGCCCAGCTCATAGATTATTTCCGGAGCCGTCGCCTCATCATAAAATTCCCGGATCACTTCGCCAATCCGGTGAAAGATCCGGTGAATATTCAGAGGGCTTTCCTGCGGCGTATGCGGAATTCCGAACCCCCCGCCGACATTTATGAACTCGAACCGGATATCCAGCGCGTTTTCAATTTCTCTGGCAATCTCCAGTATCCGCCAGCAATTCCAGGGGAAATAGTCATCTTCGAGGATACCGGACCCCGCCATCACATGCAATCCGAATCGCTTCACATTGTCTTCGATGGCAATCTGGTACGCCCGAATAATCTGAGATCTCGGTACACCGAACTTCACATCCTTCCCGGCGGTTTTAATGCCCGGAAACGCGCCCCGGCCTTCGCCCGGATTCACCCGAAAGGAGGCAATCTCCGGTTTCCCCAGGGATCGAAAACGCCGGTAGGAACCGATATCGTCAAAATTCAGGGTCGCCCCGGCTGATAACGCATACTTCAGATCATCCTCGGATTCGTAATTCCCGGTGTAAAACAATTGTCCCGGACTGAATCCGGCTTCTCTGGCCAGCAGCAACTCCCCCGGACTGGAACAGTCAATTCCAAGAGAAGCGTGGGTCTGTTTCATCAGTCTGGGGAATACCGGATTCGGATTGGCTTTGATGGCGTAGAGGAGTTTCCATCGCGGCAAATGCTTCCGCATGGCTTCAGTCGTTCTGCGGATATTTTCCCGGACCCGCCCGGCAGAGTAGAGATAGAGAGGAGTGCCGTGCTCCCGGACGATTTCCCGGAGCAAATCCGAATTTTCGATCAGTCGTGTCAACGGTGCCGTTGGTGATTCCATTGTCAGGCTTTCTCGTGATGTTAGTGTTCTTCGATTTCCCGATTTCCCCGGAGTCGCTGTGTCGCCAGCCCCACTATGACCACAATGAGCGAGCCGACCACGGTATACAGCGGCCAGGCAATGGCAAGGCCCTGTCCGGGCAGGAGATTCTGAATAGGGCCCTTCACCAGAAACAGCATGGCGGTCAGTCCGGTGAAAAACCCGATCAGCGCATCAGTCCGCTCCACCCGTTTCGACAGAATGCCGAGTGCAAACGCACCGAGGAGTCCCCCGTAGGTGTACGAGGCAATGCTCAACCCCAGTTCCACTACCGCAGGACGTTCCCCGGCAGCATTGAGCTGGAGAAAGGCAAAGATAAAAGCTGCCCCGGTTAAAATCACGCCCCAGATGATGGTGATGATCCGGGAGGCTCTCAGATCCTCCTCCGGTGTGTTCTCCCGGCCCAGATACGGTTTGTACAAATCCATGGTGGTGGCCGAAGCCAGCGAATTCAGTGACGAGCTGAGACTGCTCATGGCAGCGGCAAATAACGCAGCGACGATCAGACCGGACAACCCGGCCGGCAGCTCTTCCACTATGAATTTCGCGAATATTTCATCGGTGGTGGCCAGTCCCAGCTGAGAAGCGGACATCCCGTCATAGAATCCATACAACAACAATCCGATCATCAGAAAAAACGCGAACTGGAAGAACACCACAATTCCACTGCCGATCAGGGCCTTCTGGCCGGCCCGGAGGTTTCTGGTTGTGAGTAACCTCTGCACAATTAACTGATCCGTACCATGGGAGGCGACGGAAAAGACGCCGCCTCCGATCAGGGCGGTGAGAAAGGTATACGGTTCCGCGAGAAACTCCCTGAGCGGTAAATCAAACCCAAACCGGATGAACTCCAGTTTCCCCTGCTCTCCTGCCAGAGATACCGCTGTGTGCAATCCCTCCGGCAATCTGGCGAGTATGATCCCGCCTGCAATTAGCGCTCCGCCGACATACACACCCAGTTGGATCACATCCATCCAGACCACAGCCTTGATCCCCCCGAGAAAAACATATACCAGCGTCACTCCGGCAATGGCAATAATGGCAACGGCATAAATCTGGAAATCTCCCCAGTGGGAAAAAGCGCCTCCCAGCCTGAGAATAATTGCCAGGGGTATTGCGGTGGCAAACAGACGAACCCCATCGGCCAATAACCGGGTGACCATAAAAGTGGAACTGGTAACGTTTCGCAGGGAATCTCCAAACCGCTTCGCCAGAAATTGATATACCGTACTGAGTTCGCCCTCCTGATACGCCGGGAGGAAAAACAGGGCCACAATGAGCCTGCCCAGAATATAGCCGAAGGTGATTTGCAGAAAGGTGAGATTTCCGCCATAGGCAACAGCGGGGATGCTGATAAAGGTCAGTGTACTGGTTTCGGTGGCAACCACCGAGAAGAGCACCGCCCACCATGGTATCCGCCGTCCCCCCAGAAAGTAGTCACTGGTTGACCGCTGCCGTCCCGCCGCCAGAATCCCGAATACCGCTACTCCAATCAGGTACACAACGATAACGATATAATCAATGAACGCAAAACCCACAGTGATGTTATCCGTTCTACCTGCTTCTTACCGGTTCCGCTCGGTCTCCAGTTCCTCCGGAGTGAGGAGGGCCTCCATCGCGGCATTATGGAATTTCGGACGGAATTCCCGGATCCGCTGGTTTTCCCGCCCGGCGTAAACCCGGTTGGTTAACAGAATCACAATGATATCATATTCGGGATCGATGATGATTGACGTGCCGGTAAATCCGGTGTGCCCGAATGCCTCCGGCGAGAAATAGTCACCGTACAGACTCCCTTTGTGGCTTGGAGTGTCCCAGCCAAGCGCCCTGGTACTTCCCTTCACAAGTCCTGCCCGGGAGGTGAACTTTTGAATGGTGGATCGTTGAATATATTTTCTGCCGTCGTAATACCCGTTGCTCAACAGCATCTGGGCATACCTTCCCAGATCGTCAACAGTCGAGAACAGACCGGCATGACCTGCTACACCGCCCAGAAAGGCGGCATTCTCGTCATGGACCTCTCCCTGTAGCTGCCGTCCGCGATAGGAATCATCATACTCCGTCGGGGGAATTCGATGATGCATCTCTTCCGGAGGATTGAACTGTGTTGTCATCATTCCCAGCGGAGTAAACAGATGTTTCTGGGACAGGGTATCCAGAGAATTCCGTCCCAGTTTCTCCAGGATATGCCCCAGCAGGATAATACCCAGGTCACTGTAGGCGGATGAATCACCCGGGGTATAGACCAGTTCCGACTCCACGATCATATCGATGACTTGAGACGGATCATCCGCAGATTCCCAGAATCTGACATATGGTTTAAGACCCGAAGTATGCGTTAACAAATGCCGGACAGTGACACTGTCCTTCATCCCTCCGGAGAACCCCGGGATGTAGGCCTTTACCTGTTTTTCCAGATGCAGCAGGTCCTGCTCATAAAACCGCATTGCCAGTGGAGTCGTGGCGATCACCTTGGTCAATGAAGCGAGATCGAAAATGGTTTCCCTGTTCACTGGACTGGAGAATGTGCTGTACGTGTAATTTCCGAAGCCCCGGGCGGCCAGCACTTTCCCTTCTCTGGCGGCATAGACAGCCATCCCCGGTGCAACAGAGTCCGATATACCCTTCCTGATCAGATCGAAGAGCGTCTCAAACCGGTTCGGCTGGAGCGAATCCTCCCAGACATTGGTGTAAATCTCCCGTTCCAGACCATGCCCCGCTTCGTAACCTGCGGTCAATCTCACAGGGAGTTTCCCGGATATGGGCTGTTCTCCGAAGATTGCGGCAGCGGCGCTTCGCTGGGATTCGTGAGAGGTACTGTAGGTCACCATATATGTTCGCGCCTCAGGGAAAAACCGCAGTAGGTACGGTGTTCCAAAGCCCACGGTGACTATGGGTTTCTGTGTTTCCAATACTCCGGTCAGGAAGGTCGCCAAGCGCTTCGGAAGATTGATAGTCCCTTTATAGCTGGCGAATCGCACGAAGACACCAACAACCACAGCATCCACATTTTTTATGACCTCCCTGGCATGGGCCAGAACGCTGTCAGAAGCCTGGGGACCGATGTGCAGCACATGATTGTATTCCACGCGATCAGTAATATTGTCGCTGAAGGTTCGGCCGGGATAGCCATACCGCAGATTATCCGTGAGCCGTATGGTGGCAATCCGATCGATACGCCCGGCATCCAGTGGCACAACTTTGTTCGAATCCCTGACCAGGGTGATGGACTCACGGAATATCTGCGCCGCTTCGTGCAGATGCGGCCGATCCTCCACGGTCTCTTCGATTTCCCCTGGATCGGAAAACCGATTTTCGCCGGCCTGCGCCCATTCCTTCAGCTCAAGAATTCTGCGGACCGAGGAGTTGATCTGCTGTTCAGGGATCCGGCCGTCCCGGACCGCCTCAACCACTGCATGATAGGCCAGTTTAAACTCCGGCGTAAACAGAATAATATCATTGCCGGCCTGGACCGCTTTCACTGCCGCTTCGCCCGGCCAGTAGCCATTGACAATGCCGCCCATATTCATGGCATCGGTGATGACGACACCTTCGAATCCCAGTGAATCCCGCAGCATATCGGTAACGATATATTGCGAAAAGGTGGCAGGAGTATTACCCGAGGGTAGCTTCGGAAGCAGGAGATGGGATGTCATCACCGCTTTTACACCGGCATCTATCGCCGCCTGAAACGGCACCAGCTCCAGACTGTCCAGCCGCTCGCGGTCGGCGTTAATCTCCGGCAGGAGCAAGTGGGAATCGATATCCGTATCTCCGTGGCCGGGGAAGTGTTTGGCTGTTGCCACCACACGCCCGGATTGAACACCTCTGATGTACTGCGCCCCGAATTTACCTACCCGCTCCGGATCCTGCCCGTATGAGCGGACATTTATAATGGGATTGTCGGGATTGTTATTCACATCCATTACCGGAGAAAAAGTCATATGCACACCCAGCGACCTGGCTTCTCTGGCGGTAATTACGCCCTGCCGGTAGGCGTATCGGGATTTTCCGGTGGCGGCAATCCCCATATTTTCCGGATACCGGGTGCCGGCGGACAGCCGCATGGGTACTCCCCATTCGAAATCGGAGGCAATGAGCAGTGGAGTGTCCGCAAGGTTCTGGAACCGTTCGATATCGCGCACTGCCGCGTAGATATCCCCTCCTAGAATCATCAGGCCACCGATATGGTAGTCGGTAACCCAGCGCGAAATCTCCTCAAATTCCCGGTGGTGATCGTTATAGAACTGCGCATCGAATTTCGGCATGAACATCTGGCCGACTTTCTCCTCAAGAGTCATTGCCGCAATGACGTGATCAAGCCCTTTCGATTCCGGGGCAATTCCTGATTTCGGACTTGTGGCGCACCCTTGAAAATTACCTGCAAGTGCAAGGAAAGCCAGACCGATAATGACAATAGAGATGTTCAACCGCATTGGAAATACTCCTGCAAAATGTCTGAATGATTTGGTGGATATGACTGGCAGTCGTCGATCATTCTCTGTCGGATTACGAGTTTTTTATACCGGCGATGACATACTTATCCATTGTGAATACGGCATTATTCATTTACCGGTGGTTCATTATGAAATTTCCGGGAGACCCGGTCTGATATCCCGCAAATAACCTCATACGGAATCAACCCGGTCTTCTCGGCGATCTCCCATACTGAAATGCTTTCCTCACCCTGTTCTCCCAGGAGAATAACTTCCTCCCCAACCTCCACTGCTTCCTTACGGACGTCCACCATGAACGTATCCATGCTCACCACCCCGACGATGGGAAATCTTCTTCCGTGTATAAGCACTTCACCGGCGTTTCCGTAGCGCTTGGGAATCCCGTCCTCGTATCCGCCGGAACAGACCAGAATGGTTGATTCCTCCCGGGTATGGTAGGTGCTGCCATATCCGACAGGATATCCGCCGGGTAAATGCTTTACGTAAGCAACCTGTGAACGCAGTGTCATCACCTGCTGCAGTTGAAAAGGTTGCTCACGGTGATTTGCCGGAGGAATGCCGTACAGTGAGATGCCCAGGCGGACCATATCAAACCTGGATTCCGGACGATAGAGGGTCCCGGCTGAATTCGCCAGGTGGAACCGGGGAGGTTCTGCCGGTGTCAGTTCCCGAACCCGTCGGTATATTGTTTCAAACCGTTCCCGCTGGGTTTCTGCATGAGGATTTTCCGGCTCTTCCGCGGTGGCGAAATGTGAGATGATACTCTTTATCTGTAACCCGGGATGATCCATAACCCGTCTGAAAGCAGATTCCCAGTTCGTATACAGGAATCCGAGCCTTCCCATTCCGGTGTCGATTTTCATATGGATATTCAGGGATTGCTGGCGAGAGGTACAAGCCCCGGAAATCTGGTTATAATCGTCGTCCGAGGCGATCAGCGGCTCCAGATTATATTGAAACACTGCCTCCAGCTGATGCGGCCAGACTTTGCCAAGGAGTAACAGGGGAGCATTGATCCCGGCCTCTCTCAATTCGATGGCTTCGTCCACCGTTGCCAGGGCGAGCATGGCAACCCCTTCCTCCAGCAATACCCTGGAGACCGGAATCACTCCGTGTCCGTATGCATTAGCCTTCACAACCCCGATGATATCAGCCGGAGCACTGTGCTCCCGTAGATTCCGGACATTGTGCCGAAGCCGGGACAGATCTATCTCCGCCACCAGATCATTCCGCAAACTCATACAATCCGCATTTCAACGTTTCGGATGATTATCCTCCATCCCGGACAATTTTTCCTCTCCAACTATCCGTGTGGCGACAGAAACGCTTCACCCGTCTGAATCGATTCCTCATATTATCCCGGAGGACTCATCCCTCATTCTTCCAGTAGTTCTCGGTATAACTCCAGGTATTTTTCGGCACTGACCCGCCAGGAATAGTCGCACCGCATGGCGTTATCCTGCAGAAACTTCCAGCGGGCCTTGTTGCGGAAAGTTGACATGGCCCGATCCACGGCTGCCAGCATCGCTTCCACCGAATATTCCTGAAACAGGAATCCGGTGCCCTTCTTCGATTCAGGATCAAATTCGGTTATGGTATCCGCCAGTCCGCCCGCCGCGTGGACAATCGGGATGGTGCCGTACCGCAAACTGTAGAGTTGATTGAGTCCGCACGGCTCATATTTCGAGGGCATCAGATACATGTCGGAACCGGCTTCGATCAAATGCGCCAGTGGATTATCATAGGCAAATTTCACCCCGATTTTCTCCGGATATTCCTCCTTGGCTTCCTCAAACAGCCGGTGGTATTTCGTTTCTCCGGTTCCGAGTATCACCAGGTGCAAGTCCCGGCTGAGCAGCTCATCCAGAGCGTCGTCGATCAGGTCGAACCCCTTTTGCTCCACCAGTCTGGAAACCATTCCGATAACTGGCGTACTCCGTTCCGCCATCAACCGGTATGTCCGCAAGAGTTCATCCCGGTTTTTCGCCTTGCCGGCCATATTATTCTGCGTATAGTTATACGGGATAAGGTCGTCGGTGGCAGGCGACCATTCGGAGTAATCCACACCGTTCAGAATACCGGTAATGTCACCGGCACGACGGCGGAGAACCACCTGCAATCCCATACCGAATTTGTCCGACGACATAATCTCTTGGGCATAGGTCGGGCTCACTGTTGTAATTTTGTCCGCATATAGCAGGGCCACTTTCATAAAATTCACATCACCATCATACCGGAAGGCTTCCTCATCCGCGTACCGTTCAGGAAAACCCGCTTTCGCCAGGACTTCTCTGGAGTAGATGCCCTGATATCCCAGGTTATGAATGGTGAACAAAGTTCTGATACGGGCAAACGCGGGATCTTCCCGGTGGGTCTCCCGGAGATATGCCGGTAATAACCCCGTGTGATGATCATTACAGTGCAGAATCTGTGGTTCCCAGTCGGTGTGCCGGAGCCACTCCAGGATCGCCTTCATAAAAAGGATGAACCGCTCGTCGTTATCCGGGAATCCCCGGCCGGACGCATCCGTGTAAATGCCCTCACGTCCGAAGTAGGTTTCGTTATTGATAAAACAGACCTGAACATCCTCTGACTCGGGAAGGATGGTGCTTGTCACCTGGACTGAATACTCCTCATCCCCGATTGTCACTGAAAATTCCGCCTGCTCAATCAGATCATAATTATCCCAGGGGATATGGCTGTAGCCGGGAGTAATAATGCGCACTTCCGCGCCAAGTTGCTCCAGCGCCTTTGGAAGCGCACCGGCCACATCCGCAAGCCCGCCGGCTTTGGAAAAGGGGGTGACCTCGGCTGAGGCAAAAAGGATGTTCATGGATCCGGAACCTTTACCGTGGGATTCATTTCACACACGCCGTAAAATGGGGAAATGCGACAAGAAAAACAATGACCAGGTAGTCCGGGTTATAATTATCCCAGCGATTCCACCAGGGTCCTGTATTGCTCCAGAGATGGCGGAAGCTGCTCATCCAATCCCTGGTAGACTTTCCGCAATGCATTACAAAACAGGAGATCGAATACGTCTTCGTGATCGGACTGATTATGATCGCCATACCACCAAAACCAATCACTCCCCTCAGCCTGCAACAGTGCCTGCAGTACATCCTCCGGAATGTCTTGACCCTGTCTCCGGTATTCCTTCACCCGTTTTAGAGCTTCATTCAGAGCATCCCATGCGGCATTTTTCTCGCGATCTCCGATCCAGATGTGGAAATCAGCGGTAATCCATGATCCGGGATGCAACCACTCCAGCGATTCCGGACTCCCATACTTGTCGAGATATTCGGAAAATGTTGTGGTTTCCAGCCAGTCACTCTCTCCGATTGCACTGTACAGCTCGTCAAAAAAGGGCTTCCCATTCTCCTGGAAATGCTCCCAGGCGTTCTCCCCGTCCATAGTGATCACCGCAACATACGGAAAATCATCATCCGGAAGATTCGTATACATTTCCCGGAGATGTTGCATAAAGTTTTCAGCAGCATCTGCAGGCTCCATATTGGCATATTGGAATCCAATGAGATCGGACAGCATTTGATCCCGGAAGAAGATATCCAAGTTTCCTTCGGGGGTTTCAAGTCGATATGGATAGTACTGTTCACCACTATTCATATGCGCCGGTTTCCCGGTTCTGGAGAGGGATCGCGCCAGCACATTGCTGTCGGAAGTAATCCAGCGGAGAGACTGCCCGGCGAGAAGCGTGGCTGTCTCTTCGCTCACGGAGCCCTCGGACGGCCACATACCACTGATATCCCAACCGAATTCATTGCGCGCAATTTCCAGTCCACGGACTACATGCCGTTCCGCTTCATCCGGATGCCGGAACCGGTGTTGCGGAAGGTGAAGACCGGGCATACAAATCCGGGCCACCTCAGAATCGATCACCAGAGGTAAAATGGGATGGGCATAAGGACTTATTGAGAGTTCAATCTGCCCTGATTCCGCCAAAGTCTTATACCGGTCAATTACATCCCGAATATACTCCTGGTGGACCTCCAGAACCCGTGTTTTATCCTCTTCGGTGAATTCCTGATCCTGACGGATTAACGAGTTGATCTCAGGATGGGAGGCGATCTCCTGTCCGGTCCAGGCCAGCAGGAACCATACCTGCAAGTCGCGGTATTCCTGGGTGGTATAGTGCTTCAGCGCAGAATCAAACCCGTCGTGTAGTGTATATTGTTGGCGTTTTTTATACAACTCTTTGTACCGTGGCGATAACGAGATAATTCTCTTGTAATTGGCACTGAAAAATTCCTCCAGAAGAAACGTCTGCTCCTCCGGGGTAAGGTTGCCGGCATCTTTCTTCGTCAGAGTCAGGTGTCTTTCGTTCACAGAGTCCAGATCGGCATAATCCCGTATCTGCAACAACAGAGACGGAACGAAGTTTACGACGGACTTGATCTCCGGATATCGCTCCAGATGCCAGGCCATATCGGTATAATCTTTAGTGATATGACATCTGGTCCAGGGGAGCAGATATGCCCCGGACAGTGCATCTTTGTAAAATGGCTGATGCATATGCCACTGGAAAATAAGGTAGAGGGGATGTGTGCGTTCCTTCATTATACCTGCCATTCTAGTCCGAATTCACTGTTTTGGTTATTAAACCGCTGACATATACTTGTTGCCGGAATTGATGTTCCTGTGCTTTCCAAATACAGCATGATACTGACCGATACTATCTCAGTTGTGTTTCTTTTGTATTGTTTATAGCGGCGGGAATATAGATTCCGACACAAGAAAGTGCAAATGGAATCCGGGTCTCCTTTCCTTTCTCTCCCATGGATTTCCGCTCCGTTCCGTCCGGATTTTTCCTCTTGATATTAGAAAGGGTAACGTCTATTATAAACAAAAGGTTGGAAGAGAATGCAACATAGATCTGACAGGGAGTGATAGATATGGAACTCAAAGACATCCAGCATGAAAAAGAGGTTACCCTGCGGGAAGGCGATGCCCTGATCGTCGTCGATATGCAGAATGATTTTATGCCGGGCGGTGCGCTGGAGGTGGAGAACGGTGATTCCATCATTCCGGATGTAAATAACATGATGAAACGATTTAAAGAGGCAAACCTCCCAGTGATTTTCACACAGGACTGGCACAATGAAGGGCACCACTCCTTCGCCTCCGCCCATGAAGGCAAAGAGCCGTTCGATCCCTTCGACGGTGACGCCATCGGGCCAGTTCTCTGGCCTGATCACTGTGTGCAGGGGAGTGAAGGAGCCGAGGTTCATCCGGATGTGGATGTGATCAATGCCGAGGCTATTATCCGGAAAGGGTATACCAAAGAAATTGACAGCTACTCCGGTTTTCTGGAAAACGACCACCAAACCGAAACCGGACTGGACGGCTACCTGCAGTCACGGGGGATTGAGCGGATTTTTGTCTGCGGCCTTGCCATGGATTACTGCGTGTTCTTCACCGCGGCAGACGGTGCGGACAAAGGGTATGATGTCTACTTTATGAGTGACCTGACACTGCCGGTGGGGTCACCGGAAGACAGCGTTTCGAATTCCCTTGAAACCATGACAGAGAAGGGAGTGAACTTTGTACGGTCTGATGCCGTGAAATCCGCCGGAGATCATACGGTGAAGGCCGCATAACCGTAACCCTCCTTTCATTCAGGCCTTCACCATAGTCGGCCCGGCCCGGATGATGGGCCGGGCGCTTTTTATTCCTTCTCCCCCTTCAACCGCTCCCGCACATACGGCAGCAGTCCGCCGGCTTCCATGATCTTCAGGACTGATTCCGGAAATTGTGGGAGGGCGATTTCCTGTCCCGATGTGTAAAGCAGACCGTTTTCGAGATCGATCTCAGCCGTCTCCCCCTCCTCCAGGGCTTCAGCCGCCTTTTCGCTGACAAAAACAGGCAAACCGTTGTTGATGGCATTCCGGTAGTAAATCCGGGCACAGGACCGGACCACAACCGCCCCGACACCGGCCGCCACCAGACAGATCACCGCCTGTTCACGGCTGGAACCGCAACCCCAGTTTTTCCCCGCCGCAATGATATCACCCTCGCTGACATTCCCAGCAAATTCCGGATCCAGATCTTCCAGCGCATGCTCCGCCATTTCCGACGGTTCAGAAATCGTATAGGTATATTTTCCCGGGAAAATCACATCTGTGTTTACATCATCCCCATACTTCCATACCCGCCCGCGAATTTTCATCGTATTCGACTCCGTCATAGAGCTCCTCCGCGCATAACATTCTGTTTACTTTGTACTTAATCCAAAAGGGCCGGCGATTTCGCCCTGCAGGGCACTCTGTGCCACCACTTCCGGACTGGAAAGATAAATTTCCGCGTTCCGGGTGCCCATACGTCCCTGGAAGTTCCGGTTGGCGCTGCTGATACAGACTTCGCCTTCCCCCAGCACCCCCATATGGTTGCCCATACAGGCACCGCATCCCGGGGGACTGATCACGGCGCCCGCTGCCAGCAGTGTGCTGATATATCCCTGTTCCGTGGCCTGCTCCAACACCTCAGACGATGCCGGTACCACCAGGAGCCGGGTTCCTTCAGCAATACGTTGCCCTTCGACTACCGCTGCCGCGGCAGCAATATCCGATAATCTTCCATTGGTACAGGTTCCGATGTACGCCTGATGGACTCTCCGGCCGGCCACCTCCCGCACCGGCACCACGTTATCCACATTGTGAGGACAGGCAACTACCGGCTCCAGCTCTGACAGATTAACAGTATGAGTTTCCGCTACCTCCGCATCCTCATCGGGGTACAGTGCCAGCGCACGTATTTGCGCTAAAGCGTGATCTTCGTCCATTTCCGTTCGATTCGCCAGTCGTGGTGCCAGCCAGTTGAAGACTGTGTCATCCGGGGGAAGATAGGCATTTTTCGCGCCGAATTCCGCCATCATATTGGTCAGGACCATCCGGTCGTCCGGTGGAAACTCCCGGATCGCCTCTCCTGTAAATTCAATGGATTTGTATAATCCACCGTCAGCACCGAGTGTACCGATTATATGCAGTGCCAGATCCTTGACGGTCACTCCTGTATCCAGTGTTCCGGTGAGTTCAAATCGAATGGTTTCCGGCACCCGGAGCCACAGCTCACCCAGCGCCCAGGTGGCCGCCATCTCACTGCGCCCGATACCGGTTCCGAATGCCCCGAGCCAGCCGAAATGGGGGGTGTGAGAATCGGCGCCGAGGATCACCTGGCCGGGGAGGATCAGCGCTTCCTCACTGAGCACCTGATGACAGATTCCGCGGCCAACCTCGAAGAAATTCGTGATCCCCTGCTCTTCGACGAACTGCCTGATTTCCACATGGTTTTTCGCATGCTGTGGTGTGGGGGCCGGTGCCGCATGATCTAAAGTAATAGCCATCCGGTCGGGATCCCAGACCTCTTCCACCTTCAAGGTTTCAAAATACCCGCGAATGGCTGCCGTGTTATCATGGCTCAATAACCGGTCCGGGGTGGCATCCACCACCTCTCCAACATCCACCGTTTCCCGGTCACCGGCTCTGGCCAGAACTTTCTGTACAAATGTCTGCGCTACGCCGTTCGTTTGAACCATCACTCATCCTCCGTGAGAATCGGTTCCTGATCCGATGCCCAGCGATAGAGCAGGGAGTCCACGTCATCGAGGGTCAATGCCTGTTCATCCGCCAGGCGCTTGATATGGACAGTCAAATTCTTGATTTCACCGTCATCGAGCTCCAGATTCAACTGTTCAGCCCGGTTCCGGATGGCGTTCCAGCCCGTCAGGCGATGGGCAATATGGATGTACCGCTGCAATCCGAAATGTTCGGGATTCAGAATTTCATAGGTGTCGGGATTATTCAGGATAGCCTTGGCATGAATTCCCGCTTTGTGGGTAAATGCCGAGTATCCGGTAATGTAATTGTTGAAGGGAACATCGACCTCCACAATCTCAGCCACCCGATAATCCAGATCCCGGAGCATTGAAAGTTCGTATTTTGCCACGGAATCCGGATTGGTTGCATACAATCGGGCAATCAGTCCTCCCAGTGGTGTGATGCCATTACGCTCGCCGATCCCAAGCACACTGGTATCGATGTGAGTGGCACCCGCCCGGAGAGCCATATAAGCATTGGCAATGGCACAGCCGCTGTCATTATGGCCATGGAACTCGATATCGCAGGTGACCCGGGATCGCAGCTTGCTTATCAGCTCGTAAATTCGAAGCGGATCTCCGATCCCCACGGTGTCAGCTACGCCGACACGATCCACACCGAGTTCGTCCACCGCCTGATACACCCGGAAAAGATCCTCCGGCTCGGAACGCAGGCTGTCTTCCGTGCTGAAGCGCACCTCCACTCCCTGAGAGCGGAGATAGGTAATCACCTCACCGGCCAGATCGATGATCTCATCGATGGATTTTCCGTGGCTGAATTCCCGGAGATAGGAGGAGGTACCGATCACTACATCCACACCATCGACACCCGTGGCTATTGCACGCTCCGCATCACTAATGGTACAGCGGGTGTGGGTGAGGATCCTGCTGTCCAGACCAAGTTTCACGATTTCCCGCAGATCCTCTTCACTCTGTGGAGATGCGCATGGAGAGGTAAGTTCCAGATACTCCACTCCGAAATCATTCAGCAGTTTGGCCATTTCAATTTTTTCATTTATAGTAAAGAATGCATTTACGAACTGTTCACCTTCCCGCAAGGTGGATTCAATAATGGAAAAATCGTCGACAGGCATCTATCTCCCTCCCGCTAATTGATTCAATGTCGTTTTCAATACTGAGATTCCTCGTAAGAATTCCTCAATTTCGATATGTTCATTGGGTGTATGATCCAGAGCCGAATCGCCGGGACCATATGCGACAATGGGGCAGTTCCAGGCCGGTCCAACTACGTTCATATCACTGGTACCGCTCTTCCGGCTGAACCGGGGTGATCCACCCGCCTCACGTATTCCCCGGATAAATGGCGGAACTAACTCAGAGCGTCTGTTCGTCTGATATGCGGACTCTCCGCCGCGAAAATTCAATTCCGCTCCATCGTGGCTGATTTCTTCCAGACTACGCCTCAGATCCTCCGGTGATAAGCCCGGCGGTAGACGGAATCCTGCTGTTAGCCGGACGTTTTCGCTATTGCCGTTCTCATCAGTCCGGAATGAATGCAGAGTCCTGTGGAGTTGACTGAACATTCCCTGACGATCACGGTTGTATTCTCCGGCCATTTCTTCAATACGGTTCCAGAGATCCACGCCATGTTCCGCTGCGGATACCCGGTCACCGGCCGGATGTGCCAGGAACTGCTCCCGGTGATAATCCATCAGCAGCCGGCCTTTGTAACCCAGGGTGACGGTATCCCAGCCACTGGGCTCCCCGATGATGCAATAATCAGGTTGATAGCGATCCCGGACGTACCGTGCTCCCCTGGAGGTATGGATCTCCTCCTCCACCGCACCGATGACAGTGCATCGTAGGCCGGGAGGATGTGCTTCCACGGCAGCCATGATGAACGCTGCCAGCGGGCCCTTTGCATCCACAGAACCCCGTCCGTATAATTTGCCGTCTTCAATCCGGACCTCAGGTCCGCCGGGCACGGTATCCATATGACCAAGCATCACAAGATCTTCCGTACCGTCCCCGATGATGCCTACAGCATTGCCCGCCTCATCAATCCGGGCCTGAAATCCCAGCTGGTCCATCCGGTCCGCCAGATATTCCGCGATTTCGGATTCCGAGCGGCTGGGACTGGGAAGGGCAACCATGTCATGCAGGAGGTCTACCGCATCCAATGTTACTTCCCCCCATTCTCTGACTGACTGGCCGATGTCGACTCACCGACCGGCCGACTTTTCAGAATGTCAACGATGTGTTCCAGTACGGAATGCAATTCGGCTTTCCGGATAATCAGCGGGGGCAGCAGTCTCAACACAGTTGAACCGGCGGGCAACGCCAGAATGCCGCGATCCATGAGCTCCTTCAGAACGGGCGTAACCCTCCGCCTCAACTCGATGCCAATCATCAGTCCCTGCACTCTGATATCTCTGATCATCCGGGAATCGTCCAGCCGCCCCTGCAGAAACTGCTGCGTATATTCGCCCAGCTCATTTGCCCTCGAGACAAGATTTTCACGTTCGAGAACATCCATTGTTGCCAGACTTGCCGCACTTGCAAGGGGATTGCCTCCAAACGTAGAACCGTGCGATCCCGGAGAAAGTTTATCCAATCCACTGCGTATGGCAGTGGCTCCCATGGGAACACCTCCGGCGATGCCTTTGGCCAGGCTGATGATATCAGGAACCACATCATAGCCCTGAAACGCAAACCAGTTTCCGGTCCGGCCGAATCCGGTCTGGACTTCATCGAACACCAGCCGCGCTCCCCGCTCACGGCAGAGCGATCGCAGGGCACCGAGAAATTCGGGATCTGCGGGTATCACTCCGCTCTCGCCCTGGATTGGCTCCACCACCACGGCAGCTGTGTTGTCATCAATTGCTTCCGAAGCTGCCTCAGAATTATTCATTGGAATGTGTGTAACTTCCGGAATTAGGGGCTGAAACGGCTCCCGGTATTTCTTCCGCCAGGTGAGAGATAACGATCCAAGGGTGCGGCCGTGGAACCCTCCTTTCATTGCAATGAGTCCCGGACGTCCGGTCTGGTAACGCGCAATTTTCAGGGCGGCTTCCACTGCCTCGGTGCCGGAGTTGGTGAGAAAGACACTGTCAAATGCTTCCTGAGTTCCGGCGGAAAGCACATCCGTAAGACGCCGGAGTGCGTCAGCACGTACATCATTGGAAAAGCTGTTTGAGCAGGTGATAAGCCGTTCCGATTGTGTCGCCAGTGCCTCACTGATGGCCGGATGGGCATGGCCAAGCACCGCGGCGCCGTGACCTGATATGCAATCGATATACTCGCGGCCATCCGAATCCCACACCTTTACCCCTTCACCACGAACCAGCGAGATTCCCCGCTGAGCATACGCGCCGCTGCCTAATTGTTCTTCCACATCTGCTGGTGGTAGAATCATGATATCATCCCTGTTTATTCCTTGTCTGTTCAGCATGTTCCTCCAAAAAAGTGATTACGGTACCACTCCCTGACAGCGCCTCGCTGACCGGACGCTCAGCATCACTAGGAGCAATGACGACTTTCCGGACACCGCCGTCCAGGGCTTCCGCGGCTGCCAGCAATTTGATGCGCATCCGGCCTTCGGCATACTCATCTCTGGCCCGGTCAAGTTCAGATCTGTGGAGATGCGGAATAACGGACTGCCTATCCTCCGGATCCCGGAGGAGCCCGGGAGCTCCCGTGAGAAGTATCAGGTTTTCCGCCCCCAGCGAAGCGGCAACCACCGCTGCAGCCCGGTCGCCGTCTACATTTATTATCTCCCGCTCTTCACTCAGTGCCGGGGGACTGAGCACCGGTGCATAATTCTGCGCTAACAGCACCTGGAGTAACTCTGTGTTCACGGATCGGACCTTTCCGGTGTAATTGTCTCTGAGAATACGCTGCCGGCCATTCTCCACCATACGGATTGCTTTCTTGCGTTTTCCGGACAGCAACCGGCCGTCAAGACCGGACAGGCCCAGGGCATTCACTCCCTGTTTCTGAAACTGCTCCACAATCGAGGTATTCATTTCGCCGGCGTAGACCATACTGAAAATACGCGCGGTTTCCCGGTCAGTCTTCCGGCTGGTGAATCCCGAGGGGGACGTCACAAATTCCGGCGGATGCCCCAGCGCTTCAGCAACTTCGTTGGTCCGCGCCGATCCCCCGTGCAGCAGAACCCATTTTCCGCCGTCCTGCCACCGCTGCGATAAATCAGCAACCGCCGGTTCAAGACGATTCCCTTCACCTCCACCGATTTTTACAACCAATTCTGGCATATCTGACTCCAATTGCTCTCCATTTTATTCGCTATACCGGATGCAATCCCGGAAATCCGAGTCCGGCTGTTTCATCAAATCCACAGGTGATATTGGTGGCCTGAATCGCACTTCCGGCGGCCCCTTTCACCAGGTTATCCAGTGCGCTGATGACCACCAGGCGATTCCCGTGATCATCCAGGCGCCAGCCCACATCGCAGAAATTCGTCCCGGTAAGCAGCTTCGGTTCCGGATACCGATAAATACCGCGCCTGTCCCGGACGATGCGGAGAAACGGTTCTTCTCCATACGCACTCCGGTAGATTTTCCAGAGATCTTTATCCTCCAGAGAGGATTCCAGGAAGACGTGAATCGTCGCCAGGATCCCCCGGACCATCTCGATAGAAGTGACGGACAAAAACAGTGACTCCGCCGGAATTCCCAATTCCTGGGAGATCTCCGCCTGGTGACGATGTCCTGTTGGGGCAAAGGACCGCACCGCGCCCGCCCGTTCCGGATGATGGGAAGCCCGGGACGCTCCGGTACCCCCTTCGCTGGATCCCACTTTCACCTCCGCTATCACCCGCTGAATCAGTTTCTCCCGGGCCAGTGGAAGTAACGCAAGATTGACTGCAGTAGCGTTGCAACCCACGCCGGAGATATATACTGCATCCACCAGTTCTTCCCGCCGGTTCTCCGGAAGTCCGTATACGAAACGACCGCGCCATTCGGCGGCACCTTCTTCTCCATACCACTGTACATGCCATTGGGGATCCCGCAGCCGGAAATCCGCCGAACAGTCTACAATGACCCCCGCCACGGAGTCAAACTCATCTATCCGGGAGATCGCTTTTCCGTGCGGCAGGCAGAGGTACAGCACATCTGCCGGTTCCAGCTCTTCCAGTGAGCGGAACCGCAAATCTGTGATTTCCCGTAAATTCGGATGGGCGCTGTACAGATATCGTCCGCTCATCCGTTCGGATGTCACCTGCGTGAGTTCCAGATCCGGATGGCCGAGGAGAATCCGGGCAAGTTCACCCCCCACATATCCGGAAGCTCCCACAATTGCCGCGGTTTTCATGCGCACTCTCCTATGGCTGCTGTTGTCGGGTTGTTTACTGCTTCAGCGGCGACGTCCAGCGTATAGTCGATGATTCTGCCGGGGATGTCCACTCCGGTTGGGTCCATGGAATTCCGGAACTCCATGGTGTAGTTCACCTCGTTGACCAGGTATTCCCCATCGACCAGAAACAGATCAACCGCCAGCACACCACCTCCGACGGCATTTGCCGCAGCGAGTGAGATTTCATGCAGTTCCGGGGTCACCCCATATTCCGTCACCTCACCACCCCTGGCTGTGTTTGTGATCCAGTGATCCGACCGTCTTTCGATTGCACACACGGTCTCATCTCCCACCACAAAGGCGCGGATATCTTTGCCGCCTTTTTCGATATATTTCTGGATATAGAAGATGCTATGGTGAACACCGCCCAGGGTGCTTTTGTGTTCCAGAATAGCCCGGGCAGTTTCCCGGTTATCCGCGCGGGCCATTAGCCGGCCCCATGATCCGGTGGACGGTTTGAAGACCACCGGATATCCAATCCGTTCAGCCGATTCCAGCGCCGATTCCGGTGTGAATGCCACTGCGCATCGGGGTTGGGACACTTCCGCTTCTTCCAGGGCCAGCGATGTGCGCACTTTATCACCGCAGACGGCGGCAACCGGATGGGTATTGACGGTGGGAATCCCCATCGATTCCAGAATCCCCAGCGCATTGATTGCTCTGGAATGGCTGATGGACCGCTCCAGTACCACATCAAACCGGCGCCAGTCCGACCCGTTTCCGATGTCAAACTGCAGTTCACCATCGTGCAGCCGTTCGTAAGAGATTCCCCGGGATTCCAGCTCCCGGATCAGAAGTTTCTCTTCCACCCGAAGCCGGTTCATCAAAATTCCGACATGCGGTGATTCTTCCCATTGATCGTCAGTCATCATTCCCCCCAATCCTCTTCGATCTCAGGAGCGAGTTCCAGCTCTACCGGGTCGACGCCGGTGACTTCAAGCTCCGCTCCGCAATCAGGGCAGGGGATGATTTCATGCTGCATCACGTCATCAGCATACGGCACTTCGCCTGCGCATTCCGGACATTCCGATGTGTGTTGTTCTGTGTTCATGATTACCTCCTTGGTTTGATGTTTATGGCATAAAAAAAAGCGCCGAACCTTGTTTGAGGTCCGGCGCTTTCAGGAAAGCTAATATGTGGCAACTGCTAGAGATGCACGACAGCCCTCCCTGCCGGAATATGTGCCTTTGCCTTAGCCTTCTTCAGTGTCGATTTCGTTGCAGGATGGTCGTGCAGTCTCATAGCGGGGCTATCGGGTATTAATCGCCTTTCTTCAGATTGTATCGTTTTCATAAAATTTTCTTTTCTGTTGTGAAATTTGATTGTAATGTTCCGATGTGGGTTTGTCAAGGGTTTTTCCATCATTGTGTTTAAATAACTCTCACCGGAAGAAAGAGCTGTTCGCTATACCTGCGAGTCGGTGTATAGCTGATCCGATCCTGCTCTTCCGCCTTTAATCTATTCTATCCATTTTGTAAAATGCTATAACCATGAAAATCTTGAGAACAGCAAAACAGCGGACGGCGTGTATGAATATTGATCTCTGGAAGGAATTGCACATATCCCGGACAGCCCGGGATAAATACGAATTCGATGAAACGCTGTTTGCCCAGCACGGGGATGCCATTTTTTCCGATTTCCAGGCGGTCCGCCGGTTTGTTCAGCAAATGAACGAACGCAGGAACCTTGCCGAATTTCCCGAACAGGCGGTACAGTCAGGAGATATCAATGGGATGGGACTAATTCATGAAATTTTCCATTTCATCATCTCCCGGTATCGGGAACAGAAGAACCAGCGGGTGTTTGCCAGAGCATACGAGCACCTGTCAGAGCAGTTCGGCGAAGAGCGGCTCCGGCGTACGCTGGAGATCTGCACCGATCAGTTCCCGCCAATAAAAGTCTACCGGGGAGAGGTTGCGCCTGAAGAATATCTGGATCAGTCCACAGAGGACACACCGCACGCGTACCAGATGCTCGAGGAGCTTATCCTTCTCTGGCTATCGAATCATAACCCGGCATTCAGCGAATATCTTGAGCTCTTCGACGATACAACGCTGGAGAAAGCGACCCTTTACTATGAAGTCATTCAGGAACTGGAAGCTTTCTTCGACACCCAGCCCCCATACGGTCCGAACTACCAGAATCTCATTGAGATGCTCGGAGAACCTGCCAGGAAAGTTCCGCATTCAATTTCGGGCCAACTGGAATGGATCCGCCAACACTGGGGGACGTTGTTAGGGAAGTACTTTTATCGCCTCCTGCGCAGTCTGGATCTTCTCCGGGAAGAGCAAAAACAGCGATTTCACGGACCGGGGCTCGCCAGACCCTATGAATTCGGCGGTGACGGAGAGTACGAGCGGTTCAGTAAAGATCTGGACTGGATGCCGAAAGTGGTTCTCCTGGCAAAGAATGTCTATGTCTGGCTTGACCAGCTCTCGAAGAAGTATCAGCGGGATATTCACCGGCTGGACCAAATTCCCGATGAAGAACTGGACACCCTGGCAAGGCGTGGCTTTACCGGTCTCTGGCTTATCGGTCTGTGGGAACGGAGTGATGCATCTCAACGGATAAAGCAGATGTGCGGAAATCCGGAAGCGGTGGCATCCGCTTATTCACTTTATGATTATGTCATCGCCGATGAGCTAGGCGGAAAAGAGGCATACGATAATCTCCGGGAACGCGCCCGGGCCCGGAATATCCGCCTCTCCGGTGATATGGTTCCCAATCATGTGGGGATCGACGGCAAGTGGGTCCGTGAGCATCCGGACTGGTTTGTATCTTTGCCCCATAGTCCGTTCCCCTCGTATTCCTTCAACGGTCCTGATCTGAGCCCGTACGATGAGGTGGGCATTTTTCTGGAGGACCATTATTATGAACGCAGTGATGCGGCTGTGGTGTTCAAGCGGGTGGATTACAACACCGGCGAAGAGCGGTATATCTATCATGGTAACGACGGGACCAGCATGCCATGGAATGACACTGCGCAGCTGAATTATCTCAGGGAGGAGGTCCGGGAAGCCGTAATCCAGACCATTCTCCATGTGGCACGAAACTTCGATATTATCCGGTTTGATGCCGCTATGACCCTGGCAAAGAAACACTACCAGCGGCTCTGGTTTCCCCAGCCCGGAACCGGCGGGGATATCCCCACCCGGGCGGAACACGGAATGACCAAAGAGGAGTTCGATGAGGTATTTCCAAAGGAATTCTGGCGTGAGGTGGTAGATCGGGTTGCGGACGAGGAACCGGATACGCTGCTTCTGGCGGAGGCTTTCTGGCTGATGGAAGGCTATTTTGTCCGGACCCTGGGCATGCATCGGGTCTATAACAGTGCGTTCATGAACATGACCAAGAACGAAGAGAATGCAAAATACCGCCAGACGATTAAGAATGTGCTGGAGTTCAATCCACAGATTCTCAAGCGGTTCGTCAATTTCATGAACAATCCGGACGAGGAAACCGCGGTTGCGCAATACGGAAAAGACGACAAATATTTCGGCACCTGCGTCATGATGGTTACCATGCCCGGATTGCCCATGTTCGGACACGGCCAGGTTGAAGGGTATACGGAAAAATACGGTATGGAGTATAAACGGGCCTACTGGGATGAGGAACCGGATGAACATCTTGTGGCCCGGCACGAACGGGAGGTTTTTCCGCTCCTTCACCGGCGGCATCTCTTTGCCGACGTGGAGAACTTTCTGTTTTACGATTTCTATACCACAGAAGGCACTGTTAATGAGGATGTGTTTGCCTATTCAAACCGGTCCGGGAATGAACGGTCGCTGGTTCTCTATAACAACAAATTCAGCAATACCAAGGGCTGGATACATACCTCCGTTGCCTATACAGATAAAACGGGGGGAGAGTCCGACGGGCAGTTGGTCCAGGAGAATCTCGGACAGGGTCTGAACCTGCGCAATGATTCACGGTATTACACCATCTTCAGGGATCTCATTACGGATCTGGAATATATCCGGAATTCTCAGGAGCTCTACGAAGACGGCCTGTACGTGGAGCTGGGAGCGTTTAAATATCACGTGTTTATCGAGTTCCGGGAAGTAGAGGATACCAGTGGCATGTATTCCGAAATACATCAATATCTGGACGGGAGAGGCGTTCCCAGCATCGAAGAAGCTCTCCAGGAAACGCTGTTAAAGCCCGTGCACGACGCCTCGGACGAACTGCTGTCGGCCGGGACATTCCACCGGTTCATGGATGTGGTTGAAGCGGGATCGGCACAGAAACGGGAAACATTTCTGGAGGAAATTGACCAGCCACTTCATCGTTTCTTGCACGCTATTCAAGAGTTCACCGGCGCCCAGGGAAATGCCGAAACTGTTCTCCGGGATATTCAACACACATTGGATGCCGTGATGCAATTACCCGATTTCGAACCGGCTGCAGAAAAAATCCCCTCCACCCTGAATCAAAATCTGCATGACTGGAAAGAACATCTGGAGGGAGATGCGGCATCAGTTTACTGGTGTACACTTTATCTCTGGGTGATTTTCAGGGATCTCGGCAATCTGGCCGTAACCGACCACCCCGCGGAACAAAGCCGGAGCTGGATCGATGAATTACATCTCGGCAAAATCGTGACCGCACTCCTGCATTCGCTCGAGTTCGATGACGAAACCGTCTCCAGAATCGAGGATGAGTTGAAATTTCTGGTGGCCCATCAACATTGGTTTGACCGGGATCTGAGCTTTGATCATCCGGCGTACCGGATTACCCGGGATCTGCTCCAGGATCGGATAGTACGGGAATATCTCCGGATTAACCGGTATAAAGAAACCCTGTGGTTTGGGAAAGAACCGTTTGAACGATTTTGCTTCTGGCTCAGGACACTCGCGGTGGTCGCCTATCAAACCACTGAAGAGGCCGACAGGGATATTGAATTTCTGGCCGGATCTGATGAGATCGTTGAAACGCTTGAAAATGCCAGCGAGTCCTCGAATTATCGGATCGAGCGGCTATTGGAGGCGCTGGAATCTTGACTTTTCAGATCACCTTATAGTGTTTCATAGCCCAGTGGATCTGTTCCAGGGTAACTTTGATGATTCCGGCTGCGGGAACGGCAATGAGCATCCCGAATGCACCCATCAGATTCCCTCCTATAATGACGATGAGGATAACCGAAATGGGATGCATATTTACACTTTTGGACATGACAGTAGGGGAGACGACTGAGTTGTCGATGAGCTGAACAATTGCAAACATGATGGCGATATAAAGCAGCATCACCGGTTCCCCGGGATTATTAATCAGGGAGACTAGCATTGCCGGTATCGCCCCGACAACGGGTCCGATATACGGTATCAGGTTTGCTATGCCGGCGATCATTCCGATAAAAACGAAGTATTTAATGTCGAGAATCCATAATCCGATCACCGAGAGGATGCCGATAATCAGGGCATCGAGCAGTTGTCCGCGGATATAGTTGCTGAGCTGGGTTTCTACTTTATCAAACAAATTCAGCGCCGGCTCAAAATAACGGTTCGGAACAAGACTGATTATCCCTCGCTTCAGTTTTCTCCGGTCTTTCATCATCAGGAACGTAATTACCAACACTATGAAGAGTGAGGTAACCACACCAACCATATTCAGCAGCATTGTCACAGTACTGGAAACAAACCCGCCGACAAATGAATTCAACCGGGATGGGAGATCAATCTGTTCACTGATCGCAATATCACCGGGGACCGGGACCTGCGACTCAATCCAGGCTTCCAGTTTGGCCATCAATTCAGCGGGTTGCTGTGACTGCACAAGTTGTTGAATCGATACCGCCTGTTCCCGGACGACCGGAATAAGAAAACGGAATGCCAATCCGACAATCATAAGCACCATCAGCAATATAATCAGGGATCCGAGGGATCTGGGAACACTCCATCGTTCCAGCACATCGACAAACGGACCAAATATTGCGGTAAGCAGCACGGAGATCAGTACCAGCACCAGTACATTTGAAAGGTACGGGAACAGACGAACCAACAGATACAACCCCAACAGCGCCAGAATCAGTTTACCCAGTGCTCGTAGTAAACCGGCGTCTATGCTGATTGTGCGATGTTGCGGTTGCGGATCGGTCATATTATTCGGGCGGTTCGGAACGGAGCCTCTTATGCAGCATCTCGATTTGCTGTTCAAGAACGTTTACCCGTTCCTGTAATTCCTGCGATACTTTGTTCTGCGCCCGGAGTCGCTCGGAAATAACATTGGCCACGCCAGTAATGATCTTGATACCGGTTTTAGGCTGCCGGTTTAACAGATCGAACAGATCCGGGCGAAAGAAGGCGACTAATTTCGTAAGCTCAGCGGCTCTCGCGGTTGCAGATCTGGGGGTGTCATTCAGTAAAGACATATCGCCAAAGAAAGAGCCCTGACCGAGCTCCGCCAGCAATTGCTCTTCCCCGCCGGTATCGGACTGGATAATATTCACCTGACCGCTCATTACAATATACATGCCCAGGCCGGGTTGTCCTTGTGTGAATATCGGTTCATCCTTGACATAGGTGCGCCGGTGGACCAGCCGTTCGATCTCCTGCAGCTCACCGGTATCCAATTCTTCAAAAATGGGCACTCCTTTCAGTGCCAGTACGGTCTCCGATTCCTCCGTTGGCCTTTTGAAGATATTTTCCCAGAGTGGATATTTCATAGAGGTGACTCAGTTTAAATTTGAACTGAAAGTACAATATTCTCTTAAGAGGAGTCAAGGGGATTATAGTCAGTCGCCGGTCGTGAGTCGACAGTCGACAGGCTTAAGTCCCTTCTCGCTGACCGCACTTGAGTGGCGGGCGGTTCCTGCCACCTCTTCCCTGCAACCGGACCAGAATAGGTTATATGTACACTCCATCTTTCTCTTTAAAGGGATTTACACTGTATATCTCTATACATATATACCAAGTTCTTCCCTTATACCCTGTACCTTATCACTCAATGTCCGTCGTCCTCCCGACTTTTTCCCTTATTCCTTTATTCTTAATCCTTTCCTCCACGCCTTATACCTTGATTAGACCGGATACCGCAGCTATATTTTCTGTCAAATCAATCCCGAGTTAAACTCGTAAATCGGAACAGGGACCAGCATGCGAAAAATCATTTCTTCTGTAGCCGGAATTCTTCTTCTGATCCTGTTGTTCTGGGGATCCGGATATTCGCAGGTACCTGCATATCCCCAGCCGCCGATACTCATTAACACGCCCACCGCCGGCAGTCTGGACCGCGGTAGTTACAGCGCGGAACTCCGCATGATGCCCGACGGAGGTGTGCTGGGTGGAGTCAGAGTCGGTCTGACGGGTCGGTTCATGATCGGTCTCTCGTATGGCGGCACACACATCATAGGGGAGGACAGTGTGGATTGGAATCCGGAGCCCGGGGTGCAGGCCAAGTACCGGATTCTGGAGGAGAGCTACTCCATGCCCGCCCTGGCTATCGGATTTAATTCCCAGGGATATCATGGATATTTGTCAGGAGTAGACCGGTACGAGCTGAAATCCACAGGATTTTATGCCGTTCTGAGCAAAAATTACCAGTTCCTCGGTAATCTGGGACTGCATGCCGGAATCAATTACTCACTGGAGACGGGTGACGGCGATGATGATCCGAATCTGTTTTTCGGTATTGATAAGGCACTCGGTGATGAGATTTCTCTGATGGTGGAATATGACACCGCTTTAAACGACAATAATTCCAATGATCCGGATCTGGTGGCACGGCACGGTCGGGGATACCTGAATGCCGGTCTCCGATGGACCTTTGCCGACCAGTTCCACATCGAGTTTGACGTCAACAATCTTCTGCGGAACAAACGGACAGTTGATACGGTCAGCCGGGAAATAAAAGTCGTCTACATCGAGTATTTTTAATACGATGAATTCAGCCATATGAAACCGGGAGTGTTTATAGTTTGATGAACGGTGAATTCCCCGGGGAACAATTCTTCTCCGGGGCTCTCCGCGAAAAATTTCGCATTCTCTGCGGTAACAGCGGGAGCGTGAACACGAAAGATTTTGAATTATTCGGGTGAGGATTAATTATGAAACAGGCTCTGAAATTATGTGCAGCAGGAATACTCTCTGTATTCTCTTTTACCGTACTCAACGGTCAGACGGTAGACAACCTGATCAACCGGGGCGATTCTCTCCACACGGCGCACAAACCTGATGCGGCACTGTCCACATTCCTGGAAGCGGAGCAACTTGAACCGGAGAATCCGGATATTCTCTGGCGAATTGCCCGGGAATATTATGAAAAGGGTAATGCCGTCACTGAGGATGGGAAGGAATCTCTCTACAGGCAATCTCTGGAATATGCCCGCGAGGCGGTGGAAGCCGATTCTCTGAGCGCGGATGCGCATCTCTGGGTGGCTATCGCGGCGGGAAAGGTGGCGTTGCAGCGGGGCGGAAAGGAAAAGGTTGAGATGTCCCGGGAGGTGAAAGAGGAGGCGATGCGGGCCATCGAACTGAATCCGGATATGGACACCGGCTACCATATCCTGGCCCGGTGGCACCGGGAGGTTGCCACCCTGAGCTGGGTAATGAGGACAGCGGCCAAAGTGGTGTACGGCGGACTGCCTGAGGCATCTCTGGAAGAATCGGTTCAGTATTTTCAGAAAGCCATTGATCTGAGTCCGGATTGGATTAACCACCGACTGGAGCTGGCGAAAACGTATATCGAGCAGGGAAATGAAGAGGCCGCGAGAGCCCAGCTGAATAAGGCGCTCGAATTGCCGGCGGTTGCCATGGAGGATCCGGAATACAAAGAGGAGGCCAGACGTCTCCTGGAAGAACTTTAGATGCTCACTAATGACCTAAGAATTGTCAGAGTGATCCTCGCCGGGTCGATTAGTTCGGATGGCGGAAAGGGTCAGTAACGCCCAACCCACGATAAATGCCAGCCCGCCCAGAGGGGTAATCGCACCAAACCACGAAATCCCCGTAAGACTCAGGATATACAGACTCCCGGAGAAGATGAGTATCCCTCCGATGAACAGCCAGCCGGATATGCGGGCATACTTCGATTGCCAGCGGGTCAGCGCCCAGGCAATCGCCAGCAATCCCAGGGAATGGTACATCTGGTACCGGACAGCTGTGGAGTAGGTGTCAAGCGCATCAGCAGAAAGTGCCCCTTCCAGCATATGGGCACCGAATGCGCCGGCGATCACCGCAATCCCGGCGGATATTGCTCCTGTCGAAAAGAAGAATTTGTGGAGTTTCACACCGCCACCCCGTTGTAGTTCACGCTAACAGGGCAATGTACATTCTACCGGGAATTTATGAAAGGACCCTGGCAGAGTCCGGCACTCTGCCAGGGTTCCGAATACTCCTCCCAACTCCCTGATTCGATTGTAAATAACGCTTTGCGAAGCAGGGGTATAGTGTTACATTTTTAGAATCGGCGAAAAAATAAACCAACGGTGTTATGGCGCAGGACGACAAGATTATTATCAAGGGGGCCCGGGAGCATAACCTCAAAGATCTGGACCTGGAACTGCCCCGTAATAAATATATCGTAATCACGGGACTCTCCGGATCAGGGAAATCCTCGCTGGCATTCGATACCATTTATGCAGAGGGACAGCGCCGGTATGTGGAGTCGCTCTCCGCATATGCCAGGCAGTTTCTCGGTATGATGGAAAAACCGGATGTTGACTATATCGAAGGGCTTTCGCCGGCAATTTCCATTGAACAGAAATCCACCTCCAAGAATCCCCGATCCACGGTCGGCACTGTCACGGAAATCTACGATTACCTTCGATTATTATACGCCCGGGTTGGCAAGCCCTATTGCTATAACTGCGGACGCCCGATTCAGAAACAGACCGTGCAGCAGATTGTGGACAGCGTGCTGGGATTCCCCGACGGTGCAAGAATCCAGGTGCTGGCACCGGTAGTACGAGGCCGGAAAGGTGAGTACAAGGAAGTTTTTCAGGAGATAAAACGCGAGGGTTTTCTCCGGGTTCGGGTGGACGGGGAGTTGCGTGAAATCGATGAGGACATTAATCTGGATAAAAATAAGAAGCATGAGATCGAGGTGGTGGTGGACCGGCTGGTGGTGAAGGATTCCATCAAGGAACGATTAACGGATTCCCTGGAGACCGCTCTGGGAATTGGTTCGGGATTAGTACTCATCGATGAGGTCGGTGAAGAAGAACATATATTCAGCGAACATTTTTCCTGTCCTCACTGCGAAATCAGTTATGAGGAACTTTCGCCCCGGATGTTCTCCTTTAACAGCCCCTACGGTGCCTGTGATGTCTGTGATGGTCTGGGTACCCAGATGGAAATCGACCCGGAACTTGTGGTGCCGGATGAAACGAAGACACTGAATCAGGGTGCGGTAAAACCCATTGGCGTTCAGCCGCGCGGGAACTGGTATTCCAGAATTCTGAAGAGCCTGGCCAGTGAGTACGATTTCAATTTCACCACAAAGTGGAGAAACCTTTCCAAAGAAGCGCGGGATGTGATCCTCTATGGTACCAGGGGAGAGAAAATCACTGTTCAGTACCGTTCCGATAAGGCGAAAGGTCATTGGGAACGGGAGTTCGAGGGCGTGATTCCGAATCTCCAGCGAAGATACCGGGAGACCTCATCAAGTGGGGTGCGCAGCTGGATTGAAACATATATGCGGACGCTCCCATGCCCGGAATGCAACGGCAGCAGAATCCGGAAGGAAGCGCAGGCGGTGAAGATCGACGATGTGAATCTGCCCACGCTTACTTCCTGGTCCATCAAAGAGATCCACCGCTTTTTCGATGCGGAGAATGGCGGGATCTCCTTTTCGGAATCCGAATGGGCGATCGTCCAGCAGGTGGTGAAAGAAGTCCGGCAGCGGTTGCAGTTCCTGATTAACGTCGGGCTGGATTACCTTACACTGGACCGGGGAGCCAGCAGTCTGTCCGGCGGCGAAGCCCAGCGAATCCGATTGGCAACCCAGATCGGCTCCCAGCTGGTGGGAGTGCTCTACATCCTCGATGAGCCCACCATCGGACTCCATCAGCGTGATAACCAGCGGCTGATCAATACCTTGACCCATCTCCGGAACATCGGGAATACGGTGATTGTGGTTGAGCACGATCAGCGAACCATTGAGGCGGCGGATGTGGTGGTGGATCTGGGACCGGGTGCCGGGGAGCACGGTGGCAACCTGGTCAAGATGGGCACCCCGAACGAACTGAAATCATCGAATGGTTCCATTACCGGGAAATATCTCTCAGGAGAAAAGGTGATTCCGCTGCCGGAGAAGCGGAAGGAAGGTAACGGCAAATCATTGATCCTCAAAGGTGCCCGGGGGAACAACCTGAAAACCATCGATGTGGAATTTCCCCTGGGGAAATTCATCTGTGTAACCGGTGTCTCCGGCTCCGGGAAAAGTACACTGGTGAACGAAACCCTGTATCCGGCGCTGGCAAGACATTTCCATGGCAGTGGAAAGCATCAGCCGCTGACACATGAGACTATTCGCGGACTGGACAACATTGACAAAGTGATCGATATCGATCAGTCTCCTATCGGGCGGACTCCCCGGTCGAATCCGGGGACCTACAGCGGAGCCTTCACCCCGATACGGGAGCTGTTTGCCGATCTGCCGGAATCGAAGATCCGGGGGTATCAGCCCGGCCGGTTCAGTTTCAATGTAAAAGGTGGGCGGTGCGAGGCGTGCACCGGGGATGGAGTAAAGAAAATCGAAATGCACTTCCTCCCGGATGTGTATGTGACCTGCGAGGTGTGTGAGGGAAAGCGCTACAACCGGGAGACGCTGGAAATCAAATATCGCGGGAAGAATATCAGCGAGGTGCTGGATATGACGGTATCCGAAGCGCTGGAGTTTTTCCGGAAGATCCCCAAAATCAAACGGAAGTTGAAAACGCTGAAAGATGTGGGGCTCGGGTATATCACGCTGGGCCAGCAATCAACCACCCTGTCGGGTGGTGAGGCGCAGCGGGTGAAGCTGGCTACCGAACTGAGTAAAATCGGGACCGGGAATACGCTCTATATCCTGGATGAACCCACCACCGGCCTTCATTTCGCGGATATCGAACTCCTGCTGAAAGTATTGAATCGGCTGGTGGAAAAGGGGAATACGGTAATTGTTATCGAGCATAATCTTGATGTAATAAAAACGGCGGATCATATCATTGATCTGGGACCGGAGGGTGGTGAGGATGGAGGACAGGTTGTGGTGACCGGAACTCCCGAGACAGTTGCTGCAGATGACTCCTCTTACACCGGACGGTTTTTGCGGGAAGTGCTGGAAGGAGTGAAACAGTGAATTGTCTTGTTTTTCCTGCGGGGACTGGTTACATTTCTCGAACTTTTTATTAATGTATTAATCAGGGACAGCAGAGCATAACTCGCCCGCATTTTTTGGAAGCGCCCTCTTGTTGCCAGCAGATACAAATACAGTTCTGATTTGTCAACAACCTCATGGCCCTTTTACTATCTAGTGATAATGTCTTACTGTTCTGTTATAAGCTAGCAGGGTTCCGGATGAGCGGCCGTGCGAAGAGTGATGATATTAAGTAACATGCAATTATTATGTAAACGCAATGAGATCTGAAGCCACATATCCGCAGTTGCTGGACGATGAGAGGGAGATAGATTCGTCACTGCGTCCCACGTCGTTTGAAGGTTTTGTGGGGCAGGATAAAGTAGTGGAGAACCTGAAGGTTTTCATTCAGGCGGCCAGAGAACGCGGTGATGCACTGGACCACTTGCTTCTGTTCGGCCCGCCCGGGTTGGGCAAGACCACTCTGGCTCATATCGTAGCAAGCCAGATGGAGGTGAATATCCGTGTGAGTTCTGGTCCTGTGCTTGAACGGCCTGGCGATCTGGCGGGTTTGCTGACAAAACTCGATCACGGAGATGTCCTCTTCATCGATGAAATCCACCGTCTTAATAACGTGGTTGAAGAATATCTGTATTCCGCCATGGAAGATTACAATATTGATATCGTTATCGATAAAGGGCCGAACGCCCGGAGTGTCCAGCTCACGCTGGAACCATTCACGCTGATCGGTGCCACCACCAGGGCCGGACTGTTGACCTCACCCATGCGCGACCGGTTTGGCGTAGTCTCGAGGCTCGATTATTACACGGCGGATGAATTGTACCATATTGCCATCCGGTCGGCCGAGATACTGGATGTGGAGATTGAGGACGAGGGTGCTAAGGAGGTGGCGCAGCGGTCCCGGGGAACCCCCCGGATATGCAACCGGCTGCTGCGGCGTATTCGTGATTTCGCCCAGGTGAAAGCGGATAACGTGATCACCAGGGAGGTCGCCAGGGATTCTCTGCAAATGCTGGAAGTGGATGAATACGGCCTGGATGAAATGGATAAACGGATTCTGCGGGTCCTGATCGGCAAATTCAGCGGCGGTCCGGTGGGGCTCAACAGCCTCTCCGTTGCCGTGGGGGAAGAAAGTGACACCATCGAAGAGGTATATGAGCCTTTCCTGATTAAAGAGGGATTTATTCAGCGCACCCCCCGTGGCCGGGAGGCAACGTCGCTGGCGTATCAGCATTTAAATGAAAATGACAACGGCAGTTCAACGCAAGAGAGTTTGTTTACATGACAACCACCAACAGCGTCGATCCACTGTTACAAAGTGACCGGGCGCAGCTCGAAGACTTCGAGTACGATCTGCCCAAAGACCGGATTGCCGAATATCCGGTGGAACCCCGGGACAGCTCCAAACTCATGGTGGTACATCGCGATACCGAATGCATTGATCACCGGCAGTTCCGGGAGATCCCGGAGTATCTCAGCCCCGGCGACGTCCTGGTCCTGAATGATACCCGGGTGTTTCCAGCACGACTGATGGCAGTGAAGGATCAGACCGAAGCGAAGGTGGAAGTGTTTCTGCTGCGGGAGCTGGAGCGGAATATCTGGGAGGTGTTGGTGAATCCTGCCCGCAAGGTCAGAATCGGCAATAAGCTCTCCATTACGGATAAACTCCAGTGCGATGTGATCGACAATACCGTGTCAGGAGGACGGGTGGTCCGGTTCCTCTATGAAGGGGATCGGTTTTACGACATCATCGAGAATGTGGGGCAGGCGCCGCTTCCCCCTTATATCCCGCGTGATGCAGAACCGAAAGACAAAGAGACCTACCAGACGGTTTTTGCAGAAAACCGCGGCGCCGTGGCGGCTCCGACTGCCGGCCTGCATTTTACCGACGATTTGTTGAAACAGATAGAATCCATGGGCGTGCACGTCACCAGAATTACACTCCATATCGGATTGGGAACGTTCCGGCCTGTGACGGTTGGAGACCTGACCCGCCATCATATGCATAGTGAAAATTACAGCATTTCCAAAGAAGCCGCTGATACCATTAATCAGGCCAGGAATGCCGGCCAGAAGGTGGTGGCGGTAGGCACCTCTACCGTCCGGACCCTGGAGACGGCCCAGATCGGCGGGAAGAAAGTGGTCCCCAAAGAAGGCTGGACCGACTTGTTTATCTATCCGCCCTATCAATTCAAGATTGTGGATGCTATTGTCACTAACTTCCATCAACCCAAGTCCACACTGCTCACACTGGTAAGCGCCTTCTATTCCACCGAGGGAATTATGGAAGCCTACCGCGCCGCTCTGGACAATGACTATCGCTTTCTGAGTTATGGTGATGCAATGTTACTGCTGTAATCCGGATTCCGTACGGGTATCCTGCTTCCTGAACGGAGAAGTCAACCGTCATCCATTGCATTATGAGTACGATACCTGCCGGAGTTGTACTCCGGTTATCTCTGACCGGCAGGAGCGATATATATGACATCCCAACCGTCAGTGTCTGCAATCATACCGGCTGCCGGAGTTGGTTCCCGAATGCAGGCCGTCACCTCCGAACCCAAACAATTTACACCGATTCAGGGGAAACCGATTCTGACGCATACTTTGCTGGCCCTGGAGGACAGCGGGCTGATCGAGTCATGTGTAGTGGTTGCTGCAGCTGATATGGTGGATCGGATACGAAGCCAGGTGATCGCACCCTATAATATCCGGTTCGTTAACGAGGTAGTGACCGGCGGGAGTACCCGGCAGCAATCCGTGTGGAACGGATTACAGGTTGTGGAGAACTTCGGGAAGGCATTGGTGCTGGTTCATGACGGCGTGAGACCGCTGGTATCCATAGAAACAATTGCGCGCACCATCGATGAAGCCGCACAATTCGGAGCGGCTGTTGCAGGGATTCCGGCGGTTGATACCATAAAAAAGGCGTCCGGCCGGCGGATAGAATCCACCATCGACCGGTCTGTGCTCTGGTACGCACAGACACCGCAGACTTTCAGGTTACCTCTGCTGGTCCGGGCCTTCACCAATGCCATGAAATCAGGGTTTACCGCTACGGATGAGGCTATGCTGGTGGAGTATCTTGGTGAGCCGGTCCGGCTGGTGGAGGGGAGTAAACGTAACATTAAAATCACCGATCCTGTCGATCTGGAAATCGCGGCCGCGTTGATCGACCTGGAATCGGGGGAGTAGAAATCAGTGCGGACGGGAATCGGCTACGATGCGCATCAGCTGCAGCCGAATCGCAGATTGGTAATCGGGGGAGTGCATATCCCGGCGGAATGGGGAGCGGCGGGTCACTCGGACGGGGATGTCCTCTACCACGCTGCAGCCGATGCTGTGCTTGGCGCTGCTGCTCTGGGAGATATCGGCATCTACTTTCCCTCTTCCGATCCTGAATTCGAGGGCATGGATAGCAGGCTGATCATTGCAAAAGCACGGGATCTGGCCGTCGAAAAAGGACTGCAGCTGGAAAATCTGGATGCGACAGTTGTGCTGGAATCACCAAAACTCTCAGATCATCTGGGTGCAATGCGGGAAAACCTGGCGGCGGTGTTCGAAGTCGGTATTGACCGGATATCAGTGAAAGCCACTACCACCGATCATCTGGGCTTTATCGGCCGCGGAGAAGGTCTGGCAGCGATTGCAGCGGTATTGCTGATAACACCATGATTGTGTTCCACTCACGAGGTGGTTGACCTTCTCAACACAGGTGTTACGTTTACAACTGGAATTGATATACTTGCACTTATACCGATACGAAGGAGAGAAAACACAGTATTATGAATGATAACATGTCTGACGTCCGGGTACGATTCGCACCGAGCCCGACAGGGTATTTACATGTAGGCGGGTTACGGACAGCATTATATAATTACCTGTTTGCGCGTCGTCACGGCGGGACGTTTGTACTCAGAATCGAGGATACGGATCAGTCCCGGAGAGTTGAGGATGCACTGGAAACCCTTCTGGATGCTCTTGATTGGGTGGGATTGGAGTATGACGAAGGCCCTGTGCTTCCATCGGGAGTGAAAGGTGGGGCCGGACCGTATATCCAGTCCCAGCGACTGGAGATTTACCGGAAATATGCCGACCAGCTCGTTGAAAACGGAAACGCGTACCACTGTTTCTGTTCGGAAGAGCGGCTGGAGAAAGTGCGTCAGCAGCAGCAGGAACTGGGACAACGCACGAAATACGATAAACACTGCCGCCGCCTCTCGCCTCAGGAGCGGAATAATCGTCTGGAAGCCGGGATGCCTTCGGTCATCCGAATGAAAATTCCGGAGGACGATGCCGAACTCACCTTCACCGATGCAATTCGTGAAGAAGTCACGATTCCATACGAAAATCTGGATGACCAGGTTCTGGTCAAATCGGATGGATTCCCCACCTATCATCTGGCGAATGTTGTCGATGATCATTTAATGGATATCTCTCATGTGATCAGAGGTGAGGAGTGGTTGCCCAGCACTCCCAAGCATATTCTGTTGTATACATACTTCGGGTGGGAAGTCCCCACATTTGCCCATCTGCCGTTGCTGTTAAATGAAGACCGGTCCAAACTCTCCAAACGGCAGGGTGATGTGGCGGTATCCGATTATCGGGACAAGGGCTTCATGCCGGATGCTCTGCTGAACTTTGTAGCACTGCTGGGGTGGAGTCCGGGGGACGATGAGGAAATCCTCGACCGTACGGAGATGATCAGGCGATTCAGTCTGGGACGGATCAACAAGTCCGGTGCCGTGTTCGATGTGGAGAAGCTGGAGTGGATGAACGGAGTTTACATCCGTAACACCCCCACGGAAGAGCTGCTGGAACCCAGTCTTCCGTTTCTGGCTGAGGCCGGATTTGATACGTCCGATCGTGAGACCATGCTGAAAATCCTGGAGGCGGTCAAGAAGAAACTCCGGACGCTGGCGGATATCCCGGAAAAAACCAGGGCGTTTCAGGGCGGGCCGGTGCAGATGAATCCCGAGGAAGCGGAGGAGATCAACGAGCTGATTGGCCAGGAGACATCGAAAACCGTGTTTGCATCTCTGGCAGAGAAATTTGAATCGGTGGAAAAAGTGGAGGAGGATACCTTCCAACGACTTATGAAAGAGGTGCAGCAAGAGACCGGAGTGGGGGGGAAGAATCTCTGGATGCCGGTGCGGATAGCCCTGACCGGTGAGATGCACGGACCGGATCTGACCGCAGTGGTTGAAATTCTTGGGAAGGACAGGTGTGTCCGGCGATTCCGTGAACAGCTGAATGGTGAGGGATGAAGGAGCTCACCCTTACGTCGAATGCCAAGGTCAATCTCGGTTTGGATATTGTTGGCAGACGGGAGGACGGGTATCACCTGATCGATACGGTTTTTCAGGAAGTGGATTTCGGTGATCAGTTGCACTTCCGGCGTATCAAGGCGGATGAATGCCGCCTGAGCAGCGATTCGCCGGATTTTCCCCGGGGTGCTGAGAATCTCTGTACCCAGGCATTTTGGGCGATGAAGAAGCGATATTCCGAAATTGCCGGTGTGCGGTTACATGCCGAGAAACGGATCCCGGCAGGTGCCGGATTGGGTGGAGGCAGCAGCAATGCTGCCACGACGCTCCTTGCAATTGCACAGATATATAACCTTCAGACCGGCATCGATGAATTGCTGGGAATCGCGCAGTCTCTTGGCGCAGATGTTCCCTTTTTTCTGTATGGAGGTATTGCCCGGGGAACGGGAATCGGCGAACACATTACTCCACTGGAACAACGCCTTGAAGTACCTCTGGTGATAGTGATGCCTGCGGTGCATATCCCGACGGAGTGGGCCTATGATAATGTGAGTTATACCTTGACACCTAAGGGTGTTGACGATAACTTAGAAAGATTTTTTGAAAAACGAGGGCGATTACGGCGGATTCGAAATGTGTTCGAACCGCTGATAATTGAGCGATATTCGGAGATCGGTGATATCCGGCAACGATTGTATCATCTCCAGGCTGACCACGTGAGCATATCCGGCAGCGGGGCAGCGATCTTCGGGTTATTCCCGGATACTGAAACCGCCAGCAATGCGGCTCAGGCTCTGTCGCAGGATTACCGTACTGTGGTGACTCAACCGGTGTACCGGCCTTCACCACGATTTGCGACCGTGCTGCCACACTGATCAGTCTATCACTGTTCCTGGATATCGCCTGCCAAACTAAGCATACTCGGGGGTCGTCTAACGGCAAGACACCGGCCTTTGGAGCCGGGTATCGGGGTTCGAGTCCCTGCCCCCGAGCCACGTTTGGAGGCAACATTACACGTATGATTACAGAGGTTTAGCGATGTCAATGCGCGGACATCCGTTAAAACTGTTTGCCGGCCGGTCGAATCCCGAGCTGGCAAACGAAATTGCCGAAAGCATGGGTGAACCACTGGGAGATCTCCGCATAGTCAACTTCAGTGACGGCGAGCTCTGGGTCAAGTATGAGGAGAATATCCGGGGGACAGATGTTTTTCTTATTCAGTCCACCAATCCGCCGGCAGAAAATATTATGGAGCTGCTGTTAATGATCGATGCTGCCCGCCGCGCCTCCGCACACCGCATTACAGCGGTTATTCCGTATTACGGATATGCCAGACAGGACCGGAAAGACCAGCCCCGGGTTCCCATCTCAGCGAGGCTCATGGCCACACTGATTACCGAGGCGGGGGCGGACAGAGTTTTGACTATGGACCTCCACTCTACCCAGATCCAGGGCTTTTTCGACATCCCTTTTGATCACCTGTACTCCAAGATTGCTTTATTGAATTACATCAGAGAAGAGCATATGGACAACCTGGTAATCCTGGCACCGGATATCGGAAGTATCCCCATGGCCCGGTCCTATGCCAAGCTGCTCGGTACTTCTCTGGCAATCATTGATAAGCGGCGCCCGGAACCGAACCAGTCGGAAGTGATGAATGTGATCGGTCATCTGGACGGAAAGAATGTGTTATTGATCGATGATCTGGTGGATACGGCCGGGACTATGACCACCGCAGCGGTCACGGCACGCGAAAAGGGGGCGAAATCCGTACAGGCCATGGCGACCCACCCTGTCCTGTCAGGACCGGCGGTGAAGCGGATAAAGCAATCGCCCATCGAGCGACTCACCGTGACCAATACGCTGCATATCCCCGAAGAAAAGAAGATGGACAAATTAAAGGTGATCAGCGTAGGGGAACTCTTTGGAGAATCGATCAAACGTATTCATGAAGAGGAATCGATTAGCGTATTGTTTAATGTCTGATCGAAGATATATGAGGAGCAAGTATGGCTACATACGATTTGAAAGTTAAGAAACGTGAAGAGACCGGAAAGAAAGCCACCAAAGATCTTCGCCGGGAAGAGAAGATCCCGGCCGTGGTTTATTCCAAAGATGTGGATGCAACACCCATCTTCGTAGAAAAGGGTGACCTGATGAATGCCATCAATTCGGGCGCGAAAGTGGTGAACCTGAAGATCGGCCGGAAGAAACAACCGGCGATTTACCGGGAAATCCAGCACCATCCGGTGACTGATGAAATCCTGCATGTGGATTTTCTGGGAATTGTGGAAGGTGAAGAGATCGAGACCCGTGTGGCCATCAGGCTCACCGGTGAGCCGTACGGCGTATCCGAAGAAGGCGGGATCCTGGAGCAAATCATGTGGGATGCGGCCATTAAGACCATCCCCAGTAAAATCCCCGATGCCCTTGAGGTGGATTGTGCAGAGCTCGGAATGGGTGACTCCATTCAGATCCGGGATCTGGAGTTTGAGGAGATCGAAGTGCTGGAAGCCCCGGAACGGACTGTGGCGTCTGTGGTCCATCCGACCAGAGTGATTGTGGAAGAACCCGAAGTGGAAGAAGAGCTGCTGGGTGAAGAGGAAGAACTGGTCGAAGGTGAAGAAGGCGAAGAAGTGGCTGAAGAGGAAGCGGCAGAAGAGGGCGAAGCTGAAGAAGAGCCCACGGAAGAGTAAGTCGTCGCTTTCATGCTATATGTCATTGGGCTCGGAAATCCCGGGAGAAAATATCGTGATACAAGGCACAATATCGGATTCTGGGTTATGGATACGCTGGCTGATGAGCAGAATGTCAGCTGGAAAGCCGGTCGTGGAGAATATCTGTACGGACGGCACAGCACACCGGATTTCACGCTGGTAAAGCCGTTAACCTATATGAATAACAGCGGAGCCGCTGTGAGAATTCTGGCCGAACAGGAAGGTGCTGGCTACGATCAGATGCTGATTGTCTATGATGATCTGGATCTTCCACTGGGGAAAATGCGGTTTCGCCCGGGTGGGAGTGCCGGAACCCATAAAGGGATGCGGTCCGTTGTGAACCGCACCGGGACCAGAGAAATCCCCCGGCTGCGCCTTGGAATTGGTAGCGAGCGGCAGCAGAGTCCGGCAGAAGAGTTCGTGCTCTCCCCGTTCTCCAAAGATGAACTCCCGATTGCCAGAGAAATGGTTAACCATGCAATAACGGGTGTGATGACCTTGATTGATGAAGGAATAGATGTCGCAATGAATACGTATAACCATCGTGATTTTACTGGTGATTAATCGAAACAGGAGATGTGATCTATGTCAGCTTTAGTCTATCTCATTCCGGTTGCAGGAATTCTTGCACTGATCTACGCTGGAATCAGAACCGGATATGTCAATCGACAGAGCCAGGGTACCGACCAAATGGCTACGATTTCCGGGCATATCAGGGAAGGTGCTATGGCATTTCTCGGGCGGGAGTACCGGGTCCTGATCTGGTTTGTCCTGGCGGTTGCCGTGCTCATGATCTTTGGATATCCGGGATGGAATAAACTCATTGCCGTGTCATTTGTAGTCGGTGCATTTTGCTCCGGACTTGCCGGATTTATCGGGATGCGTGTGGCCACTGCCGCAAATGCCCGCACCACCAATGCCGCCCGGAAAAGTCTTGTCCCCGCACTGAACATTGCTTTTTCCGGTGGATCCGTGATGGGTATGAGCGTTGCCGGTCTGGGTGTTCTCGGGCTGAGTGTGCTTTTCCTTATCTATGGTGGCTCATTCGGGAACGATCCCAATACACTCCAGAACCTGGTGCTGCCGGTTCTGACCGGTTTCAGTATGGGGGCCAGTTCGATAGCGCTGTTCGCCCGTGTCGGTGGCGGTATTTACACCAAAGCGGCTGATGTGGGCGCCGATCTCGTTGGAAAGGTGGAAGCGGGAATCCCCGAGGATGATCCCCGGAATCCGGCTGTCATCGCGGATAATGTAGGCGACAATGTTGGTGACGTTGCCGGTATGGGAGCGGATTTATTCGAATCATTTGTTGGATCCATTATCGGGGCAATGGTGCTTGGCGCTACAATAAGCCGTGAGCCGCTGGACATGGTTCTGTTACCCCTGACTCTGGGTGGGGTGGGAATCGTTGTCTCAATAATCGGTACATTATTTGTCAGAACAAAGGAAGGTGGCAATCCCCAGAAAGCACTGAATATCGGAACCTTCGGTGCCGCAGGGATTATGGCCGTAGTAACCTACTTTATTATCGACGCGATTGCCCCGGCACAGTTCGAACTGGGTGGAGTGAGCTATTCGAGTGCCGGAGTATTCGGTGCCACCATTGCCGGATTAATTGCCGGTCTGCTGATCGGGCTATTCACCGAATACTACACATCAGAGCGACGGAAACCTGCCCAGAGTATTGCTGATGCCTCACAGACGGGGGCAGCCACCAATATCATTAACGGACTGAGTGTAGGGATGGTCAGTACCGCATTCCCGATAATCGCGCTGGCGGTCGCGATTATGGTTGCCTACGCACTGTCAGGTCTGTACGGAATTGCTATTGCTGCCTTGGGCATGCTCTCCACTATCGGTATTCAGCTGGCCGTTGATGCATATGGTCCGATCGCAGATAATGCCGGCGGGATTGCCGAGATGGCTGAGCTGGAATCCGAAGTTCGCGATCGCACAGACCGTCTGGATGCGGTGGGTAACACCACTGCCGCCATCGGAAAGGGATTCGCCATCGGATCTGCGGCACTGACCGCGCTGGCACTCTTTTCTGCATTCCGGACCGTGGCCGGTGTGGAGGCGCTGGATATCAATAATCCCAATGTAATGGCCGGCCTGCTGATTGGTGGAATGATGCCGTTTGTTTTTTCATCATTTGCCATGCGCGCAGTCGGTGATGCCGCTTTTGAGACCATTAATGAAGTACGCCGGCAGTTCAAAGAAATTACCGGACTGATGGAGGGCGAAGCGGATGCCGAATACGCGCGCTGCGTGGATATTGCCACCAAAGCGGCTATCAGGAAAATGATTGTACCCGGCATCCTTGCAGTGGCCGTGCCCGTGGCGTTCGGTTTTTATGACAAGTATATGCTGGGAGGCATCCTGGCCGGTGTAACTGTGACCGGTGTACTGATGGCGGTCTTTATGGCAAACGCCGGGGGTGCCTGGGATAATGCCAAGAAGTATATCGAATCCGGTGAACTGGGGGGCAAGGGAAGTGATGCACACAAAGCATCAGTGGTTGGTGACACGGTCGGTGATCCTTTCAAGGATACCGCCGGACCATCCCTGAACATCCTGATTAAGTTGATGTCGGTCGTTTCACTGGTTATTGCACCGTTGATTGCGTAAATGCACTAACAAGACGAGAGGTGAGGAACAGCGTGAGATATTATGAAAATCTATTCATTGTGAATCCCGGTTTCGAGGGGGAAGCTCTGGACAGTCTGAAGAACGAGTATGCCCAATTCATTGAGGAGAACGGTGGACGGGTCTACTCCGTGGATGACTGGGGCAAACGCAGGCTGGCGTATACCATTGAAAAGCAGAAGTACGGGGTATACGTCCTGATTGAGTTTGCAGCCGGCGGTTCCCTGATTCGGGAGCTGGAAGAGAACCAGCGCCTGAATGATGCCGTATTGAGCTATCTGACCGTCCGGCTGGATCAGGAGCCGGATATGTCCGCCGAGCGTAAAAGACCCTCGGATGAGGAAGAGGAGGAATATGATGAGGATTACGATGATGAGGAAGAGGAAGAAGAAGCGACCTCCGATGAAGCCAAGGAAGAGACCGGATAATTGCATCCGGACTGGATGGTGCTGTCCCGGTACCCTTCCTCAGGCTGTTCCGGGATATTCCTTCAAATCCGGACAGCAATCCGGAGCTGAGATGCTGGGAATGAATAAACAAGTGGAGTAATAACATATGCCAAGACGGAAGATCTGTAAATTTTGTGAAAATCCGAAACGGATGCAGATTGATTATAAAGATCCCAAAACCCTGAGGAAATTCATTACCGATCAGGGGAAAATCATGCCTCGCAGGATCACGGGCACCTGTTCCCGCCATCAGCGGGAACTGACCAGGGCGATCAAGCGCGCCAGAAATATCGCCCTTCTGCCATATGTGTACGACGTGACCGAAGGATAGGTTATGTGTGAACTGCAATCCGATCACGCGAGGAGAAAGGATCGACAGGTATGAAAGTCATTTTACGTGAAGATGTGAAAAAGCTGGGTGAAGCGGGTGAGATCGTTGATGTGGCCCCGGGCTATTTCCGGAATTTCCTGAATCCGCGCGGGATGGCCATGCGGGCCACCGATTCCAACATGCGGATTTATGAAGAAGAACGCCGGATGGAAGAAGTCCGGGAGAACAAGGCGAAGAACCGCGCTGAGAAACTGGCCCACAAACTCGAAAACGTGTCCCTCAATGCCCCGGTTCAGGTTGGCGAAGAGGATAAAGTCTTTGGCTCCGTTACCGCCAATGATATCTCGAACCTGCTCAAGGAGCAGGGGTACGATATCGATAAGCGGGATATCCTCCTTGACGAACCCATCCGTGCCCTGGGGATCTATAATGTCCCTGTGAAGCTGCACAAGGATGTGGAAGGGGAAGTCAAGGTGTGGGTGATTAAGGAGTAAGACTGGCGTTGTGTTAGGTAGAAGGTATAGGGTGTAGGATATAGGATATAAGGGTCTTCATGTGATACTTGGTGTGTGGAACCGGTCGGTCTGAGTTGGAGGTTGCGGTTTATCAGTTGACAAGTATACAGGGATCGGGGCCGCACTTTGATAAGCCCCGACCTTCAGGGCGAGGGTTGTTTGTTTGAAACCGAGCCTATCTGGTACTACCATTAACACCCTGCTTGAGCAGGGAGAATGTGGAGTAATCACCCCTCTGGACATCGTTTCTTTCAATGGTTATTCATATGACTTCGGACCGGCGGGGATTACCTTTCTGATTCATCCCAATTCTGTCTGACAACCTCTAAAACCATACCCCTTCCTTATCGAAAGAGAATAGGGACAGGGGATGGAGTTGAATCTATACTGGAATCGCGACGTCACCCCTGCGCCGGGCAGGAGACACTACAGGTGACGCAGCAGTGTCCGGGTTGACCTCCACCAGTGTGGCGGCTGGAGAAACATCGATATCCGGTCTTCCGAAAGGAATTCTTGCTATTAGATAGATTCCGTTCGCGAAAGAAGGTCGCAGGTTTTTCAGGGCGAACTGGTCATCGGATGGGGTGATGGATCTGGGACAGAGAACCGGCACCAGCCCTCCAGGCAAAACTCACTCCTCTGTTTCCCTATATCTCTATACCTTATATACCCTATTACCTTTATACCCTTATATCCCTGTACCCCCCACAATCATCCCCTCCTGCAGTAAGATCTCACCACCCGGGGTCCCCACCAAATAGACCAATTGACCCTTTTTTCATAATTGTAATTGAGATTCAATCTCATTTAATGTAATATATCGATGTGCACATGAGGTAACATCGTCTTTCGGAGTGTAGCCCCGGTGAAGCACACGGAACACCGATCCTCAGAAGGAGGAAATCCGTGTCAGAGAAAGCACAGTGCAGAATACAGTTAAAAATAAATATAGCATGACTATTCACTTCACTCAGAAATAATCATAAATAATGTTCGATCCGTCTCCTAGGCAACGTAACATAAACCACAAAGCAGGAAGGGATATATAAAATGCATAACACTTTGCCTCGATTTCTGAGGGGAAGCCTTTTTACGATTCTTGCGCTTCTCTTGGCTACTATTGCGTTTGCTCAGGGCGAATCGGGGGAGGGATCCGGAGAGGAGCGGCCTGCCGTTCCCGGGGGGATCTACGATAAGCCGTATATCGAACGGTTCGGCCGGGGGACGGCTATCGGTGGCTATCTGGATATGGAATTGGAAATTACCGAGGATAAAAACACCTTCGACCAGCATAGGATGATCCCGTTTATCTTCAGCGAAATCACCCCAAGGATTCACTTTTCCACAGAGATCGAATTTGAGCATGGCGGCAGGGTACCCGGCGGGGGTGAAATAAAGCTGGAGTTTGCCGCCCTGGACATCACATTTGCTGAGTGGATGGTCTATCGTGGAGGAGTGGTCCTGGCTCCACTGGGGAAATTCAACCTCGTGCATGACAGTCCCTGGAATGACTTCACCACCAGACCGCTGGTGGACCAGCAGCTGATCCCCACCACCTTCTCGGAATCCGGTATGGGATTCCATGGGACAATTTATCCCGGGGAACTCTCGGTCCTGGGATATGAAGTTTACCTCGTAAACGGATTCAATGAGAACATCCTGACAGGGAACGGATCTGTGCGCCTGGATAATGGTACAGGTTCACTCTCGTCTGATAACAATAAGTCCAAAGCGCTGGTCTCCCGGGTGGTTTACAGTCCCGTGTTAGGGATGGAATTCGGCGCCAGCATCCATACCGGGATGTACGATACCGATGATGAGCAACGACTGACCATCGGCGCCCTGGATGCCACCATCACCCGTGGCCGATTCGAACTCCTGTTTGAAGGGGCTATGGCCAATGTGAATCGTGACGGTGCCGAATCGCTGGGACAATACGGATTCTATGTTCAGCCGAATGTGCATTTTGGATTCGGGCTGGTTCCCGGCTTTCCGGATTCCAAGTTCACCGCCATGGCCAGAGCCGGACTTGTGGAATTTAATCAGGATCTCGACGGAGAGCACACCACCAGGTATACAGTGGGGATGAACTGGCGTCCGGTGGAGGAAACGGCCGTCAAGGCCGAATACGTGCTGCAAACCCATACACCGCGGGGAACGACCTCGGCAAACGATGGTCAGGGTACATTCTACTTCGGATTTGCTTCCTACTTCTGACCACTGTAACCACCAGGGCACAAAGAGATAAAGAACGGATAACGAATCTGATGGGATCACAGGATCAAACAGGATAAATAAAAAACAAAATACAGAACATATTATTTATCTCTGATCTGCTGCGGCTGATCGGTATTGTCCATGTATCCCGGATTATTCATGAACTTATAGAGACCCTAACATAAACGGAACTAATGGAGCGGAAGAGCATGGGCCCGGACTGGGGGACCACGTTCCTTCTGTTCCCTTGCAGTGTGTACAACGTAAATTCGTGTTATAGATTAATCGGGATAGAATTTGTCGTTCGTGCCTCGGTGTCTTGATGGGTTAAATTAAATAGGAGCAAGATGGTCGTATTTGTCTTTGAATTGACGGACACGCCATATTACATTATGCGGACTTTGGAAATTACAAGGGATCACAAGTACCCATGAGTGGGCAATTACAGATGAGATACAGAGACCTTCTGGCGTTGATGGAAGAGCTGGAACACGGTATGAAGGAATACTATGAAGGTCTGGCGGACAGATTCACCGACCAGGATCTCCAGAAATTGTGGGTGATGATGGCCGAACAGGAGGAAACGCACACCCGGTTGGTTCGGCTCATGCGCAAACGGAGCGAAGACGATCAGGAGCTCCTTCACAGTAATATGCAGGTGGACGCCCGGGAAATCCAGACCATCAGGGAATTTCTGGATGAATATCCAGAGGTGATTAACAAATCCGAACTAACCTTGAAGGAAAGTTACCGGCTCGCACTGACTCTGGAAAGTCTGGAACTCTCACCCATATATAAGCCGTTCATCGCAAAACAGGACAAACCCACCAGAGATGTACTCTCCGAATTACTTGATGCGGAAGATATGCACCTGCAGATTCTGGTGAAATCGGTGAAGAAACATATCGATGACCCGGAATTTCTCCGGTATGCCGAGGAAGTGCTCGAACAACACGAAGACACTCCCCAGGAATGAATAAGTATCTACCGGGTTTGTTAGTGGTTCTGATTGCGGGTTTACTCGTTGCACAGCGCACACCTCCCGAAGACGTGGATCTCGGACCCGAACGCCGGATCATGTCGGCTGAAGAGGCGATGACGGAAATCTTTGGAAAGAATCTCTCCACCCGCAACGATACACTCCGGATCACCGCCGGAGAATCTGATTCCCTGATGAATATACTGAACAGACCGATCCGGGATTCGGTACTGGTTGTCCGGCACCTCTATCGGGAGAAGATACATCTTGGATATGCGGTAGTGACAAATGAATATGGGAAGTATCGCCCCATCACCATGATGATTGGAGTTACTCCGGAATTTAAGGTGAAAGGGGTACGGATTCTTGTCTACCGGGAGAACCGCGGCGGGGAAGTGAAACGCAAACGCTTCCTGTATCAGTATCGCGGGAAATCGCTGGATGATCCCATCCGCATCAACAGAGATATCATCAATATCTCCGGCGCGACCATTTCGGTCCGGGGCGTGAATGCGGGTGTGCGGAAAATACTCACCATTCTCCAACGATTTTACCGGGAACCGTCCTGATGGAGCTTTCCGGCGTTCGGCTCTCGTCCCTCTCATCGGGGCACCGGAAACTCCTGGCAGCCTTTCTGATTACCCTGGCTCTGGCCTACGGCGTTGGTCTGGGATATGTTTATTTCAATACGGGGATGACATACAGCGGAGTCGCTGCGGATTTCAGAGGATCCAAGACCTCCATGGAGTTTGAAAAACCGCTGGGTGAAATGTTTCAAACCGTCCATAATCATATGTTCGGATTGAGTATCACCTTCCTGCTCACAGGGCTGATTTTCTCCTTTTCGTCAATGAAGGCGGGGCCATTGAAAACGCTGATCCTCACGGAGCCGTTTGCTTCGATAATCCTCAGTTTCGGGAGCTTCTGGCTGGTGAGGTATATCTCCGCCGGCTGGACCTGGCTGTTGATCCTCTCCGGAGTGCTGATGGCACTGGGCTTCCTCATCCAGCTGACGATCTCGCTGTACGATCTGCTCATTCGCTAACCTGGCAATCACCTCACCACGAAGAAAACAATTGTACACAGATAAACAACACGGATTCGCACAGGTGAAAATATTCTTTTTTTTCTGTCGATCCGGTTAATCCTGCGTTCCGGTTACATTCTTGCTTCCTTTCGTGACTCCGTGGCTATCTGGTTTAATTCAGGGATTTCTGTGTGTTTTTTCCCTTGATTCTCACCCTGAAATTCAGTATTGCATCACCATAAGGTGGCTTCTATATTACGCCAAAAATCAGAGGAAATGAGGTGATTACATATGCGTGAATTAAACAGCCTGGCATGCCCGGCGTGTGAGGAGGGGCTCACGGAAGAGGAACTGGAACGCTCGCTGGTCTGTCCTCACTGTAGTACCAACCTGAAGCAACCAAAATATCAGGACTTTCTGGAATATCTCATGATGCAGGGTATCGTTGACGAGATCGATTTTTTCGATCTACAGCTCTACGGAGACGAGATTATGACACCGTTTCCCTCGGAGTTTGACGATGCGGATACGTCACCATATGAAGAACGGGATATGAAGTGGACACCATATCGCGACAATATGCCGGAGGATGAGGAGAGCGGAATGGGGGAGGGTGGTGAAGAGGAAGATGAAGAGTTGTAGCGTTTAAAAGTCAACCGAATTTATTCATGTCGGGCGCCGGTGGAGCTCTTCCACCGGCGCTTTTTTTTATTCCTTTTTTCCAAAGACTGAACACAGTATCATTTCTACACAAGCAATGACCAGTTGAAGCTTTTACGAGTTTCCCGAAGGGCTGAAAATTTTCCGAATTGTTGATTTCACGCATAGCCACAGCTATATTCATTTCAGTGAACTGAGAATTTCCAGGGAAACGGAGGACGCTTTATGGCAGACAAAACCAGTCAACCCGGTGGTCAGCAGCAAAAAATCAATATTAAAATCCCCGAAGATAAAGTTGACGGGACGTACGCAAACTTCGTGGTGATCACGCATTCTCACGCTGAATTTATCCTGGATTTCACCCGGGTGGTCCCCGGGACGGATAAGGCGAATGTACAATCCCGGGTGATTATGGCACCCCAGAATGCCAAGGCGCTTTTGCAGGCACTGCAGAATAATATCCAACGGTATGAGCAACAGCACGGGGAGATCACGTCTCCGGGTGGAGAAGACGGTGAAGAAGCTCCGTTCGGCTTCAATCCGCCGGATGACATCCTGCCCAACTGAGCAAGTTATGCCATACTCACCACAAAAACACCAAGACACGAAAAACAGGATTGCAGGATCGGCAGGATCAACAGGATAATAATATCATGCATGTCTTTCTCACCGGAAGTACGGGGTACGTCGGAGGCCATCTGCTCCACCATCTGCTGGCTGCGGGCCTTGAGGTCTCCGCACTGGTACGGCCGGGTTCCGAAGCGAAACTGCCCGTTTCCGAGGATTCCATTACAATCCTGCACGGTGACGCCACAGATCCGGATAGTTACACTGAGGAACTGAATAACTGCGACGCAGCTATACATATCATTGGGGTAATCCGTGAATTTCCCCATCGGGGAATCAACTTCGAAGATGCGCATGTCACAGCAACGAGAAATGTGGTAACTGCTGCCGCAGATTATAATATACAGCGGTTTCTCTATCTGAGTGCAGTTGGTACTAAACATGATTCCCCATCGGGTTACTTTTCCACCAAAGCCCGGGCGGAGGATATTGTCCGGGAAAGCGGGCTGGATTATACCATATTCCGGCCGTCGATCATGTTCGGTCCGGATGATGAATTCATCAACTATTTTGTCGATCTCATGAGGACGTTTCATGTCATCCCATTGATCGGAGGGGCCCGGTATCGCATGCAACCGGTGGCGATTCAGGATGTCTGCCGGGTGTTCATCGAAGCGTTAGGTGCGCCGGAGACCGTGGGAGAGACCTACGAACTTGCCGGACCGGACCGCTATGAGTACAAGCGGATGATGAAGATCGTCCGCCGGATCGCCGGGACATGGGCCATCCCCGTGCATCTGCCGAAACAATTTATGAAGGGAATGGCAAAGCTGATGCAGCGGTTTGCCTTCTTCCCGGTGACGGAAGATCAGATTACTATGCTGTACGATGAAAATATCACAAATGATGAGCGGATATGGGAGCTGCTCGGAATTGAGCGGACAGGGTTCGAGGAGGGAATCGCCGAGTACCTGTGATTTACCAGGGAGGTACCAAGACGCGGGGGACAGACAAAGAATTTGACAGGATCACCGGACCCACAGGATTAACGGGATGAAAAGAAACAGAACATACAACTTGATGTTTTAGTGTCTCCATTTCTTTGCTGTTAAATGTGATTCAATGAATGATATCCAAAACCGGCACTGTCCCAACTGTGGGGCCGAGGTCCATGGTGAGTACTGCCACCGGTGCGGACAGAAGCAGGATGAGTATGTCTCTTCCCTGAAGCATATCCTGCATCAGTTCCTGGAAGACTACTTCACATTTGATTCCCGGTTGTTTCGCAGTATCGGTCCGTTATTCTTCAAGCCGGGCAGACTGGTGAATGAATACCTGGGCGGAAAGCGACAACGTTTTATCCGGCCGCTGCGGATGTATCTTTTCGCCAGTTTGATTTTCTTCTTTATCCTCTCTGTTGGTGGGGAGGTGGTCATCATTGGTGGTGGGACCGAAGAGCAGGAAGACGTGGCAGCGACCACGGATTCGGTGATGCGGACCATCCGGGACAGTTTTCGTGCCACCTCCACGGACTCCGCCACCCGGGCCCGGATGGAGTCGGTATTCAAGGCCCTCGAGGATACTGCGGTTGCCCGTCCGGATACCGGTTTCGGGACGATCGATGTCCGGCGGGCGGAAGAGGACACCACCGGTGAGACTGTGAACATCCGTTTCAGATACGGGGGTGAAGTTCATACGTACCGTCTGAATCAGGAGACTTTTCGCCGGGATTTTATCAACAATCTTCCCCAGATGATGTTTGTGTTGCTGCCGCTCTTTGCCCTGGTGCTGAAACTGCTGTACATCCGCCGGAACCGGCTCTATGTGGAGCATCTCGTCTTTGCGCTGTATTACCATGCGTTTGTGTTTCTGCTGTTTTCGGCAACCACTCTCCTGAGTGTCGGATTCATTTCAACCCTGGGGGCACTGCTGGTGGTTATCTATCTCTTTCTGGCCTTGCTGCGGGTTTACCGGCAGTCCGTGTTCAAAACCCTGGTGAAGATGGTCGGCCTGATGGTGGTGTACGGTGTGACACTCGGTGTGGCCCTGGCGGGGAATGTCATCCTGACGATTATACTGTAAAAACTGCCACGGAGACACAGAGGGCGCAGAGAAAAACATACTGTGTTACCGCTGCACAACGGCGAACGGACACCGGTTTTTTGTCTGACTATTTTACACGTCTGCCCTTTCCGGAATTTCTATG
>Ga0207797_1000143_pt1 | contig 50612 bp, 37 predicted proteins | sample PRCRCaboRojoPR_6_FD_187275 | JGI IMG/M metagenome (GOLD analysis project Ga0207797, IMG submission 187275) | Marine sediment microbial community from Cabo Rojo, Puerto Rico - PR CR 10% Liquid 1 (SPAdes) | ecosystem: Environmental > Aquatic > Marine > Coastal > Sediment | place: Cabo Rojo, Puerto... | reverse complement strand
GCTCGCGATCGCCGCTGCTCGGTTCGGCCACGGCGCCATCGCCCGACGGCGAGGGGGCAGCCGCGGCTTCTTCCTCCTCAGCCTGCGCCTCGGCGGCCTCGGCCTCGTCCGGCTCCTCGGGCGTGGGCAGTTCCACGCTGTCGGCCTCCACCTCGGAGGCCAGGATGGCAATGACGGTGCCGACTTCGACGGTCTCGCCTTCCTCCACGAGCTTCTCCTTCAGAACGCCCTCGGCGGGAGAGGGCACCTCGGTATCCACCTTGTCCGTGCCGATTTCGAGGAGCGTCTCGTCGACCTCAATGGCATCGCCGACGTCCTTGAACCAGGCGATGACGGTGCCCTCGGTAATGCTTTCGCCCATCTTGGGCATCACAACCTCCACCTCTTCGCCCTCGGCGGCACCATCGCCGGACGTGGAGGGCTCTGGCTCCGGCTCGGCCGCGCCAGGGGCGGGCTCGTCGGACGGCGCTTCGTCCTCGACCGCGACAGCCTCTTCTTCGGCTGGGGGCGCGTCTTCGGCCGGGGGCGCGTCGGTTGGCTCCGCGTCGGTGGCCTCCGGCTCCGTCTCGATGCGGGCGATGATGGTGCCGACTTCAACGGTGTCGCCTTCCTCGACGAGATGCTCCACGAGCACCCCCTCGGCGGGGGACGGCACCTCGGTGTCCACCTTGTCCGTGCCGATCTCCAGAATGGTTTCGTCTTGCTCCACCTCGTCGCCGGGCTGCTTGTGCCAGGCGATGACGGTGCCTTCGGTGATGCTTTCGCCCATCTTGGGCATTTCGACGTCAACCTTCGCCATATCAGATCCGCGTATTCAGCGTCAAGAAAAACGTGTCAGGGAAGAGCCGGAAGGAGCGCATCCGTTGGAAGCGCTACCGCCGGGTTGGGAGGACAATGTACGGAAACCGCGAGTCCAAAGAAAACGGCCGCGGTTGCGCTGCAGCGCAGACATTGTCCCTCCCGGGCCGCGTCCGCCCGGGCCGAGAGGACCCGGACGGAGCCGCCGCCGTGTGGCCACCGTCTGCATAATTAAGCCAGGAGCGGGGCAATCACGAGCGAGACGACGGCGATGAGCTTGATCAGAATGTTCAGGCTCGGGCCGGAGGTATCTTTTAGCGGATCGCCGACGGTGTCGCCCACGACGGCGGCCTTGTGGGCTTCGCTGCCCTTTCCGTAGGTTTCGCCGTCGTGCGTGAAGTTCGCCTCGATCCGCTTCTTGGCGTTGTCCCAGGCGCCGCCTGCGTTACTCTGGAAGATGGCGAAGAGAACGCCGGAGACCGTCACGCCCGCCAGCAGGCCGCCGAGCATGCTCTTGTCGAGGAAGCCAATGAAGACGGGAACCGCAATCGCCAGAACGCCGGGCATGACCATCTCGCGCAGTGCAGCTTTGGTCGAGATGTCGACGCAGCGCGTGTAATCGGGCTTGGCCTCGCCCTCCATGATGCCGGCGATGTCGTTGAGCTGCCGGCCCACCTCGTTGATCATGTCGCCGGCCGCGCGGCCCACGGCGCCCATGGCCATCGCGCTAAAGACGTACGGCAGCACGGCGCCCACGAGGAGGCCGGCCAGGATCTTCGGCTGGGCCACGTCGATGTTCGGCACCTGTGCCTGCTGCATGTAGGCGGCGAACAGGGCCAGCGCGGTGAGTGCGGCAGAGCCGATGGCAAAGCCCTTGCCGATGGCCGCCGTCGTGTTGCCGACGGCATCGAGCTTGTCGGTGCGGTCGCGCACCTCCGACGGCAGCTCCGCCATCTCGGCGATGCCACCTGCGTTGTCCGAGATCGGACCGTACGCATCGACCGCCAGCTGGATGCCCGTCACGCTCAGCATGCCGACCGCCGCGATGGCGATGCCGTACAGGCTGGCGAAGTAGTTGGCGCCGATGATCCCGACGGCAATGATCAGTGCCGGGATGCCGGCGGAGTACATGCCGACGCCCAGGCCGCTGATGATGTTGGTGGCCGTGCCGGTCACGCTCTGCTCCGCAATGCCGAGCACCGGCTTCTTGTCGGTGGCCGTGTAGTACTCGGTGATGAGGCCGATGAGCGTGCCCGCGATAAGCCCGATAATGACGGCGAGGAAGATGCCGTTGCTCGTGTAGGTGAACTCAACGCCGGTGATCGGATTGGCGGCGGTCCACTGCGCCGGCAGCATCCACGTGATGATGCCATACGACGCAGCGAACATGACGCCCACCGCGCCGAACTCCCCGATGTTGAGCGCCGTCTGCGGGTTGCCCCCCTCCTCGACGCTCACGAACAACGAGCCGATGATGGCCACAAGAATCCCAACGCCGGCAATGACGAGCGGGAGCAGAATGGCGGCCAGCTCCATCGTTCCGGAAAAGTCGGAACTGTTGAAGACAGCAATGAACGGAACGCCGAGCACCATCGTCCCGATGATCGAGCCGACGTAGCTCTCAAAGAGGTCGGCGCCCATGCCCGCAACGTCGCCCACGTTGTCGCCCACGTTGTCGGCGATGGTGGCCGGGTTGCGCGGGTCGTCCTCCGGGATGCCGGCGTACACCTTGCCGGCGAGGTCGGCGCCCACGTCGGCCGCCTTCGTGTAGATGCCTCCCCCGACACGCGCGAACAGGGCAATCGACGAGGCGCCCATCGAGAACCCGGTGATGACGTTGATGACCTTCGGGATTTCCCAGCCCATGTTCGTGTAAAGAAGCCACAGCACGCCGAGACCAATGATGCCGAGCCCCACCACGCTAAGGCCCATGACGAGGCCGCCCGAGAAGGCGACGTTCATGGCTGGGCTTAGTCCCGTACGCGCAGCATGCGTCGTGCGCACGTTGGCCTTGGTGGCCACCGTCATGCCGATGAAGCCCGCCAGGCCCGAGCAAAACGCGCCCACGATGAAGGAGATGCCGATCAGCCAGGACGAGTTGGCCTCTCCCATGTTGGCCACCATGAGAAGTCCAGCCACCACAACCACGAAGATGACCAGAATCCGGTATTCACGATTCAGGAAGGCCCGCGCACCTTCAAAGATGCTTTCCGCGAGCTCCCTCATCAGGTCGGTGCCGGTGTCCTGTTTGTTGATCCACTGCGTTCGGTAGAACGCGTAGAGCAGCGCGATAACCCCGCTGGCAGGGACTAAATATTCAATGAGTGACTCCATGAGGCAGAAAATCGTTGGTGAGTGGGAAGCGCTCGGCGCGAACCGCGAGCTCGAATGGAGAAGGGGTCGTGCACTCCCGGGGGCCGGCACGGCGGCCGGAACCAAACATGGGGGCGGGCAGCGCAAAACGGTGGGTCAACCTACCGAGGGCATGCATCGGTTGACAGTCATTCACCGGTAATTCAGATGAAAATGGCCCTAAGCAGGCGTCTGAGGCCGATGTGCAGCGGAGTGTAGGGAGCGTGTTTTGCGGTGCGCGTTGAAGGAAAACCGAGCCCGAGGCGGAGGCAGTGCAACGCGTCGCTCCGGAACGCACAACCCAAGACGCCACCCTCGGACTCCGCCCCTCAGTTGTACCGGTTCATCGCCGTGTCGATGCCGTCGCGGACGAACGTGAGGGCCGCGTTGGCGGCGTCGATAAGAGCCTCTTCGATGAGGGGCCGTTGCTGTGCCGTAAACGGCGATAGCACGTACTCGGCCTGTTCGCCCTGCGCATAGTCGTCGCCGATCCCGATGCGCAGACGCGGATAGGCGGACGTCTCTAGCCGCTCCGCAATATGGGCGAGGCCGTTGTGTCCGCCGCTGGAACCGCCCGGTCGCAGGCGGAGCTGCCCCGTGTCGAGATGGAGGTCGTCCACCACAACCAGCAGTTCGGACGGGGCCACGTCGTGCTGTTTCATGAGCGGAAGGACGGCATCCCCGCTGCGATTCACGTAGGTCTGCGGTTTGGCCAGCCCGAGGCGGCGTCCCTTGTAGGAGCCCCACCCCGCGAGAGCGCGGCGTTCGTGCGCCAACGACAGGCGGAGGCGCTGCGCGAGCCCGTCCACGGCCATGAAGCCGACGTTGTGGCGCGTGTCTTCGTATTCCGGGCCCGGGTTGCCGAGGCCGACGATGAGATGCGACATGCAAGGGGGACGTTGAGCAAAGCCGGCATTCCAACAGCGAAGGGGCGACCGCAATCAGCCGCCCCTTCGAAGGGATGCTCCGTACGTGGTGAAAAGACTGGATGGGGGGTTATGCTTCGGGCGGAACCTCGCCGGGGGCTTGGCCGGGCTGCGGGCCGCCTTCGCCCTCTTCGCCCTCTTCGGCCATTTCGCCTTCCTCGGCCATTTCTTCCTCCTCCTCGGCCAGTTCTTCGGCTTCTTCCTCCTCGACGAGCACCGGCTCGAGGTGCGGCGCCACGACAGTCACCAGCGTCTGCTGGGGGGCCATCTTGATCTCGTAGTCCACGTCGAGGTCGTAGACGTGGATCGAGTCGCCAATCTCCAGGTCGGTCACGTCCACCTCCAGCTCCGCCGGAATGTTGGAGGGCAGCACCGAGATGGTCATTTCCCGCACGATGTACTGCGTGTCGCCTCCATTCTTCTGGCCTTCCGGAATGCCCTGGAAGCGAAGGGGGACCGTCAGCGTCACCTTGCGGCCTTCGCGCAGGACCTGGAAGTCGGCGTGCTGCGGGCGTTCGGTAAGAGGGTGCAGGTCGAAGTCCTTCAAGATGCACGTCCACGCATCGCCGTCCATCTGCACTTCGATGACGGGCGACCGCCGGCCGAAGATCAGCTTGTTCATGCGCGGGATCGGCACCTTAAACGGCACCGGGTCGGTGTCTTTGCCGTACAGGATGCACGGTACTTCGTTGTTCTGGCGGATCGCGCGGGCGGCCGACGAGCCGGTCTCGCGCGGTTGGGCTTCAATGACCGTGGGCGTGGCGTCCATAACGTCGGGTCCAGTCTACGTGCGTTGGCTGCAAACGGGCGGCCGGCATGACCGGCATGCAGATCACATCAAAGCCGCGGTATGGCGGAATGGTTCCGGGAAGGAATTGTCAATTCAGGCCGGCGCCCGCGTCTTGGCGGCCGGGCAATTCTTGAAGTCAGACCCTGAGAGTCAGTCCTTGAAGAGGGTCGAGACCGATCGGTCGGTGTAGATGTGGCGGATGGCCTTGGCGAAGTGCCCGGCCACGCTGACCACCTCGATGTCTTCGGACGGGCGCTTCAGGGGGATGGTGTCGGTGATGATGAGCCGCTCGATTGGCGAGTTCTCGATGCGATCGTAGGCGGGGCCTGACAGCAGCGCATGCGTGCAAGCCGCCATGATGTTGAGAGCGCCGTCCTCCTTGAGTGCCCGGGCGGCACGGGTAAGCGTTCCGGCGGTGTCGACGATGTCGTCGATGATGATCACGTTTTTGCCGTCCACGTCGCCGATGATGTTCATCACGCGCGACTCGTTCTGCGTGGGCCGGCGCTTGTCGATCACTGCGAGGTTGACGCCGAGCCGCTTGGCGTAGGCCCGCGCCATCTTGAGCGCGCCGACGTCCGGGGCCACCACCATGAAGTCGTCCAGGTCGAACTGGCGGACATGATCGATGACCACGTCGGAACCGTACAGGTGGTCGACCGGGACATCGAAGAAGCCCTGGATCTGCGCCGCGTGCAGTTCCATCGTCAGGATGCGGTCGACGCCGGCGGTGGTCAGCATGTTCGCCATGAGCTTCGAGGCAATCGACACGCGCGGCTGGTCTTTGCGCTCCTGCCGGGCGTAGCCGAAGTACGGAATCACGGCGGTGACGCGCTCGGCCGACGCTCGCTTGGCGGCGTCGATGAGCAGGAGCAGCTCCATCCAGTTGTCCGCCTTCGGGTGCGTGCTCTGGATGATGAACAGGTCGGCCCCGCGGATGGACTCCTCGTAGCGGACGTAGATCTCGCCGTCGGCAAAGTCGCGGATCGTAACCTCCCCGAGGGTCGTCCCGTACGATTCCGCGATCTTTTGGGCGAGAGCAGGATTGGAGCGGCCGCCAAAGATGGCGACGGGGCTGTCGTTCCGCGACGTATGCATGGGGGTCAAGGCTGGCTGCGCAGGGTGGGTCCAGCAGGGGGACACAGAAAAATCCCGCACCGTTCGGCACAGGATTCAAGGAACACGACGAGGCGGGTGCTGCCCGGGGTGGATTCGAACCACCACTAACGGCTCCAAAGGCCGCTGTCCTGCCATTAGACGACCGGGCATGAGAAAACGTTCGGCTCCTGTTATCCTACAGTTACCAGGATAGCCAACCGAACGCGTCGAATCAACGAGTGCATGGCGCGCCCGGTTCGTGAAGAGATGCTGACTTTCGGTGCCCGGGTGCGCCGGGGGCAGTGCGGGCCAGAGTCGAAAAAGTGAACACAGGGTTCATCTGGCGGAGGAGCACCGGTCCGCTGTCCCCGTTAGGCGGTATGTGTTCATGCAGGTTCGCGTACCATCCACACCGCATCTATGCCGCGCAAAGACGACGTGATTGGCATCATCGGGGGCATGGGGCCCGCGGCGGGCGTTGATTTCGCCGACAAAATTGTGCACCAGACGCAGGCGCGCTCCGACCCCGAGCACCTGCCGACGGCCCTCCTTTCGTTCCCGGCCCGCATCGTCGACCGGAGCACGTTTCTGTTCGGCGACACCGACGAGAATCCGGCCTACGCGCTCGCACAAATCGCCCGGCAGCTGGCGTCTGTGGGAGCGGTGGTGGCCGGGATGCCCTGCAACACGGCCCACGCGCCGGCCATCTTCGACACGTTGCAGGCCGACCTGGAGCGCACCGGCCACACGATTCGCGTGCTGCACATGATCGACGAGACGGTGCGCTTCATGCGCGAGCACATGCCGCACGTGCAGTGCGTCGGCACCCTGTCGACGCTCGCCGTGTACGAGCTGAAGCTGCACCGCGCGCCGCTGGAGGCAGCCGGGTTCGACGTGGTCGTGCCGGACGACCCGGTGAAGCGCGAGGTGGTGAACCGCACCATCTTCGACACCACCTTCGGCCTGAAGGCCCAGACGAACCCGGTCACGCCCCAGGCCCGGCAAAATCTGATCGACGCGATCCGCCATCTGCGCGACAAAGGAGCCGACGCCGTCATTCTGGGCTGTACCGAGCTTCCGCTGGCGCCGCTCGCGGAAGGGATGGACGACCTCCTGCTCATCGACCCGGCAGACGTCCTCGCCCGCGCCCTCATCCGAGAAACCTACCCGCAGTCGCTGCGTCCGCTGGAGGCCCACTACGCCGCCCACGCGGCGTAGGCATCGAGACGGCCAGCGCTCCTGCTCCCTTGTCGCCCGGGGTGGGAGCAGGCCGTTCGCGCCCCGGCTCGATTCCTTTCCGTTGCCCGGCCGGCATTCGTCAGTACTCCACCCGGTCGTCGTAGTGCGCCCATGTGTCGAACGGACGGTGGGCCGCGTCTTCCCGGCATCGCTCCATCGGAAGCTGGCGTTCGGCGGGCGGCTTCCCGATCTCCTCGTAGATGTGGTGGTCGTCGAACCCTGCGGCCGCCGCCTCGGACCGGGTGGCGGCGTACACGACGCGGTCGAGGCGCGACCAGTACACGGCGCCCATGCACATGGGACAGGGCTCGCAAGTTGAGATGAGCGTGCAGCCGTCCAGCCGATAGTCGTCGAGGAGGGAGCAGGCCTTGCGGATCGCCGTGATCTCGGCATGCGCCGTGGGGTCGTGCTCTGTCGTCACGCGGTTGGTGCCTGTGGCGATCATGGCGCCATCGCGGACCACAATCGCGGCAAAGGGGCCGCCCCGGCCGCTGCGGACGTTGTCGACGGCCAGGTCGAGGGCGTGCTCCATCAAGTCGGGGTCGGTCATTAGGGGCGGGAGGGCAGTCAGACAAGCGAGCGGCAACGTCCTAAGGGGCACGCCGCGTTCCGTTCCCCACGGTTGCGCCCGGGAGGCGGAAGCGTTTTCTTGCCGGATGCACGACGCCAGCTTTTCATCGCCAACCGGATTGCTTGTTCATGGACCGACCGTCTTCCGCTCGCCTCGCCGAACGCACCGACCCGCTGCAGCAGAGCCACATTCGTGCCATCACGCAGATGGTGAAAGAAGTGGGCGGCATCAATCTGGGGCAGGGCGTGTGCGATCTGCCCACGCCCGACCCGATCAAGGCGCGCACCCAGCAGGCCATTGCCGACAACGAGTCGGTCTACTCGCACTATGCGGGCATCGAGCCGTTGCGCACGGCCATCCTCGACAAGGTGCGGACCGAGAACGATGTCCCTGCCGCGTCGGCGGACGAGGTGGTGGTGGGCGTGGGGGCGACGGGGGTGTTCGTGACGGCTGCGCTCACGCTTCTCGACGAGGGCGACGAGGTCATCCTGTTCGAGCCGTTTTACGGCTACCACCGCAACATCCTGAAGCTGACCGGTGCCACCATCCGGTACGTGCCGGCCGGCGAACCGGGCAGGCCGGTCGACTTCCAGGCCCTGGACGAAGCGCTCTCGTCGCGCACCAAAGCGGTGATCGTCAACACCCCGGCCAATCCGAGCGGCAAGGTGTGGTCGCGCGACGAGCTGGAGGGACTCCGAGATCGCATGGAGGCGCACGACGTCGTGGCCATCACCGACGAGATCTACGAGTACATGCTGTATGACGGCCACGAGCACGTGTCGCTCGCCAGCCTCCCGGGCGCCTACGAGCGGACTGTCACCATCTCCGGCTTCTCGAAGGCCTACAACATGACCGGATGGCGCCTGGGCTACGGGGTGGCGCCGCCGCCGATCGTCGAGAAGATGGGCCTGCTCAACGACCTGCTCTACATTTGCGCGCCGCGTCCGCTGCAGCATGGCGTGCTGGCCGCCTTCGAGGAGTTGGGCGATGCGTACATCGAGGCGATGCAGGCCGACTACGCCGCACGCCGCACCATGATGGGCGATGCGCTCGAAGACATCGGCATGCGCGTGCCCTGGCCCGAGGGCGCCTACTACATGCTGGCCGACTTCTCGCCGCTGTCCGACCGCGACGGATTTGCCGATGACCAGCAGGCAGCCGAGACGATCGTCCGCGAGGCGCAGGTCGGGTGCGTCACGGGACGCTCGTTCTACCGCGATCCGAGCGACGGGCGCCATCGTCTCCGCTTCTGCTTCGCGAAGGAACTACCGGAGCTGGAGCAGGCGTGCAATCAGCTACGATCGGCGTTTGGATGAGGCCGCCGCGGAGGCGGATGCCGGAAGGGACGGCTCAGGGATCGCACGAGGAGACGGCATTCCGCACCGTTGCAGCGTCGAGCAGGTGCACCGGCGTGTTGGCGAGCCGCGATCGGGCGCGCTGCAGATCGGCCGGAGTGTTGCAGTGGAGCCGTAGGCGGGGTGCGTCGGGAAGGAGGACGGCGTCAACGCGCTGCCTCTGCGCGACGTGATCGACGAACGGGCCGAGCGTATCGGGGTCGCGTCCCGCGTCCAGGTACGGCCCGACCTCCGCCAGGGCGCCCCGCGTGAGCAAGTACCAGGAGGGGCAGACACGGCGGGACGGGGGCGCATCGGGCGCTTCGACGAGATGCCGCACGCGCGACCCGTCGAGATCCAGAACACTGCGCTGGCGCAGGACGTCCGGATCCGGCTCGTAGAGAGCAAGAACGCGCGACTGCGACCCGTCGAACGCGGTCAGAAGAGGAGCGAGCGGAAACCGGTACAGGCTGTCGCCGCCTGACACGAGCGCGCCGTCTTCGGGAAGGCGGTCGATCCGGTCGAGGAGAAACCGGAGGTCGCCCAGTGCGCCAAGTTGCTCGTCGGGCGTCGTCACGCCGTCGTCGTGCACATGAAGGGCGATGCCGTGCTCGGCGAAGCGAGGGCGCCAGGTGGCGGCCCAGTTCCGGAAGGCCGCCGCGTCGCGATGGTTCACGGCCAGGTGCACAGCGTCGAGGCCGCCGCCGTCCAGCAGATCGGCGGCGAGGTGCCCGAGAAAGGACCGGCCCGCAATCTCGAGCAGCGACTTGGGCGTGTCGTCGGTCCGGCGGCCCATTCGCGTTCCGAAGCCGGCGCAGAGCAGGAATGCGTCCATGATCGGTTGCGGGTCGTGGACTCTCGGAGGCGGGGCGGCTGTGGGCTCCGTATCGGCGATGGGCCGGACGCATCAGGCCTGCGCGTTCTGTTCGGCGAGGGCTTCCAGCACCTCCTGGTGGAAGTGCCCGTTCGTGGCCACGATGCCCTCGTTTTTGGCCAGCAGCGGTGCGTGCGTCCAGTCCAGCGCCATGCCGTGCATGTCGGTGACGGTGCCCCCGGCGGCCTCCACGACGAGCGAGCCGGCAGCATGGTCCCAGATGCGCTCGACGTAGTCGGTGCCCGGCCGCGGAAGACGGAAGTAGATCTCCGCGTTGCCGCGCGCAACCATCGCGTATTTGGCCTGGCTGTCGATGCGCAGCGGCGGCACGTCGATGCCCAGGCGGTGGCCCACCTCCACGGCCAGATCGTGCGAGCTGTGCGCGGACACGTACGACTCGGTAAACCGGCCTTCAGAGGGGACCTGTGTATCACTCGTGTGGATGGGCACGGGACCGACGGCTTCCTCGGCGTCAACGGGAAGCTGCAGCACGCCCTCGTCGCGCACTGCCAGAAATACCTGTCCTTTCGTCTCGGGCGTCTCGACCGAGAAGTCGTCGGGCAGGTTCGGGCAGCCGAGGGCGGCGACGCGGGGCCGGCCGTCGACGAGCAAGGCCAGAGCAATGGCGTACTGGTCGCCACGAACGAAGCCTTTGGTGCCGTCGATGGGATCGAGCGTCCAGAAGCGGTCGCGATAGGACGTGGCGTTGCCGTGGTCGATCCAGTCGCACACGGCCTCGGCATCGGCATCGGGGATCTGGGCGCGAACCCGGTCCACGACCTGGTGCAGCACGTCCGCGTGGTCCGCCTTCTGCAAGGCGGCCGAGTCTTCTTCCGCAATGACGGGATCGCCGGGAAAGGCGTCCCGCAAGGCGCGGCAGATGAGCGCCTGGCTGCCGAAGTCGGCGACGGTCACGGGCGTGCGGTCTTCCTTCTCGAGCACACTCGCGTCCATCTCGTGCTGGACGGTCTGGCAGAGCGAGGCTGCGGCACGCACGGCCGTGAGGGCGACCCTGCTTTCGCGTTCGTAGACGTCAAACATGAGATCGGTGGATTGCAGAGCAGGCAGGCAAACGCGTCAACATACGACCAAGCCCATCGGCTGTTCGGTTCAGGAAGCAGGCTTCGGGGTCCCGAAACCGGATCCTCCGGCGGACCAAAACCGCACGGCGCCCGATACGGTGGGCTTCACAAGACGGTGGGCTTCACAAAACGGTCACGTGGTCCCGGCTTGACATCCACCGCAGCGCTTCCTACCGTGGGGGTGATATGTATCACGCCGCCCAGACATCCGTCCTGCCCGCCGAGGGCCCATTGCGCACGAGCGTTCGTCGCGCCACCGTGCAGGGACTGGGATACGCGTATGCCTTCTTCTTTATGGGCTACGCGTATTTTTATTTTTATGCCTTCGACATGGCCGGCGGATTCTGACCACACGTTCTTTTCGATTGTCTCTGCAACCCGCCGGCCGCTCTGGCCTGCGGGTTTTTTGCTTGTGGGCCGGACCGAGACCGCACGGGTTCTCCCAACCCATGATGCCTGATTCCTCCACCGCGCCCATGTGCACCGCCCTTCAGAACGCTCGCCAGCAGATCGACGAGATCGATCGCCGGTTCGTGGAGCTCCTTGCGGAGCGGCAAGCGATCGTCGACGAGATCACCGACGTGAAGGCCGAGACCGACCGCGACGTCAAAGACCCGGACCGCGAGGCCGAGCTGCTCGACCGCCTGCGCGACAAGGCCCGCGAGCACGATCTGCCGCCCGACCTCATCGAGGAAATCTACCAGCAGATTCTGGCCTACTCGGTGGAGCGCCAGCGTCAGCATCGCGAGGAACCGTCCAACGGCGCCGCCTCAGAGGAGACGTCCCACCTTCGGCTTGTGGAGGCCGACGAGTAGCCCTCCGTAGCGTGCCGCCAAGAGAGCGCGACGGACGGGGCGTTTTCCCGCGCCCTCTCCGCCTTCCGCGTCGGGATGGGAGTCAGTACCCGTAGATCGAGAGATCGTCGCGGCGCATGTGCATCGTGAGCACGATGGCGAGCATGGCCGTGTTGGCCAGCATCGCCGAGCCGCCGTACGACAGGAACGGCAGCGGAATCCCGATGACCGGCAGCATGCCCGTCGCCATGCCGACGTTGATGAAGATGTGGATCAGATAGACGCCGACCACGCCGGAGGCAACGATGCTTCCGAAGGGATGCTTGATGTCCGTGCCCAGCTTGATGAGGCGGAGCAGCAGTCCGGCAAAGAGCAGCAGCACGACCAGGGAGCCCAGGAAGCCGAACTCTTCGCCGATGACGCTGAAGATAAAGTCGGTCGACTGCTCCGGGACGTAAGCGCCCTGCGTCTGCGTGCCATCCATGAATCCCTGGCCCCAGAGCCCGCCCGAGCCGATTGCGGCCTTCGATTGCACAAGATGAAACCCGACGCCCTGCCGGTACTCCTCGGCCTCCGGGTTGGTGAACGAGACGAGCCGCGCCACCTGATGCGGCTGCAGGATGTAGGTGATGGCCACCGAGGTGACCGCCGCCACCCCGCCCGTGAAGGCCGCAGCCAGCGCCGTGACCGAATTCTGCTCCGTGACCCAGCCCATCCCCGCCGTGAACACGACGGCAAAAGCAAGGGCTGCCGGCATCCAGAGCAGGGCAAGATACCCCGCGATGGCCGGCGAAATCATCAGGGCGATAATGTGCAGCGGAAGGCCGCTCCAGAACAGCATGATGGGCACAAGTCCGAAAAAGACGAGCGCCGTGCCCATGTCGTTCTGCAAGATGATCAGCACGGCGGGGAGGACGATGAGCCCGGCAGCCTGGAGGGCGTCGCGTACGCTGTGCCCTACGTAGGAGCGGCGCGATGCAAACAGTTGCGCGACGGCCAGAATCGTGCCCACCTTGGCCAGCTCCGACACCTGCAGGCGGAACGGCCCGAGGGCGAGCCACGAGCGCGCGCCGTTGACCTCCGTCCCGAACAAGAGGGCGGCGATGAGCAGGAGGATTGTGGTCCCGTAGATGGGGTACGCCGCCTGCTGATAAAAGCGGACCGGCAGCAGGAGGGCGATGCCGATGCCCACCGCGCAGATGCCCACCCACGTGAGCTGCCGGAAGAAGTTGTTCTGCACGCTCGCGCTCATGTACTCCGCCGCCGGGCCGTGCGTGGTGCTGTAGATGGCAACCAACCCGACGCCCACGAGGGCCAGCCAGGCCAGGAGCGTCCAGACGTCGAAGGTGCGGTACCAGGAGCGATTCATGGAGGCGGTGGGAGAACGTGCATCACGGCAGCAGACGGGGCGCAGCTCTTCCTGCGCAGGTCTATTCCTGCGTGGATGTCGAGGTGTTGGTGTTGACGATGGGCGGGTCGTCCGGCGCGTCGGCCGGAGGCGTTTCCTCCGGCGGACCGCTCGGTGCGCCTGGAGCCCCGGAGCCCTTCGGCGGGGCGCTGCGCACCTCCTTCATGAGCCGGTCGATCCAGTAGCGGCGTTCCCACGTGCTCATGTCGATGGAGCCGGTGAGGTACTGCTCGGCCATCAGACTCGCGATGGGGGCGGCGGCGCTGGCCCCGTAGCCCGCGTTCTCGACCGCGACGGCGATGGCCACTTCCGGGTCGTCGAAGGGCGCAAACATGATGAACAGCGAATGGTCTTCGCCGTGCGGATTCTGGGCGGTTCCCGTTTTGCCGCCGCTCGAGATGCCCGGAATCTGCACCCACTTGCCCGTGCCGTTTTCCATGACTCGCCGCATGCCTTCGCGCACCGTGGCGAAGTGCTGTGCGTCGATCGGAATCTGTTCGGCCTCCGGGAGTGAGGGGCGGATGGAGCGACCGGTTTCGGGGTTCACCATCTTGCGGACGAGATGCGGCGGATGGAGCGTGCCGCCATTGGCGATGGCCGCGGTGTAGCGAGCCAGCTGCACGGGCGTCACGGACATGTCGCCCTGACCGATGCCCAGGTTGACGGTGTAGCCGGCGGTCCACCGGCCGTAGGTGTCGTTAAAGTACGAGGAGTCGGGGATCAGGCCGGGCAACTGGTCGCCCACGTCGATCGGTACGCGCTGCCCGAACCCGAAGCGCTTGGCCCAGTCGTGCCACGTATTCACGTCCATCTGCATCATCAGATGGTAGTAGAACGTGTTGCACGAGACCTCCAGCGCCTTCTTGACGTTGATGCGCCCTTCGTCCTTCATGCCGTGATTTTTGAACGTCCGCCGTCCCACGCGGTAGCCGGGCGGGCAGTCGACCTTTTGGTTGGCGGAAAGAAGGCCCTCCTCCAGCGCGACGAGGCTCATGAAGGGCTTCCAGGTGGAGCCCGGAGGAAAGCCGCTCATCGTGGCACGGTTGTAGAGCGGGTCGGTCGGCGCGGTGCGAATGCTGTCCCACGTCGCGGCCGAGACAGACTCCGAGAAAATGCTGGGATCGAAGTCGGGCTGACTGACGAGCGAAAGGATCTCGCCGTTGTCGGGATCGAGGGCAATGGCGGCGCCGCGTTTGCCCACGAACAGCGACTCGGCGAGGGCCTGCACGCGGTGGTCCAGCGCAAGGTGCAGGTTGTAGCCGCTCTCAGGCGCTTCGTCACGGCGTCCGTTCTGGTAGGGCATGACCTCGGTCCCGCGCACGTTGACGAGTACAAACTCGCTGCCGGCCGTTCCGCGCAGCACCTCCTCGTATGACTTCTCGATGCCCGTTTTGCCGACGTAGTCGCCCTGCCGGTAGCCCTGCGACCGCCGCTGCTGTAAGGTTGACGCTCCGATCTCGCGGACGTAGCCGAGGGCGTGGGTGCCGCGGGCGTCGGTGTGATAGCGGCGGCGCTGCTCCACCTCGTACGAAACCCCTGGCAGCTCGTAGATGTGCTCCTGCACGCGGCTGAAGGTGTCGAACGACACCTCCCGGAAGGACCGGCTGGGGCGAAAGGCACTCCAGGCGCGCGCCTCCTCCAGCTTGTGGGTGACCGTGCTGTCGGCCACGCCGAGCAGATCGGCCAGCAGCCCCGTCTTCGACGGATCGAAGTAGCGGGGCGTGATCATGATCGTGTAGCTCGGCTCGTTGTCCACAAGCAGCGTGCCGGTGCGGTCGTAGATGGCACCCCGGGCCGGCTCCACCCGCTGCTCGCGGACGGCGTTTCCCTGTGCGGCGCCGCGATAGGCGTCCGAGCGGAGCAACTGCAGCTCTGCACACCGGAGACCCAGGAGAATCAGCACGATGACCACGACGGTCCCGTAAATCCGGACGCGGTTCTGATACTCGTCCATAAAACCCGTGTACAGCGTAGCGGTGCGGAGGAGAGCGCGGGAGCGCGGAGCCTGTGGACGTGCGAAACGCCTCCCGGCCCAAGGCGCGGTCCTCTGTACTCGTTGGGTGCGCCTTGGTTGCACTTGGGACGACCGTTCGCCATTCTGTAGACCGTCGCCGCCGGTCCAACCTCACAGGCTGTGCGCCCCATCATGCCACCGCGCAAAGATCGGTCCACCCTGGGCGGGAAGCGCGCGCCCGGCCACGCCCCGTTGTAACGCTTGCAAACGGAGCGGTCTCTGTCAAGGGCCGACTGGGGGCAACCGGACTGGAGGCAACCGGTCTGGGAGTGCCCGGACAAGCCTCGGCCTGTCGTGTCCCACGCAAGTCGCGGCCCGAACCTCTGCGCGCGACGGACGGTATGAGTCTGCGGCCCTGCATGTAGTTTCCTTTAAGACACCGATTCGGTAGACTGTATTCTGCCCGCAAGGGGCAGACGCGTGCTCCGTGTTTTTTGAGTCTCCTTCCGAGCATCCCATGCGCCGCTTTCCCGTTCTGTCGAGCCTTGCCGTGGTCGTCGCCCTGCTTGTCAGCGCGCACACGGCATCTGCCCAGTACTTCGGGCGCAACAAGGTTCAGTACGACGACTTCGACTTCAAGACGCTCAAGGCCACGCATTTCGACGTCTACTACTATCCGGAGGAAAAGACGGCCGTGCACGACGCGGCCCGCATGGCCGAGCGATGGTATCGGCGCCACTCGCGCACCTTTCTGCGGGAGTTCCACGAGAAGAAGCCGCTGATCTTCTACGCCAACTCGGCCGACTTCCAGCAGACGAACGCCGTGCGCGGCAACTTGGGGCAGGGCACCGGCGGCGTCACCGAAAGCCTGAAGGAGCGCGTCATCATGCCGCTGACGGGCAGCTACGCCGAGACCGATCATGTGCTGGGGCATGAACTGGTGCACTCCTTTCAGTACGACATCGCCCTGCGCGGCGACGTGCAAAACTTTTCGTTGCGGCGCCTGCCGCTGTGGCTCGTGGAGGGCATGGCCGAGTACCTGTCGGTCGGGCGCACCGATCCGCACACGGCCATGTGGCTGCGCGACGCGGCGCTGCGCAACGACCTGCCGACCGTCGAGCAGATGACGACGCAGATGCAGAGCTACTTCCCGTACCGCTACGGGCAGGCCTACATGGCCTACATCGGCGGGAAGTACGGCGACGCCGCGGTGGCGAACCTCTACAAGCTGAGCGGCCGGGTGGGCGTCGACTCGGCGTTTGTGTACGCGCTGGGCATCCAGGCCGACTCGCTTTCGCGAGAGTGGAAGCAGGCCGTCCGCGACACCTACCTGGCAGAAACCGAAACGCGCACCCCGATCGATTCGGTCGGGACGGCCGTGCTCGGAACGCCGGGCGAAAAGCGCGCCCTCAACATCTCGCCGGCCGTGAGCCCCGACGGGCAGTACGTGGCGTTCATCTCGCGGCGCGACATCTTCAACACCAACCTGTACGTCGCCGATGCCGAAACCGGCGAAATCATCCAGGAGCTGGAGGGCACCAAGTCGAACCCGCACTTCGACGCGCTGCGCTTTATCAACTCGGCCGGCGCGTGGTCGCCCGACGGACGGCGCTTCGCCTTCATCACGTTTGCCAACGGCGACAACGAGATCAACACGTTCAACGTCGAAACCGGCGAAATCACGCAGCGCACGGCCGTGCAAGGCGTTGGGGCGATTGAAAACCTGGCGTGGTCGCCGGACGGGCAGCGCATCGCCTTCTCAGGCCTGGAGGGCGGCATCAGCGATCTGTATCTGCTCGACCTGCAGACGAATGCCGTCCGCCAACTCACCAACGACCGCTACGCCGACCTGCAGCCAACCTGGTCGCCCGACGGCGAAACGCTCGCGTTCACCACGGACCGCGGCCCGGAGGGCACCGACTTCGAGATGCTCAAGTTTGGCGCGTATCGCATCGGCACCATCGACGTGGCGTCGCGGGAGATCGAAACGATCCGGCCGTTTCAGCGGGGCATGCACCACAACCCGCAGTTCAGCCCGGACGGGCGCAGTCTCTACTTCATCTCCGACCAGGACGGATTCAAGGACGTCTACCGCCATAACATCGCCGAGGACCGGACGTATCGGGTGACGAAGTTGCAAACGGGGGTGAGCGGCATCACGGCCCTGTCGCCCGCCCTGTCGGTGGCCAGCCAGAGCGGCCGCGTCATGTTCTCGGTGTATTCGAACAGCGGCTACTCCATTGTTGCCCTCCGGCCCGAAAACGCGCAGGGGACGCCGGTCGACTCGACGGTTACCGACACCAAGAAGCAGCCCCTCGCCGGGATGCTCCCCCCAACGCAGGTGTCGGGCGGACTGGTCGGAGATTACCTGGACGATCCCCTTACGGGCCTGCCCGAAGGCCAGGACTTTACGACCTCCGACGCCAGCAATCGCCTGCGGCTCGACCGCATCGCCCCGCCGTCGCTCGGCGCATCGACCGGCGGATACTATGGGGGCACGCAAGTCTATGGCGGGGTCGGGCTGTTCTTCAGTGACATGCTCGGCAACCAGACGCTCGACGTCTTCATGCAGGCCAACGGCACGTTTAAGGACATCGGCGGGGGCGGCTTCTATACCAACAAAGGCGACCGGCTGAACTACGGCGTGGGTGCCTTCCACATCCCGTATCGCTTCGGTAGCCTCGGGATGACGAACACCGGCGTGCTGCGCCTCGTCCAGCGCATCTTCCGCACCCAGGTGAGTACCCAGGCCAGCTACCCGCTCTCGCAAACCCGCCGCTTCGAACTCAATCTCGGGGGGACGCGGTACGGCTACGACATCGAGGCCGACCTCTTCGATCCCCGCGTCGGCGACGCGCAGGAGGTGGACCCGTCGCGGCTGGGTTTTCAAGAGCCCGATCCCATCTACCTCGGGCAGGCGGGGGCGGCCTACGTGGGCGATTTCTCCAACTTCGGCTTTACCTCGCCGCTGCAAGGCGGGCGCTATCGCTTCTCGGTCACCCCGAACTTCGGCACCCGTACGTTCGTGAACGTGCTGGCCGATTACCGGCGCTACTTTTTCTGGGAGCCGGTGACCTTTGCCGTACGCGGCATGCACCAGGGCAACTACGGCTCCAACGCCACGGGGCGCGACATCCTCGACGGCGGCTTCGACGCCGACCTCTTCGTGCGCGAGACGCTCGGCGATCCGAATCAACTGGCCTTCGTGCGCGGCTACAGCTTCAACTCGATTTTCAGCGAGCCCCAGTGTCGCTTCGGTGGCGAGTGCGACATTGCCAGCCTGTACGGCACGCGCATCGCGCTCGGCAGCGCGGAGGTTCGCCTCCCCTTCCTCGGCAACGAGACGCTCGGGCTGCTCCACTTCCCGTACCTGCCGACCGAGCTCGTGCTCTTCACCGACGTGGGCGTGGCCTGGACCAACGAGGATCTGCGCCGCCTCGACTTCGAGACGAGCGTCCCGAGCGCCGTGGATCCGGGCGTGCCGACGGGCGCGACGCAGAATGCCGAGCCGCTCGTCAGTTCAGGCGTGTCGGCGCGCGTCAACCTCCTCGGCGCACTCGTCTTCGAGATGTTCTACGCCCGCACCTTCCAGCGATCCCGCAACTGGGACTTCGGCGTCATTCTGCGTCCGGGCTGGTGACTCTTGGGGACGGGGAACGAGGGAGCAGGTCTCCTACTCCGTTCCGCTCTCCGCTTCTGCGTCGCCCACGAGGGTGCCGTGAAAAACCGTGACCGCCTGCCCGGCGAGGGTGACGCGGTCCGCGTCCGGGGCCTCGAGGTGGACGCGCACGGTTCCGCCCCGAGACGAGACCTGCCGCCCGACCAGTGTCGTCCGGTCGAGCCGTTTCGCCCAGAACGGAGCGAGCGCGCAGTGGGCCGAGCCCGTTACGGGATCTTCTGGAACGCCCACGCCGGGCGCGAAAAAGCGGGAGACGAAGTCAGCCTCCGCCGCGTCGTCGTCCGCCGCCGTCACGATCACGCCCCGCGCGCTGATGTCGCGCAGCGCCTCCAGGTTCGGCGTGAGCGCAGCCACCGCATCGGGGCTGTCGACCTGCACGAGCACGTCGCGGGAGCTCCATCCTGCCGTTACGGGGGCCTCCACGCCAAGCGCCTCCAGCAGCGTCGACGGGACGTTGTCAATCTCGACCGGGTCGCTCGGAAAGTCGAGCTCAATCCAGGGCGTGCTGTGCCGGGCCGTAAGAACGCCGCTCTGCGTCTTGAAGCGGAGCGGCTCGTGGGGCGGAAGGCCCGCTTCGGCCCATAGGACGTGCGCGCTGGCCAGTGTGGCGTGGCCGCAGAGATCGACCTCGTCGGTGGGCGTGAACCAGCGCAGCCGATACGTCGTGCCTCCCGCGCGGTGCAGAAACGCGGTTTCGGACAGGTTCATCTCGGCAGCCACATGCTGCATCCAGCCCGGATCACGGGGCGCCGACAGGATGCACACCGCCGCCGGATTGCCTGCGAACACGGTGTCGGTGAAGGCGTCGACCTGGTACACGGAGGGAGGCATCAAGAGGCGGTGGGCAGTGGGCGGAATGAACGTGCCGCTAAGGTACAAGGAGCGCGCGGCCCACACAACCGCGAGCGGTGGAGCATCCGGGCACTCCGTGAAGCGCCCTCCAAATCACGGCGACGGGAAACGACGCAGGACGACACAGGTCCAACTCAGTGCCCCCAATCTGATTTGTCTTGCCCGCGCGCCGCGCCCGTGTACAAACTGCTCCGACCGCTGCTCTTCCGTCTCGACGCCGAGCGTGCCCACACCTTCAGCCTCGCCGGGGCGCGTCTGGTGCAGGCTACGGCGCTGTCGGCGGTGTCGTCGATGCTTGCGTTCGAGGACGACCGCCTGGCACAGACGCTGTGGGGGCAAACCTTTCCGAACCCGGTGGGCCTGGCGGCGGGCGCCGACAAAAATGCGAAGCTGGTTCCGTTCTGGGAGGCCGTCGGGTTTGGGTTTGTAGAGGTCGGGTCGGTCAGTGCACAGCCGTCTGCGGGCAACCCGAAGCCGCGCGCGTTCCGCCTGCCCGAGGACGAGGCCCTCATCAACCGGATGGGGCTGAACAACGACGGCGCGGAGACTGTGGCCCGGCGGGTGCAGTCCTACGCCGCCGACCGGTCGCGGCCGCTCGGGATTAACCTGGCGAAGACGCACGACCCGTCGATCATGGGCGATGCGGCCGTGGAGGACTTTCGGACGAGCTTCCGGGAGCTGGCCCCGCAGGCGAGCTACATCGTGCTGAACATCTCCTGCCCAAACACTCGCGAAGGCAAAACCTTCGAGTCGCCCGATGCGCTCGACGCGCTCCTGCGCACGATCCGCGACGTGCAGACGGAGGTCGGTACCGGCGACGTGCCCCTGCTGCTGAAGCTGAGTCCGCCTCCGAGTGAGCGCGTCGTGTTCGACTCGCAGGTCGAGGACGTGCTGGCCGTGGCACAAGCGTACGACGTGGACGGCTTTGTGGCAACGAACACCGCCTCCGATCGGGCGGGCCTGAATGCCTCTGCCGACCGCCTCGCGTCCATTGGGACCGGCGGTCTCAGCGGGAAGCCCCTCGCCAAACGGGCAACCCGTCTGGTGCAGTACATCTATCAGGCGACCGACGGCGCGCTGCCCATCATCGGCGTGGGCGGGGTGCACGACGCCGACTCGGCCTACGCCAAGATCCGGGCGGGTGCTTCGCTGGTGCAGCTCTACACCGCGCTGGTCTACGAGGGCCCCGGGCTCGTCCGCCGGATCAAAGAAGGCCTCGTCGAGAGGCTGCACAACGACGGATACGCCTGCATTTCCGAGGCTGTGGGCGCGGGCGTGTGACGCCGGCGGACCATGACACTAGCCTCTACGGCGAGGCGCAGCAGAGTACACGCGGGAGAAACAGGCATGTCCGTTTCGGGTACACCGGCAATGCGCGCGTGACCCTCGTCCACCAACCCGCCGACGCCATGCCTGCACAGGTCGAGTTCGACACCATCTCGCAACTGTTTACCCGCCTGTGCGAGCACTATCGCGGGGCGGAGCGTCCCGTACTCCGGTACAAAGAACGGGGGGAGGGATGGCATGACATCACCTGGGAAGCCCTCGACGAGCGCGCCAAGGCGATGGCGGGGTTCCTGCATGAGCGCGGTGTTCGGAACGGCGACCGCGTGGCCCTGCTCTCCGAAAACCGTCCGGAGTGGGCCGTCGCGGACCAGGGCATCCAGCGTCTCGGGGCGGCCAACGTGTCCATCTATACGTCGCTGCCGGCGACGAAGGTGGCGTACATTCTGCGGGACTCCGGGGCGAAGGTCTGCGTGGTGTCGGTGCCGGTGCAGCGAAAGAAGGTGGAAGAAATCTACAACGACTGCCCGGACCTGGAGCGCATCATCGTCATGGATGAACTGCCGGACGATCCGCCCAAGGTGATGACGCAGTGGGACGACGTCATGGAGGCGGGCGCTGCGCACTGGGCGGAGAACGCCGAGGCGCTTTCCGGGATCGTGGATGACATTGCGCCGGAGGACGTGAGTGCGCTCATCTACACGAGTGGCACCACCGGCGAGCCGAAAGGCGTCGTCCTCACGCACCACAACTTCTGCTCGAACGTGAAGGCCGCGCTGCAGCGGGTGCCGTTCGGCGAGGACGACCACCACCTTTCGTTTCTGCCCCTCGCGCACGCCTTCGAGCGGACGGCCGGCTACCTGGCCGTGCTGGCGGCGGGCGCAACGATCAGCTACGCCGAAAGCATCGAGGCCGTCAGCCAGAACCTGCAGGAGGTGAAGCCGACGGTCATGATTTCGGTGCCGCGGATGTTTGAGAAGGTCTACACCCGCGTGACCAAGCAGGCCAGCGAGGGCGGTGCCATCAAGCAAAAGGTGTTCGAATGGGCCGTGCGGGCCGGAAAGAAGCACGCGGCCGCGCAGAACGGCGGCGGAAGCGCCGGTCCGCTGCTGAAGGCCCAGAACGCGCTCGCGCAACGGCTGGTGTTCTCCACGCTCCACGAGAAACTCGGCGGCAACCTGAAGTACGCCGTCTCCGGCGGCGCGGCGCTGCCGAAGAAGATTGGCACGTTTTTCCAGGCGGCGGGCGTGACCATCATCGAAGGCTATGGGCTGACCGAAACGGCGCCGGTGCTCACGGTCAACCCGATGAACGCTCCGCGCTACGGCACGGTGGGGCACGTACTGCCGGGCGTGCGCATCGGCATCCAGAAGCTGGACGACAACGAGATCATCGGTGTGATCGACGGCAACGAGTATCCGACGCGCCTCTCGACCGCCGAGGGAGAGATCCTGGTGAAAGGGCCAAACATCATGCGCGAGTACTGGAAGCGTCCGGAAGAGACGCGCGCCGTCTTCGACCCCGAGGGCTGGTACCACACCGGCGACGTGGGACGGTTCGACGACGGGTACCTCCAGATTACCGATCGCATCAAGCATATGATCGTATCGCAGGGCGGCAAGAACATCTATCCCGGTCCCATCGAGGACGCGTTCAAGACGCAACCGTGGATCGACCAGATCGTCGTCATCGGCGAAGATCGCCCCTTCCTCACGGCGCTCGTCGTGCCCGATTTCGACTCGCTCCGGATGCGAGCCCGCGACCACGACATCGACGAATCTGCGTATACCGACGAGGAGCTCATCGAGCACGACGACGTGCAACAGTTGTTTGACCAGGCCTTCCGCTCGTACAACCGCGAGGCGGCCGCGCACGAGAAGATCCGCAACTTCCACCTTGTGCCCGACCCGTTTACCGTCGACGACGGCACGCTGACGCCGACGCTCAAGCTCAAGCGCAACGTCATCCGAGAGCGCTACGCCGACGCGATCGATGCGATGTACGCCAAGTTCGAACGACACGGGGCCTGATCTGCTGTGCACACCATGCCGCGAGGAACCGGGCGATGGGGGCATTCCGGCCGGCGTGTGGATAACGCTTGAACTCCAGCGATTCGATCCGGAAAGCAGAGCCGTTTTGCGCCGCAATCGGATCCGACGTCGTTCGTGGCATTATAAGCGTCTGCAATTTTGGTCTCGGGGCATGGCGCAGCTCGGTAGCGCGCTTCGTTCGGGACGAAGAGGTCGCCGGTTCAAATCCGGCTGCCCCGACATCAACAAGCGGCTTTCTCCTCCGGGAGAGAGCCGCTTTTTGTATGCCCCCACCCGTTGGAAGGAAAATTGCGTGTCTGGTAAGGGCCACCCCGTTCTGCTGCCGTGAAGCACTCTCGGATCCAACACCCCGAGGCATCCGGTCCTCCTATCCCGGATTGGCTTCAGGCAGAAGACGGGCGAATGCAGAGATTGTATCGTTCAGCGCTTAGGTTGAAAGCAGCCCGCGGAACTCGTTGAGGTGAATCCTTAAATTCTATGCGCCACATTAAAATCATTTTCTTTGTGGGCATCTTGCTTTTTGCTCTGGCACCAGTCTGTCGTGCGCAAGACCAAGAGGTAAGGTCACTCCGAGAGGGTGCAATGGTTTATGAGAGTGAAAAAGGCGACAAGAAGCAGCTTTACTTTTTTAGAATTAGAAGCGACACGACAGCCTTAATACGACAGGGAAGGGGGGGCAATTCTTCAGAGATACTAATACCTGCAATTGTCGCTTCTCAAGTAAATAATCTAATAAGTAGAGAGTTTCCTGTTGATGAGTCGAGCGAGGCCGTTTTGGGGGTCGGGTATGAGGGCGAATCTCTGATGATTCAAGTCCTTCAAGAGCTGAAAGTGAAGTTCGTTGTTGCTTTTGTCGCCATTCTTCTGACTGTCGTTGGTATCGCCGCATGGCTCTGGAGACGGTTACGCCGGGAAAGAGAGCGTCGCCTTGCGTCCGAGTCCGCGCGCCGATTTCTCGCAGAAGGACGTGAGAAAGAGCGCAAACGCCTGGCCAGAGAGATCCATGACGGCCCGGTGCAAGACCTGCATGGACTGCATTTGCATCTGGCGCGAAAACAGGCGAACGGAAGCAATGGCGTTGAGGAAGAACTGATGCGCGTGACGCGTGAACTCCGCGCCATGAGCGCAAATCTGCATCCACCCGCATTGGAGCGCTTCGGTCTGCCTGCAGCGCTTCGGTCGCATGCACGCCGTCTGCGCGAGCACAACGACGCTCCGGAAATCGACATTCAGGCGGAGGTCGGTGAAGAATCATTGTCCGAAGATCTTCGCCTCGCACTGTTTCGTATTGCCCAAGAAGCCATGAGCAACGCCGCCCAGCATGCGGCCCCCGACCGCATCAGTGTGGAGGTGAAATGCGAGGAGTCCACCGTCTCGCTCCGTGTGGTCGACGACGGACAGGGGTTCGATGTCCCCGAAACGCTGGATGCGAAGGCAGCGGATGGACACTACGGGCTGCTCGGAATGAAAGAGCGCGCAGACAGCGTCGATGCCGCGCTCACCATCCGGTCGGATCCCGAAACAGGAACAGAGGTCGAAGTGGTAGCTTCCCACCACGCGCCGGAGGAGATGGCGACTGTGGCGTAACACCGGCCGCGGTATCTCGTCGTTGCTGGACGGGTGCCGCCGGCAGGATGCCCCCACCTTCTCTTTGGAGTTTCACCATCAACCCCGATCCCCACCGTGGAATCTCGCCCCCCCGAAGAGTCCGATCGGATCCGCATCGTCGTAGCCGACGATCACCCTGTGGTTCGAGCCGGCATCTGCGATATTCTCGAGGAGGCGCCGGACATGACCGTCGTCGGCGAAGCGTCCAACGGGGAAGAGACCTTCCGCCTGGTCGATTCGGAGAACCCTGACGTGCTCCTCGTAGACATCGAGATGCCGAAAGGGTCGGGCATCGATGTTGCAAAGCGGCTCAAAGACTCCGGCGTGCACGTGCTTGCCCTGTCGTCGTACGACGATCCGGAATATGCGTCTGGACTGCTGGAGAGTGGAGCCTCGGGCTACCTGACGAAAGAAAAAGCACCTGCGCTCATCCTGGAGGCAGTGCGCGCCGTGCAACGGGGGGAAGTCCGGTGGTTCGTGCAGCCTCAGCAGGATTCGGCCCAGAAGGAAGATCTCACGGAGCGGGAGAAAGAAGTGCTTCGCTTAATGGCGAAGGGCCACTCGAATCGCGAACTGGCCGAGGCGCTCTTCGTCTCCGAAAACACCATTCGCACTCACACGGCGAGCATCTATTCGAAGATTAACGCCGACTCGGCCCGCGAGGCAATTGCATGGGCCTGGAAGAGCGGCCTGATGGGTCGGGGAGACGACGAATAGCAGGACCACGAGGAAAATTTTTTGCGAGCCTGTCCGCTTCGAAAGGATGTTATAAACAGCGGTATCGTCAAGCAAGAGTTGTGCCACAGACGTCCAAAATCGGGCGCGAATCCAGAATCACACAAATGGATGAGGGAAAATCGTTCATTTGTGCGATGTCGGAGAGGGGAGGGCGTGCCTACATTGGGCAACACCTCAGGGCACGAACCCTACCGACGCAGCAAATCATTCCGGTACGTACGCTGATCCTCCGACAGACCCACATTTGAAAGACCATGATTCGTACTCAGTCCCACCGTCTACCCATTCGCTGGACGCTGCTCGCTGTTTTGCTCGTCGGCCCTCTCGTCTGGGCGGGCTGTGATGCAACGACCTCCTCATCGCCGGACGGCGCCAAGAATCTCGTGATGACGTACGAGGGAGATGTGCCGATCAAGCACTCCGCACTGGGCGATGGGCTGCTCGATATTGACGGCGACGGCTCCGTTTCCTTCCGAAGTCCGACCGGAGAAGGCGGGGTTCGCCTCGACGTTAACGGCATGAAGAACGGAGACTTCTACTTTCAGCCGGCCGGAATTGGAACGGGCGAAACGTTCACGACGGGAATCGTCGGCCGACAAGAGCAGGTTCTGGCTCAGATGAACCATCGTCGGTCGGAGAACGACACCTACCGGATGACGGCCGAACTGGGAGACATCGACGTCCAGTCCGCGAAGCTGCAGCTTCGAAGTGGTGAGAACGTGCTGTATGAAGCGCCCCTGTCCCCCACCACAAGCACGAGCGCGCCGGTTGGCAAGTCGAGCCGGGAGCCGAATTCCTGGCATTACGGCACGAGAACCGTCGATGGAGAGACTGTCACTTTTATTGAGGTCGACTATGAGAATCCGGAAGCAAATGCGGCTCCCAATCCACCCCCAGAACATGACTTCACCCCGAAGAGCACGAGCAACGAGGGGCAGGCCATGATCTGGCCGTCTGGCACGAAGAAAGGCCCGTTCCCGAGCACGCACGTCTCGCTCGTTCTGGAGGGGACCTCGATTTCGCCCGGAGACGTGGCGGGAGTCTCGCTGTCGGGTGCGAAAGAACTGACCATCTTCAATGCAGCCTTGGGCAATGCGTACTAAACGTCTAACATCCTCGCGTCCTATGCACGCCACGACCCGCCGGAGGAACGGATCCTCGACGCTCTCTATGCCGCCTCATCTGGTGCGCCGAGCCAAGCACTACATTGAAACGCATCTGCCCCGCATCCAGCGGGCGCAGCAAGTGGCCGATGCGCTGGATGTACCGTGCGAGCGTCTGAACGATCGGTTCTGCCAGGTTGAGGGCACCTCCCTCAGCGACTATCTCCAGCAGTGTCGTGTCACGTACATGAAGCTGTACCTTTCCACCACCGAGCTGGACAACGAGCAGGTGGCCAAGCGCGTCGGCTTCAGCGGTGTCGACACCGCCGACCGGACGTTTAAGGCCAAGACCAACTACACGATGACCCAGTTTCGGGAGCTGTTTCGACTGGGGGCGGACCAGTAGGAGCGGCAGACCCTTCGCGTACGCATCGGCACCCCTTCAAGCCGGAGGCCTCGACAGAGGTCTCCGGCTTTTCGGTTTGCTTGTGCATGGGCCTGGAATCGTAACCATATTGCTGGCACCGAACGCCCGGGCCGGTGGTTCATGTCACCCTTCTCTGCGCTCCGCCCTCCAAGTGCCTTCTTCTGTATGGCTTTTCCCAACAACGGGCTCCACGCCCTCCGCCCGGCCATCCCCGTCGACACCTCTGCCAGCAATCCGGTGGAGACCTTCCAGCACGAGACCTTGCGTCCGATTCTCAAGCTGCTGAATCCAAACCTTCTCGCCCTTGTCGTCTCCTATCTGACGAAGTACGGCACCGGGTTCACGGCGATGGACCGGGCCGATCAAGTGCGCAAGCTTCGCAACCTCGTCTCCACAGATCGTCGTCTGAAGCGAACGCTCGTCGGGATGGCGATGGGCCACTTCACCGAGAGCGAGTTTGCCTTCTACCTGGAGCATCGCCACGAACTCCGCCGCCGTATGGTTGACCTTCTGGAAACGCGCGTCGTGGATCAGGTGGACGCCATCGCAGATCGCATTGAAGCGACCGAGCCATCGTCCTGAGCCGTCCCACGCGTGCCCCTCGCATCTGCCCCGACATCGTACGGCCCCGACATCGTACGGGCGTCCAGCGCAAGGCTGTGCGTGGCCCAGCAGGAGCAGAAGTGGGACGCTCTCGAGGGCCCCTTTTGCATGGGGCACCGCAGGCCTCTCAGGTTCCACCGCCTGTTCGCGGGTTCGGCGGACAGGTTCTTCGTGCAGGGTTGCTATCGCCGTCCCACCGGGGAGGATTGGAGGTCGCACCGCAGCTATTTCGATGGTCCGGTGAGGGGGCGTCCAGTGAGGACGAAGCCAGCGTCGAGCGTGTCTACTTGGAGCCGAAAGCGACCGGGTTCGACAACCGGGGTCGCGCTGCGACCCACAAAGCTGACGTCGTCACGGGCGAGCGCAAACCTGAGCGTCTGCGTTTCGCCCGGCGCAAGATCCACCTTGGCGAACCGCTTGAGCTTCCGCACTGACGGTGTGACGGTAGCGACCTCGTCGCTCAGGTACAACTGCACCACGTCCTTTCCGGCCCGGTTGCCGGTGTTTGTCACGGTCACCTGCACGTCAATCCTCTCCCCAGTCCGGAGTGCTGCGGTGGTCATCACGGAGTCGCTCACTGTGAGGTTGCTGTATTCGAACGTGGTGTAGGATCCGCCGTGACCGAAGGGAAAGAGAGGATCCGCCCCTCCCGTTCCGAAATCGGCAGCCAACATCTCGCTCGCCTTGTGATCGTACAGCGCGTAGCCCGTGGGGCGGTTGGGGTAGGTGTATGGCAGATGCCCGGACGGATTCGCGTCGCCGTAAAGCACGTCGGCCAGTGCCTGACCGCCCTCGGTACCGGGATTGTACGCGGTGACGATGGCCCCCGCCGCCACGTGCGCGTCGCCCATCGTGCGCGGACGGCCCTGAACGAGAACGAGCACGACCGGCGTGCCGGTGGCCGCAACCTTGCGCAGCAACGTACGCTGGGCCTCTGGAAGCATCAGGGAACGCAGGTTCCCGGCGGTCTCGGCGTACGCGCCTTCCCCCAGGGCCACGATGGCCACGTCGGCGTTCTCGGCGGCGGTGATCGCCTCGGGCATCCGGTCCGGTTGCGTGAGCGTCGCACCAGGAACGTACGTCACGCGGTTGGGGCCTCCGTGCTTGCGGACGGCTTCCAGGAGCGTGGGGCGCCCGTCGTGAAAGAAGTCCTGGGCCTTTCCGCCGCCCTGCCACGTGTACGTCCAGCCGTTGTTGAGCGCTTGCATCGAGTGGGCCGTTGGGCCGGTGACGAGCACGCGCTGATCGTCGGACAGGGGCAGCAGATCGTCGGTGTTGCGCAGAAGCGTGACGGACTCGCGGGCTGCTTGCAGGGCCACTCGCCGATCCCGCTCGCTGCCCACCGAATCGACCAGCGATCGTCCCGGGGTCGGATTGTCGAACAACCCGAGGGCAAACTTCAGCCGGAGGATGCGTCGAACGGAGGCGTCGATGCGCGACTCGGGAATCTCGCCGTCTTCCACGAGCGACGTGAGGTGCTCGAAGAACGACACGTCTGAGGGCACCATGCTCATGTCGATGCCCGCCTCGACGGCCATCTTGGTGGCCTCGCGTTCGTTGGCGGCCACCTTGTGGAGCGTGACCAGCTTCTTGATGTCGAGCCAGTCGGTCACCACGAGGCCTTCGAAGCCCAGTTCGCCGCGCAGCATGTCGGTGAGCAGGGCTCGGCTGGCGTGGACGGGCACCCCGTTCACCGCGCCCGAGTTGATCATCACAGAGGCGGCGCCCGCTTCCACCGCGGGCTCGAACGGCGGAAGGTACTGCTCGCGAAGTTCGATCTCCGAGATGCGGGCCGGCGTGCGGTCGCGTCCGCTTTCAGAGCCGGAGTAGCCGATGAAGTGCTTCATCGTAGCGGCCACGTGCGGCGGTGCGCTGAGGTCGTCGCCCTGCATGCCCCGGAGGAGTGCGAGTCCCATCGTGGTGGTCAGGTGCGCGTCTTCGCCCAGCGTCTCGTACAGACGTGGCCAGCGCGGATCGCGGCCCACGTCCAGCACAGGAGCGAAATTCCACGGAATGCCGCTCGCCCGCACGTCGCGCGCTGTGATCGCGCCCACTTCTTCGGCGAGCGCCGCGTTCCAGGTGGCGGCCAGCCCCTGGTTCTGCGGAAAGAGAACGGCCTCCTGTGTGTAATTGGCGCCGTGCACCGCGTCGATGCCGTACAGCACCGGAATGCGCAGGCGCGTCTGCTGCGCCTCGCGTTGTACGGCGCTGACCACCGTCCGCCAATGGTCGAGCGTAAAGGCGGCGTTGACCACATTCAGGATGGAGCCGACGTGATACTCGTGGATCACGCGCCGCAGCTTCGTCGGGTCAATCGGCTGCGGGAACGTGTCCTTCTTCGCCACCATGCCCAATTCCAGTTGCATCATCTGGCCGACCTTTTCCTCCAGCGTCATCTGTCCGAGCAGCGAATCGACGCGGATGTCGAGGTTGCCGACCCGGGTGCCGGTGGGGGCGGCCACGATCCGGTCGATAACGGCCTGGCTGGACGACGCATCCGCAGCCACGGGGGAGAGGTCTCCTTCGAGCAGGGACACGGACCGGTTCAAGGGCATGGTCGTGCCTTCTTCGGATGCCCGAGCGCCCGTTTGGCTCATCTCGTTCGACGATGCAGGAGGAGACGCCTCGTCCTTCGTCGCCGGCTGGGTCTGCGTGCATCCCGTCATGGCAGCGAGAAGAACGACCAGAGGGAGCAGGAAACGAAGATCCAACAGAGTATGAAGGCGTGGGACGCGCATGGTCATGTCCCGGAAGGGGGGAAGGAAGTCGGGAAGACGTTCGAGATCGAAACATGGGGCCCGCGGCGGTCCCGACCGTGCTCCGCGCTGCGATCACGGTGAGCACGACGGAGCACGGCGACGACGGGTTACTGCACCACCGAGACGGTTTCGGTGCGGGAGAAGGTACGGCCGGTGAAGCGGAGGAAGTACGTGCCGCTCGTGAGGGTGGCCGTGGGGATGCGGATCGTGGACACCGTTCCGGGCGTCGACCATTCGTCCCTTAGCATGCGGACGCGCTGTCCGAGCACGTTGTACAGTTCCACCTGCACGGGTTCACGGCCCTGAACGGCGTACTGGAGCGAAGCCGTCTGCCCGCCACGAATCGGGTTCGTCGTATTCTGGATTATCGTGAACGGAGCATCGATTCCGAGCGAGAGCGTTCGGATTGCCGAGAGCGTGGCGGTGCCGTCCACGTCGACCTGGCGGAGGCGAAACCGGTGCACGCCGGGCGTCAGGTCGCTCAGGCGGAAGCGGTAGCGCTGCGTCTCGGTCGTCGTGCCCGCGCCGCGCACGGATCCGACCGTCCGAAAGGGCGCGGAGCCCGAGGCCTTCTGGACCTCAAAGCGCGCGTTGTTGGTTTCCGAGAGCGTCCGCCACGTCAGCACCGCGTCGCGGCCGTCGGTGCGCACGTCGAAGCCCGCAAGCTCGACGGGCAGCGGCGAGCCGTCGTTCGTGAAGGCGACGTCGTCGACGGTAAATGTGAACGTTTCGGACGGCAGGTTGCCGATGGCGAACACGAGGTTGGCGATGCGAGACGACAGCGTGCCATCGCCGCCGGCGTTCACCGCGTTGTCATCGAAAAAGTCGCCCAACGGAACGCTGATGAACGTGTAGCCCGATGCGCTCGGGGGTACGGTGTGGTTGTACTGAAATTCGTCGTCGGTCCCACCATTGCCGTCGAAGCTGCCGTTGCCATCCTGGTCCTCCTGAAGGTTGATTTCCAGCGTGTATTCCGCCGTGGCGTTCGACCGGACGTACATCGTGAAGTACGGCGTGTCGCCGAGATCGGAAACGTCGATGCCGGCCACGTCAATGTCGCTGTCCACGCCTTTGCCATATCCGGCAAACCCGCCGCCGCCTGCGCCCTCGACCGTCGCGGCGAGGGCCGAAGACCCGCCGCTTTCGGCAGGCACGTCGCTGGTGTCGGCGAGCCCGATGCCGGCGCCGCCGCCTGCGAAGGTAAAGTACTCGCCGCCCTGGAGCCCGTCCTCGAAGTCGTCGATGGCAAGTTTGCCGTCGCCGTTCTCGTCGCCCCGAAAGACCACCACGTCATCATTCCCATCGTCCCCGCCGTCCACGAGGTCCGTGTCCGAGTAGAGGATGTCGTCGACGGTGAACGTGAATTCTTCCGCAGGCAGGTTGCCAATGGCAAAGACGACGTTCGCGATGCGCGGAGACAGGGAGCCGTCGCCCCCACTGTTCACGGCATTGTCGTCGAAGAAGTCGCTGAAGGGAACGCTGATGCGGGTATAGCCCGACGAATCCGGATTCACGGTCAGGTTGTACTGAAACTCGTCGTCCACCGCCCCATTGCCGTCGAAGTTGCCGTTGCCGTCCTGGTCCTCCTGAAGATTGATTTCCAGCGTGTACTCCGTCGTGGCGTTCGACCGGACGTACATCGTGAAGTACGGCGTGTCGCCAAGATCCGTGACGTCAATGCCGGCCACGTCGATCTCGCTATCGAAGCCTTTGCCGTAGCCGGCAAACCCCCCGCCGCCTGCGCCGTCGATCGTGGCGGCAAGAGCCGTGGCTCCGCCGCTTTCGGTGGGCACGTCGCTGGTGTCGGCGAGGCCAATGCCGGCACCACCGCCTGCGAAGGTAAAGTACTCGCCGTCCGTCAGTCCGTCCTCGAAGTCGTCGAAGGTGATGAGGCCGTCTCCGTCGTCATCGCCCCGAAAGGTCTGGGCCGCCGCGGGGGCGGGGAGAGACAAGGCCGTGAGAAGCAGCACCGCGAGGAGAAGGGGGCCGCCTGAGGTTATGCATTGACGGCTGAATCCCGAACGCCCGCCACGATGGCGGCGGTCGCTTTGATGCAATGTAGCGGTTGATGGAGCCATAGATCTATCCATTTGTGTTGGTGTTGGCGTTGTCTAATTTGCGGGCCGATAGAAGCGCACCCAGTCGTACTCGGAGCGGACGGGAAAATTGCTGTCGTCCACCTCCCCGGCGAAGCTCGGCGCGTTGGACACCCACAGGTTCATCATGATCTGCATCGGCAGGTCGGGAATCTGCGCAGGACTGGCGCCAGAGACCGTCGCCTGCTTCACGAGTTGGCCGTCGCGGTACCACTTGATTTCGCCGGGCGTCCACTCAAAGGCGTAGTTGTGGAATTCCTCCGAGGCATCGTAGCTCAGCCCAACACTCTCCGGAAAGGGCGGAACCTGAAAGGCGTCGTTGTTGGGCTCGCCCGCCGGTCCCTCGTTGAAGTAGATGTTGGTGAGCATTGAGCGGTTGTTCTTCCCGACGATCTCGATGTCGATCTCCTGCCACGGGTTGAACCGAAAGCCGAAGAAGGAGGACACCGTGCCGCTCGGTCCGGCCGACTTCATTCGCACCTCGTAGCAGCCGTAGCTGTAAAAGCCGTCTTGATTGTCGGTGCGAAGCTCCCCGCCGGTGTATGCCCGGTCCTGAAACTGCTCTTTCCTCAGAGTCAGCACCATCTTGCCGTCTTCATACGTGATGTTCTCGGGGCGGAAGTGCGCAAGGTTGCCCTGAAACGTGTGGGTGCCGCGGTCCCAGAAGTCCTCGTTTGGCGCGTCGAAGTTGTCTTCGAAGAACAGTTCGTAGTCGTCTCCGCATGCACGGCTCGACGTTCCCCCGTCGTCTGAGCCGAGATCCTCGTCGGCGTAGATGACATCGTCGATGGTCACAGTGAACGTCTCGGGGGGCAGATTTCCGATGGCGAACACGAGGTTCGCAATGCGGGACGAAAGCGCGCCGTCGCCGCCGGGGTTCACCGCGTTGTCGTCGGCAAAGGCGCTGAGCGGAACGCTGAGGCGCGTGTAGCCCGACGCGCTGGGCTCGACGAGGAGGTCGTACTGAAACTCATCGTCCACCGCACCGCTGCCGTCGTAGCTGCCGTTGCCGTCCTGGTCTTCCTGCAGGTTGATTTCGAGGGTGTACGGCGAGGTGGCGTCCGACTGCACGTACATCGTGAAGTAGGGATCGCTGCCGAGGTCGGCAACGTCGATGCCGTCGGAGTCCTTGCCGAAGCCGGCAAACCCCCCGCCGCCTCCCCCGTCGATGGTCGCGGCCAGGGCGGTCGCGCCGTCGCTCTCCATTGGGACATCGTCACTGTCGGCCAGGTCGATGCTGGCGCCTCCCCCCTGGAAGGTGAAGTACTCGCCGTCCGCCAGGCCATCCTCGAAGGTGTCGTAGAGAATGCGCCCGTCGCCGTCGTCGTCGCCGCGGAAGTCGTTGCCATTGCCACCCGAGTCGTCGGAGACGGTGATCGTCTGCGTCGTGGTGGCCGTGGCGCCTTCGTCGTCGGTGACGGTGAGCGACACCGTGTAGTCGCCCGCGCTCTGGTAGGTGTGCGAGGGGGTCTCGCCCATGCCCGTGGTGCCGTCGCCGAAGTCCCAGTCGCGCGAGACGATCATTCCGTCGTCCGTCGACTCGTCCGTGAAGTTGATCGTTTCGCCCACAGACGGCTCGTTGGGCGCGAAGATGAAGCGCGCCGTCGGGGCGTCGTTGCCACCAGGCTCCTCGCCAGGAAGGTCGGGGCGGCGGGCCAGACGGTCGATGAAAATGGTTCCGGTAAACGCATCGGTCCGGCCGAGGAATTCCAACGCGCCTCCGTCGTTCACCAGAAGCACCACCTCCCCGATGTTCGTTGCGTCGACCGGCTGCCCGTCGAACTGCACGAAAAGGTCCCGGAAGTCGAAGTAATACTCGCGGTACTCGCCGTCGGCGGGCACCTCTTTGATGAGCGGATCCGCGCTCGTGTTGGCGTCAGGCAGGTCGCCGGCCTGGTTCAGTGCGGCGCGCACAAGGGCCGGTCCCGGGCTGTCCTCGGAGACTTTCATGCGCGCGACGAGGACCGGGGTCGCCCCGAAATCCACCGTCTCGCTGAGAACGTGCACCACGCCGGGGAACTGCCCCGGTCCGCCGGCCTCATCGCCGGTCAGCGACAGTTGCCCTTCGACGGGGCTGGCTGCGATGCCGTTGAAGCCGATGACGTCGTCCACGACCCCGGTTCCACCATAATCCGTGAGGAGTTCATCGTCGAACCCCACCGACCCGAAGAGCTGGATGGTTGCGTACCGACGGCCGGCCTTGAAACGAACTTTCTCGGTGACGCTCATGATGTCGTCCGGCGGCGAGAACGTGACGTCGAACACGCTGCTGCCGTCAGACGGACTGCCCGTTTCCTCCGCAACCTCCATCGCGAACCGCTCCGGCACCTCCACCGGGCGGGGCCGCTCGTCGAGAGACGTGTACGTCAGGGTGAACTGCTGCGTGGTGTCGGGCGTGCCGGGCCTCACCTCGAAGGCAATGCGAGAGGAGTTGGGCGCGATGAAGTTGTCACCGTCGTCGTTGATCCCTCCCTGGTCACAGCCCGCCAGCAGACTCACGACAAGCACGGTGAGCATGCTCATCAGCAGAGAGGGCAAAATAGATCGACGGGGCGAAGGCGGAAGCGTGGCGTATGGATGCATGGCAGCGGGGCAATCAGGAGAATGCGGCGGAACCGCGAAGGAGCGGCTCGGGGCGGAGAACGTGCGTGGGACGGTCGCGACTAATAGCCGGGGTTTTGTTGGAGGACGCCATTGCTCAGGTCGATTTCGCGCTGGGGGATCGGCATGCGCTCGTGCGTGCCGGCCACGAACCCGGCGTCGCTGAGCACCTCTGCCGCCCGTCCCTGGCGCACCAGGTCGAAGAAGCGCAGATCTTCCATGGCCAGTTCGAGCCGTCGCTCCTGCCGGATCGCTTCACGAAGCTCGGTCTGGTTCGTGGTTGTGATGTCGGGAAGCACGCCCGCCGGGTCGTTCGACGGGTCGGCGTCGTCGTCGCGAGCGCGAGCGCGGACCCGGTTCAGCGATTCGAGGGCCGCCTGGAGATTCCCGTTCTCATTGGCCGCCTCGGCGTGCCACAGCAGCAGGTTGGCGAGCCGGATGTAGCGCACGTTGCTCGGCCCGGCGAAAATGCCCTGGCCGTTGTTCTGCGGGTACTCGGACTGCGGGATCCAGATTTTTTCGTTGTGGTAGCCCGACGGACTGCTTCCGCCGTCCACCACGGTGCCGTCCGGCATCTCTTCACCGTCGAAGATGACGGTGGCCTCGAGGCGCGGATCGTTGCTGGCGAATGCGTCGACGAGGTCCTGCGTCGGGTTGTTGAAGCCGAAGCCCCACGTGGAGCGGCTGGCCTGGTAGACGTTGCCGAAGTAGCCTTCGAGCTGGTTCGGGAGCGTCGCGTAGTTGATCTCGAAAATGGAGCCGGGGCCGTGCTCCCCGCTCGTCCGGAAGACGCTGGAGAAGTCGGGGGCGAGCTGGTATTCGCCCGAGGCAATCACCGTCTGCGCGAGTGTCTCCGCCGGTTCCCAGTCGTTCTGAAAGATGTGTGCCTTGACGAGGAGCGCCTGCGCGGCTCCGCGCGTGGCGCGTCCGTACTGCGACGGACCGCGGGCGCTCTTCGTTGGCAACTCGTCGATGGCGGCCTGCAGGTCGGATTCGATCTGCGTCCACACCTCCGGCTCGGGCGAGCGCGGCTGGTTGGCGTTGCCAATCGTCACCTCGCCGGTCAAGAGCACGATCCCGGGGCCGCTGTTCGTTTCGGGCTCCATCCCGAACGCTTGCAGGAGGTAGAAGAAGGCGTAGGCCCGGATGAATCGCGCCTCGGCGACGATGTCGGCCTGCTCGTCGGCGTCCATTTCGATGGCCGGCACGCGGTTGATGACACGGTTCGACCGCGTCACCGCCTCGTACAGGCTGCTCCACATCTTCGTCACGTAGAGATTGTTCGGGTTGACCGTGAAGGTCTGCACGTCGTCGATGTCCGGCTGGTCGTTCTGGCTCTCCCCGCCCTTGAAGGCGTTGTCCGAAGCGATTTCGCCGAACACCATGTCGTACCCGGCGAGAAACTCGGGCGCGCCCTGGTAGGTGAGTCGCTTTTGCTGCTGAATGGCGGAATACGCCCCTGCCAGCGCGCGATTGGCGTCGTCGGCCGTCCGGAAGAAATTGGCGGAGGTCTGCTCCCCTTGGGGGTCGATGTCGAGCATGCTGTCGCATCCGCTGACCAGAAGCCCCAGCGCGGCCACCAGGGCAACAGCAACGATCGGAGTCACGGAGGCGCGGGCGAAGAGCGTCGGAGTCGCAAGTGAAATCATGGTGTGTAGCAAGGTCGAAGAAGGTCGGGTACGGTGCCGCTGCACGAGAGCGGCACGGGAAAGAAAGGAGACGTGCCAAATCGGCACCGGCTTCAGAATTGAAGGTCGACACCGACGGTAAAGGTGCGCGCCTGCGGGAAGACGCCGCGGTCGATGCCCCGGTCGAGCACCCCGTTGCGCTCGCCGATCTCAGGGTCGAACCCGTCGTAGCCGGTAACCGTCAGCAGATTTTGCCCGCCCACGAAGACGCGTGCCTTCCGCACCGATGCCCCGACCGACTCAAAGAGCCGGCTCGGTACGGTATACCCGAGCGTCAGATTTTTGAGGCGCAGATACGACCCGTCGCGGACGTAGCGATCGGAGATGCGCGTATTCTGATTCGGATCGCTCACCGTGAGGCGCGGCACGTCGGTACTCGTTCCCGGTCCGGTCCATCGGTTGAGGGCCTCTTCTTCGAGGTTGAAGATGCCGGAGCCAAGCGTGTAGAACTCGTACGCCTCGAAGAGCTCGTTTCCCGACACGCCCTGCAGGAGAACGCTGAGGTCGAAGCCGCCGTACGAGATGGAGCCGTTCACGCCGTAGGTAAAGTCGGGGAACGGGTTGCCGATGAAGGTGCGGTCGTCGTCATCCACGACGCCGTCCCCGTTGAGGTCCCGGAAGCGGATGTCGCCGGGGGCCGTGCCCGCTGCCTGAAAAGCGTGGGCCTCCACCTCTTCCTCCGTCTGGAAGAGCCCGTCCGTCACGTAGCCATAGAACGATCCGATGGGCTGCCCCACGACCGTTCGCGTCACCGGTCCCTGCCGGTACTGGCCTCCGGTGATGTCGTCACTTTCGCCCAGGCTCTTGACCTCGTTGGAGACCGTCGCGATGTTTCCGCGCAGCCGATAACTCAGAGCGCCGTTGCGCACGTCGTCGCTCCAGCCGACCGAGAGCTCGAACCCCCGGTTCTCGATGTCGCCCGCGTTCTGGACCTGGCCGAAGCGCTGCGCGCCGCTCGTCGAGAGCTGCGGCACGCCAAGAAGCAGGTCGGCCGTGTTCTTGATGAAGTACTCGGCCGTCACCTCCAGCCGCGCGTTCAGCAGCGTGGCGTCCAGTCCGATGTTGGTCTGTCGCGATTCCTCCCACTTTAGGTCGGGATTTCCGGAGCCGGCGACCGTCGCACCGGGGAAGACCTCGGCGGTGGGGCCGAGCGTGTAGTTGCGGAATCCTTCGATGCCCGTGAGGAAGAGAAAATTTCCGATGGCGTCGTTGCCGTTGACCCCGTACCCGCCGCGGAGCTTGAGGTCGTCGATGAGGTCCACGTCCTGCATAAACGACTCCTCCGAAACGCGCCAGGCGAGGGAGAACGAGGGGAAAAAGCCGAAGCGGTTGTTTTCGCCGAAGCGAGAGGAGCCGTCGTAGCGAGCGACGATCGTCGCGAGGTACCGGCTGTCGAAGTTGTAGTTGACCCGCCCGAAGTACGACACGAGCCGCGACCGGTCGAGGTCGCCCGTGGCGCCCTGGCTCTCGGTGCCCTGCTGCAGGTAGCGCAGCGACGGATCGTCGTTGGGGAGCCCCGTCCGATTGGCGCTGATAAACTCGTAGGCGTTCCACTCGGCCGACGTCCCGCCCAGCACCGTCAGGTTGTGCCGCGTGCCGAAAAGATGAGAGTACTCGGCCGTGTTGCTCCAGACCAGGGAAGTACGGCGGTCGGTGAAGCGCGACACGCTGTTGATGGCGTTCGTGAACTCCGGACTCACCGCGTATGTCGGCGTAAACGAGTAGTTGTCGCCATAGCGCAGGTCGAGCCCGAAGTCGGACCGCAGGCTCAGCCCATCGATCGGGTGGAGGTCGCCGAACACGTTGCCCGCGAGGCGCGTCGCCCGGTCTTCCGAGTTGTTGAAGTCGAGCACGGCGACCGGGTTAAACGCGTTGTTCCCGAATCGGCTGAAGGTGTAGTTCTCCGTCGTGTTGAGCGAGGGATCCCGGACCGGCTCGGTGGGCGAGAACTGGAGCGTCTGGATCAAAAAGTTGCGCACGTTGGAGCCTTCCGGAACGGTATTCCGGAAATCCCGCCCGATCGACAGGTTTTCGCCGACCGTGAAGAGGCCCGACTCCGCCGTGTATTCGGTGTTGACGCGAAAGTTGATCTGGCGGTTGTCCGACGACTTGACGATCCCGGTCTCGTCGGTAAAGTCGCCGCTGACGCGGAAGCTAAAATCGTCGCCGCCGCCCGAGACGCCGAGCGTATACTTCTGAAAGGTGCCCGTCTGGAAGATCTCGTCCTGCCAGTTCGTCGACCGTCCGCGAAGCGAGGCCGGATTTTCGAAGACGGGCGCCTGCCCGGCGTTGATGGCGGCTTCGTTGCGGAGGGTGGCATACTCGGCGGCCTCCAGCATGTCGAGCTGGTGAGGCACCTCCGAGGCGCCGAACTGCGCATTGAAGGTGACGCGCGTCTGGCCGGCGCTGCCCTTCTTCGTGGTGATGAGGATGACGCCGTTGCTGCCCTGCGTGCCGTAGATGGCTGCCCCGGCCGCGTCCTTGATGACGTCGATGGACGCGATATCGCTCGGGTTGAGGTAATCGGGACGGTCCGGCAGTGGAAGGCCGTCGACGACGTAGAGCGGATCGTTGTTGCCCGGCGACGCGACGCCGCGAATCCGAACGCTAAAGCCACTTCCGGGGCTGCCCGAGTTCTGGGTGACGACCAGGCCCGGAACCGTACCTTGAAGCGCCTCCGCGGGGTTGGTCAGGGCGCGATCGGCGATGTCCGCGTCCGAGATCGACGCGACGGAGGTGGTCAGGTCCTCGCGCTGCTGCTCGCCGTAGCCGATCACGACCATCTCGTCGAGCATCAAGCCCGTCTGCATCGCAAAGTTGACGACCGTCTCCTCGCCCGCTTCAACGGTGAGGTTTTCCTGCGTCTCGGCGCGGAATCCCACAAAAGACGCGCGAACGGTGTAGGTGCCGGGAGCGACCGAGATGGTGTACCGCCCGTCGGAATCGGTGCTCGACCCCACCTGTGTGCCCACGAGGACGACGTTGGCTCCGGGCAAGGGGTCGCCGGTGCTCGCCTCCGTTACGGTGCCGGTAATTGTGCCTGTTTGTGCGTGAGCGGTGTTCACGTGCAGCATCCAGGAGCCCAGCATGCAACACGCGGTGAATACAAAAAGCCTCTTCCAGACCATAGCGCTTGGCGACTCTGCAGAAGAAAATCAACGGAAGCAGTGGAGAATGGACGGTTCCGGCAAAGCGCTTCACAATCGACGCCCTTCTTGCGTCTGCCTCCGCGAATCGCCAAACGGTACGGCCAATCTTCTGGATGAAACCGGTTTCAGTCGGGGGCAAAAAAAGACTGAAACCGGTTCCAGTCCTTTCAACAACGCTACTGCACCCGGAGGAGAACCGCAACCAGCGTTCGCGATCCCTATTTTGAAGTGTCCTTTAATCTCCGCGGCGGGCAGATGGGCCTTCCGGGGCGGGGAGTCGGCCTGGCATGGGTGTGGAAGGATGGATGTGCAAGAAGAACACGTCCATCTCTTCCCTCCAATGACGCTGGCAGAGAGGGGGAGGCCCCGGGAGTTTACGTGCTCGATCGCGCCACGAGCTCCGACGGGAGCGTCTGATGGCGAAGGGTGGAGGCGTCCGGGCAGCGAATGATTTCAAGGAGACGCTCGGCGGCCCGGCGCCCCAAATCGTACACGGGCACCCGTACGGTGGTCAGCGAGGGGGTGCTGTAGCGTGCGCTCGGGATGTCGTCGAATCCGGCGATGGCCAGGTCGTCGGGGATGTGCACGCCCTCCTCCTGAAGGGCGGCCATGGCGCCAATCGCCATGTAATCATTGCACGCGAAGAAGGCGTCGGGACGGGGAGCGAGATCCAGAATCTGCTGTCCCGCCGCGTAGCCGCTTTTCTGCGTGAAATCGCCTTCGATGACGGGCTGGTCATCCGGATCGATGCCCGCCTCCGAGAGGGCGGCGCGGTATCCGCGCACACGAGCGCGAACATCGTGGCTGACCGTTGGCCCTAAAATAATTCCGATGCGCCGGTAGCCCCGATCAATGAGATGCTGCGTCGCAGCGCGAGCCCCCACCTCGTTTTCGATCTCAAACGAATCGTACGGGCTCTCCGCCATCGCGCTGTTCATAAACACGACCGGGACGTCAAGCTCGGTTTCGACCAAGACCTCCGTTTGTGCCTCCACGTGTGTGGTCATGATGACGAGACCATCCACCCGGCCACGAAGCGTATCAAGGGCGATCTCGCTTTCCGAGACGCTGTAGTGGACACTGGAAATGAGCAGATGGTGCTCGGCCTCGTGCGCCACCTCGTCGATGCCGCGGATAATCTCGGAGAAGAACTCGCCGTGTGGAGCCGGGAGGATCACGCCAATGGCCTGCGTGCGTCCCTGGCTGAGGCTGCGGGCCGTCGCGTTGGGACGATAGCCCATCTGGTTGGCCACCGCACGCACGTGCTCCTGGGTCTTCGTATTCACCAGTTCGCTGTGGTTGAACACTCGCGAAACGGTCGTCGCCGATACGTCGGCGGCCGCAGCAACGTCGCGAATTGTAACGCCCATGTGCGCAGAAGGAAAATCAGGAGGGATTTCGGCGGGTCGGTGATCCTCAACTCCCAGCGAGGGTCGATGCAACCGGCATCGGCCCACTCCGAAAGAGAGACATCCCTTCTATGCACGGGAGGAACCGTCCGTTCACTGGTCCATGTCGCCGGCAGGGCGATTGTAGTTTCACGGTCGCGGGATTCAACCGCTCTCCAAACGCGCAGGGATCGGGGCGGCGACGGCCGTGAGCGCGCCGGGGCGCGTTTTCGTGCTCATGCTTGGATCAACGCATGGTTGGGTCCGACCGGGAATAGGCTGGCTCCCTTTCATGCGCAAGGCGAAAGGGATCCGTTCATCTGCATGCCCAAACCTCGGACCCGAGACGCAGAACGCGGAACCGGAAACGCGAACTCCGAAACGCGAACCCGGACGTTCGTTCTCCACGAAGCCCGGAACCCGACCGTCCGTTCGGTCTGTTTAGACGCTGTTCTGCTTCTGCCCGCGAAATCCAAAACGAGACACCAGCAACCGAACATGGACGCGCCTCCGACCGACGCCGCCACGAGCACGGCGTACGATCCGTCTGCGATTGAAGACAAGTGGTACGACTACTGGGAGGAGAACGGCTTCTTCGAGGTCGATGCCGACGCCGACAAGGAGCCGTACGTCATTACGATGCCACCGCCGAACGTGACGGGGCGGCTGCACATCGGGCACGCGCTGCAAGACTCCATCCAGGACGCGCTCACGCGCATCCGCCGGATGCAGGGCCACGAGGCCTTCTGGGTGCCGGGCCTCGACCACGCGGGCATCGCCACGCAGAACGTGGTGGAGCAGAGGCTGAAGGAGGAGGAAAACCTCACGCGTCACGACCTCGGGCGCGAGGCGTTCGTCGAGCGCGTGTACGAATGGAAGGAGGAGTACGGCGACATTATCCTCGACCAGAAGCGCAAGCTCGGCGACTCGTGCGACTGGTCGAAGCAGTACTTCACGATGGACGAGGACTTTTCCCGCGCCGTGCAGGAGGTGTTCGTGCGTCTCTACGACGAGGGCCTGATCTACCGGGGCGACTACCTCGTGAACTGGGACCCGGAGAACGAAACCGCGCTCTCCGACGAGGAGGTGAACAACGTTGAGCGCGAAGGGAACCTGTGGACGATCCGCTATCCGCTGAAGGAGGGTGACGGCGAGTACGTTACCATCGCCACGACACGGCCCGAGACGATGCTGGGCGACACGGCCCTCGCGGTGAACCCCGACGATGAGCGCTACGAGGACCTCGTCGGCAAGACCGCGGTGCTGCCGCTCTTGAACCGCGAGATCCCGATCCTTGCCGACGACGCGATCGACAGCGACTTTGGCACCGGCGCGCTCAAGGTGACGCCCGCCCACGACGAGACCGACTTCGAGATCGGCGAGCGCCACGACCTGGAGACGGTCAACATCATGAACACGGACGGTACCATCAACGAGAACGGCGGTCCCGACTATGTCGGGATGGACCGGTTCGCGGCGCGCGACCGGATTGTGGAGGACCTGAAGGACCAGGATCTCCTCGTGGGCGTCGAGGACTACCTGATGAGCGTGCCCGTCTCCGACCGCTCCGGCGCCGTCATCGAGCCGCTCATCTCGAAGCAGTGGTTCGTCGAGATGGAGCCGCTCGCGGAACCGGCCATCGAGGCCGTGCGCGAGGACGAGATCCGCTTTCATCCCGAGCGCTGGGCGAACGAGTACTTCCGCTGGATGGAGAACATCCGCGACTGGTGCATCTCCCGCCAGCTCTGGTGGGGGCATCAGATTCCGGTGTGGTACTACACGGACGAAAACGGCGAGCCGGATCCGGAGCAGGGCTACGTCGTGAGCGTCGACCGGCCCGACAACGGTCGGGAGATGGTGCAGGACGAAGATGTGCTCGACACGTGGTTCTCGTCCTGGCTCGCCCCGTTTGCGTCTCTCGGCTGGCCGGACGAGACCGAGGATCTAGAGAAATTCTATCCGACCGACGTCCTCGTCTCCGGCTACGACATCCTGTTCTTCTGGATCGCCCGCATGATCATGGCGGGCTACCAGTTCACCGACGAGCCGCCGTACACCGACATCTTCATCACCGGCATGGTGAAGGACGAGCAGGGCCGGTGGATGTCCAAAAGCCTCGGCAACGGTATCGACCCGCTGGAGATGGTCGACCAGTACGGCGCCGACGCCACGCGCTTCACGCTCACCATCCTCTGCGCGCAGGGGCAAGACATCAAGCTCGCGCCCTCGAAGTTCGAGATGGGGCGCAACTTCGCGAACAAGATCTGGAACGCGTTCAACGTCTTCGGCCAGTTCATGGAGACGGACGCCGACGGCACGCCGACGCGCGACTACCGGCGCACCCGCTCGTTCGACGAGCTGGAGCTGGCCGAGCAGTGGATGCTGCACCGCCTCAACGCCGCCATCGAGGACATGGAGGCGTCGCTCGACCGCTACCGCCTCAACGAGATGGCGCAGCGCATCTACGACGTCTTCTGGCGCGACTACTGCGACTGGTACCTGGAACTCATCAAGCCGCCGTACGGCGAGACCATGAGCGAGGAGAAGATCGGCCTCGCCGTTGACATCTACGAGACGCTGCTGAAGCTCCTCCACCCCTTCATGCCGTTCATCACCGAGGAGCTGTGGTGGAAGGTGCGACCGCGCGAGGAGGGCGCGGCCTGCATCGTTGCCGACTGGCCCGCCGTGAACGCCGACGACATGGACGCCGACGCGGCCGACACGTTCGCGCGCATCCAGGAGATGATTTCCGGCATCCGCGGCATCAAGAGCGACTACGGCGTGGGGCTCGGCAAGGAGATCGCCGCCACCGTCAGCGTGCCGAGGGGCGCGACCGACCTGGCGGGAACGATCCGCGACAACGCCGACTACTTCGCCAAGCTGGCGAGCGTCACCGATCTCACCGTGGAACCGGAGGCCGAGAAGCCGACCGCAAGCGCGTCCGTTGTTGTGGGTCGCTGCGAGGTGTTCGTGCCGCTCAAGGGCATGATCGACCTCGACCAGGAGCGCGAACGGCTGCAGAAGGAAATCGAGCAGAAGGAGGACTTTCTCACGAGCGTCGAGAAGAAGCTCAACAACCCGCAGTTCGTGACGAAGGCGCCGGACGAGGTCGTCGAGAAGGAGCGGAAGAAGAAGCAGGATGCCTCAGCCGAACTGGAACGCCTCCGCGGCAATCTCGAGGATCTGCAGAGCGTGTGACTCCCGTTCCGAACTCAAAAGCGGAGTCGCGGCGACGGATGCCTCTGGCCCTCTCGATGGGCTCGGACCGATTCTGCGCCGTTCATCGCCATGGTGACGATGCCCACATTTTGCCGCATCTTTCCATCCTCTGCCGCCTACGCGAATAGGGGATGCCGGGGAGCGTCGGACTTGTAGCGGATTCGACCGTCCCGCACACCTAGGACCCCGAGAGTGCTTCTCGGGCGCTCGCATCCTTCTCTCCTACTTGGCTCCATTCCATGACATACACGCCGCGCACGGTTTCGCGCCTGCTGGGCATCGCTGCTTTGCTGACGGCCCTGGGCCTGAGCGGACTGGTCGGTGCCTGCGGCGGGTCGAACGCCTCGACAGAAGATGTGGAGGTCCAAAACTTCCGGTACGCCAAGATGCCCAACGGCAACCGGTACTTCACGGGGCACCTCGTCAACAAGCGGTCGTCCCGCATCCCCATCGCCGAGATTGAGGTCGCCCTGTATGGGACGGATGGCACGCGCGTTGGCACCGAGCAGATTCAGGTCGAAGACGTGCCGGCGCAGGACAGCACGCAGTTCCGTAGTGCAGCCAACATCGACGAGAGCATTGCTCGTGTTCGCGTCCGGAGCGTACTCGTCCCATAGGCTTCGGACGCTTCGGAGGCATGGAGGCTCTGGAGGCGTCCGAGGAATGGATGAGTGGAAGAGAGGAAGAACGGAAGCGTTTGGGGCCTGCTCGCATTCCCGTTTTTCCATACGAGCGGGGCTGAATTCCTACGAGCGGGGCTGGATTCCTTTTCTCATCCACTCCTTCTTTCTTCCACTCACGGCATCCAGAGCGTCCAAAGCATCCAGAGCCTCCAGAGCGTCCCACGCCCTGCGCCGTCGTCAGCGCGGTCGTCGAAATGGTGGAACGGCAGGGGCGACCGCCGCGACGCCGTCAGTAGGTCGGCACGCTGTCGTCGATTTCTTCGCTCCAGGCGAGGGTGCCGCCCTGCAGGTTTTTGGCGTCGTAGCCGGCTTCCCGCAGGAGTTTCGTGGCCTTGGCCGACCGTCCGCCCGAGCGGCAGTGGATCACGATTTCGGATCCCTTCGGAGCCTCGATGTCATCGATGCGGCTGCCGAGTTCGCCCACCGGGATGAGTTGGTCGGCGCCGATGTCGGCGATGTCGGCTTCGTAGGGCTTGCGCACGTCGAGCAGGAAGGGGGCATCGCCACGGTCGCGGCGCGCCTTGAATTCCTGCACAGTGGTTTCGGGCACGTCGGAAGTCTGATTCACGTCGGAGGTTCCGTTGGTGGTCGAAGCATCGCTGGATCCGTCGTCGGACGGGATGCCGCAAAACGCTTCGTAGTCAATCAGTTCCGTGACCTCCGGGTCGTCGCCGCAGACGGGGCAGTCCGGGTTCTTCTGGACGGTCAGCGTGCGGACGTTCATGGGCAGCGCGTCGATCATTAGGAGGCGCCCCACCAGTGGATCGCCGATGTCTGCGAGCCACTTGATGACCTCTGTCGCCTGCAGCGTCCCGACGAGCCCGGGAAGAATGCCCAACACGCCGCCTTCGGCGCAGGAGGGCACGAGCCCGGGAGGCGGGGGCTCTTCGTAGAGGCAGCGGTAACACGGCCCGTCTTCCGTCGCGAAGACCGACACCTGGCCTTCGAAACGAAAGATGGAGGCGTAGACGTTGGGGGTACCCGTCATCACGCAGGCGTCATTGACGAGGTAGCGCGTCGGGAAGTTGTCCGTACCGTCGGCCACCACGTCGTAGTCGTCGATGATGTCGAGGGCATTGTCGGACGTGAGCCGCAGGTCGTGCGTCTCGACGTCGACGTGCGGGTTGAGGTCGTGGAGGCGGTCTTTCGCCACGTCCAGCTTCGGCTCGCCCACGTCGCTCGTGCCGTAGAGGATCTGGCGCTGTAGGTTGGACGCCTCGACGCGGTCAAAGTCCACGATGCCGATGCGTCCGACGCCTGCGGCGGCGAGATACGTGGCCGCCGGCGAGCCGAGCCCGCCCGCGCCGACGAGCAGCACCGAGGACGCTTTCAGCTTCTCCTGCCCCTCGCGCCCAAACTCGGGCAGCGTGAGGTGCCGGCTGTAGCGCTGCAGCTCGTCCGGCGACAGGTCGGCCGTCTTGGGTTCGGGGTCTGCAACTGTCGTAGGCATGGGTTGACTGGTTGGGTTTCTCAAAACTCGGAACTCGAAACTCGGAACGCATCATCCGCCCGCGATCGACGGGACGATCGAGAGCTCGTCGCCCGGCTCGAGCGTCGTCTTCACACCGTCGCCGTAGCGGATGTCCTCGTCGTTCACGTAAAGGTTGACGAACTGGCGCAGCGTGTCGTCGTCCGTAAACAGGTTCTGCTTCAGGTCGGGATGGTCGTCCACGAGCGTACGCAGCACGGCGTCCACGGTGTCACCCGCGACCTCGACGGTGGCCTCGCCGTCGGTGTATTGGCGGAGCGGCGTGGGGATGTGGACGGTGACGGTGGTTGTCTTGGTAGTCGGCATGGTGGGCTGGTTGAAGGTTGGAAGGGTGCGAGTGGAAGGCTACGGATGCTCTTACGGATGCTCTGGGGGCTGCTGCGGTCTCACCCGGTGCCTCCAATGCTTCCAGAGCGTCCCAGGCATCCAGGCAATCGTTTCTGTTTAACAGGGCGTTTCCTGGCAGCAACACAGTGCGTCGACCTCAGACGGTTTCGCCCGAGCCCACGGCGATCTCCTCGCGGTTGAACTGCGAGCGGTCGGAGGCGAGCGACCAGGCGGTCACGTTTTCGGGCGTGCCGTCGTGCACGGACACGATGACGTAGGTATAGCCCGGAAAGGTCGCCTCTGCGAGATCGGTCTCGGAGGGACGCGGCGGATGGTCGGGGTGCGAATGGTAAAAACCCACGACATCAAGGCCCTCCTCGGCGGCCGTCTCTTCCGCCGCACGATAGTCGTCGGCCGTGATCTGGTAGCGCCGCTCCCGGTGTTCCGGCTGCCGATTCGCCACAGGCTGGACCGCCGTGACGCGGTTGCGCCCGTCCTCGGTCACGGTTCCGAGTAAAAAGCCGCAGCCTTCCTCCGGGTATGCAGTGGCGCCGTGGCGTCGAATGTCGTCGAGGACTGATTCAGTGGTGTGCATCGAAGGAGCGTTGAGTCTATCGTCTCTTCTGCAGATGGAGGAGAGACGCCGTTCGTGTGATGCGTGACTCTCCGGGCATGCGTAGCGGCAATCCTTTCCGCGTATCACGCCTCACGCATCACGCCTCACGCATCACGCACCACGCCTCACGAATCATGCATCACTCCAAAAGTCGTCGCTCAGGTAGCGGGTGCCGGTGTCGCAGAGGATGGTGACGACCACGCCCGCGTCGAGCGTGCGGGCCACCGCCAGGGCCGTCGCCACATTGGCACCCGCGGACGGGCCGACGAGCAGGCCTTCCTCGCGTGCCAAACGGCGCGTCATGGCAAAGGCCGTTTCCGTCGAGCACGTCACGTGGACGTCGGCCAGATCCGGATCGTAGATGCTGGGCACGATCGCCGTCTCCATGTGCTTCAGGCCCTCCATGCCGTGCATCGACGTGGCCGGTTGCATCGCGATGCACTGAATCCTTGCGTCGTGCGCCTTCAGGCGCTGCGTGACGCCGCCGAAGGTGCCCGTTGTGCCGAGGCCGGTGACGAAGTGCGTCACGCCTCCGTCGGTCTGCTCCAGGATTTCGGCACCGGTGCCATCGTAGTGCGCCTGCCAGTTGCTGTCGTTGCTGTACTGATCGGGGTAGAAGTACCGGTCGGGCTCGGCCGCCACGATCTCCTTCACGCGCCGCTGCGCACCGTCCGTGCCCTCCATCGGATCCGTTAGGATTAGCTCCGCCCCGTAGGCGCGGAGCGTGTTCTTCCGCTCGTCCGAGGCGTTTTTCGGGAGGGCGAGCGCCACGTCCAGATCCATCGCCGCGCCGATCATCGCGTACGCAATGCCCGTATTGCCGCTCGTCGCGTCGAGGAGTGTCTGATCGCGGCGGAAGGCGCCCGTGCGGAGGCCGTCCTCGATCATGCGCAAGGCCGGGCGGTCTTTGACCGACCCTCCAGGGTTCAAATGCTCGGCTTTGGCGTGGAGCGACACCGTGTCGGGCAGGGAGGCGGTGAGGGTGTCCAGCGTCAGGAGCGGCGTTCCGCCAATCTGCTGCAGGACATCGGGCGTCGGTGTCGGGGGAGCAGAAGGCGACCCGTTCGGGGCCGCATGGGTAGGAGAAACGTTCGGAGTCATCATGGGCGGGGCGACGTACAAAAGGCAGAACCCAACAAAAAAGCCTCTCACTCTCGGAGGCGAGAGGAGAGGCACACGTCAGTAGACAAATGGTGAGCGTGAGCGTTACGGCGCCCCGTCCGGGGGGCGCGGTGTGCTCATGAGACGTAGCCTCTCCATACCGAGCCGACAACAACACGGACAGCATTGCTCGGTGGTCAACCAGGCCACAATGGTGGAGCGAGGGGTCTGCATGAGCATCAGACCAAAGGAGAATCAACTGTGCATAACAGCAACATCGGGAACGAGGTATGCGTTCCATACGAGGCTCGGCGCCCCGGTGCCGTTACGCCTTTTTGGCACCATGCTCGCAACGTTCAATCCTAATGCCTTCGCCTCCGCTTGCTTCGCACTCCAGTTCGTCCCGCGGCAACTCTTCCCGGCGATCACGATGGGGGTTGGGAGCCGGGGGGATACTTCTCGTGGGCCTCTACGCCGCAGGCGGAGAGTGGGGCGCGCAGATTGCCGGACAACTGCTGCTGCCCATCTTGCTGCTCGGCGCGGTGGTGCAGTGGCGCATTCGGAAGCATCTGCAGTCCCCAGGGTCCGGTCTGAGTTCGCCGTGGATCCGCATTGCGAAAGGCATGTGGCGCCCGCACGGATCGGGCTTCTACGCCTTGATCGCGACCTTCACGTTCGTTCATCTCCAAATGGACGCCTTCGCGCAGCATGCTCGTGAGGCGTGGGGGGTGTGGCAGGGGGCGCCCTCCGTGCAAACGGCGGAGTTCTTCCACTTTGTCGGCGATACGCTGTGGGGAATGGTTGTGGAGTTTATCATCCCCGTCGGTGTGGACACCATCCTGAACACGATCTGGGCTGGGCTCTGGCCGGTGAAGTGGATCGGCCGGTTCGGGCTGGTCGAAGCCGCCGGGCTCATCGCAGGTGCCTACGCCACGTACCGGCTGGCGCGCTATGCCTTTCCGGCGTTCGACGCCCTCATGCGCCGCGTCAACCATTCCGACGCCGTCGATTCTGCCAAAACCGGCGACGCGCCGAGCGCTTAGTTGCTCTCTCTGTCACAGCGGGCCTCACAGCGGGGCGCGCGGCACCAGCAGTCCGACCCCGAACGCGAGGAGCGCCACGCCCAAAACAACGCCCCCGATGACGTCGTCGTAGGCCAGCAGATCGGCGGCGCGCAGAAGCTGCCACCAGTCGTGCGTGGTCGGGTCGCCGGTGATAAGCGGAAGGTCGCGTTCCTGCGCGTCGGCGACGTAGGTGCTCACGTTCAGCGCGTTCTGCCCGAGCCAGACGAGGCTGACCTGGACGCCGGGCACGTACTGGTTGCGCAGGAACGAGTAGGCAAAAAGCGCCGGGAGGATGAATTGAAAGAGGGAACCGCCGAGCAGGTAGAGCGCCCATCCGAACGGTCGGAAGAAGAAGTGGCCGGCCTCGTGGATGATGAGCGATGTCGTGTCCAGCATCGTAAAGGTGCCGGTGGTGTAGGCCCAGAGCAGATACCCGCAGAGCGGCGTGAGGGCCAGGGACAGTCCCCACGTTTGGAGAGTGGCGCGCCAGGAAGACACCGGCGAACCGTAGTGCACGGGACGAGACATGGGGGCTCGGAGTCGGGGAAAAGAAGGGCACGCTTCTTTTGGAACGAGAAGCAAACTTGGTGCCGCTCCGCGACATCGAATCGTAGACCGAGACGGGGCGTTGGATCCGGGGCGCGCCCCTCGTACCGTGTAAAAAGCACGTTCTGTCGATCCTCTCTTCTGTCCCCATGCTCCGGTCCGCACTCGTCCTCCGCCGCATCGCCTCGGTTCTCGTTCTCGGATGGGTCCTTCTGAACACCGGGCCGGTGCAGGCCCAGGAGATGGCGTCGCACTACAGCCAGACGGACGTTCTCGCCGCGCCGCCGGCCAGTTTCCGCGAAGGACTGCTCGGCCTCGCCA
>Ga0207797_1000142_pt1 | contig 50851 bp, 40 predicted proteins | sample PRCRCaboRojoPR_6_FD_187275 | JGI IMG/M metagenome (GOLD analysis project Ga0207797, IMG submission 187275) | Marine sediment microbial community from Cabo Rojo, Puerto Rico - PR CR 10% Liquid 1 (SPAdes) | ecosystem: Environmental > Aquatic > Marine > Coastal > Sediment | place: Cabo Rojo, Puerto... | reverse complement strand
TGGACCCGACCCGCCTCAGGATCGGTCGACGTCGCTCGCCGTCGGGTTCGAGCCGTAGAGCGCGGGGACCCAGTTCTGGCTGTCGATCGGCGGGCGTTCGTAGTTGGGGTCCTCCTGGCGCGGCGGCAGCTCGGTGGGTCCGGGCATGGTGTCCTCGTAGTCGATCTGCGAGAGCAGGTGGCTGATGCAGTTGAGCCGGGCGTGCTTCTTGACGTCCGCGTTGATCACGTACCACGGCGACTCCTCCGTGTCGGTGTAGGTGAACATCGCGTCCTTCGCCCGCGAGTACTCGACCCACCGTTCCCGGGCCTCGAGGTCGATCGGGCTGAGCTTCCAGCGTCGCTTCGGGTCGTTGCTCCGCTTCTGGAAGCGTCGCTCCTGCTCCTCGTCGCTGATCGAGAACCAGTACTTGATCAGGACGATCCCCGAGCGCTGCAGCATGCGCTCGAACTCGGGAGCAGTCCGGAGGAACTCCCGGTACTCCGCGTCGGTACAGAAGCCCATCACCCGCTCGACGCCCGCGCGGTTGTACCAGCTGCGGTCGAACAGCACCATCTCGCCCGCCGCGGGGAGGTGTTCGACGTACCGCTGGAAGTACCACTGGCTCCGCTCTCGCTCGGTCGGCTTGCCGAGCGCGACGACCTTGACGACCCGCGAGCTCGTCCGTCGCGTGATCCGGTGGATGGTCCCGCCCTTGCCGGCGGCGTCCCGGCCGTCGAACAGGACCACGACCCGCAGGCCCTCCTCCTTGATCCACATCTGCAGCCGGACGAGCTCCTCCTGGAGCCGCTCCAGCTCCCGCTCGTAATACTTCCTCCGGATCTTGCCGCTCTTCTTGTACAGTTCCTCGTCGTCGACGGTGGCGAGCACCGACTCCTCTGCCGGAAGCACCGGGTGGTCGGTCATCGACCCCGGCCCCGCGACCGAGCCACCGTCGTTGGTAGTTCGTTCATTCCCGGAGTATCGGCACCGATGCACATAACACTGACCGCCGGTGCGATCGTGAGCGGGACGGGCCCGGAACCGCCCGGGACGGTGGGTCGAGTCACGGAGGTCGGGTAGATCCGACGCCGGCGCCCCGACCCCCGTTCGACACCGGAGGGGTCGCCGGGCTGGACGGGTTTCTCGAGTCTTCGGGAACGGGACTCCACCTTCCACCCCCACGTGCTTGAGCGGTCGCCCGGAAGTTCTGCGAGAGACACCCCGTCTCCCGACCGATGGAGATCCCGCAGGCGGAGTAACTTCGGCGTCGGCGCGACCACTGCTTTTTTCTTGCATGTTATTGACTAACACGATATGGAGTTCTTCGTGACCGGGGGGACCGGGTTCGTCGGGACGAACGTCGTCGAGCAGCTGGTCGGCGAGGGACACGAGGTCGTCGCCGCGACCAGGTCACGCTCGAACGCGAGTCACCTTCCCGACGAGGTGGAGGTCGTCGAAGCGGACGTCACGGACAAGGAGAGCATGCGCGAGCCGATGCGGGGCGTGGACGGCGTCTTCCACATGGCCGGCTGGTTCTACATCGGTCCCGGCCCGCGCGAACGGGAGGCGGCCGAGCGTATCAACGTCGAGGGCACGCGCAACGTCCTCGAGTTGATCGACGAACTCGACGTCCCCAAGGGCGTCTACACCAGCACGATCGCCGTCTTCGGGGACACCGACGGCGAGGTCGTCGACGAAACACACCGTCCCGACGACCCGGGGGTGTGTGTCTACTTCCGCACGAAGTGGCGGGCTCACTACGAGGTCGCCGTACCGATGATGGAAGACGGCCTCCCGCTCGTCGTCGTCCAGCCAGGTGTCGTCTTCGGCCCGGGGGACAAGGAGTACGGTTCGATCCGGGCATCGTTCCGCAACTGGCTTCAGGACGATCTCCCGATGCTGTCGCGGCAGTTTGCGACGCCGTTCGACTACGTCGAGGATACGGCCCGGGCCCATCTACTCGCCATGGAGCACGGCGAGCCGGGCGAGGAGTACATTGTCGCCAGCGAGCCACGCGAGACGGTCGACGTGTTCGAGCAGGCCGCCGAGCTGACGGGACGCTCCCCGCCACGAGCCGTCTCGCCGGTGTGGTTCCAGCTTCTCGCGAAGGTGATGCGGCCGATCGAGGTAGTCGCGACGCCTCCGGAAGGCTTCGAACCCGAGGTGTTCCGGACGTTCGGTGGGACCGAACTCCTGGTCGACAACTCGAAGGCGAAGCGGGAACTCGGGATCGAACACCGACCGTTCGAGGAGGCCCTGCGCGAGTATCTCGAGTGGGAGACGGAACAACAGGGGCTGGACACGGAGCTGACGGAGCGGACGACCCGTGACGCATCGGCGAACACCGTTTCGTGAGGCGGGATCCCGCTTCGAGGGAACGCGTACGGATCTTCCAGAGACCCTATTACCCGTTCAGTACTGGGTAGTCCCATGCGAACGACTGTCGAACGCGTCGAGCGCTACCCGGTCGAGGTGCCCTTCCGGGAGGTCCCCGGGCGGAACATGGCCCGCGAACTCCCCCACTGGCGGTGGTTCGAGGTCGTCGAAGTCGAGCTCGCCGACGGCTCGGTCGGCTACGGCGAGACGATGCTGTTCTACTCGTGGGGGGAGACGACCGACGCGGACGTCGAGCGGGCGCGGGGCGCGAACGCCGCCGGCCTCCTGTGGGACGACTCGCTGGGCCCCGGCCTCCAGATCGCGCTGTTCGACGCCGTGGGCCGGTCGCTCGGCGTCCCGGTCCACTCGCTCCTCGGGGAGAAGCACCACGACAGGACGCCGATCAGCTGGTGGTGTATCGACATGCCCGCGGACGACTGGGTCTCGGAGGCCCGCCGGGCGCTCGACCGCGGCTACACCAGCCTCAAGGTGAAGGGGCGGCCGTGGTTCGACCTCAGGGCGCAACTCGAAGCCCTCGACGACTCGCTGCCCGCGTGGTTCCACGTCGACGTCGACTTCAACGGCACGCTGCTCGACGCCGAGCGAGCGCTCCCCGTCCTCGAGGAGGTGGCGTCGTTCCCGCAGGTCAGCCACGTCGAGGGGCCCCTTCCGCAGGACGACGTGGCCGGCAACCGGCGACTCACCGGGACGCTCGACGTGCCCGTGGCGCTCCACTACGAGGAGCCCGACCCGATGACGCTACTCGAAGAGGGGGCGTGCGACGGCTTCGTCGTCGGCGGGGGCGCGAGTCACCTCCGGGAGGCCGCGTCCGTGACCGCCGTGGCCGACCACCCGTTCTGGTTGCAGCTCGTGGGGACGGGGATCACCGCGGCGTTCTCGGTCCACTGTGGCGGCGCGTTCGCGCGGGCCGAGTGGCCCGCGATCAACTGCCACCAGCTGTACGAGCACGACCTGCTCGTCGAGTCGATCCCCGTCGAGGACGGCACCACGCCGGTCCCGGACGCACCGGGCCTCGGCTACGAGGTGGACCGGGACGCGATAGCGCGGTTCCGCTGCGAGAGGCCGTCGGAACGCCCGAACCCGCCGCGGCTCGTCGAGGCGGACTGGCCCGACGGGCCGACGGTCTACGTCGCCGAGGGCGATGTGAACTTCGTGATCCGAGCCGCGATGGCCGGGTCGATGCCCTACTTCGAACGGGGCGTCGAGACGCGGCTGGTTCCCGACGACGGGAGCGAGGCGTGGCGGACGCTCCACGACCGGGCCGTCCAGGAACCGGTGGTCGAGGACGAGCCCGTGATCTGACAGGGTCGGTTGTAACTGTGTACCGGTGATTCGACGCCCTCGTTCGCCGACACCCAAGAGCAAAGAGGCGTGCGAGGCGAACCCGAAGGTATGACAGACGGGGACACCTACCTGGCGTTCGTCGGCACGTACACCGACGCGGACACCGACGGGATCTACAGCCTCCGGGTCGACGCCGGGACCGGCGACGTCGAGCGGATCGACGCCGTCCCCGGGGGGCAGGATCCCTCGTTCCTGGCGCTCCACCCGGACGGCGAGCACCTCTACGCCGTCAACGAGGCGGACGACGGGCGGGTGACGGCCTTCGCCGTCGACCGCGGGAGCGGCGAGTTGACGCGACTGAACAGCGTGGCGAGCGGCGACGCGGGGCCGTGTCACTGCAGCGTCGACGCGACCGGGCGCTACGTCCTGGTCGCCCACTACGTCGGCGGCAGCGTCTCGATGCTCCCCATCGAGGAGGACGGCAGCGTGGGCGAGCCGACGAGCGTCGTCGACCACGAGGGGTCGAGCGTCGACCCGGACCGACAGACCGCGCCACACCCCCACTCCATCACCCCCGGTCCGGAGAACCGGTTCGCCTACGTGCCGGACCTGGGAACCGACGAGGTGGTCGTCTACGAACTGGATCGCGAGGCCGGGGCGCTCCACCCGTCCGACGTCGGCGCCGTCGCGGTCCACCCGGGCGCCGGGCCCCGGCACGTCGACTTCCACCCGAACGGGAGGTGGGCGTACCTCATCAACGAACTCGACTCGACGATGACGGTCTTCGCGTACGACGCCGACACGGGCGGACTCGAGGAGATCGAGCACGTGTCGACGCTCCCGGCGGCGTTCGACGGGGAGAGCTACACCGCCGACGTCCACGTCCACCCCTCGGGCGAGTGGCTGTACGGTTCGAACAGGGGCCACGACAGCATCGCCCACTTCGGGATCGATCCGACCGACGGCCGACTCGACCTCGTGGGCTGTCCCTCGACCCGCGGGGAGTGGCCGCGCAACTTCGCGCTCGATCCCCCCGGCGCGCACCTCTTCGCTGAGAACCGGGAGAGCGACGACGTCGTGGTCTTCGACGTCGACGAGGACACTGGCGGGCTCGCGGCCACCGGCCACGTCGTGGAGATCCCGGAACCCGCGTGTATGGTGTTCCTTCCGGGGGAGTGATCGGTCGACCGACGACGACCGCCGCTCGTCGGGCCCACGCGCCCGCGAGTAGCGCTCCTGTTCCAGGAAAGTGCCGACGTCGAACCTGCTCGCCGGATCACCGTCTGGGACGGCACACGGAGTCGGGGGACCACCGCCGTCCGTTCGACAGGCGGGCGGTGACGTGCCGAACGTCCCCGGAGCGGTGGTGGATAGCGGGAAACGCGAAGGGCACCCCGGCCCGGCAGACCAACACGATCAGCTGTGGGTCGGGCAACGACGTACGATTCGTGTCCAGTGCTACTCGATCGGAGTCGACTCGTGAGTGGTCGTCGACGACACGAGGGAAGCGCCCTCACGGGTGGGTCGATCAGTGACGACCACCTGCCCACTGTCGTAACGTTTGTGAGTGGTTTCGAAAGTTCCCGCCGAACCGCTCGCCCCATCCCCGGTGGCGTACCACTGGCGATCTGAGGTACGTAGAAACTGACAAACGCTACGATCACAGCGCGCCCCCTCGAACGATACGATCGAATTCAATTGTACTCTACCTGGCTACACGAGACAGAAGTATCGCATTTATATAAGACGTCACTCGGCGAAGCGGGCGGAGCAGGGACCACCGACCTCGGTGCGTGCCCGGGCCAGGGGAAAGCAGGTCGTCCCGAACGTTCGACGGATCGTCCGTCCTGCACGGATCGCAGACAGCACTTCGTCGACGAGAGCGGACCTCTCGGGTGGGTCGGGTAATACGACGGTGGCCTCGGATGCCCGTCGCGTACGTTCGTTCCTGCGGGAGTAGCCTTCGACACTCGAAAACGGCTACACGACCGCTCAACACGCTGTGAGCGGTGGTCGGCCTGGCTGGTTGGTCCGCGGGAGGTGCCCCGAACGAACTAGACGTCGAACGTGGCTCGGACGAACGAACCCGAACGGTCGGCCGCGCAATTAATATATCGTATATATTATTGTACAACTATCGAACTATATATCTAGATATTAGTATTCGCACGTAGATACCGACGTAATCAGCGAGCGCAGGTTGCGGCCGGTCCCGGTGATCCGATCGGAGGGTTCACGTCGTCAGTAGATCGACTGGTGGACGGCGTATCGGTCGCTCCGTTCGGGCGAAGGGACCGGAACAACGTTGATCGTGGCGTGAAGGCCAACGGGTGGCACGAACGCCGGGTCCGACCTGTTTACCGGAACCGCGCACGCGATTCGAATCCGACACCGATCGGAACGCGAGGGGGAGGAGATCAGGAACCGGTCAGGACGGTACTGAGTTCGGGAACGAACCCGATCACGAGCACGAGACCCACGAGCGTGGCCAGGAACGGCAGGATCTTCTTCGCGATCGGCAACACGGATCCGTCAGTGACCCCCGACATGACGTAGAGGTTCATTCCGAACGGGGGTGTAATGAATCCGACCCCGAGGGCGGAGTTGAGGAAGACGGCGAAATGGACGGGGTTCATCCCGATCTCCTGGGCGACGGGGAACAGCAACGGGGCCAGGAGCAGGATGTTCGGCGTCGTTTCCATGACTGCGCCAGCGACGAGGAAGATCGCGAACATCATCAGGATCGTCACGTAGAACTCGCCCCCGGTGTTCGCCATCAGGTCGACGATGAGTTCCGGGAGCCCGACGGCGTTGAGCGATTGACTCAGGGCGAGTGCTACGGCGATGATCGGCGAGATCGTCCCGTTGACGACTGCACTGCGTTCGAAGAGCTTCTTGTAGTCCCCGAGGAATATCGTCCGTCGGATCACGCCGATCGCGATCGTGACTGCGACCGCGATCGCCGGGTCGCTCGCCAGGACCGTCGCCAGTGCCCGCCGCGGGCCCGCCACCGAGGGAAGCTCCGGGGCCGCTTGCGCCGTGCGTGGGTCCTGCATCCGGGTACGGAGTCGGGGTCCGGGGACGTATTCCCGGACGACTTCCCGACGAACTCCCGACCAGCGACGGCCATCGGCCACCTGGTTTTTCTATCCGGCGGGGAGTACCCGGGGACAGTGATCCGTTCAGTGAGGTGTCGATGCGGATAGTCGTCGTCGGTGCGGGCGAGGTCGGCGCGAACATCGCGGTCAGCCTCGCGGCGGACCACGAGGTGGTCGTCGTCGACGTCGATCCCGAGACGGTCGACGAGTTCACCTACTCCACCGACGTGCTCGCGATCGAGGGCAACGGGACGTCGCGCTCCACGCTACAGGCAGCGGGTGCCGGCGAGGCGGACATGGTCGTCGCCAGCACGGACGACGACGAGACGAACCTGGCGGTCTGTGGCACGGCCAAGACGCTCGGCGAGTCGTTCACCGTCGCCCGGGTCAGGAGCGCGACGTTCCTCGAGACGTGGACGGCCTCGGAGGGCGCGTTCGGGGTCGACCTCATGGTCTCGACGGACCTGCTGACGGCCCAGGACGTCGTTCGCGTCGTCGGCCTGCCGGCGGCCCTCGACGTCGATCCGTTCGCGAGCGGCCTGGTCCAGATGGCCGAGTTCGAGGTCACGCCCGGGAGCGAGGTTGCGGGCCGGACGGTGCGGGAGGCGGACCGGTTCGAGTCGCTCACGTTCGCCGCCCTCGTCCGGAACGGGACGGTCGTCCTCCCCCGCGGCGACACGGTGATCGAGGCCGGGGACAGGGTCGTCGTCATCGGCACGCCGGAGAGCGTGGAGGCGTTCTCCGAAACCGTCGCGTCGACCGAAACGGCGACCGAGGCCGACGACTTCGTGATCGTCGGGGGCGGCGCGATCGGCTACCACACCGCGAAACTGCTCGAGGAGCGGGGGCTCCGCCCCCGCCTGATCGAACAGCGGTCCGACCGCGCCCGGGAGCTCGCCGAGGCGCTCCCCGGGACGGTCGTGATGGCGCACAACGCCACCGACGTCGACTTCCTCGTCGGCGAGGGGATCGGCCGGGCGGACGCGGTGATCGCGGCGACCGACAGCGACGAGAAGAACCTCCTCGTCTCGCTGCTCGCCCGGAACGTCGGCGTCCGACGCACGGTCGCGATCGTGGAGGAAGGCGAGTACGCCGGGCTCTTCGAGGCCGTCGGCGTCGACGTGGCGATCAATCCCCGGGAGGCCACCGCCGAGGAGATCGTCCGGTTCACGCAGGGCGGCCGGGTCGAGAACCTCTCGCTCGTCGAGGGGCGACAGGCGGAGGTCCTCGAGATCGAGGTCGACGAGGAGAGCGTCCTGACGGGGCGGCCGATCCGCGAGAGCGTGCGCGACCTCCCGTCGGGCGTCGTCGTCGGCGCCATCACGCGCCGTCGGGAGTTCGTCGTCCCCCGCGGGGACACGGTCGTCGAACCCGGCGACCACGTCGTGCTCTTCGTCGCCGCGGACGCCCTCGCGGGGACAATGGACCGGGTATGACGGTTCGCGTCGACTGGCGGGTCAGCTGCCGGCTGGTCGGGACGGTGCTCCGGTGGCTGTGGGTTCCCCTGGTGGTCCCGCTCGCCGTCGCCCTCCTCGACGGGACGACCGTGATGCCGTTCGTCCTGCCGATGGTGGGGACCGTCGCCGTGGGGTTCGGGCTCGAACGGCTGACCGACCGGACCGACCTGCGGGCGCGAGAGGCGTTCCTGATGGTCTCGCTGACCTGGCTCGCCGTCGCGGTCGCCGGGGCGACCCCGTTCGTCCTCGCCGGGAACGGGACGCTCGCGGAGCCGGTGAACGCCCTCTTCGAGAGCATGAGCGGGATCACGACGACGGGTGCGACGGTCGTCGTGGCGTTCGACCGCCACTCGCGGGCGATCCTGATGTGGCGCGCAGTGATCCAGTGGCTCGGCGGGCTGGGGATCCTGGTGCTGGCGACGGCGGTCCTCTCGCAGCTCTCCGTCGGCGGCGCACAGCTCATGGAGACCGAGACCCAGACCCGTGACGTCCAGAAGCTCACCCCCCGGATCTCCGAGACGGCCGGTCTGCTCTGGCGGCTCTACATCGGGCTGACGGGGCTCCAGATCGCAGTCCTCTACGGGCTCCACCTGATCGGCCTCGCGCCCGAGATGACGCTCTACGACGCGGTCGCGCACGCGTTCACGACCGTCTCCACGAGCGGGTTCTCGCCGCGAGCCGCGAGCATCGCCGCGTTCTCGCCGGCCGTCCAGTGGGCCGTCGTCCCGTTCATGATCCTCGGCGCGACGAACTTCGTCCTCCTCTACTTCGTGCTCGGCGGGAACCTCGACCGCCTGCGCAACAGCGACGAGTTCCGCTTCTACCTCGGGATCCTCGGGTTCTTCACGCTCGCCGTCGCCGGCGTGCTGTTCGCCGAGGGGGCCCCGCACGCGGGCGTCGAGGAGGTGGCGCGCCACTCCGTCTTCCAGGTCGTCTCGATCGTGACGACGACCGGCTACGCCAGCACGGACTTCGACCTCTGGTCGTCGGCGGCCAAACACCTGCTGTTCGTCTGTATGTTCGTCGGAGGCATGGCCGGCAGTACGACCTGCTCGATCAAGACGCTCCGCTGGCTGGTCGTCCTGAAGGCGTTCCGTCGCGACCTGTTCACCGTCGCCACGCCGAGCGCGGTGCGGCCGGTCCGGCTGAGCGGGAGCGTCGTCGACGAGGAGACGATCCGCGACATCTACGCGTACACGCTCGTGAGCCTCGTCTTCTTCATCGTCGCGACGATATTCGTCGCCGTCGACACCTCCCGGGTCCGGCTGTCGATCACCGAGTTCGAGGCGATGGGCGCGGCGGCCTCCACGTTCTTCAACGTCGGGCCCGCGTTCGGCATCGCCGGCCCGTTCGCGAGCTACGAGCCGTTCCCGCGATCGACGAAGCTCGTCATGACGTTCCTCATGTGGGTCGGCCGGATCGAGATCATCCCCGTGCTGGTGCTCCTGACGCCCTCGTACTGGCGGTCGTGAGCCCCTGTCGACGGTGTTCGATGACTGCTTTCGAACAAAACTAATCACACGTTTCGCCGGCTGTCGATCCGAGTCGAACACCCGCATTCGGACACCTGTGGCGCGCCTCTCGTCGTCGTCTACTGGCGTCGTAGCCGGTCGTCCTCTGGCACCGTATGGGCCGCCTCCTCCCGACGTGACGCTCCGAGGTGCGTCCGGGAGTCGAAGAGGCGATCGACGCGAACGGCCCGGTCCGGGGCTTCGAACACGGCGACGGAACCGGGATGCTACACGTCGGTCCGTCCGAACTGTCTCCGCCGCAGTCGTCGTTCGGATCGCGTATCCGGACCCGCGAACCATCCAGATCGGTCGGTCGTCATTCCAAATAGTATTATCCAAAATCCGTCGACGAACGCCCACTAACGGACAGTCGGTAACTGGCGTCGTGTCGTCGCGACCCGGCGCGTCCAACCGAGAGGGACGACCAGCGTCGACCCGCGTGGGTCGATCCCCGGCGACCCGCGTGGGTCGATCCCCGGCGACGGAGGACGCCCTCCGGAGGGGATCCTGACGGGAGTCGTCACACTACGGGCCGTCAGTACATCACGATGCCCGCGGTGACGTTGAGATCCTGACCGGTCACGCGCTCTGCCCGCCGGGAACAGAGGTAGAGCACCGTGTCCGCGACGTCCGACGCCGAGACGAACTCGTTCATCGGCGACACGTTCCTGAACTCCCGCTCGACCTCCTCGTAGGGACGGTCCTGGCTCTCGGCTTGCCCCTCGATGACGGCGTCTAATCGCGGGCCCTCGACGCTCCCCGGACAGACGGCGTTGACCGTGACGTCCGATTCGGCGAGTTCGACGGCAAGCGTTCGGGTGAAACCGATGACCCCCATCTTCGAGGTGGTGTACGGCGTCCGGGCCCGGAGTGGACGCTTCCCGCTCATCGAGGAGATGTTTACGATCCGACCGGTGTCTCCCTCCCGGAGGGCGGGAATCGCGGCTTTCGTCGTCGAGAACATCGTCCCGAGGTTGACCTCGAGCGTCCCCATGAACTCACGTCGTTCGACCTCCTCGGCAGGCTTCGTGGGCCCGGCGACGCCGACGTTGTTGACGAGGACGTCGAGCCCGCCGAACTGGTCGACGGCCGTTTCGACCAGTTCGCTCGCGGCCGCCGGGTCGCTCGCGTCGTCCTGCCGTGTCACGAGGTCGCCCTCGTTGTCGTTCAACTCGGTCCGGGCGTCGGCGAGCGCCGCCTCGTCGAGGTCGTTGATCGCGACGTCGACCCCGGCGGACGTGAGGTGATCGGCGATCTGTCGGCCGATTCCGGCCCCCGCGCCCGTGATCGCGGCAGCACTCCCCGGGATAACCAACTCCGTTTCTGTCATCTTCGGTCACTCGCGTGCCCCGCGGCAAAACGTTTCTGTCTGTGGCGACGGCAGTGGTCCCTCCGGCTTCGGACGGAGCGATACAGATCGAACGACCTGCCTGTGATTAGCTTCGTCCCTCGCTCTCGGCTCCCCGGCCGCACGACCGGTCCGTCGCGTCTCCGATCACGCAGCGTCGAGGACGACCTCGGGTGGGACGCGCACTCCGTCGGCCGTGTGACCGCCGGTCACTCCTCCGCCAGCCACCCGATCAGGTTCGACCAGAAGTCGTCGTAGTGCTCCCAGCCGGTGAACTCGGGCGAGCCCCAGTGTGGCGCACAGTCGCTGGTGAACGCCGCCGAGCGCCCGTCGCCGTGCTCGCCGACGACGACGAGCGGGTCGTCGTCGACACGGACGAGCTCGCGGGCGTCGTCGTCCGCCTCGACCCGGTTGTACCCCAGCAGGGCCGGCCACTCGGTGGGGAGCCCGTCGACGACCGCGTGGTCGACGTCCCGTCCGGTCGGCACGACCCCGTCGGAGCGCTCGACGCGGTCGTCGAAGCCCTGGAGCGTCACCGGCAGCGCCGTCTCGACGGCCGTCCCCTTGTACCGGGCTTTCCCGTTGACGCCGGTGAACGAGAGGTAGCCCCCGACCATGGCGAGCCCGCCGCCCGCACGGACGAACTCCTCGAGGAGCCTGATCCGGTTGGGGCGTCGCTCGAACTCGTCGAACGTCGCCGGCGGGATCGCCAGCGTGTTGTACCCGATGTCGCTCAGTACGATCACGTCGTACTCGGCGATCTCCTCGGCCGACAGGGGGAACTCGGCGGCGGCCCGTCCCGTCGGCACGTAGTCAGTCTCGATGCCGTTGGCCTCCAGCGCGTCCTGGAGCGGGTCGATCGCCTCGTGGTAGGTCGACCGGGAGAAGAAGTCGAACCCCTTGATGTCGAAACTGATCGACGTCCAGGCCTCGCCAGCGAGCAGTGTGCGGATCTCTGACATCCCGTGAGCCGTCTCGAGACCGAAGGATATAGCTTTTGATGACGCTTCCCCGACGGCGGGGACGGAATCGATTCGGTCGACCCGGCGGACTCGGCGGACTCGGCCGGCGACCACCTGCAAGGACCCGACGGCCCGCGGCGACGTGACTGCCCGACCGAACCGTCACTCCCTGAAGTCGGGGACCGCCTCGTCGTCGGGGAGTTCGGAGAGGATGCCGCTGTAGTCGAGATAGACCCTGAGCGCGGCGATCTCGTCGCCATCGAACTCCATCACGTCGACCAGTCCGACTCCCTCGTACGACCGGCCGGCCGTGGTCCGGCCCTCGATCCAGCCTTCACAGACCACGGTGTCGCCGTCGACGTAGAACTCGGTCACGTGGTGTGCCCCCTCGGCGAAGAAGGCCGCGTTCAGCTCGAAGAACTCGCGGACCCCGTCACGGCCGTGGAAGGTCCCCTCCCGCGGCGACTGCAGGACGGCGTCGTCGGCGAACAGGTCGACGACGTCGTCGACGGTCGCGTCCGGGTCGTCGGCCCGACGGAAGTACTCCCTGGCTGTCTCGACGCTCATGACGGCTCGGACCGAGACTGCTGACACTCATATACCTACCGGGCAGGCGACCGACCGCGGCGACTCGGTGTCGGCCAGCCGCGCAACGCCCTCGCCAGACGGTTCGTACATATCAAATTCTTCTGGTCGAAAACAACCGAATTATCCTCCACAGCCCGGGAATCCATCACCATTTATCCTCTCCTTCCACGTAGGTGACAACCTATCACGTGGTAACTGCACACGTGTCGCAGTGTCGTTCGCAATGATCAAAAGATACTTGCCGGCATACGCTAACTGTTACCAAAGAACGATGCCACGAACGATACAGTCGGTGACGAACGCCTGCCGGGTGATCGAGTACCTACAGCAGTCCGAAGGGGGATCGGTCACCGAACTGGCCGAGGCGACGGACCTGACGCCCGGGACGGTACACGCCTACCTGACGACGCTGCGACAGGAGAACTACGTGGCGAAGGAGGGCCGGACCTACCGTCTCGGGCCGAAACTGTTGACGCTCGGCGAGTACGTCCGGAACCACGCCGAGGTCTACCGCGCCGCCAAGGACCAGGTCGAGACGCTCGCCGAGGAGACCGGGGAGAGCGCACACCTGCTCGTGGAGCACGACGGGCAGCTGTTCGCCCTCTACGAGCGGTTCGGGCAGAACGCCGTCGGGGTCGAGTACCACGACCGGAAACGGGAGCAGCCGCTGAACCACCTCCACTGTACCGCCGCGGGGAAGGCGATCCTCTCGCAGCTCCCGGACGCCGAGGTGCGAGAGATCGTGAACGATCGAGGGATGCCACGGAACACCCGGAACACGATCACCGACGTGGAGGTGTTACTCGAGGAACTCGCGGCGGTCCGCGAGCGGGGTTACGCGTTCGCGGACGAGGAACAGATGGCCGGCATCAGAGCCGTCGGGGCACCCGTGACGCACGAGGAGTCCGGAACGATCGGTGCCGTCGCCATCTCCGGACCCACTGCCCGGTTCAAGAACGACGAGTTCAGGCAGGTGTATCCGGAGATGGTCGTCCAGGCGGCCAACATCTGTGAGGTCAACCTCCACACGATCCGGGGCGAGTCCCTCGAGATCCCGGAGTGAGGCGACGCCGACCGGCGTACCGATCGGCGGGACCGCAGGTCGAGCGATACCCGACTGTCACGTCGGGCCGTCCGTATCCAGTAGATTTAAACCGATAGACCGAACGTGTTGACCCGTGGTATGAGGGCACAATACAAAGCGGGGCAGCGATCGGCAGTTCGTGACGTATCGAGGTCGACAGGAGGGGATCGGTGATGGGAGGCTCCGAGTACTCCTACTCCTTCTGGAAAGACATCGGGGTGGAGTTCACCACCCGGGCGTTCGTGCTGATCCCGGTGGCGATCGGGCTGAACGTGATCGGCGGGACGTTCACCAGGGTGTTGCGGATCCCGCTGTTCCTGGACGTCATCGGGACGATGCTGCTGGCGATCATCGCCGGGCCGTGGGTCGCGCTCGTGGCCGGCGTCTCGACCAACATCATCCTCGGGGTAACGACCTCTCCGAGTACCGCGTTCTTCGCGGTGGTACAGGCCGGGATCGCACTGGTCACCGGCTGGATGGCGGTCCGCGGGTGGTTCCGGGGACTCGACAGCGTCCGGGACTACGCGATGATCCTGGTCGCCGGGGTCATCCTCGCGCTCGTCTCGACGTTCACCGCCACGCCGATCCAGGTGATCGTCCTCGGCGGCTTCAGCGGGGCCGGACAGGACGCCGCGGTGGGGGCGCTCCTCGCGACGGGGTCGAGCATCATCGAGGCGGTCTTCGCGACCCAGTTCGTGATCGACATCACCGACAAGCTCCTGAGCATCGTCATCGCGTACTTCGTCGCGATCCAGATCCCCGAGCGGTACCTGCCGCCGTTCGGCCAGCACACGCTCAACGAGTGAACCGACGCCGCCGTCGGTGACGACACCGAGAACCGGTTTTTTCCACAGTACACACAGAATGTCAATCGAATCAGATACCGAGTTCGACATGGACGCCCTGCTGAACGCCCCGGCCGGTCGCGGGGGGCTGTTCGACTACCAGCCCGGGGAGAGCTTCCTCCACCACATGAACCCGGTCTCGAAGCTCGCGCTCACCGGGAGCTTCGTGACGGTGGCACTGCTCTCGCCGTCCTACCGGGTCCCGTCGGTCCTCTTCGCGCTCGTGATCGCCAGCTGCCTCCTCGCGGGGATCCTCGGCCGCGTCGCGCGCCTGCTCGGGGGGCTCGCGCTGCCGATCGCCGCCTCGCTGCTCTTCTTCCACGGGCTGTTCAACCCCCGCAACGAGACGCGGCTGTTCGTCGTCGACGGGCTCCCGGTCGTCGGGCGGATCGTCGTCTGGGAGGAGGGGATCCGCTTCGCGCTCACTATCCTCACGCCGCTACTCGTGTTGATGGTCGCGATCCTCGCCACCGTCATGACGACCCACCCGAAGAAGCTCGCGGTCGCGATGGTCGAGAAGGGACTGTCCCCGCGGCTCGCGTACGTCTTCATGGCCGCGCTCCAGTTCATCCCGGAGATGCGCGACCAGGCCGAGGCGATCCTCGACGCCCAGCAGGCCCGTGGACTCGACGTCCGGGCGAACATCCGCCGGCGCTTCCGCGCGTTCGTGGACCTGCTGACCCCGCTCCTGATCGGGATGCTCATCACGACCGAGACCCGGTCGCTCGCGCTCGAATCCCGCGGGTTCACGCGCCGCAACCCCCGGACGTTCCTCTTCGAGGTGCCCGACCGACCGGTCGACCGGGCCCTCAGGTGGTTCGCCGGCCTCTTCGTCGTCGCCGCCGTCGCCTGGCGGGTGGTCGCATGGCTCTGATCGACGTCTCGGACGTGACGTTCACCTACCGCGTCCAGCCCGACGAGGAGACCGCGCTCGACGGGGTCTCGCTCGAGGTGACGGAGGGGAGCTTCGTCGGCGTCACCGGCCCCAGCGACGCCGGCAAGTCGACCCTCGGTCGGCTGCTCGCGAGCTACGTACCCAACTACTTCGAGGGGGCTCTCGAGGGGAGCGTGACGGTCGGCGACCACGACGTGACCGAGACGAGCATCGCGGAGATGTCCGACACGGTCGGGCTCCTCTTCGAGAACCCGTTCGACCAGCTCACGGGCGCGAGCAGCACCGTCTTCGAGGAGGTGGCGTTCGGCCTCGAGAACAAGGGCGTCGGGCGGGAGGAACTGATCGAGACGACCGCCGAGAAGCTCCGGCTCACCGGCATCGAGCACCTCTACGACCGGAACCCACAGCAGCTCTCGGGCGGGCAGTCCCAGCGGGTCGCGCTCGCGTCGATGCTGGCGATGGAGCCGGAGGTGCTGGTCTTCGACGAGCCGACCTCACAGCTCGACCCCCACGGGACCGAGGAGGTCATGCGTGTCGTCGCCTCGCTCGCCGACGAGGGATACACCGTCGTGGTCGTCAGCCACGACTTGGACCGGCTCGGCCACCACCTCGACCGGCTGGTCGTGATGAACGAGGGATCGATCGTGGCCGACGGCCGCCCACAGGAGCTCTTCCGCGACGCCGACGGCGACGATCCCTACGAGCTCCCCGACGCCGCGACGGTCGGCAAGCGGCTCCGCGCGCTCGGGAAGGTTCCGGGCGACGAACCCCTGCCGCTGACGCTCGAGGACGTCGTCGGCGAGGTCGCACCCCACGTCGCCGACGCCGGCGACGAATCGCCCGGCGCGTCGATCGAGTCCGACGGCGGGTTACAGGCGGCGGGCGACGATGCGGCAGTGCAGTTCGACGAGACGCACTTCAGGTACGAGGAGGACGTCCACGCCCTGCGAGGGCTCACGCTCGACCTCGCCTCGGGCTGCGTCTGCGTCATCGGTCAGAACGGGGCCGGGAAGTCGACGTTCATGAAGCACCTGAACGGGCTCCTCACACCCTCGGACGGCGACGTCGCGATCAACGGCAAGGACACCGACGTCCACCGGATCGCCGAGCTCGCCGGCGAGGCCGCCCTGAGCTTCCAGAACCCGAACAACCAGCTGTTCCACTCCACGATCGAGGCGGAGGTCCGCTACGGGCCGACGAACCTGGGCTACTCCGAGGAACGCGTCGACGAACTCACCGAAGCGGCCATCGATCGGATGAACCTGGAGGAGATCCGGGAGAAGAACCCGTACGACGTCGGCCTCGCCCGGCGGAAACACGTCGCGGTCGCGTCCGTCCTGGCGATGGACACGCCCGTGGTCGCGCTCGACGAGCCGACCGGCAGTCAGGACGCGGTCGGCATCCGGGTGCTGGGCGACGTCGTCGAGCGACTGGTCGAGGAGGGGAAGCTCGTCGTCGTCATCACCCACGACGTCGCGTTCGCCCGCGACCACGCGGACCGCGTCGTCGCACTCCGACAGGGTGAGCTGTTGCTCGACGGGCCGCCCCGGGAGGTGTTCGGTCGACGCGATGCGCTCGCCGAGACCGACGTCGACCCGCCGTTCGTGACCCGCCTGGCCGCACGGCTCGGGCTCCCGGGGACCGTCCTCACCGTCGACGAGCTGTTCGAGCACGTGTCGTGACCGGGCCGGGCGCCCGACGACCGGTGCGACGTCCGGCTGCCGGTCGGGCCGGGACGGGTTCGAACATATCAAAAGCCTCGACATCGGGGGACGCGTCGGCGTCCCTCCGGGACAGCGCTCGAAGACCGTTCCCGAGTCGTTCGCTTTGCCGAAACGAATCGGAGCGTGCGTTACGAATATAGGCGTGTATTACCCAGTGGCGAGCGGACCACCGGAGGGGGGCACGACAGTCCGGGGGGTCCCGGGAGTTCGGTCGGACGGGCGCCGACCGACGACCCGTCGGCCACGGGTCCGGGAAGCGGCGGGAGCGGGCCAGCGAGCCGCGATATCGTCCGACGTACCAGGCACCCACTACGTGCGGCGTGCTGGCACGGCCGTCGTGACGACCGACGGAACGGTCGTTCGACACCAGTGTCCCGGGCTGGAGGGCGCCTGCGACTGGACGGTCCCCATCCGTTCACGGGGTCGAGAGTTTCGTATCGAAAAACGGCACGACGGATATCGGTCGAGGTCACGAGATCACCCGTCTATCCGCCGATCGACGCGCCGGACTGTCGATGACGAAGAGAACTGATTGTACACACGCCGACGACCGCACCGGAGGGAACACCGGTAGCCCGGTCCGTCGACGCCCGGTGGACGGCGAACCGACGGCGGACGAACGCAGCCGATGGGGCCGGTCCGTGTCGTGAACGACGGCGGGAACCCACGCCGGCTCGCCCGACCCGTTCGAACGACCGGACTGCACTTCCGTGAGTCGTCCCCCGCTCGGAGGCAAGGGCCTGCCGAGACGGTCGTCGGGCCTCGCCGGCTCGTCGAGGCGGATCGCGTCGGGGCGTGTCGAGGCGTGTCGAGTCACTCGGCCCACGATGAATCCAATCGGATACGACTGCATTCTCGAAAAATTGTTTCCCTATATCGAACGAGGGCGGGTTCCGTTCACACCCGACGACAGCGGCCTCCACGGACACCGAACGACGGCGATCTACAGTCCCAGCACGTCGGCGTGCGCCTCGAGGACCGACGCGAGGGAGGTGTCCTTCTCCTCGAGTTCGTAGCGGACCCGGACGATCGGGACGTCGACGTCGATCAGGCGGGCGAGGTCGTGTGGCGTCCCCGAGACCACGACGTCACAGTCGGCGTTCCGGATCGTCGCCTCCAGGTCCCGGACCTGTTCGGCCGAGTAGCCCATCGCGGGCAGCACGCGCTCGAGGTGGGGGTACTCCGCCAGGACGCGCTCGGTCGAGCCGACGGCCGCCGGTGCCGGGTCGACGACCTCCCTGGCCCCGTACTGCCGGGCGGCGATCAGTCCCGCGCCGTACGAGGCGTTCCCGTGGGTGAGCGTCGGGCCGTCCTCGACGACCAGGGCGCGCCTCCCGCGGATCGCGTCACCGTCCGCCGAGATCACGGAGTCGGCGTGGATCAGCGTGGCGTCGGGATTGGTCGCGCGGACGTTCTCCTCGACCTCCCGGATCCCCGCCGCGTCGGCGGTGTTCTCCTTGTTGATGATCACGTAGTCCGCCAGCCGGAGGTTCGTCTCGCCAGGGTGGTACCGGAGCTCCGAACCCGGCCGGTGGGGATCCGCGAGGACGAAGTGGACGTCCGGCCTGTAGAAGGGCAGTTCGTTGTTGCCGCCGTCCCAGACGAGCACGTCGGCCTCCGCCTCGGCCGCGTCGAGGATCGCCCCGTAGTCGACGCCCGCGAAGACGACGTGGCCGCGCTCGATGTGCCCCTCGTACTCCTCGCGCTCCTCGATGGTGACCTCGCTCTCGTCTAACTCCTCGAGGGTCTCGAACCGCTGCACCCGCTGTTCGACGAGGTCGCCGTACGGCATCGGCTCCCTGACGACGGCGACGTCCCGTCCCCGCTCCAGCAACAGGTCGGCGAGCTTCCGGGCCGTCTGGGACTTCCCGCAGCCGGTCCGGACGGCGTCGACGGCGACCACGGGAACCCGGGCGTCGAGCATCATCTCGTCCGGCCCGACGAGCCGGAAGTCGGCGCCGGCCGCCAGCGCGCGCGACGCCTGGTGCATCACGTGCTCGTGGGAGACGTCGGAGTACGAGAAGACGACCTGGTCGACGCCCTCCTCGTCGACGATCGTCTCGAGTTCCGACTCGGGCCGGATCGGGATCCCGTCGGGGTACCCGTCGCCCGCGAGCGCCGGGGGGTACCGTCGCTGCGGGAGTTCGTCCAGTTCGCCGACGTTCTGCGTCGCCGTCTGCGTGAACGCGACGACCTCGGAGCCGTCGTCGCCCCGGAAGACGACGTTGAAGTCGTGGAAGTCCCTGCCCGCTGCACCCATGATCACGACGCGGGTGGCGCTCATACAGCTAAATGGCTGGCCGACGACGAATAACCATGGGGATAAACCACGCCCCGGACGGGGACGGGGAGCTGGTCGTCGTCGCCCTCGGGGGGAACACGCTGCTGGGCGAACACGGCCCGTGGACCATCGACGAGCAGCGCGCCGCGATCGAGGAGGCCGCCCGCCACGTCGTCGGCGCGATCCGCGCCGGCTACCGAGTCGTCCTGACCCACGGGAACGGGCCGCAGGTCGGGAACCTCCTCTTACAACAGGAGAACGCCCCCGACACGCCACAGCTCCCGCTCGACGTGCTCGTCGCGGAGACGCAGGCGCAGATCGGCTACCTGCTCCAGCAGGCGCTCGACAACGAGCTCGCGACCGAGACGGATTTCGTCACGGTGGTGACCCAGGTGGTCGTCGACCCGGCCGACCAGGCGTTCGAGCGCCCGACGAAACCCGTCGGTCCCTTCTACACCGAGGCGGAGGCGCGCGAGAGGCCCTTCGAGACCCGGCGGGTGACGTCGGGCGACCGCCCGTACCGGCGCGTCGTCCCGTCGCCGGAGCCGGCGGCGATCGTCGAGGCCGACGAGATAGGGCGGCTCGTCGACCGCGGGGACCGGGTCGTCTGTGCCGGCGGGGGTGGCGTCCCGGTGATCCGCGAGGGGGGCCTCCGGGGGGTCGAGGCCGTGGTCGACAAGGACAGCGCCTCCCGGCTGCTCGCAGCCGAGATCGGGGCCACGGGTCTCGTGATCCTGACGGACGTCGACCACGCGTACGTGAACTACGGGGAGCCCGACGAGCGACCGCTCCGCGAGGTCGATCCCGGCGAGCTACGCCGGCACCTCGACCGCGGCGAGTTCGGCGAGGGGAGCATGCGACCGAAGGTCGAGGCGTGTCTCCGGTTCGTCGAGGCGGGCGGCGAACTGGCGGCGATCACCGCCCCGACGAACCTGGAGGATGCCCTGTGCGGCGAGGCGGGGACGCGGGTGACGGACTGACGCGACCCCGGAAGCGGCCCGGTCCGCGTCCCGGGACACTCGCCCGGGAACGGGTCGTCGGGCCACCGTCGTTCAGGGAAGTGATTGTACAACCGTGCCGAAACGGTACGCACGACGAACCTACGGGAGTTGCGTACACGAAGCGGCGTCACGTGACCCGTCGATCCTCGTCGGACCAGTCGCGGGGACCTGCCCTCCCGGCGCCTGAGACGACGTGTCGAGTCGTCGACCCGGCGGCTCCGAGTATCCCCCATCGCCGGCCAGCCGACCCCGTCGCGACGAGGCGAGACCGTCCCGACACGGTGGCGCGTCGGCACGGTTCCGTGCCCCCGGGAACCGTGTGACAGTCACAGCCGGCGCGGGAACTCCTCGAACTCGTCGGGACGATCGTCGTGTGGCGGGTCGGGACCTGTACGGCACTCGGCGCGTCGGACCCGATCTCCGCTCGGCACCGACAGCCGAGTCGGATCCAATCGCATGTCTCCGTCGAACGTACCGACGCTCCGGGAAGACGCTGCCCCGCCGTAAGGGCGGCCGCCTCAGGACGGACGGCACGGCCCGGGAGCACACCGGGACACGTTCCACGTCCGCCTCGTCCGCGTCACTACCCGCACCGGAGGAACCTGTCGACAGTCGTCGTTTCCCGGCCCCGTCGGTCGGACCGGTGACGACGACCGACCGGTGACCGGAGCGAGGACGAGCACCGGAACCGGGACGGGAGCCGGGACTCCAGGGCGAAAACTGGGACGTGGAGGGAGCGGCCGCCTCCGACGCCTCAGACGCCGGTCTGGCTGAATCCCTCGGCGAACTGCCTCGTGAACATGATGTAGACGAGGAGCGTCGGGAGCGCGGTGATGAACCCGGCGGCCATCGTCACGTTGAACTGCTGGACCATCCCGCCGGCGAGGCTGGCGAACGCCACGGTCACCGGCTCGGCCGCCGGGCTCGAGACGATCACCAGCGCGAAGAGGAGATCGTTCCAGATGGTAGTGAACGCGAGGATCATCACCACGACGAACACCGGTTTCGAGAGCGGGAGGACGATCCGGTAGTAGATCGTCAGCATGCCGACTCCGTCCATCCTGGCCGCCTCGAGCATCTCGTCGGAGAGGTCCTTGTAGTGCGAGCGGAACAGCAGCGTCGACAGCGGGATACCGAACGAGATGTGCGTGATCGCCAGCTCCACGAACTGCGCGTGGTGTTCCTTCGCCAGCGGCAGCGCCCAGAGGTTCACGGGTCCGAGGTTCGCCAGCAGGGTCGTGACGTCGACGATCTGCCAGGTGATCGACAGCGGCACCAGAACCGCCTGCAGCGGAATGAAGATCCCGATCATGAACAGGATGTACACCGGGAGCTGGCCGCGCCAGTCGGTGATCGTGAGCCCGAACGCCGCCAGGCTCCCGAGGACCGGCAGGATCAGCGTGGCCGGCACGACGAACATCGCGCTGTTGAGCATGGTCGCGCGCAGCGCGTTCCACGACTGGGTCCACCCGGCGAGCGTCGCCGCGTCCGGCGGCGGCGGCGCGAACGGGAGGGTCTCGGCGAACCCGCTCACCGTCTTGAACGAGGTCATGGCCGCCGATTCCAGCGGCAGCAGGAACAGCACCGCCGCCGTCGCCAGGACGACGTACAGGAGCACGCGCCGTACCGAGACCTCGGCGAACAGTGATTCGACACTCCCGGAAACGACCGTGGCGTCCTTCGTCGACTCCGATCTGGATCGTGTCATGTCAGAGGATGTCCTGCTGGTACTGGTAGTAGAGGTACGGGACGAGCGAGACGATCGTGGCGACCAGCAGCACGACCGCGATCGCCGAGCCGTACGCCCAGTTGTTGGCCGAGAAGGCCTCGCGGTACATCATCACCGGCAGGATGTCCGCCCCGGGGCCGGGACTCACGCCGAACAGCACGAAGATGAAGTCGAACGCCTTCAGCGAGAACAGCACCAGGATGACGATCGCGGAGAACAGCGACGTCTTGAGCTGGGGGATGATCACCTTGAGATACCGGACGCGGATCCCCGCCCCGTCGATCCGGGCGGCCTCGTACTGGTCGCGCGGGATCTTCCTGAGCCCCGCGAGGAAGATGATCATCGTCAGCCCGCTGAACTGCCAGACGAGCGCGACGACGATCGCGAGCAGTTGTGTCCGCGGGTTGCCGATCCAGTCGACCGCGACCGCCCCGAGCCCGACGGCCCGCAAGGAGAGGTTGATCACCCCGTTGCTCGGGTTGTACATCCACGCCCAGAAGATCGAGGTCACGACGAACGAGATGCTCATGGGCAGCAGGTAGATCGTCCGGACCGAGCCCTCGAACGTGACGTCGCGATCGACGAGGATCGCCAGCAGGAGGCCGATCACGAGACAGAGGAACGTGAACCCGAGCATCAGCAGGATCGTGTTGCGGGTCGCGGCGACGAACGTCGCGTCGCTCAGCATCGTCGCGTACATCTCGAAGTCGAGCGACGAGTAGTCCGGGTCCCCGAACCCGCGGAAGTCCGTGAGCGAGAGCAGGAAGTTCCAGACGATCGACCCGTAGACGAAGACGCCGACGAGGATCGCCGGAACGACCAGGAACGGGAGCGATCTGACGAACTCGTTCCGGGTCACCGACCGGAGGCCGTCGCGCGCGAGGGCCGCGTACCGTCGGGGATCGAGCTGTGTGGAGCTTGACATGGTGGCTGCGTTCGTGGATGCCGTGTACGTGGATGGGTCCTGAACCGGGGCCGCCCGGGTGGTCAGACGTCGAACGCGTCGACCAGGCCGTCGTAGGCGGCGTCGACGTCCCAGCTGCCCTTGAAGTTCGAGAACACGTCGGAGACGTTCGACGCGATCTGGGGGACGACGACGTTGTTGTGCGCGATCGTCCCGATCAGGTTCTCGGCGTTCAGGAAGTCCTCGTACTGCGCCTGCTGGTGCTCGTTGAACGTCCACTCCTCGTCGTCCATCGGCGCGTCGTTCCGGCACGGGATCCCGCCCTTGAGCGAGTTGAACCGGAGCTGGGCGTCGACGGACCCGGCGTACCGGAGGAACTGTTTCGTCGCCTCCGGCGTCGGGTTCGGGGTCGGGTACATGAACGCCGAGTTCTGACCCATGAACACGTCGCCGCTGCCGGGGAACGGCACCGCCAGCCAGTCGTCGTCGTACGCGAAGTCGTCGGCCCGGTTGAAGTTCCCGACCGACCAGTCGCCCTGGTGGAGGAACGCGGCGTCGCCCGCGATGAACTGGCTCGTCGCCTCGGTGAAGTTCACCGACCCCGAGTCCTCGTTGAAGTACTCGGAGTAGTCGGCGATGACGGACAGCGAGTCCTTGATCTCGCTCTCCTGGTCCGCCACGCTCCCCTCCAGGAACGAGGTGTACGTGTCGAAGCCGTGCTCGCCGAGGTGGATCGCCTCCCACAGCTGGAGGACGGTCCAGGGCGCCTGCGTCGACTGGGCCATCCCGACGGCGTCGGTCTCGCCCTCGATCTGCTCCATCACCTCGAGGAGCGCCCGCGGCGAGGAGACGCTGGCCGGATCGACCCCGGCCGCCTCGACGACCGGGACGTTGACGAAGAGGTTGTTCAGACGGTTGAACTCGATCGGGACGGCGACGTAGCCGATCTCCTCGAACTGACACAGCTCGCGGATGTACTCGGGGACCGGCTCGACGAGGTTCGCCTGCTCCCAGACGTCCTCGGTGATGTCCCCGAGGAGGCCCGCCTCGGCGTAGTCGGTCAGGTCCGGCCCGGGGAAGAAGCCCCAGGTCGACGGCGGGTCCTCGTTGAACATCCGCGTGTCGAGCGCGGTCGCGAGGCCGGTCCCTGCGCCGCCGGGGTTGTCGTTGATGACGGTGTCGACGTCGGGGTGCTCGGATTTGAACCCCTCGTGGAGCGCGTCGAACCCGGCGGCCCCGTCCTCGCCGGTCCAGGCGATCATGATCTCCATCTCCTGGCTGCTCCCGCCGCCATCGCCGCCGTCTCCACCGTCCCCACCGCCACCGCCACCGTCGCCGCCGTCGCCGCTGCTGCCGCCGTCGCCACTGCCACCGGAGCAGCCGGCGAGGGAGACGGTACCGACCGTGGCCGCGGTCGTAACGAACTGACGTCTGCTCGGCATACCAGGTACTGCATATTCTTCAGTATTATACCTTTTCATACTCTTGTAGTCACGTCCGCGGTCTGCAGGGGGTGTCGCCGGCGACGGGGGCCGGCGCGTCGCGACCGGACCGACCGTCGCACTGGCCGAGTCGACCCGGCGGCCGGGGGAACGCGGTGGGGAACCGGGCGGTGAGAAACGAGTCGCCCGGAAAAGGGACGTGACGCCCGGGCGAGACGGGACGGAACGGGGGAGCCACCGGGCTGGGAGAGCCGGCAGGACGAGGCGGGAACGCCGGAGAAGGCGAACGAGAACGGCAGGGAAGACGGGACGGGTCGACGCGGCCGAAGGGCGCTCCCCCGCCTAGTCGACCGTCGGCGACGCGCCGAACGGTCCCTCCTCGGTCGTCGCTGTGGCGTTCCGGACGACCTCGCCGGATCGGGCGTCGAAGAGGTGGAGGGCGTCGGGGTCCAGATCGACCGTGACCTCGTCGCCGCCGGCCAGTCCCGGGCGGCCATCGACGATGACCGTGAACTCGGCGTCGGCGTTCGCGACGTCGACGTGGACGTGGCTCTCGCGGCCCAGGTGTTCGACGACGGCCACCGTCGCCCGGAACGAGGTGCGACCGTCGGGCGTCGCGGTCGACACGTCCAGCGCCTCCGGACGGACACCGGCGACGACCTCGTCGCGGGAGAGTCGCTCGCGGACTCCCGGGTCGGGGTCGTACTCGAGGAACTCGGCGACGAGCGTCCCGTCGCGGAGCCGCATGTCGAACAGGTTGATCGACGGCTCCCCGAGGAACTCCGCGACGAACGTGTTCGTCGGCTCGTGGTAACACTCCGCGGGCGTCCCGTACTGCTGGAGCCGGCCGTCGTTCAGGACGGCGATCCGGTCGCCCATCGTCATCGCCTCGGTCTGGTCGTGGGTGACGTAGACGGTCGTCACGTCGATGTCGTCCTGGAGCTGCTGGAGGTACGTCCGCATCTCGGCGCGGAGCTTGGCGTCGAGGTTCGAGAGCGGCTCGTCCATCAGGAACGCCTCGGGGTCGCGGACGACCGCCCGGCCCAGCGCCACCCGCTGCTGCTGGCCGCCCGAGAGGTCGGCGGGCTTGCGGTCCAGGAGCTCGCCGATCCCCATCATCTCCGCGGCGTCCTCGACCCGTTCCTCGATCTCGGCGGTGGCGAGGTCCGTCGAGTACTTCAGCCCGAACCCGATGTTCTCCCGGACAGTCATGTGGGGGTAGAGGGCGTACGACTGGAACACCATCGCGATGTCGCGGTCCTCCGGCGGTTTGCCCGTCACGACCTCGTCACCGAGCCGGATCTCCCCGTCGGTAACCGACTCGAGCCCGGCGATACAGCGGAGCGTCGTCGTCTTGCCACACCCGCTCGGGCCGACCAGGACGACGAACTCGCCGTCCTCGGCGGTCAGGTCCAGCGAGTCGACGGCGACGATCGCGTCGCCCTTGTCGCTGAACTCCTTCGTGAGGTTCTCTATCGTGATGCCCGCCATATCCCACGGTTTTCGAAGGAGGATAAATAAGTAGTGGTACACCGTCACGCGTGTCCTCCGGACGCGCGCCACGTTCGTGCCGGAGTCCCAGTGCTGGACACCCAGGTGTCCGGACCCCGTTCGTACGAGCGACCGGGTCGTGCACGCGTCCGCGCCGCACACGACGGGACGCCGTCGGGGACGACGGCGCGCCGGAGCAGGGGGCAGCGCCCCCCGGTGTCGTCCCCTCGTTGTCGAACTCGTGACGTAAGAAATTTGTTTAGGTACGAGAACGGGTGCGTATGTCTCCCAGCGACCGGACTCGCGGTTCCGCCACGGAAGGTGACCGATTCGAGGCGCTCCCGATGCGGGCGGGACTCGGCACGTTCATGGACCCGCACCCGGATCGGCTCCGATTCATCAAGCAGCTCGGCGTCGACGACATCCTGTTGAACCTCTGGGGCGCCCCGGAAGCGGGGTACCCCAACCTGCCGTTGACCGGCGAGACGGAGTGGTCGTTCCGGAACCTCGTCCAGCTCCGCAACCGCATCGAGGACGCGGGCCTCCGCCTGAACGCGCTCGAGAACTTCCCGTACTCGTTCTACGACGAGGTGATGCTCGGCGGACCCAACCAGGAGGAGCAGCTCGAACACCTGAAGACCACCGTCCGGAACGTCGGCCGCGCCGGGATCCCCTACATGGGCTACAACTGGATGCCCAACGGCGTCTGGCGGAGCTCGACCACCTACCGGCTCCGGGGCGGGGCCGAGACGAGCGCGACAGACATGGCACAGCTCGAGTACGCGCCGAACACGCACGGTCGCGAGTACACCGAGGAGGAGCTGTGGGACAACTACGAGCGGTTCCTCGAGGCGGTGCTCCCGGTCGCGGAGGAGGCCGGCGTCACGCTCGCCCTCCACCCCGCCGACCCGCCCGTCGAGTCGCTCGGCGGGATCCCGCGGCTGTTCAACAGCGTCGAGAGCTTCGAGCGGGCGATGGAACTGGTTCCCAGCGACAGCCACGCGCTCCAGTTCTGCCTGGGCAACTGGTCCGCGATGGGTGCCGACCTCCCCGAGGTGATCGAATACTTCGGCGGGCGCGACGAACTGGCGTACGTCCACTTCCAGACGATCTCGGAGCCGCTGCCCCGGTTCAACGAGGTGTTCATCGACCAGGACGGCTACTACGACCCCTACGAGATCGTGGCGGCGCTCGACGCCGTCGACTTCTCCGGGCTGATCATCCCGGGCCACGTCCCCAAACTGGAAGGTGACGGCCAGTACCTCGAGCACGACGACCGTTCCGAGCTCGACGTCGAGGGCCACGGGGGCTGGAAGGAGCGCGGCCGCGCGTTCACGATCGGCTACCTCCGGGCGCTCCTCGAGACGTACGGCCGCGAGACCGGCCGGGAGTCGGCGATCTACCGGCCGGCCGACGACTGACGCCGACGACCGACCGTCCGTCGACCCAAACGTTGATTACCGGCTCCCCGAACCTCGGTACGGACCATGAGTTCGAACCGACACGAGGACCGGACGGTTATCGTCACCGGCGCCTCCAGCGGCATCGGTCGGCGGATCGCGCTCCGGTTCGCCGAGGACGGCGCCGCCGTCGTCTGCGCGTCGCGGAGTAACGAACCACACACGGGGCGATACTACGACACGGACCTGACCAGACCGACCGAGGAGGTGATCCGGGACGAGTTCGACCGGCCGGCGACCTTCGTCTCGACCGACGTGGGGGACCCCGACTCCGTCGAGCGGATGGTCGAGGCGACCGTCGACGAGTTCGGCGGGATCGACGTCCTCGTCAACAACGCCGGCACGTCGATCGTCGGCGACTCCCAGTCGACGACGATCGAGGAGTGGAACCGGCTGCTCTCGGTCGACCTGAGCGGGACGTTCTACTGCTGCAAGTACGCCGTCCCCTACCTCGTCGAGGCGGAAGGCGACGTCGTCAACATCGCGTCCGTGAACGCGACGGAGGGCGGGAGCGGGCCCGCCTACTCGGCGGCGAACGCCGGGCAGGTCAACCTCACGCGCGACCTCGCGGTCGAACTCGGACCGGCGAACGTCAACGTGAACTGCGTCTCGCCGGGCTACGTGAAGACGCCGATCCAGGACTACCAGGACGAGGAGAGCATCGAGACGAGTCGCGAGCAGACCCTCCTCCCGCGGTTCGGCGAACCCGAGGACGTCGCCAACGTCGTGGCGTTCCTCGCGAGCGACGAGGCGGGGTTCGTCCACGGCGCGGACATCTACGTCGACGGCGGCTGGGCGGCCCACCGCGTCTGATTCGAGCGCGCCCGGGGGCGGTCGCCGAACGACGTCCCGGCGGCTCGCGGTCCCGTGCCTCGCGACTTCTGTCGATCCCGTACCGGCCGTGCCGGGTTCCGGCTTCGTCGAACTGCAGTTCGGAGCTCCAGTACTACTGGAAAACTGTCGTATTCGTCGGACGGATCCTGGTATTTCCGGACGATGTTCCATTAATTTCGGAAGCGTTCGACTTCGGGCTCCGGCCTCCCGGAGATTGTTTTACGAGTATAGTGTCGTAAACACCGTGTCGGGACGGGACGTGATGGGGAGTACCACGACTCACGGGCGCCACGGAATCGGATCGACGCTCCCCGAACGAGACGGTGCGACGGGTCAGGCGACGATCGGTCCTCTATCGCTGTACGACGGATTCGAACTTCCATTCATCTCGGATCGAGACATCGGGATTCGACGATAGTGGAACCCGTGGGCGGATGAGAACGATTTATCACACACTACCCGGAAGAGCTACCCATGGACGGGCGCTCGACGAACGACAGCAACTCGATCCAGGCGCTCGAGCGCGGGTTCGGCGTCATCGAGACGCTCCGCGAGCACGGGCCCCTCTCGCTCACCGAGGTCGCGACCGAACTCGAGATGCCCACGAGTACTGCGCACGTCTACCTCAAGACGCTCGAAGCGGAGGGGCTGCTCGTGCGCGAGGGCCGACGCTACCGGAACGGCCTCCAGTTCCTCAGGTACGGTGGCTACGTCCAGCAGGCGTTCGAGGTGTACAACGCCGCGAAGGAGGTCATGGGGAACCTGGCCGTCCAGACCGGCGAACGGATCGCGCTGGGCGTCGAGGAGAACGGCCAGCGCGTCCTCCTCCACCTCGTCGACGGGACGAACGCCGTGAGCGACAACGTCCCCCTCGGCGAGTTCACCGACATGCACTGGACGAGCCTCGGGAAGTGTCTGCTGGCGTACCTCCCGTCCGCGCGGACCGAGGCGATCATCGCGGACAGCGACCTCCCGCGTGCGACGGCGAACACGATCACCGATCCGGACGAACTGCGCGCCGAACTCGACACCATTCGCTCGCAGGGCTACTCCATCGAGGACGAGGAGCGCCGCGAAGGGATCCGGAGCGTCGCCGTCCCGATCCTCGCGCCCGACGACACGGTGCTCGGATCGATCGGTATGACGGGGCCGACGAACCGCTTCGACGCGACGCAGCTCTCGGAGTACGTGTCGCTGCTCGAGAGCAAGGCGAACGTGATCAAGCTCCGCGTCACGTACTACTGATCGGGATTATCGCAGTAGTTGATAGCTCTCGTTCGTACGATCGACGTCCTCGGACCGGTCGGACGGCCTGATTCGTCCGACCAGCTACGATAATCCCTATCAGTCCCCCGGAGAGCGTCGCCCGTCCCCTCGTCGCGCCGTGTCGGGCGTGCCAGGGCGTGGACCCACCGGAACGGTTCGAACGGGCGGGGCCCGACCCGACCGACGCCTTCTCCGCCCCGGAATCGAGGTACGCGACGTCGAACCGGGGCGGCCGGTCCGCGGAGCCGACGGCGCGGCCGCCACGATCACACACCTCGCCGGCGGAGGCGGACGCGCGGGACCGGACGCCGCGCCGACCGACTCATCCGGCCGACGCGAGAGGCCGCGACGGCCGAGCACGACGCCGGTCCGGTGTTGGACCCCACTGCGGGGGAGGCCACGGAGTCGTCGTGCGCGGGACGAACCATTCGGGCCGAGGAATCCAAGTAGTACTGTCTCTCGATCGGCGTCGCGTGGGAGCGCACGTCCGGAGTTCGTCACCCTACGGCTCGTCACTCCGCGACTCGTCACTCCACGGTCTCGATCTCGACGCGGCCCTCCGGAACGCGGAGCGTCGTGAGGAGCGACCGCTCGGCGTCGGGCGCGTCCACGGACTTGTCGACGCTGTAGGCCCGGTACGTACAGGCGTCGCGAGTGAACTCGACGATCGAGTAACCCCACCGGTGGCTGTCGAAGAACTCGACGTGCGGCACGAGCGCCCTGACGGCCGCCGAGAGCAGCGGTTCGGTCACCTCGCCGAGCCAGCCCTCGTCGACGCCGACGGCCTCGGCGACGTTGACGCTCGTGATCGCCGGGGTCATCAGCTCGACGCCGACCCGCCGGCTCCGGTCCGTCCGGGGATCGACGAACAGCTGCCGGATCGGGTCGGGGTACTCCAGGCGCTGGTAGCCCGCGAGGTACGAGTGCATGTCGCCCGTGAGGGTGACGAAGTTCCGGACGTCGCCGTAGGCGACCTCGTACATGATCCGCTCGCGTTCGGCGCCGTAGCCGTCCCACGCGTCCTGCTTCGGGTAGACCGACAGCGGGCCCGCGCCCACGCGGAGGGGGAGCGTCAGCACCTCGTTGCCCCAGACGGTCCAGACGCTCCGCGAGTCGGACACCTCGTCGAGGAACCACTCGCGCTGCTCGGCCCCGAGCATGGTACGCTCGGGGTCGACGCTCGCCGAGCAGAAGGGGAGCCACTGGAGCAGGGAGTGTTGCTCGCAGAGCGGTTTCGTCCTGAAGAGCCGCTCGTCGGTCGCCAGGAGCGTGACCAGGTCGCCGAACTCGAACCGCCGCCACAGCCGGAACGCGTCGTGGAGGTGGTCGGCGTCGGGGTCGTAGTCGACGCGGGCGGGCGTGAACTCCCACCACGCCTGAATGCCGTCCGCGGTGAGCTGGCGGACGAACTCGGGGTCGTCGCCCCGCGGGTGGCTGGGCGCGCGCGGCGCGTCCGCCCCGTAGTCCCAGTACCGGTTGTTCGCGATCGCGTGATCGTCCCAGCACCGTATCAGCGTGTGTCGCTCCAGTGCCGCCCGGAGGAACCGGTCGGACAGGTAGGTCCGGTAGAGGTGCCGGAAGTCGTCGAGCCCCCAGACCACGTCGTGGCCGCTCGGGAGGTCGATCCGGCGGTCGGGGTAGGCGTCGCGCCCCAGCCCCCGGTACTGCTCGCCGGCGGTCTCGTAGATGAAGTCGCCGAGGTGGACGAGGAAGTCGACGTCCTCCCCGGCGACGTGGTGGTACGCCCCGAAGTAGCCGTTCTGGTAGTGCTGGCACGTCAGCACCCCGAACCGGACGCGATCGGGACTCGATCCCGGCGCCGGGAGCGTCCGACACCGGCCGGTGCGGCTCGACACGCCGTCGTACGTGAACCGGTAGTAGTACCGGCTGTCGGCCTCGAGCTCCCCGTCCAGGTCCACCTTGGCGGTGTAGTCGTGGGCCGGCGTCACGACGTCCGCGTCCACGACGCCCTCGTACCGGACGTCCGCGAACGACTCGTCCGCGGCGACCTCGACGAACAGCGGTTCCCCCGGTTCGTGGGCGTCGGGGTCGACGCGGGTCCACAGGACGACGCCCGTGGGGGTGGGACCGCCGCTGGCGACCGACTGCGGGAAGGTCGACGCCGGGTCGACCTCGGGTCGCGTCGCCGGCCGGACCGCCTCGACCTCGGCCGCCGCAGCGGGCCGAACCGGCCGGCTCGGCTCGAACTCGAAGGTCACGGGCAGCCCTCCCGGTCGAGACGCCCGTTTCGGTGTCGACGTCGACCCGGATCGCCCACCGGATGCCGATCCGTCTTCCCACGCCGTCCCACGGGCCCGTCACCCGGGTCCAGCGGTCGGCCACCGCGTGCGAGGCCGCCGGAGCGTCGCTCCCCCACTCGCGAGCACATGGGTGGACGATGGCGGATAATCGCCGATAAAGGTGCGTTCACCGGGGACTGAACGTCTCCTGGATCGGATCGCGATCCCGACCCGTCGGGCTCGTCGAGGACCGGAGCGCGCCACCGCCACCCGAACGCGCTGGCACCCGTCGTCCTCGAAGGGGTTCGCACCCGTCGCGTCCGCCCGCCGGCGGCGGTCCACCGGACGAACGCCGAGTCGTTCGCGACGGCGTCCGCCCTCGACGCCCGCCGCGAGGGGGACGACCTTCCCCTCGCCGCGAGCGCCGGGGTTTATCCTCGGGAACGTCGGACGTTCGGACGAGGCAGGCGCGGGCCGGTCCCGCGCTCGCTTCGAGGTGACCCCATGACGCTCCGAAGCAAACTCGCGCTCGTGCGGGCGGCGCTGCGGTCCGTACAGTACTTCCTCGACGGTCGGGTCCGGTTCCCGCGGGACCGGCTCGGCGACGTCCTCGAACTGCCCGACGGCGACGCGTTCGTCGTCTATCGCGAGACGGTGCTCGCCCCGGCCGCGGCGACGGCGTCCGGCGACGAGGTCGTCCTCGTCTTCCGGATGCGGGTGGACGAGCCGGGGGTCGGCGAGACCGTCCGGGACGTTCTCGTCGATCCGCTCGCGAACGTCGCCACGCCCTTCTTCGCGGGGATGCCCGGCTTCCGGCGGAAGCTCTGGCTGGCGGGCGAGCGGCCGGGCGAGTTCCTCGAACTGTACGAGTGGGCCACGGCGGGCGACGCGGAGCGGTTCGTCGCCGTGCTGGAGTCGCTCCTCGCTCCCCTCGAGTTCGCCGGCGACGCCACGTTCGACGTGGTCGAGGACGACTCGGTCGACGACTACGTGGCTGCCCGATCGCACGAGTGGCGGGACGCCGCCCGCCGGACGCGGCGACGGCGGCGAACGCGGCGACGCCGGATCGGCGCGTGGGCGCTCGTCGCGATCGGCCTGCTGGTCGGCGGTTACCTCGCCTGGAAGCGAGCGTCGCGGAGCGAGCGAGCCGCAACGAGCGAGCCGGCGGTCCGGTGGTCGCGGAAGGGGGAGCGACGACGGTCGGAGACGGCTGACGGGGACCAGGCTTAGGACGATCGCTCGTCGACACTCCCCCATGTCAGTCCGAACCTGGCTCCGGCGCGTCGACTGGCTCTGGATGATCATCGGCGGGTTCTATCTCCTCGCGTACCTCTTCTGGTACGTCCCCGCGCTCGCGGCGCTCCCCGGGAGTGTCCGTGACCCGCCGTCGCAGTACCCGTGGCACTGGACGCTCGACTTCGTGGCGACCGGCCTCGCCGGCTCTGTGCTCCTGTTCCTCGGGTTCGGTCGGGCCACGGAACTGACCCCCGAATCCGACCGGGAGGACGCCGCACGCGCCGGGGAGGCGTCCGGCTGAGCGACCCGGGAGTCGGACCGCCCCGAGCCGAAGCGGAGGGATCCGGCACGTGGTTACCCGCGCCTGGCGGGCCGGATCCAGTCCCGGCCGGCACGGTCGAGTCCGACCCCGGCGGGCACATGTACGGTTCCCGTACATTGTTGCCGCCGCGAGGAAAGGGATATTACCGCGTTGCCGAATGGTAGCGTATGCCAATCGAGGGGGCGTGGCGTCGGCTCGGGCCGTGGATCGACGCGCTCCGCAGGGGAGTAGCGTCGCTCCTGGAGCTGGTCGTCGAGGTGATCCGTGGCGAGCCGGACGTCGACGTCCACACGCTGGTGACGTTCCGGGCCGTCGTCGACGCCGTGGTACCCGAGACGCCGGCGCTCGGCGAGGACCTCGGCCCGGAGCACGTCCCCGGCGGCCTGGCGATCGACCTCGACGGCTTCGTCGTCACGTACGTCGACGACGGGTTCCAGCTCGGCTTCCCGCACGTGGGTCCCCACGGGAACATCCCGCTGGCCGACCCCATCGCACACGTCCTCGACGCCGCGGCGCTCGCGCTGCTCGACCGCGAGGGGAACGCCGCCGAGCCGAGCGCCGACCGGGCGCTCGCGCTGCTCGAGCCGGGCGAGGCGTCGGCGCGCGCGGTCGAGGAGGCGGCCGGCCCGTTCGCGGAGCTGTCGCGTCGCGACCGCCTGCGGGCGATCGGGCTCCTCGACGAGTTCGACCTCGAGGTCCTCCCCTCGCCGGGGGAGCTGTTCGAGTTCGACGCCGGCCTCGTCGGCCAGCTCGTGGTCGGGTTCACCGAGCTGATCTACTACGGCGAGTGGGACGGCTACGACGAGTTCACGCAGCCCCCGGGCGACCGGGTCCACCCGAACGATCCCGCGGCGGTCCAGAGCTGGCGCCAGACCGGCTTCCCCGGGGTCGCGGACGGCTACGCCGCGCTCCGGGGCTACCTCGGCACCGACGACGGCCCCCTCGGCGACGGGGAGCCCTGGACGACGATCGACGACGACCCGGCCTCCCCCGTCCGGATCACCCGGGAGTCGGGGTCGTTCCGGGAGAACGACTACGACACGAGCGGCTACGAGGAGCCGCACCCGGAGTGAGCGCCCGTGGTCGCCAGCAGCTACGACGTCGTCGTGGTCGGCGCGGGCGGCGACGGCCCCGTCGCCGCCTGGAAGCTCGCCGAGGCCGGGCTCTCGGTCCTCGTCCTCGAGGCCGGGCCCTTCTACGGGAACGAGCAGTGGCCGAAGCCCAGCGAGGCGCCAGGCGGCGAGGCGTCGTCCAGCGTCGACGACCTGAGCGGCGAGCTGCTGGACGAGCAGTTCACGGGGCGGGAGTTCGAGATGGTCAACCAGCTCCTCTTCGGCCCGGCGGACCACGAGCGGGGCTTCTGGTTCCGGAAGTTCCCGGGCGACGGCGCCATCCTCCAGTGTGCGGGCGTCGGCGGGACGACGCTCCACTACACCGGCTGTCACCCCCGCGCCTACCCGGCGTCGATCGACGAGCAGGGCCACTGGCCCATCGACTACGCCGACCTCCTCCCGTACTACCGGGAGATCGAGGCGGTCTGCGAGGTGACGCCCGCCCCGGTCACCGCCAAGGAGGAGCTGTTCTTCCGCGGGGCGGCCGCCGCCGGCTGGGAGCTGCTCTGCGACCTGAACGTCACGGAGCCGGGCTACCGGCCCCAGCCCAACGCGATCAGACAGCCCGACCCGAAACTCCACGTCGACGAGGAGTACGACGGCCCGTTCACCTACCCCGAGGTCGAGGGCGACACGCTGGCGCTGGGGAACATCGCGGGCAACCCCCACCCGCGGGGCGCCCCCTACGAGGAGAAGGCGAAGCGGGCGAGCAACGTCTCCTTCGTGCCTCCGGCACTCGAAACGGGGAACGTGACGATCCGCCCGAACGCCTTCGTCACCGACGTCCGGACCGAGACCGCCCTGGGCGACACCCCCGCCGCGACCGGCGTGACGTTCCGCGACACCTGGTCCGGGCACACGGAGACCGTCGGCGCGGAGGTGGTCGTCCTCGCCGCGGGTGCGATCGAGACGCCGCGGCTCTGGACGAACGCCGACCTCCCGCGCAACGAGTGGGTCGGTCGCGGCCTGACCATCCACTTCGGGGACAACGTGATGGGGCTGTGGGCCGCAGACGACCTGGAGGGCGCCCTCGGCGAGCCGACCGTCGACCAGCACCAGGGTCAGGACATCGCCGCCCGGTTCGACTACCCCGGGCTGGGGATGCTCCAGACTGTCGGGACCACGCCGGGGATCGGTGCGATCCTTGGCTTCGGTGCCAGCGCGTCCGGCTTCGCCTTCCAGAACGACCCCGCGGAGGCCCCGTGGGACACGGTGGGGCGGCTCGCGGGGACGGAGCTCAAGCGCATCCTCTCGGACTACCGCCGGATGCTCCAGGTGCTCGTCGTCTCCGACGACCGGCCCCACCGGCGCAACGGCGTCACCGTCTCGCCGGTGCTGTCGGACGAGCACGGCCCGATCCCCCTCGTGAACTACGAGCCGAGCGAGGGCGACCGGCGGCGCCGGGACGACCTCGCTGAGATCGCCGCGGAGATCCTGCGCGAGGCCGGCGCCGCCCACGTCCACCGCTCGGACTCCCCGCCGACCGCCCTGCACCTCCACAGCACGATGCGGATGGGGAAGGTCGTCGACGAGGCCTGCGAGGCGTACGACGTCGAGCGGCTCTTCGTCGCCGACCACTCGGCGCTCGCGAACGGCGTCGGCGGCGCGAACCCGACGAACACGGGCCAGGCGCTCGCCGCCCGCACGGCCGAGTCGATCGTCGAACGGTACTTCGGGGGCTGATAGGGTCGTGCGTCCCCGTGTTCAGCGCTCGTCGGGCACGACTGCGTGTCGAGACTGCTGGATCGGCCATCGGCCACGTGTGGCGGTACCGAACGACGCACGATCATATGAGGCGGGGACGCCGGCGAGGGGCCGGTCGTGGGCGAGCCAGGATCGGGAGCGACGTCCTCGACCGCGACCCCGGTAGAGCCGCCCGGCGAATACTACGAATTGGACTCGGGAGCAGATCCGGTCAGGTCGGCCCTGGGAGGGCCCGGAGCGCCCCGACCGCGCTGGGATAGGGACGACAGTCCGGCGCCGGTGGGGTCCCGTGCCTGATCGACCCGTCGGACCCGCCCGGCGTTCGCCTGTCGGGGACCAACCCGTCATGGCGATCACACCCGCACTACCCCCCTACCCGATCCGTCCCCACTCGCCGCGCCGAACCGATCCGGCAGTTACTGAACAGTAGTATCCGTATCCGAATCCGGCGTCGATCGAGCAAGACCCGTGACGATCGGCCCTCGAAAGATCCGTACGCGTACGTACGATATCCCGGAATCGATCGACGTCCGAATACTCGATCGCAGATATACGGCGCATGTACCGATAGCCGGTGGCGCGACCAGGCCGCTCGCGTGCGGCGCGACGGCCGCCGACGCGGACGGTCGAGTACCGAAGGTCGCGATAGTTCAACCGTTTATATCTACGGGGCCGCGCGGGTCCCGCGTCGACGGATCGGGCGGAACGGACGTCCGGACGACCGCTCGGACGACGCACGAAGGCGCCCACACGACCCACCGGGTCACCAGAGGCCGACGACTGTGACGCGGCCCGAGCGAACGCCGGGCGGGCCGACCGTCCCGCCGGGGTCCGCTCCGGCGCAGTAGTCGCCCGGCACGCCGGGGGTCCGGCCCGGTAGGTCGGGTTGTGGAGGGCCGGGTAGCCGAACCTGACGTCCGTCGCCGCGACGCCGGCGCGGTGTGCGGGGCGACAGATATATTTCCGTTCGACAGTCAGCAAAGTTAAGATACAACATGGAACGAATCGAGGAACTTCCGGCCGAGGCAGGTACCGTGGTCGTCGGTGCCGGCATCGTGGGGTGTAACGTCGCGTACCAGCTCACCGAGCTGGGGCGCGAGAACGTCGTCGTCGTCGACCAGGGACCGATGCCGACGACTGGCGGCTCCTCGAGCCACGCGCCGGGCATCATGTTCCAGACGGCGGAGCCGAAGGTGCTCAGCCAGTTCGCCGACTACAGCCGTCGGCTCTACTCCGAGCTGGAAGGGGCTGACGGGCAGCAGGCGTACAACGAAGTCGGCGGCATCGAGGTCGCCCGCAGCGAAGAGCGGATGGCGTTCCTCCAGCGGCGCGTCGAACACGCCCTGGCGTGGGGGATCCCGGATCCGCAGCTGCTCACCCCCGACGAGGTGACCGAACGCCTGCCGCAGGTCGACGCGAGCCGTATCCTGGGGGGGTACTACTCCCCGACTGACGGGCAGGTCTCGGGGGTCGTCGCCTGCGACGCGCTGGCTCGCGAGGCGATGGCCCGGGGGGCCCGCTTCGTCCCCCACACCCGGACCGAGGACGTGCGGATCGAGGACAACTCGGTACGGGCAGTTGTCACGGACAGCGGCACGATCGAGTGCGACGAGGTCGTCGTGGCCACCAACATCTGGGCCCGGCAGCTGGGCGAGCGGCTGGGGGTCCACCTGCCGGTGACGCCGGTCGAGCACCAGTACACGATGACCGAGTCGCTGGACGAACTGGCAGACGCCGCCGTCGACCCCACCGAGCACCCGCTGTTCGAGAACTACGCGAACGTCTCCGGGGAGAAAGCCGCACGGCTGCTCGTGGGGCCCGACCGGCCGATCCTGCGGGACCAGGACAACGCGATGTACTACCGGACCCACGGGGACGCCTACGGCATCGGCTCGTACAATCACGAGCCGATCGTCCCGGACCCCCTGGAGCTGGGCGGGAACGACCCCGACGGCGAGCAGGGCTCCGTCCACGAGTTCACGGAGCATCACATGAACACCCCGACCCACCCGGACCGCCCGCACAAGGCGCCCCGGCAGGCCAGCGACGAGCTCCTCCCCGCCACCGCCGGCGCGGAGCTGGCCCACAGGTACAACGGGATGTTCGCGGAGTCGCCCAACGGGCTGCCGGTACTGGGGCCCGTCGAGGGGTACGACGGCCTCTGGACGGCCGCCGCCGTCTGGGTGACCCACGCTGGCGGGGCCGGCAAGGCGCTGGCCGAGTGGATGGTCGAGGGCGTCCCGCGGCTGGACGACGGGCCGATCGACCTCTCGCACTGTGACGTCAACCGGTTCGACGACCACGAGGGGAGCTGGTCGTTCGCCCGCGACATCGGCGGCGAGGAGTACCGGATCGTCTACAACGTCGTTCACCCCAAGTGGGTGTGGACCGACCACCAGCGGGACATCCGGCGGACGCCGATGTACCACACCCACCGGGAGTACGGCGCGGAGCTGTGGGCCGAGGCGGGCTGGGAGTCGCCCCGGTGGTTCGAGTCGAACGCCGACCTCGTCGACCGGTACGCCGACCGCATCCCGGACCGCGACGGCTGGGAGGGCGAGTACTGGTCGCCGATCGAGGGGGCGGAGGCGCTGCACGTCCGGGAGAAGGTCGGACTCCACGACATGACGCCGTTCAACAAGATGGAGGTCGCCGGCCGGGGCGCTGGCGAGTTCCTCCAGTGGCTCTGTACCAACGACATGGACCTCGACGTCGGCGACGTCCGGTACACGCTGTTGTGCAACGAGGGTGGCGGGGTCCGCGCCGACATCACCGTCACGCGGACCGACGACGACCGCTACCTCCTGTTGACGACCGGCCGCGAGGTCGGGAACAACCACGTGGCCTGGGTCCGCGAGCACGCGCCGGACGACGTCGTCGTCACCGACGTCACCTCGAGCCTGGCTGCGATGGTGTGTACCGGACCCGACGCCCGACGGGTGCTGTCGACTGTCGCCGACGTCGACCTCTCGGACGAGGCGTTCCCGTTCTTCACCAGCCAGCAGTGCTTCGTGGACAACGTCCCCGTCACGGCGTTACGGGTGTCGTACGCCGGCGAGTTGGGGTGGGAGCTGTACACGCCCTCCGAGTACGGCGAGCGGCTCTGGGAGGTCCTGCTCGACGCCGGTGAGGCCTACGACCTCCGGCCCTACGGCGACGGCGCGCTGGACGCGCTCCGCATCGAGAAAGGGTTCCGGCTGTGGGGGGAGGACCTCCACACCGAACACACACCCTTCGAGGCGGGGCTCGGCTGGGCCGTCGACATGGACACGGAGTTCGTCGGGAAGGACGCCCTCGCCGGGACCGTGTCGGCGACCGCCGACGGTGGTCGGGGCGGGCACAGACGGGTCGCCCCGCTCACCCTCGACGACGGGAGCCAGGCCGTCCTTGCCGACCGACCCGTCCTCGACGGCGACGAGGCGATCGGCTACGTCCACAGCGCCGAGTACGGCTACGCGGTTGGCGCCTGCGTCGCGTACGCCTACCTCCCGCCGGCGTACGCCGAGCCCGGCACCGAGGTCGAGATCCTCTTCGAGGGCGAGCGGTACGCGGCGACGGTCCGCGAGGAGCCGCTCGTCGACTGAACGCCGGGATCGACCGGTCGTCGTCGGAGAGCACGCAGTCGCCGCCGATCCCCGGAGCGTCCCGCCGACCGTCCGACGTCCGTTTCCGATCGGTATAGTTCTCCGCCCGGCATGCTCGGGTGATACACACTCCCCGTACCACTTTATTAGCGGTCCCGGTTTCTCCGTCCGGGAGCATGTCCGACGAGGAACTCGATCCCGCCGACCCGGACGTGGCAACCGACGGCCCCCCCGGACTGGACGGTCCGCACGGGGACCGGGCTCACGACTGCCGACACGGGACAGGCCCCGAGCCTCGAGACAGTGCCGGCAGCCGCCGCGGTGGCGACCGGTCCCGCGACAGCGACTGCCGGCGGCGACCCGAGGATATATGAGCGATCGAGAAGCCACGAGGATCGCCATCGCGTGTCAGGGCGGCGGGAGCCACACGGCCTTTACTGCCGGCGTCCTGAAAGGACTCCTCCGCGAGTGGAACGACGACTACGACCTGGTCGGGATCAGCGGCACCTCGGGCGGCGCGTTCAACGCGCTCGTGACCTGGTACGGGCTCGTCACGTCCGGCCGGGATCGTGCGATCGAGCTCCTCGACGCGCTCTGGGACGACCTCGCGGCCGACGGCGTCGCCGATCGGTTGACCAACGACTGGCTCGTCGGGCTCTCGCGGGTCGAGAGCAGCGGCGTCCCGGTCCCGCAGGTCAGTCCCTACCTCGGGCCCGGGTCACGACTCGGGAAAGCGCGGATGGGACGGGTGCTCGATCGCCACGTCGACTTCGAGGAGGTCCCCGACCTCTGTGACCGTGACGCCCCCGAACTCGTCGTCGGAACGGTCAACATCAACGCCGGCGTCTTCGAGACGTTCGCCAACGAGGAGGTGACGCCCGAGGCGGTCCTCGCCTCGGCGGCCGTCCCGAACCTCTTCGAGGCCGTCGAGATCGACGGGCACTACCACTGGGACGGGCTGTTCAGCCAGAACCCGCCGATCGACGACCTGATGACCGTCGACGCCGGCCGCAAGCCGGAGGAGCTGTGGGTGATCCAGATCAACCCGCAGGAGCGCGAGGGCGAACCCACCTCGCTCGAGGAGATCGCCGACCGGCGCAACGAGCTGTCGGGCAACATCTCGTTGAACCAGGAGCTCCGGGTGATCGAGCGCGTCAACCAGTGGATCGACGACGGCCACCTCCCCGAGGGCGAGTTCACGAGGACGGAGATCCGCCGGATCGCGATGGGCCGGGCGTACCACTGCTCGACCAAGGTCGATCGGACGCCGGCGTTCATCGGGGAGCTGATGGAGCTGGGCGAGACGCGGGCGGCGGAGTTCGACACCGGGAGTGACGGATGAGCGAGCCCGACCCGCACGACCCGGCTGGGCACGTGCGCGTGGTCGTCTGGACGCGGGACCTCTCGCAGCCGCCCGACGACCCGCGACGGTCGGTACTCGCACGGCTCCGTGATCTCGACGCTGCGGGACTCGTCGACGAGGTGATCCGGCTGCCGCTCGTCTCTCTGGCGGTCTACGAGGACGACCGTCTCGTCGGCGTCTTCCCCTGTTCGACCGGCGAGGGAACGGAGACGGTCGGGGACTGTCTGCGACGGCTCGAGACGGGTGAGTTCGTCGGTGAGTCGACCACCGACTAGTCGGGGTCCCGGAGCCAGAGGTCCACGATGCAGGTGATCGGCGTCGCCGCGCGCTCGCTCCTGGCCCGCCGTCGACGACGGGCCGTCCCGGTGCTCGCCGCCGTCCTGGTCGGCCTCGCGAGCGTCGTTCCGTCGTCGTTTCCCGCACAGTCGCTGTTCCGGACGCTCGTCATCGCACAGGCGTCGTTGCTGGCGATCGTCGTCTCCGTGTCGATGATGAGCATGCAGGTCTCGACGAACCGGTTCGCGCCCCAGCTCTCCCAGCTCTACCGCGAGAGCGGGTTCAACGCGATCATCGCACGGTTCGGCGTCTCGATCCTCGTCGACCTGGCACTGTTCGCCCTGCCGGCCGCCTGGGCGGGCCTGTCGCCCGTCCGGGGCATCGTCGTCGGTGTCGTCGTCGGCCTCGCGTCGTGGGCGTTCGTGTCGCTGCTCGAGATCGAAGACCGGCTGCTCGTGTTCCTGAACCCCGACCCGGTGCTGGCGTCGCTCGTGGACGCCGTCTCCTTCGAGCGGTACCACGCCTTCTCGGTCAACCGCCGCGAGGAGGGGCAGGTCGCCCGGAACCCGATCCTCGAGATCGTCCAGCTGGCAGAGACCTCCCTCGAACAGCGCGACAACTACAGCGCGCTGCGGGCCGTCGACGCCTTAGACGAGGCGACGGAGCGACTCCTGTCGGGCTACGCCGCGCTCCCCGTCGACCGCCGGAGGGAAACCGCCTCCAGCGTCCACAAGCTGTTCGACTACTGGAACCGCGTCGCCGACCTCGCGGTCGAGCGGGGGGCGGACGACGTCCTCCACGCGATCGTGGACGCCGAGCGCGCGATCGGTCGTGAGGCCGTCGACCTCGAGCTCCCGACGGTCGCCGTCGGCGCCGTCGACGCAGTGTTCCACTTCTGTGCGGTCACGCTCGCGAACAACCGGCTGGAACCCGGGTACCACGCCACGCTCGGCGACCTGCTCTCGGCAAGCCTGGACGCGGGAACGCTCGAGGTGGCGCGCAGGGCCGTGACCGATCTCGCACGGCTCTCACAGCTCGTCGACCGTCGCGACGACGACCTCCTCGTCGCCGCCGACGAGCGGATCACGCCACACGAGGAGTTCTTCGACAGCTGGGCGTACTTCCTGGACGTCCACCAGTCACGGCTGGAGACGGAGCAGTGTCAGTCGCTGTACGTCCACTTCGAACGCCAGTACCGGCGTATCCGCGAGGAGACGGTCGTCGACGGTCGGGAGGACGGCTTCGACCGCGCCGCCGGTCCCGGCTTCCGGGCCGTCGGGACCGCAGCCGCGAGCGCCGACGTGCAGTGGGCGGTGAGTCGGACGACCGAACACCTCCTCGACCTCGCGACGCGCACGGACCGAGCGCTCGACGTCCGGCTGGACGAGGTCGAGCGGATCGTCGAGGCCGGCGGTCGTCCGGGCGTCCGCGACGCGGTCGGCCGTCTCCGCGACCGGATGGACGGCGAGGACGAGCGGGACGACCGCGACGCGGAGCCGCAGTGGCTCGTCGCCGACCCGATCACCGACCGCCTCTCCGGACGCGACGAGCCGGATTCCACCGGTGCGCCGCGACCGGTTCGTCCCGGGAGCCTGTCGGGCGAGTTCGATCGACTGCTCGACGCCATCGAGGCGTCCGTCTCCGGGTCGACGCCACCGGACGGCGCCGAGTAGCCGGACCGGCCTCGTCACACGGCTCGGGTGGAACTCCTCGTCCGTCCGGGTCGGATTCGTGGTCCGTCCCGATCGGGTCCGTGTCGTCGCCAGTCCCGGACCAGGCGTCTCGGCCCCGACCCGGTGATCGGGCCCCGGACGGTCCCCGATCAGCGCGGGACGTCCCGGAACGCCGCCTCGACCACCTTGCTCAGCGTCGGGTGGGCGTGGATCGCCCCCGCGACCCCGTCGACGCTGACGCCCGTTCGCATCGCGAGGACGGCCTCGTGGAGGAGCGACGACGCCTCGTAGCCGATGGCGTGGGCGCCCAGGATCTCGCCGTCGGGCGCGGCGAGCACCTTCACGAACCCGTTGTCGAGCTTCTTCGCCCGGCCCATCGCCGAGTCGGCGTAATCGGCCCGCCCGACCACGTACGCCCTGCCGTCCGCCTCGAGGTCCTCCTCGGTCGCCCCGACGCCGGCGATCTGTGGTTCGGTGAAGATCGCGTGGGGCATCGCGGAGAGGTCGATCGCCCGCCGCTCGCCGCGGACGACGTTCGCGATCGTGTGGCGGGTCTCGTAGTCGCCCGAGTGTTTGAACAGGGCGTTGCCCGCGATGTCGCCCTGTGCCCAGACGTTCTCCGCGCTGGTCGCCAGGTACTCGTCGGTCTCGACGAACCCCCGGTCGTCGACGTCGATGCCCGCGGTCTCGAGGTCGAGCGTGTCGCTGTTCGGTCGGCGGCCGAGCGCGACCAGCACTTCATTCCCGTCGACGGTCAGCGGGTCGCCCGTCTCGGGTTCGGCGTGGACGGCGTAGCCGTCGCCGGCCTCCTCGACGGCGGTGACGCGGTGGCCGGTGTAGACGTCGTGTCGGTCGGCGGCGATCGCGGTGAACGCCTCCGCGACGTCGCCGTCCTCGCGGGGGACCAGCGAGTCCATCATCTCGACGATCGTCACGTCGGTCCCCATCGCCTCGAAGAAGTAGCCGAGCTCGACGGCGATGTAGCCGCCGCCCATGACGACGATGCTCTCCGGCGCGTCCCGGAGGTAGAGGGCGTCCTGGCTGGTGAGGTAGTCGATCCCGTCGAGTCCCTCGATCGGGGGGACGATCGGGCGGCTCCCGGCGGCGACGACGACCCTCTCGGCGGTGACGGCCTCGCCGCCGAGTTCGACCGTCCGCTCGCCGACGAACCTCGTGTGCTCGTCGAACAGCGTGAGGTGCTCTTTCTCCCGGTACCGCGCCGCCATGTCCTCGGCGATCCCGCCCAGCAGGTCGTCCATCTCGTCGACGACGGCCGCGTGGTCGACGCCCTCGAGAGTGGCGTCGACGTGGAACCGGTCGGCCTCGCGGACGTGGTTGGCCGCGCTGGCGGCCTGGAGGAGCATCTTCGAGGGGTTACAGCCGCGGTTGAGACACGTCCCGCCGAGCGGCCCCGGCTCGACGAGCGCCGTCTCCAGCCCGGCATCCGCCCCCGCGGCGGCGACGTTGTTGCCCGTTCCACCGCCGATGACGAGTAGGTCGAAGTCGGTCATCCGTCCGTCTCGACAGGACCACCGGTAAAGAAGCTCGCGCGGCGGGTCGTATCGGGTGCACGGACGCAGGGACGATCGACCGTCGAGCCCGAAGTGGTGGACACACCCGGCACCACCGAGCCCGGCACCCCCAGGGGACTCGCTCAGTAGTCGCCCAGCACGCCGAGCCTCCGGGCGCGTCGGGTCGCGTAGTGGAAGACCACGTAGCCCAGTCCGAGGTAGGTCACCGCCACGCCGGCGAGGATCGTCAGGTCGACCGGCGAGAACTGCCAGAGGGGGGTGCCGTCGAGCATCGCCCGCTGGAGCAGTGCGCTCCCCTGTGCCAGCGGGAGGAACCGGGTCCAGCCGAGGTCGAACGCCGGAGCGGAGACGAGGAGGACGAACCCGAACTGGAGGAAGTTCAGCCACGTCCCGATCCGCTTGTAGAGGACGGAGAGCCCGCCGGCTGCGAACCCCAGCCCCAGCACCGACGTGATCGCCAGCCCCGCGACGACGACGACCGTGAGGACGGGGAGCCGGAGGTTCGTTCCGGTCATCAGGAGCATGGCAGCCAGGATGACCGTGGAGACGAGGAACGTCCGGACGACCTTCGCGAGGCCCTTGGCGAGCGCCACGGGCGCGAAGCCGAACGGAGTCGTGAAGTGCCGCTCGAGCGTCCCCCACTGGACCTCGCTCCCGATGTCGTTCGAGATCGAGCTGTACGCGCCGACCGACAGCGTCCACAGGAAGTAGCCCACGACGATCCCCTCGATGGAGTCCGTCAGCGCCCGGCCGGCGATCATGCGGCCGCCGTAGAACAGCAGCCCGAAGAAGAACAGCGAGACGACGATCCCGCCGACGGCGTTGGCGGGGTACCGGACGAAGAGGAGGTACTCCCGGTAGAGGACGGCTCGCGCCAGGTCGAGGTGCGTCGCCGGCCGGGGGTCCCCGTCGTCGACCGCGTCGATCGAACTCATCGCCCCGCTCCCCCGGTCATCTCGAGGAACGCCGTCTCGAGGTCGGGTGCGACGGTGTCGACGGCGTCGAGCGTGACGTCGTGGGCGCGCAGCAGCGCCGCCAGGTCGTAGAAGCCGTCCGAGTCTGTCGCCACCTCGATCCGCGCCTGGCCGTCGAGGTAGTCGACCTCGACGGCGTCGAACCGCTCCCGGACCGCCGCCAGCACTTCGTCGTCGAGGTCGCGACTGGCGACCCGGTAGCCCTGGGTCTCGAACCCCCGGAGGAGGCTGGCGACGCTGTCGTCGGCGATCACTCGACCGTCGCTCACGATGACCACCCGGTCGCAGACGTCCTCGATGACGTCCATGTCGTGGCTCGAGAGGACGACCGTCAGCCCGCGATCGGCGACGATGCGGCGCAGTTCCCGCCGGAGGGTCAGCGAACTCTCGACGTCCAACCCGAGCGTCGGCTCGTCTAAGAAGACCACGTCCGAGTCGGTCGCCAGCACGCTGGCCAGCGACGCCTTCTGTTTCATGCCCCGCGAGAGGTCGCGGACGGGCGTGTCGGCCGCCGCCGACAGGTCGAGTTGCTCGAGCAGTCGCTCGTGACGGTCGGCGACGGAGTCGGGATCGACGCCGCTGATCGTCGCGAAGTACCGCAGGTTCTCCCGGACGGTCAGGCGCCAGTAGTCGTTGCGGGCGCCCTCCAGCATGGCGTCGACGTGCCGGTAGGTCGCCCGGGGGTGCTCGTGGACGTCGAGTCCGTCGATCCGGACCGTGCCGGCGTCGGGTAACACCAGTCCCAGCACTGACTTGATGATCGTCGTCTTCCCGGCGCCGTTCGGGCCGAGCAGGCCGACGACCGACCCCCGATCGACGGTGAAGGAGACTTCGTCGACGGCGGTGACGGCGTCGGCGCCGCTCCCGAAGGTCTTCGTGAGCCCCTCGACGGCGATAGCCGGCGGGTCGTCGCGGCTCCGTGACGCGTCGTCGGCGGAAGCGCCCGTGCGCGTCTCGGTTCGCACGCCTGACGCACCGGGGGGCCGGCCGCGCTGTCTCGCCTCTCGACCGCGCTGTCTCGCCATTACCGACCCGTGGGGACGCGGAGACAAAAGCCCAGTTGTCGACCCGGGTCGGCTGTGGACGGGCAGTCGAGTCTGCTATCGACGGGTCGGTTGGTCGGGCCGGCTATCGGCGGGTCGGTCACCCGGGACGACCCGGGGCCCCGTGGGTCGGCGTCCCGTCGCGTCGACCGGCGCCACCGCGCCTCGATCGCACAACCGATAAGTGCCGCGAGACTGACGCGCCGGATATGGTCTCCCGCACGGCAACCGCCCTCGCCGCGACCCTCCTCGCGGCAGTCGCACAGCTCCTCGCGATGGCACCGGCGCTGGTCGCGGGCCGGCTCGACCTCGCGCGATCGACGTTCCCGCTCGTCGCCGGCGGGCTCACGGTCGGCGCACTGGTCGTCGGTCCCGTCGGCGCCGCGCTCCTCGGCACCCGGCTCGACGCGGCCCTCCCCGCGAACCGCTGGGGGACGCTCGGCCTGTTCGCGCTCGCCGCGACCGTCGGCTACCTCGCCGCGACCGTCGGCTACCTCGTCGTCGCGCCGGACGCGTCGACGGCACAGCCCCTCTGGAGCGTCGCGGCGACCGTCGCCCTGCGCGCCGTGGGGTTCGTCGTCCCGTTCGCGCTCGCCGGGTTCGCCGGGGCCGCGTACGCCCACCTCGGCAGTCGGGGCGACGGGCGCCGGCACTCGCACAGCCTGGGCGGCGACGGGCGCTGAGCAGGGCGGGCACGACAGACTCTCCCGGCGCGGTCGGTGTTCGCGGCTGCCACGACCCGGCCAGTGGTAGCCACGATCCGACCGGAGATAGCCACGACCCGGCCACGGGTCGCGGTCGTCGCACACGACGGGACGGTCATCGCCACGCCCGCGTCGAAGGGTGACTCCCCGGCGACGACCGACCCGGAGTCAGTCCCGGCCCGCCAGCACCGCCCGGATCCCGCCGACGACCAGCCGGTCGAGCGAGTGGGTCGCCACCGCGAACGAGACGAAGAAGGCGACGAGGACGACGACCTCGCCGACCGGGATCGCCCCGACGTCGAGCGTGGCGACGACGCGGATCATCGACACGGCGGTCGCGACGCCGCGGTCGAACGTCACCGCCGCGACGGCGCCGCCGACGAGCAGGAGCGCGAGGTAGCCGAACGCCTGCACCGCGGAGCCCGCTCCGGGGATCTGTCTGCGATCCGGGACCGTCCCGGGGGGCGGTTCGGGGGCCGGAGTCGACGCGAGTGCTCATACCTCTCGATACGTCCCGTCGGAGCCTCAACTAGCCGGCTGACTCCCGGAACGTGAGAGCGCGACTGCGTCCTCGTCGGATCGATACCGACCGTTCACCCTGGCGTCGCCGCGAACGACCGGCCCGTCCTCACCGGTACCCGTGCCGCCCCCCTTCGGGTTCGACGGTCGGGCCGTCCGAACCGACGTCGTGCTCGAGCGTCCCCGTGACCTGCCCCCGTCGCGGGCTACCGCTCGGCGATCGCGTAGAGGTCGCCGGGTGCCGTCGCGACGTAGACCACGCCGTCCACGACGGCCGGGCTCCCGGAGACGCCGGCCCGCGTGTAGTCGCCGAAGAGCACCTCCCGCGTTTCCACCCGCCAGCGCACCCGCCCGTCCCCGGCATCGACGGCCAGCACCGCGCCGGACGGGATCCCGACGTAGACGACGCCGTCCGCGACCGCGGGAGTGCCAAGTCCGGGGGCGTCCAGCGAGCGGTGCCAGCGGGGCCGACCGGTCGCCCCGTCGACCACCAGGCCGCCGGCGTACGCCCGACCGTCGCTGACGACGACACCGGAGCCGGCCTCCGTGCAGGCGCTCTGGCGCCAGGCGAGTCCGACGTCACCCGTCGGCCCGCTCGCGTCCGGGTTGAACCCGGTGTTCGCGGCGTCGTACCGTGCCGCCGGCCAGGCGGCTGTCTGGGGGGACGAGACGTCCGAATCGTGCATCGTCCGCCCTGTCGAGCAGTCCGACTCGGAGTCGAATCCGAACCCGCCGACGCAGCCGGCGAGTCCGGCCACCCCGGCGGCCACTCCGCGCCGGAGAAGTCGGCGTCGTGAGCGGAGGGTCATACGTGCAGCCGATCTCGCGACCGGTATATGCTTTCATCCGTCGGATCGAGTCGATACGGTCCCCGTTTGTCGAGGCGTTCCCCGCGAGGTGCTCCCCGCAGGTCGAGGTGCCTCCCCGCCCGTTCGGAGGGGGTCGCGTTCACGAGAGGGGACGCGAGGACGACGATCGAGGACGGGACGTGCGCCGGGACGCACCACCGACCCGGCCAGGGACCCCTGCGTTCAGACGACGCCGACGATGGAGACGACCAGCCCCGCGCTCTCCTTCAGCGCCGGGAGCATGTCGAGGAACCGTTGCTTGCGTCGCTCCCAGGTGAGGTCGTTCACGAAGTCGGGATCGTTCGAGGCGCTGATGATCGCCTGGGTCACCTCGCGGACCTCGTCCCGCTCGTTCAGGTGACCGAGTTCGAAGCAGATTGCCCGATCCCCCTCTCGGACCTCGATCGGCGGGTCCTCGAGCACCAGGAGCCACGGCATGTTCCTGCTGTCCCAGTCCATCCCCAGCCGTTCGACGAGGTCCCGCTGCGCCCCGGTGTCGTTCACGCGGAAGTAGGTGAGCGTGTCGATGCCCCCGAAGCGGTGGAGCTCCTCGTCGAGCGTCTCGGTGACGACGTTACTCGTGTAGATGTCCCCGCGGATCTCGATGACGAACATCCGTCCCCCGTTCTCGAAGTCGTCCTGTATCCGGGCGGCCATTAGTATGACATGTGACAACACGTCACTTAGGAGTTCGGGTCGGCCGGGGGCGGCTTCGTGAACGACCTCTACCCCGACGGCGACCGGCTGCTGGTGACCGAGTCGTTCGGCGGGGCGGTCTACGAGGTCCCGATCGGCGGCGGGGCGGCGACGACCTGGGTGCAGGACGACCTGCTCGACACCGATAGCTTCGGGGCGAACGGCATCACCCGGATCGACGACGACGTCTACGTCGCCGTCACCCGCGCCAGCGGCGGCGACGACGACGTCGGCCGCGTCGTTCGCGTCCCGGTGGCGGCGGACGGGAGCGCCGGGACGCCGGAGACGTTCCCCTCCGAGGTCGTCTTCGACCCGACCGCCCCGGGGAAGGCGTTCGTCTGTAACTTCTCGCCAGGGGTGCCCGGCGACGCCGGCGTGTTGCGGACGCACCCGTGATGGGGGACGCGACGGGGCAGTAGCGGACGCCGTGGCGGGACCGGTCCGCCAGCGGGGTACGGTACGACCTGCCTGCCGGTGGTGTGGGGGTGCCACCTGGCGGGAAGGTCCAGTCGACGACTGGGGCGGCACGCCGACGGGGCTGGATGACGTCGACAGGGCGTTCGAGCCCGTCCCCGAGACAGAGCTGGTTGGATCACGCGGAACGCACTGGCGCGGGGCCGGGGTCGACGCACTCGACCTCTCGGCTCCTCGTCTCCCCGGCGTTCGTCGATGGGTTCGACGCGGACGGGCTCCCGGAACGCGAACGACAGCCGGAGCACGACGAGCCGCGAACGGCCGACAGGCGGCCGGACGCTTCGTGAACCACCGCCAACCGTCCACCGAAGCGTCGAGCGTCGGACGGGGACGGCCACCGTGCTCGCTGAGTGTCATCGCCGGGAGTGTCGCCGTCCACCGCGTGTCGACGCCGGGCAGTTCCGGCGTCGACCGAGGGGGACGGACGCCCCATCCCGTCCAGGAAATAATACGGAATCCGGGCCGGAGTACACGTTCGGCCCACCGACAGACGCGGGTCGAGGACTCGGGAAGCGGGCGCCATCGCCCACGATCACCGGTCGTGATCGACGCCCGTCCGCGGGCCACGGGAACTATGTGCTCACGAATCGTCGGGCGGTGGACGCACGCATGTCCGACGAACAGATCGGTACCGAACCCCGGACCGGGGGCAGGACGGCCGAGGGGGCCGGTCGAGCGGAGCCGGCGCCCGACGCGGGGAGCGACGGGGCTATCGACGAACCGGAGGCGGCGGCGTCCCCGGAGTGCGCCGCCGTCGGGGAGGGGCACGCGACCGGCGTGGGGAGGTGCCACCTGGCGAACGCGACTCCCGGAGCGATCGTCGGCGGGCGGTCGCACGAATCGGACCGCACCCGGCGCAGTCGGGAACGCGGGGTGGCCACGAACGCCGACGAACGGTCGACCACCCGCACCGGGAGCGTTCGGGGTCCGGTCCTCGTCGGGACCGACGAGCCAGCGGCGGCGGCGGG
>Ga0207797_1000141_pt1 | contig 50989 bp, 33 predicted proteins | sample PRCRCaboRojoPR_6_FD_187275 | JGI IMG/M metagenome (GOLD analysis project Ga0207797, IMG submission 187275) | Marine sediment microbial community from Cabo Rojo, Puerto Rico - PR CR 10% Liquid 1 (SPAdes) | ecosystem: Environmental > Aquatic > Marine > Coastal > Sediment | place: Cabo Rojo, Puerto... | reverse complement strand
CACGACGGCGATGGTAAGATCACTGCGGGGTAGGGCGCTGCCGTTCACGCCACTGATGACGATGATGAGGCCCATCAGCATCGCACCCGTGGAGAGCCCCACGGACGCGGCACTCGCACTCGCGGGGAAGATGTCCCAGTCCATCCGTACCAACGTCCTGAACGCGTAGTAGGCCACGATTGCTTCCGAGGCGTTGACCAAGGTGTTCGCACCGAGCAAGCCGACGGCACCGTGGCCGAGTGCCGCCGAGAAGACGTTTACGACCAGTGCGATAACTGTGCCGAGCAGCGGGCCCGCGAGGATTCCGACGAGCCCGGTGAGGTTCATGTGGATGCCGCCCCACACCGGAATGTTCAGTTGGAAGACCGCGAAACTCGCGGCCGCTCCGATCCCTGCGAGCGCGATCTGGTTGGTCTCGATACCACCCTTTCGCACGCGATAGACGACTGCACCGAGGAGCCCCGTACCGAGGAGTGTCCAGATGGCAAGCGCCCATAGCGGAAAGGTCCCTTCACCGAGGTGGATGTGGGCCATGGGTTATTAATACAAATACACGTTATAATAAAATCTACTATTGAAGCAGCAATCGTTGCTAAAACAGATTGAGGATGTGCCTGTCAAGAACAACCGTCGTAGTGAATTCGTATGGTAATCGCCTCAGAGGTCTGCGTGGCGCATACGCGCCCTGAACTCAGCACGAGTCTACTGACACTGTTCGAACAGGTTCCTGACAGGGGGGATATCGAGCCTCTGTGCACACGCAGACAAGGAAACACCGTCAGATCTAGACGGTGGATTCAGGAGGGACCGGGGGGACGGCTTGCCTCGAATAGGAATCAAACAGGTTCCAGAACCTCTAGGCAGAGGGCAAAAACCCGTTTGGACTTGTCTCATCGGCCACCACAGGGCTCGCCACGCTCCGAGGAAATCGAGCGAGAGAGGTCCTGTCACGCAAAATTAAGGTCACAGAAGCGCGCTACTATTGAAATGGACCCACAGAACGCCGAGTCCCACATCAGGGACAGGTTACATGCCGCCGTGGACGAGAACCCGGACCTCCAGTCCGCATTCTTGCTGGTACATTCGGACAGTCGTGACATCCACTGGAATATGGCAGTGGGCAGAATAGACGAGGTGGAGGCGAGGCCAGGGCAGCCCTATTATGCGGCCAGCATCGGGAAAACCTTCACTGCGACCATCATTGCCATGTTAGCTGAGGCGGGCGAACTCGACTTCGACGACCCCATTTCGGAGTATCTGTCAGCCTCCCTGATGACGAACCTCCACACGTACGATGGGACTGACTATTCCGATGCGATCCGGATTCATCATCTCCTGGGACATACCTCGGGGCTTCCGCACTCACTGCCCGAAGGTGGACGGCTGTTCTTCAACTCGCGAACGGAAGAATCCGAGGCGGGGACGACCATGTTCGACGAGATGATGGAGGACCCCGATCACAAGTGGGAACCTTCGGAAACCATCGAGTGGGCGAAACAGCATCTGGAGGCCCACTTCCCGCCAGGCGAAGATTGCTATTATTCGGAATTCGGATACAACCTCCTCGGACTGATCATCGAACGCGTGACCGGCAACCCGTATCACGAAGCCCTCAACGAGTTCCTGTTTGACCCGCTCGAAATGGAACATTCGTATCTGCCACCGTTCTCGGATCCCGCCGTCGAAAGTGAGTTCCTCACAGCCCCATTTCTCCTCGATGACGAGGAAATCGACGTCGATGCCCACCGGTCGCTGAGTGCGTTCTATGCCGGCGGAAACACGGTGAACACGTCTGAAGAACTGTTCCGATTCCACCGTGCAGTGGTTGAAGGGGATCTCATTGCCGATGAGACCTTACAGGAAATGCAGCAGTGGAACAAACTCTGGCAGGGAATCGACTACGGGTATGGCATCATCCGCTTTCGTCCGGTCCCCTTCCTCAAGAAGTACCACTCCTGGGGTGGGTTGGGCGCGAGCAGCGCCTTTATGCTGTACAACCCCTCGATCGACGTGTACCTGATCGGAACGTTCAATCAGTGGTCGTACATGCGAAAGTGCATGCTGTTTCTCTTCAGGACGTTGCGGACACTCTCGAAGGTCGACGTTTCGGAGAGCACGACGGTGACACCAGAGGCCTAATCTTCGTGATTCACGTCCGCTGAATCCTACACATTGGAGTTTCACACCTGAATCTAATCCACTCGGCTAATCTTCCAGAGATATCGCAGGGTTCTGCTGACGCTGCGCCCTGCAGTCAGCACGGCATTATTAGTATTGGCAGCTAACTGGCTTCAGGTGAGCCTGCTGAATGTCGACCCCGATTCAGCATCGGACCGATTTCTGACCGGCTCTGACCTGGGTACTGTTACCTGGGGACACGAAACTATCACGGTGATTTCAGTCATCGTCACTATGTTGGTTCCTCGGATCGATATCACCGTATGCGATACTGGACCCGTCGGAAGGCACTCCAGGCAGCGGGGGTCGGCCTCGTCGGTGCACTCGCCGGGTGTTCGGCACTCTCCGATTCCAGGACGACCGTTCTCCTTGCGGTCAACAACTATACCGAATCGCGGCACGCGGGCACCGTTGGCATCGAGAACGACGGCAGGGAGATAGTCCAACAGTATGTGGAGATACCTGCCGCCGGGCCGGACGGATGGGCCACAGTCGAGACCGAGAGTACGGTCGATGGGATGCCGACCGGTGCACCCCTCGACGTGAAGGCATCGTTCGGCGATATGACGGCAACCGGTCAGCACACGCTCGATTGCTCGACCGAATATACCGGTCCCGTCATATACGTACAGATCGAGCCGACAGACGACGGTCCGGATGTCCGAGTGAACCTCGCTTGCTATGACGAATTCCCGTCGAGCGAAGCGGTACAGGGCGGAATCAATCAGTCATAGGCGGGTCCCGTTGACGCCGCCTGCATCAAGGACATAGTCCCTGCGAGATGGGGGGGTTGTTGATCGCGAGCGGTATCGAAGCCTGCCATCCAACACTCCAGCCGTCCGCTCGTCTGGGTGCCCTGGAAGACGGTGGACCGACGCCCACGGCAACGGTGGTAGCGCGATCGCCCTTTCGCCGGGACGACGATCTGCAGGCGGGGACGCTGCTCGGGAGCGAACTGGCTCCGGGGTGGCCCTGGACGGCGAGATGGGCCACGGCCGAACTGGTGGGCCATGTGCGGAGCCGATGGTCGATGGGGGCCTGCTGTTCACGTCGGCCGATCGAGTCAGTTACGCGTCACGTATCCACCGTCCCAGGCTATGTATATAATAGCGTTGTCATAGAAAAGCGGGCGGTGAAGAATCCCCTCGTCTCATGGGCTGGCGCCGTCCTGCCGTCGACGCGTGTGAGCCGCTAGACCCGTGAACAACACGGTTATAGGCGTTTTTGGCACGGGCTGGAGTTTCGGGACAGCGAGCGGTCGTCGCCGCGAATCCAGGTGCTAACATGACCTATTTTGACGGTTCGAGAACACATCAAAGACCATCATTTGGTGCAGCCCCATTAATAGTTGGGGCCATTCAATTAATAACTGGAGAGGAAGTCATGCCCGTAAGCAAGAGGGTTCGAAAGTCAGTAGTAACGGCCCAACCCACGACTGCGGCCGCCGACGTCGCCGAGCTGATGAGCGAGCACCAGATCGGCTGCGTGGTTATCGAACGTGGGGGAGAACCTGTCGGGATCGTTACCGACCGGGATATCGTCGTCGAGACGATCGCTGACGGCATCGTCCCGCCGGGAATGACCGCTGCGGACATCATGTCCAGGGACGTCGTGACCGGGGATGTCGACGCGGACGTCTTCGACCTCTGCTCGGAGATGTGCGAGGCGGAGGTCCGACGCATGCCGATCGTGGACGGCGGTGAACTCGTGGGCATCGTCACGATGGACGACATTCTCCGCCAGTTATCCGAGAAGTTCCGGGAACTCACGGACGTGATCGCGGCAGAATCCCCGCCGTACTGATCGGTCCTGATACTATGTCTGGGCAAGACTCGATGACCCCGAAGGTCGAGTTCGAAGGGTCAATCGGCGATCTGCAACGACACCTGGACTCGCTTCCCGACGGGCAGGAAGGCGTTCTTCCGGCACTGTTGACGGTCCAGGAGATGTTCGGATACCTTCCCGAATCCGCACTCGAATTCCTCGCGGACGAGTGTGAGGTCACCCTCGCGAACATCCTGGGTATCGCGACGTTCTACTCACAGTTCTCGCTGGAACCGCAGGGCGAACACGTCATCCGCGTGTGCACGGGCACGGCCTGTCACGTCAACGGTGCCGAAGACATCGTCGACAGGTTCCGGAGCGAACTCGACGTGTTGCCGGGCGAAGTCACCGACGACGGGGAGTTCACGCTGACGACGGTCCGTTGTGTCGGGGCCTGCGGATTGGCCCCGGTCGTCATGGTGGACGACGAGGTCCACGGCTTCCTCGAGCCCGACGAGACGCCGGAACTCATCGACGAATACGAGGGGGGTGCGTGACCGTGTCCGAGACGGAGCGTCCACGACGGCTGATCGTCTGTGCAGGGACCGGCTGTGTGTCCTCGGACTCCCTCGACGTCTTCGACTCGTTACGGGACCGACTCGAAGAGGACGAGGCAGGCGACGGGGTCGAGGTCCACGTGAGTGGGTGTCACGGGTTCTGCGAAGAAGGCCCGCTGCTTCGGCTCGAACCGAGCGGCGTCCTGTACACCGGGGTGGACACCGAGGACATCGAGGAGATACTCGAGCGGACCGTCGACCGCGGGGAGATCGTCGAAGACCTCTGCTATTCCGGACCCGATGGGCAGGTCTACGCTGTCGAGGAGTCCATTCCGTTCTACGACGGACAGCGGCGCATCGTCCTCTCGAACAGCGGTAGTATCGATCCGGGCGAGATCGCTTCCTACCGGGCCGAAGGTGGATACGAACCCCTCGACCGGGTCCTGACCGAAATGGACCCGGCGGAGGTCTGTGCCCAGGTGAAGGACGCCGGATTGCGCGGACGCGGCGGTGCGGGCTTCCCGGCCGGGGTCAAATGGGAACTCGCGCGGGACAACGATTCGGCCACGCGATATCTGATAGCGAACTGTGACGAGGGGGACCCTGGCGCGTTCATGGACCGGAGTCTCGTCGAGGGCGACCCACATCGGGTCCTCGAGGGGATGGCCATCGCCGGGTACGGGATCGGTGCGTCCCAGGGGTACGTTTTCGTCAGGGCGGAGTATCCCCTCGCAGTCAAGCGTATCGAGGCGGCTATCTCGGCCGCCCGAGAAGCGGGCTACCTCGGCGAGGACATACTCGACTCGGGCTTCAGCTTCGATATCGAGGTCAAGAAAGGGGCCGGTGCGTTCGTCTCAGGCGAGGAGACGGCGCTCATCAAGTCCGTGGAAGGCAAACGGGGGATGCCCGAACCGCGCCCCCCGTACCCGACCGATTCGGGACTCTGGGGACAACCGACGGTCATCAACAACGTCGAGACGCTGGCCAACGTCCCGGAAATCATTCGCCGCGGGTCCGATTGGTTCGCGGATATCGGGACTGCGGAGAGTCCGGGGACGAAGACCTTCGCCGTCTCCGGCGACGTACAGAACACCGGTCTCATCGAGGTCCCGATGGGGACGACTCTTCGAGAGATCGTCTTCGACGTTGCCGGCGGTATCGACGGCGACGGCGAGTTCAAGGCGGTCCAGATCGGTGGCCCCTCGGGTGGCTGTCTCACGAGCGAGCACCTCGATATGCCGCTTACCTTCGATTCTCTCGAAGCGGTGGGTGCCATGATCGGGTCCGGGGGCCTCGTGGTCATGGACGACTCGAACTGTATGGTTGCGGTCGCCCGGTTCTTCCTCTCGTTCACCCAAGAGGAGTCCTGCGGGAAGTGTCCGCCGTGTCGGCTCGGAACGGCGAGGATGCTGGAGATCCTCGAGGCGTTCACCGACGGCGAGGCCGACGAGTCGGATCTGGCGCGTCTCGAACGCCTCGCCGAGTACGTCTCCGAGGCCTCGCTGTGCGGATTGGGGAAGACCGCTCCCAGTCCCGTCCAATCCACGCTCCGGTACTTCCGGGACGAGTACGAAGCACATCTCGAGGGCCGTTGCCCGACAGGCGAGTGCTTCGCCCCGGACGAGACAGTGGCAACACCGCCAGGAGGTGGTCAGTGAATGTCCCTCCAGAAGCAAGCAGACCGCCCGACGTCGGCGATGGTCGCGGTGGAGATCGATGGGGAGACCTATCGGGCCGCGCCCGATGCCACCCTCCTCGAGGTCGCCCGCGAGAACGACATCGAGGTGCCGACCCTGTGTACCTTCCAGGGGCTCGAACCGACGGCCTCGTGTCGTCTCTGCCTCGTCGAGACCGAACAGGGCGACCTTGTGGCCGCGTGCACGCATCCGGTGACCGATGGACTCTCGGTCCAGACCCAGTCAGACCGACTCTTCGAGTACCGGCGCCAGACCATCCGCCTCCTCCTCGAAGAGAACTGCCCGGACTGTCTGACCTGTGAGACGAGAGGTGACTGTGAACTCGCGGAGCTCGCGTATCAGTATGGGGTCGACCTGCCGACGGAAGACGGAAAGCAGCGCTTCGAACCGATCGAGGACAACCCGTTTTTCCGCCTCGACCACGACAAGTGCATCCTGTGCGGGAGATGCGTCCGGAGCTGTGAGGAGGTCCGCCACGAGTCCGTCATCGAGTTCATGGGTCGAGGGATGGAAACTCGGGTCGGGACCGCCTTCGACCGCTCGCTTACCGACGTGGACTGCAAGTTCTGCGGGCAGTGTGTCGATGCGTGCCCGACCGGCGCGCTGCAGGCGACCGACCGGGACGGTGCCGGTCGGGCCACAGACGTCGAAACGACGAGCACCATCTGTACGTACTGTGGCGTCGGCTGCCGCCTCGAACTGCAGACGATCGGCAACGAGGTGATCGACGCATCCGTGGTCTCGGACCCGTCGACGGCGCCGGTCAACGGGAATCGGCTCTGTACCAAAGGGCGCTTCGGGTTCGAGTTCATCAACGACGACGAGCGGGTCGAACGTCCCCTGATCCGGGAGGACGGCGAGTTACGGGAAACCACCTGGGACGCGGCCATCGAGTACGTGGTCGACCGGCTGACCGCAATCCGCTCCGAACACGGACCGAACGCGCTGGCCGGCCTCGCCTCGGCGACGTGTACGAACGAGGAGAACTACCTGTTCCAGAAGTTCATGCGTGCCGGCCTCGGGACGAACAACATCGACCACTGTGCGAGACTTTGTCACGCTTCCACGGTCACCGGGCTCGGGGCAGCCTTCGGAAGCGGCGCCATGACGAACTCGATCGGCGAGATCCGCGACGCCGATACCGTCCTGGTCACGGGCTCGAATACCACCGAAGCCCATCCCATCATCGGTCTCGAGGTCGAAGCGGCCGTCGAGAACGGGGCGACGCTCGTCGTCGTCGATCCCCGCGAGATCGAACTCGCCGAGCGGGCGGACATCCACCTCCGTCATCGTTCCGGGACCGACGCCGCCTGGATCATGGGTCTCATCAACGTGATATTCCAGGAGGGGTGGTGGGACGAGGCGTACGTGGAGAGTCAGACGGAAGGATTCGACGCGATGATCGAGGCGGCCCGCGAGTATCCGCCCGAACGGGTCGAGGAAATCGCCGGTATCCCACCGGAGGATCTACGGGAGGCCGCCCGTCTCTACGCGACGGCCGATCGTGGCTCTATCCTCTACGCGATGGGCATCACCCAGCACACGAACGGGACCGACAACGTGCTTGCCCTCGCGAATCTGGCGATGCTGACCGGAAACGTCGGGCGGGAGTCGACCGGCGTGAACCCCCTCCGGGGGCAGAACAACGTCCAGGGTGCCTGCGATCTCGGGTGCCTTCCCGACGTCTTTCCCGGGTATCGGCCGGTTTCCGATCCCGACGCGCAGGCCGACTTCGAGCGGGCCTGGGGACGCGATCTCCCGGCCGACCCCGGGTTAACGATCGTGGAGATGATGGACGCTGCAGTGCAGGGGACGATCCGGGGCATGTACGTGATGGGGGAGAACCCGATGGTCTCCGATCCCCACATCAGGCACGTCGAGGAGGGACTGGCGAACCTCGACTTCCTGGTCGTCCAGGACCTCTTCGTCTCGGAGACGGCCGACCTCGCCGACGTGGTCTTGCCGGCGGCCAGCTTCGCCGAGAAGGCCGGCACGTTCACGAATACCGAACGACGGGTACAACCACTCACCCCCGCGATCGAGCCGATCGGGACGGCCAAACCCGACTGGGAGGTGATCCAGGCCGTGAGCAACCGACTCGGGTATCAGATGACCTATGACAGCGTCGAGGACGTCACCGCCGAGATCGCCGAGATGACACCGATCTACGGGGGTATCACCCCGGATCGTCTGGACGAACAGGGGCTCCAGTGGCCCTGCCGCGACCGGTCCGATCCCGGGACCGGAATACTGCATACCGAGGAGTTCGCTCGTGGCGCGGGTCGGTTCCACCCGGTTCGGTACTCGGACCCCGACGAGGTTCCCGACGAGGAGTATCCCTTCCGGTTGACGACGGGCCGGATGTTGTACCACCACCATACGAGGACCATGACCGGACGGGCCAGACCGCTGGACGAACACGTCCCGGACCCGTACGTGGAGATACATCCCGACGACGCCGAGGCACTCGGGATACAGGACGGCGACACGATCGAGGTCGCCTCGAGGCGTGGCGCCATCGAGGCCCCGGCCGAGATCACCGACATGGTGCCTGCCGGGACCGTCTTCATCCCCTTCCACTTCGCCGAAGCGGCGGCGAACCGCCTGACGAATCCAGCGCTCGACCCGGAAGCGAAGATCCCGGAACTGAAAGTGTGTGCGGTCTCGGTGAATCCGGTCGAGTAAGTGCGGGTTCGTATCTCAGGCCGGCCCTTCCCCTGGTGTCTGTTCCAGCGGTCATTCTGGATAGCGGGCTTCGAGATCGCGTTTCCAGGCTCGCCGCTATAGCGTGTCCGTGGGTGTCAAAAGTGGGTTGAGACTTCTGGAGAGGAAGTCGCCCGTGTCGGTCGCCCAACACTGGGCTCAACCCACGGGAACTCCGGTTACCGGGGTTCCCGGCAGACGGTTTCCGAGCGACGATATTGAAGCTTAATACTTGTGTCCGGCCCCTGGTAAGCCGCTGGGGATCCTCCACGGGGTCTAGGAGCCCGGGCGCCGCTCCCTACCGCCCTATTGATAATCGACCTCGCCGTCGCCGTCGCCGATCCAGGCCGCCCGCTCGGGTTCGCGGGACTCGATCGGGTCGATGTCCTTGTACCAGGGGACGTTCTTGAGTTGCTCCTTATTGTAGACGAGGTCGTGTTTCGTATCGCCCGTGAACTCGAAGTTCTGGGTCAGCACGATGGCTTCGGTTGGACAGACCTCCTCGCAGAGCCGACAGTAGATGCACTGTCCGACGTGGAGGTCGTACTCCTCGCCGTTTCGCTGTTCGTCCATCACGATGTGTATCGTGTCGTTGGGACAGATCGTCTCGCACTGACGACACCAGATGCACCGCTCCTGGCTGAACTTGTGGACCCCGCGGAAACGCGGACTCACCTCGGGCGCTTGCTCGGGATACTCGACGGTGAAGGTCTGGCCGTCGAGTGCGTGTTTCATCGTCGTCGCTAGCGATTTGAGTACCCCGATCATCGGTCACACCACGCTGTCCGAGACCGCCTGTTGTCCCCCAGGCCCACTCCTCGTGTGGGTCGTGCACATAGCTCCACCTCCTTGCTGGAGGTGTAAATACTAGCGGTTAACGGAAATCGAGTGTGCGCCAAGGATTGGTTACATTACGGGGGCCAGTGTCGCCATTCGGGAGCCGGCTCGACAGGGGGAATCACTGGATGGCACGTCCTCGACAGGGGGAATCACTGGATGGCACGTCCTCGACAGGGGGAATCACTGGATGGCACGTCCTCGAGAGGGTCACAAGCGACGGTTACCGTGGCCCTCAAATTGCCACGTAGTTCGTGATTTCGCTGCCCGCTCGGATCGGTTCGGCCTCGATGATCTCGTAGCCGAGGCGTTCGAGCTGGGCTTCGACGGCCGCACACGAGCAACCGAGGTGCGGATGGGCTTCGACCGTAATCAGGCGCGGTTCCAACTCGATCCCGCGGAGAACGTCGAGTTCGGCCCCTTCACAGTCCAGATCGAGCACGTCACTTGCTGGGAGTGCACTCGGAGAGACCCTGGGGCCTTCCCGGGGGCCAAAGATCCGTTCGCTGGACTCCGACACCGGTCCGACGGCGGCGGGTTCGATCGTTACGACCGCGCCGACGCGATTCACCCCGACCGTGCGTTCCAGGAGGCGACGCATCTTCGCGCTCGGCTCGTAGGTCGTAACCGTGCCCTCGAAATGGGTCATCCCGGCAGCGACGACGGCCGTGGTTCCCCAGCCGCCGCCGACCACGACGACGCTGTCGCCACGACTGACTCGCCGCCGGAGAGCCTCGACGACGGTTGCCTCGTAATCCGGGTAGTGATCTTGCTGGTCCCGGCAACTGGTTCCCGGTACAGCCACACCGTTCAGGACCCGCGTCCGCTCGACCGGTTCCGCCGTGGCGTCGAGCACACACGAACCATCTCGAGGCCCCTCATTGCGGGTAGCCTGGCCGTGGGAGGGCTTGACATGGCCGAGCGGGGGGACGTGTGGGGTTTGATCCGTCGGTCGATCGTCACAGGCGGTCCCTACTTGCACAGGCCGCGGGTCCCGACACTGCTTTGGTGGGACCCGTCGAATTGATTGGTGGTGTGATCGAAGGCACGGCCGGGTGGGGTGCCCGCGAGCGGACCGACCAGTGGCGCTCTCAATCCATAGCGCCGGTGCTGGCCACGAGCGGGACCGTGGGGGGTGAGGAACCCGGCGCTTCGGCATCAGGGCGGTCCGAGGATGCAGCCTCTGGCTCCATGACTGTTCCAGGCAGGGGCGCCGTCCACCTGCTGGACGTCGGGTTACTGGTTCTCGTCCCGCTGGTGCTCGTTTCCGTCTTCGCCCTGCCCCGGCCGCTGAAACTTGAGCTGACACTCGCCTACGAGGCACCGACGGTCCGGACGGCGTTTACCTCCCATTTCGTCCACTTGACGGCCCGCCACCTGCTCGTCAACCTGCTGGCCTACGCCGCGGTGGTTCCGACGCTCTACGTCGTGAGCCTGGTGTCGGGCCGTCGCCGGCGTTTCCTCGTGGCGTTCGCTACCGTCGTGCTAGCGTTCCCGTTCGTCCTCTCGGGGTTGAACCTCCTCTTCGCGAGGCCGCGGATCGGGTACGGGTTTTCCGGACTCGCCATGGCCTTCGTGGGCGTCCTCGCGTTCTCGCTGTGGGAGTTCGTGGCCACCCGAGACGGCGGGGGACTCGTGCGCGACCGCTCACCGGTGCTGTTCTTTTTGGCCACCGCGATCATCGCCGTTCGGGCGGTTCCATCCCGAGCGGTGGGTCTCGGCATCATCGGGCTCGCCGTCGTCGGGAGCATCGTGTTCCTCTGGCCGCGGGGAGCCAGCCGGCGCGGTGCGAACCGTCGGACGGTTCGACGATGCCTCGGTCAACCGCGGTGTCTCGATGGCGCCGTCTGGGGAGTCCTGGTCGTGGTGCTGATACCGATCGCCGCGTTTCCCGACGCCCCCGCCGTTGGCGGCACCGTCCTCAATATCTACTCGCACGCGATGGGGTTCTGCCTCGGCTATCTCGTCCCCTACACGGCTCTTCGGGTACTCGGCTTCCGCATCGAATGACAGGCAGTGGAGCGCGGCGATGCCGGTCGGGTGGTCACATCCTCACGAGCAACGTCTCGGGAATGAAGAATGTCCACACCGCGCATCACGGGCCCATCCGCACCGCGGGCCTGGGGCGCCGGTCCAGGTGGGCTCGGGGCGGCGGTCGGCGCGGTTCTCGCTCCTGATAGTGACGACAGGTCCCGAAGGGTATCGATTTCAGAACGGGCTGAAGCGTCGATTACGTGTCGGTAATTCCACACTATAAACTAGCTATTATATCCATACTAATGCAACCTTGGCGCGATTATTCACATCGTACTATGTCTCTTTGTTACCAATATACTGTCATTTCAGCGGTCGGGGTGGCAGGCATGGGGCGCCCAGGGGTGGACCGCCGACAGATCGACCGGGGCCTCGGAGGCGGGGTGGGAGCCGCCGGGTGGCCGCGATGACGGACAGGGGTTACCGGACGAAAGCCCAGGCGGTCCTGGTTTCGATGCTCGTCGTGCTCAGCGTGGTCGCGGCGGGCGGCGCGGCCGGGTTCGCGGTCGCCGACGACCCCTTCATCCATATCACCGTCACGAAGACGGTTTCGAACGGGACGGTATCGAACGCCGATCACGTCACTGTCGAACGGGGCAAGACGGTCACGTTCGCGGTCGAAGTCCTCAACGACGGGACCTCGAATGCGTCCGTCACGATCGAGGATTCGATGCCCGACGGGCTGGTATACGAGTCAAGCTCCCCCTCGGCCGGGAGCTACGACCCGCAATCGGGGGAATGGATCTTCGACGTCGATCCGGGTGACAGCCAGTCGTTGACCGTGACCGCGCGTGCGGAGGGCACCGGGCAGATCGTGAACGAAGCGCTGGCCATTCGCGTCGACCCGTCCCACGACGGGGAGGTGGCCAGCCTTTTCGACGCTGCGAGCGTGACGGTTCTCGGAGCTCCAGACGCTGCGGACCTGAGCGTCGTGAAGACGGTGGATGCTTCGCCGGTCTCGCCCGGTGACCCGATCACCTTCACCGTTGACGTGACGAACGACGGCCCCGATATGGCGACGGGAGTCGAGGTGACGGACCAGCTCCCCACCGGTCTCGTCCACGTTTCGAGCAGCACCAGCCAGGGGAGCTACGACCCGGGGACCGGCATCTGGACCGTGGGCTCCCTCGACATGGGGGCCACGGCGACCTTGACGCTGGTAGCCAATGGCACGACTCCAGGGACCTACGAGAACGTCGCCACCATTTCGGCGACCGACCTCCCAGACGGGACTCCCGGGGACGACTCGGATTCGTCGACAGTCGTGATCGAGGCCGGCCCTGTCCCTCCAGGGACGGCGGATCTGGAAATAGTGAAGCTCGCGTCTCCGAACGCCACGGTCCTCGGTGAGGAGGTCACGTTCGAGATCACCGTACGGAACCTGGGCCCGAACGCGACCAGCAACGTCACCGTACTCGACCCCTTGCCCTCCGGACTCGACTTCGTTTCGGCGACGCCCGGTGGGCTGTACGACGCCGCGACCGGCGTGTGGTCGGTCGGCGACCTCGCCGACGGCGAGCAGCAGACCCTGTCGGTCGTCGCAAACGCGACGTCGGTCGGAACGCTGGAAAACGTTGTGACCGTGGCTACCTCCGACTTATCTGATGCGGACCTGACGAACAACGAGGCGAGGGTCTCGGTCACCATCTCGGCCGTCCCAGGCGAGCCGGCCGCGGACCTGGCGATCACGAAGACGGCGACGCCGTCGACCGTACCCGTCGGCGAGCACGTGGTGTTTTCGCTCACCATCGCGAACAATGGCCCGAATGCGACAGCCAACGTCTCGGTGACGGACCGGCTGCCGGCCGCGTTCGCGTTCGTCTCGAGCTCGTCGGCCGACTATGACTCGACGACTGGGCTCTGGCACGTCGGATCCCTGGCGGCCGGCGCGACCGAGGTGCTCGAGCTGGAGGTCAACGCCACCGCCACGGGGACCTGGGACAACGTGGCGAATATCTCGTCCTCCGACCTGATCGATCCGGCCCCGGGCAACGACGAGTCGACGGACTCGGTGACGGTGAGCACCGGCCCCGTCGGGCCGACCGCAGATCTGGCCATCATGAAGGGGGCGACTCTCACCCCGGTCGAGGTCGGCGACCACCTGAATTTCACGATCACCGTCACCAACAACGGCCCGAACGCGACGGCGAACGTCTCCGTGACGGATCGGCTGCCCGATGGACTCGACTTCGTTGGGGCCTCGTCCCCCAATTATAATGTGACCACCGGAATCTGGGACGTCGGTGCGCTTGTGGCCGGGGCGAGTGCGACCCTGAGCCTGACGGTCAATGCCACCCGGGCTGGCTCGGTGGAAAACGTGGCGAACGTCTCCGCCTCTGACCTCCCCGATCACGATTCGAGCAACGACGAGGCCGCGGTGCAGATCGACGTCCTGCAGCCGCCCACTCGGACTGCCGATCTGGCCATCACCAAGGTCGTCACGAACGCCACGACGACCGGTGACCAGGTGACGGCCCCGCCCGGCACTGGCGTGCGGTTCACTGTCACCGTGTGGAACCTCGGGCCGGACAGCGCGAGCGGCATCGAGATCGCCGACCCCGTGGGCGGGCTGGTCAACGTCACCAACTCGACGCTCACTGGAACGTACGCGGCGGGCGTGTGGTCGATCGACACCCTCGCGAGCGGCTCGAGTGCAGTGCTTACCATCACCGGCGATGTCTCGAGAAGCCTCGCACCCGGCGATTCGATCGAGAACAGGGCCAGCGTGTCGGGATCGGATGAATACAACCCGACCGGGAACGACGTCGCCACCGCCACCGTCGTTATCGTGACCCGTCCGGTGCCTGGCCCGGAGGCCGACCTGGTGGTGGAGAAGACTGCCAGCACTGACACGGCCCAGGTGGGCGACGAGATCCGATTCACGGTCACCGTTCGGAACGATGGCCCGAACGAGACGACCGGCGTGCGAGCCATCGATACGCTTTCGGCGGGCCTGCAGTACGAGGCTCACGCCGCCTCGCATGGAACCTACGACCTCGACGGTAACTGGTCGATCGGCGGGCTGGCGGCCGGGGAGACCGCGACCCTCGAACTGAACGCGACGGTGACTGCAAGCGGGACACAGTCGAACACCGTGGGCATCGTCGAAACCGACGTGCCGGACCCGAACCCGGACGATAATGCAAAGACCGTCCTCGTGCAGGTCGGCCCGGGCCCGATAGTCGCCGCCGATCTCGCGATTTCGAAGGCGGTGCCGCCAGGCACGTGGTACGTTGGCGATCTGGTTACTTTCGATCTGACGGTCACGAATCACGGTCCAGACAACGCGACCGACGTCGTCGTGAGCGACCAGCTCCCGACCGGGTTCACCTACGTGTCGGCGACCGCGTCGGGCTCGTACGACGCGGGGACCCACACGGTCACGTGGGACATCGGCACGTTGCAGGATGGCGCACGCGTAACGCGACAGTTGACCGTTGCAGCGACCGCGTCAGGCACTCACGAGAATCGCGCGTCCATCGGTAGCACTGTAACGGACCCGACGACGTCGAACAATGTCGGGACAGCGGTCGTACACGTCCGGGCGCTGCCCGCGGGTCTCGACCTCTACCGGCCCAGCACCGAGACCACCATGGAACCGGGAGCGTCGTTCGAGTATCAGCTCTTCGTCGTCAATTATGGACCAGGGGCTGCCTCGACCGTCGTCCTCACCGATACGCTCACCGTGCCATCCAGCTGGCCGGTTTCCGTTCGAACATCCACCGGCACGGCCTCGGTCTCGCGACAGCAGCCAGGCCAGACACACATCGAGTGGCCGATGGGGGACCTCCAGCCCAATGACTACGGTGTACTGACGATCACCATCGAGGTGCCCGAATCTGCGCCCCACGAGACGGTCGTTCCCAACAGGGCCGAGGTTCGCTGGCCCTACGAGTCCCAGCCACAGATCGACGATCTGGCGGAGGACCTGCGGGTAAAGCGGGAACACGACCTATCGGTGACCAAGCACGCCGACCCCTGGACGGTCCCACCCGGCGACCGGGTGGCGTTCACCGTCGAGGTGAGTAACAATGGCCGCGATACCGCCTACGGGGTCGTGGTGGACGACCACCTCTCACCGCACCTGACGCCGGTCCCCGGCGGGTCGACGGCGAGCCAGGGAACGTATTCGAGCGGAACCTGGTCGGTCGGGACGGTGGCTCCGGGTCAAACCGAGTCGCTTCGGATCGAAGCGGTGGTGAGCAGCCGGGCCCAGGCCGGCCTGGGCCTCTCGAACCCGGTCTTCGTCGAGCCGGGGTGGTTCCAGATGTGGAACCCGGACCCCGATATGTCCAATAACTATTGGGACGCCATCCTCACGGTCCTCGACGGAGAGGCGGACCTCGCGATCGAGAAGACGGTCTCGAACGCGACGACGACCGGGGACGACGTCTCGGCCTTCGTCGGCGAGAACGTGACCTACACCATCACCGTGCGGAACACCGATCCGACGACCGCCGCCGAGCAGGTCCTCGTCGTCGACTCGCCCGCAAACCTGCCACCCGGCGGCGAGTGGGACTTCGTGCAGACGTCCCACACGGCCACCAGGGGCGTCTGGGACTGGACGGGCACCGCGGGCTACTGGACGATCGGTCGACTGCCGGGCGGGGAGACTGCTACGGTGACGGTCACCGGCTACTACGAATCGGTTCCGGAGACGGTCACGCCCCCGCGGACGCTCCAGAACATGGCCGAGGTGTCGAGCGCTGCCGACCCGGACACGTCGAACGACCGGGCCACGGCCGCGGTCAGTCTCTGGGACGGCCGGGCCGACCTGGGAGTCACCAAGACGGTCCAGAGCGTCTGGCTCGTTCGCGGTCAGGAACTGGCCCGCTCGGCCCCGGCGAGGAACGTGACGACAACACCCGGCGCCCCCGTCGTCTTCACGGTCAACGTCACGAATACGGGGCCCGACAACGCGACGAACGTCGTCCTCACCGACACGCTTCCGGATGGGCTCACCTTCCTCGACCTGGGTTTCCTCCAGCTCTTCGGGACCAGGGGCCTCCCGTTTGACGCTCTCCAGGAGCACACGAGCCACGGGACCTTCGACGCCGAGAGGGGCGAGTGGCGTATCGGGCTGCTGCCGGCAGGCGAACGGGCGACGCTTCGGTTCACCGCCTTCACGGACGAGCCCGGGGTGTGGCCGAACCTCGCCGAGGTGACGAGTACCCACCAGTACGACGCGAACCGTGCGAACAATGTGGCCGTGGCGACGGTCGAGGTCGTGGCGCAGCCGCCAGACGCCATCACCATCTCGAAGACCGTCGCGAACGAGACGGTTTCGGGCGTCGACGGCGTGCGGGCGGCGCCTGCTGAGAACGTCACCTACACCATCACGGTCAGGAATACGGGTACACTGTCCGCGTCCGTACTCGTGGCTGACCCGATTCTGGGAGCCCTGACGGACACCGAGCAAAACCCCTTCGGGACCGAGCCGTTGTTCGTCGAGACGGGGAATACGACGACCCAGGGGCAGTGGCACGCGAACATCACCAGCGACCCCAGCCTGGTCTACAATGGTATCTGGTCGGTCGGCTCCCTCGATCCCGGGGCGAACGCCACGCTGACGGTAACGGGCCACTTCACCGAGCTCGCCGTGGCGCTTTTCAGCGGCCAATCCCTCGGAAACGGCGACCGTCAGTCCCTCAGGAACGATGCATTCGTCATCACGACGCGGGGGGACTACTCGTCGGATTCGGCCAGCGTCACGCTGGGCGCGGACGCAGATCTCGTCCTCGAAAAGCGGGTCTCGAACGCCACAGTCACCGGCGCACCGTGGGTCATCTCGGGCACGGGCCCGGGCCAGCCGGTCGTCTACACGCTCACGCTCAAGAACGACGGGCCGGAAGACACGCCGATCGCCTTCGTTATCGACCCCTTCCTCGGTGAGGGGCAGCCGTGGGAACCGTTGGGAGCCTCACTCGCCGCGGATAGCACAGGCACGCGAGATCGGATATGGATCGAGACTGCCAACGCGACCACCCAGGGGATCTGGCCGAGCGACTTCTTCGAGCCCGCACTCCCCGACTTCGGGGTCTGGGAGGTGGGTCCCCTGGCGAACAACTCGAGTGCCACCCTGACCGTGTACGGGTACTTCAACGAGGAGATCGGCGTGGACCTGACGCGGCCGGTCACCATCGAAAATCTCGCGCTCGCGATGGGGACCGCGGATCCGGATCCGACGACCAATCGCGCACAGGCCGCGGTCGTCCTCTACCCGATCGCCGACGTGGGCGTCGAGAAGACGGTCTCGAACGGAACGACGACCGGCGACCACGTGTTCGCGGCACTCGACCAGGCGGTCACCTACAATATTACTGTCACGGCCGACCGCCCGGGTATCGGTCCGATCGTCGTCGAGGATCCGGTACTCGGCGTGCTGCTGGCGGCTCCGGGCCCGAGTTTCGTGGTCGACAACCAGACGACCGCCGGCACCTGGACCGAACCCGCCGACACGAGCGGCGAGTGGTACGTCACCCTGCCCGAGAACGAGACGGCGGCGACTCTTTCGGTCACCGGCTCCTTCGCGGTCGAGCCCGCCGACACGGTCCGGAACACGGTCACGGTCGAAGCGCCGTTCCACCTCGACCGGAACCCCGACAACGACGCCGACGAGGCGTCGGTGACCGTTCGGCGGGTCGCCGACCTCTCGTTGGACAAGCACCTCACCAGTGCGGGCCCCATCTTCTACCAGCAGCCCGGTACCCTCACGGTGACCCCCGGTGAGACGATCAGGTACACCCTCGTCGTCCGAAACGACGGCCCGAACGCCGCCACCGACGTCGTGGTGTCCGAGTACCTGCCGGGCAGTCTTTCCCTGGTGGGACCAGCAGTCGCCTCACGGGGGACGTACTATCACGGGAACGGATCCTGGATTATCGGCACCCTCCCGGTCGGCGAGACTGCCGGCCTCGAACTGGATCTGCTCGTCACCGCGACCCAGAACACGACGATCCGGAACATGGCCCAGGTCGCCGAGAGCGGGGCATTCGACCCCGACTCGGTGCCTGGCAACAAGCTCCCGTTCGAGGACGACCAGGCCGCCGCGGAGGTCGACGTTCGGGTGGGTCCGACGCCGCCGCCGAACGTGACTGCGGACCTCGAGATCGCCAAGACGGTGGACCGACCGAGCGTCCGGTCCGGCGAGTTCGTCCAGTTCACCGTCGCGGTGACCAACACCGGCCCCGGGAATGCCACCGGCGTCGTCGTCGGCGATAGCCTCCCCGCCAGGCTCGAGTACGTCGTCGCGTGGTGGTCACAGGGCGACTACGACGCCAGGTCGGGCCGCTGGTCGGTCGGCCGGGTCGCCAACGGGACGACCCACGAACTCCGGGTGCTCGCCCGCGCGACCAGTGACCGGAACACCACGGTGCTGAACCTGGCCGAGATCGTCCACAGCGACGTGGTCGATCCCGACTCGGTGCCGGGCAACGCGCGCGACGGCGAGGACGACGTCGCCAACGCGACGGTGGACATCGTCGTGTCGCCACTGCCACCGATACCGGTGGCTGACCTCGCCGTCCAGAAGAGTGCAAACGTCTCGAGCATGCAGGCGGGCGATGCGGTGACGTTCACGGTCACCGTCAGCAACGACGGTCCGGACGACGTGTCCGGCGTCGTCCTGCAGGAGTATCTGCCGGCCCGGGCGACGCTGCTGGACGCGAACGCGAGCCAGGGCAGTTACGAGACACTCTCACAGACCTGGACGGTCGGGACGGTCGCGGCGGGCCACAACGCGTCGCTCGCGTTGACGGCACGGGTGAACGCGACGCGACCGACCGCCATCCGGAACGTCGTCGAGGTCGCCGCCGCGCTGGCCTTCGATCCCGATTCGTGGCCCGGGAACAACCTCGATACCGAGGACGACTGGGCGGCGGTGACGGTGAACGTGTCCGCGGCGCCAGGCCCGGTGCCCTCGGGTCTCGACCTCGAACTCGCGAAGACGGTCAACCGGTCGACCGTCGAATCGGGCGGCGTGGTCGAGTACACCATCTCGGTGACCAACACCGGACCTTCGAACGTGACCGCAGCGGTCGCGGACCCACGGGCGACGGGCGTCACCGTGGTCGACCGGTTGCCAGGGATGGTTTCCCTGCTCGCGGCGACTCCCGAGGCCGCGTACAACCGCACCACAGGCATCTGGAACGTCTCGACCCTCGACCCGGGTCAGACCGAGACGCTGACGCTGCTCGCTCGCGTCTACGGCCCCGAAGGAACTGTCGTTCGCAACGCGGCCGAGGTGGCGTCGAGCGACGAGACCGATCCCGACTCGACGCCGGGCAACTGGCTGGTCGAAGAGGACGATTACGACGTCGCCGACGTGGTGATCGGCCCGTCGGCGGACCTCGAACTCGAGAAGCGTGCCGACCGCTCCAGTGTCAGGCAGGGCGGTCGACTCACGTACACCCTCGACGTGACGAACCTCGGGCCCGGGAACGCCACTGGTGTCGTCGTCACCGACCGGCTCCCGGCGGGTATCGAGACCGTGCTCATCACCACGGAACTGGTTCGCATCGGGAGCGGTTTCGAGACGTTCGTCTGGTCGGTCGGTGCCGTACCGGCGGGCAGCACCCGGACGCTCACGGTCACCGTGACCGCGACGGCCAGCCCCGGAACCGACCTGCTGAACGTGGCCGAGATCACCGCAAGCGACGTCCACGATCCGGATTCGACTCCGGGCAACGACGCGTCCGGTGAGGACGACCGCGATACCGTCAGCGTGCCGGTCCGGTCGACGCCCACACCGCCACCCCCTGACGACGATGACGAGGCGTTCGTCGCGTCCACCGGCGGGAGCGGCAAGACGGACATCTGGATCCTCTCAGCCGGGCTCAACCGGACCGAGATCACGGTCGGGGACACCGTCCAGATCAACGGGACGCTCAAGAACCAGGGCGCGGCCCGGGGCGACGTGACGGTGCGGCCCCGGACGAACGACTCCTGGTTGAGCCCGCGCACGGTGCTCAACCTGGGCATGCTCGAGACCAAGACCGTGACCTTCAACGTCACCATCGAGGAGACGGGCACCCACCACATCTGGCTGCGCAACATCGAACGCGGTCGGAACGTGAGCGCGGGCACGCTCACGGTGTCGCCGGTCGTGACGACCACCACCCCGACGCCCACGCCGACCCCGACGGCGACGCCGACGCCAACGACGACGGCAACCCCGACCCCGATGCCGACCACGACCACGACGACGCCGGCTCCCGTGGAGGAACCGGCCGGGTTCAACCCGCTGTGGCTACTCGTGCTGCTCGCGGCGGGCCTGGTCGTGCTCGGGATTAGGGAATACAGCCGCCGGCAGGGCGGCGTCTGAACGGCTTCGATCCCGGCGAGGCGTTGGGGCGGCGCCGGCGGGAACCTGCCAGCCCCCGGTTCGAGCGTGATACCTGCTCGCGCTGGGCGCGTATACAGCTAAATCCGGGAGGCTCATACGCTGTGTATGGCGGAGCGGCCCACTGCTCGGGAGTCAGCACCCGGCGGCCACGCAGTCGAGGAGGAACTCGACCGCGAGATCGGTTTCGTCGGTGCCGCGGCGATCGGGGTGGGCACCATGATCGCCGCGGGTATCTTCGTGCTCTCGGGCCTGGCGGTGAGCAACGTGGGCGCGGCTGCGATCGTCTCCTTCCTGCTTGCCGCGATCGTGGCGGGCTTCACGGCCGCGGCGTACGGCGAATTCTCGTCGATCTATCCGGAGTCGGGCGGCGGGTACATGTACGTCGCGAACACCTTCGACACCGATCTCACGTACATCATGGGGTGGACGATGATCCTCGGGTACCCCGCGAGCGCGGCCTTCTATCTGGCCTCGTTCTCGGAGTGGTTCTTCCGCTTCATCTACCCCGTCCTGAACATCCCGGAAGCCATCCCGTTCTGGGTTTCGGGGGTAGGCGTGCTCGCGTTGCTGGTCGGGGTCAACATCAAGGGGACCGAGGAGTCGAACCAGTTCCAGATCGTCGTCACCGCGCTGAAGATCGTCCTGATCGGGCTCTTCCTCTACGGCGGTCTGCAGGCCCTCGAGCCGGCGACGGTGACGACCTCGATGGCGGAGAACATCGGGTCGTTCCGGGACATCGGCCTCACGAGCGCGCTCGTTTTCATCACTTTCTTCGGCTTCAGCGCGATCGCGACCAACGCCGAGGAGATCAAGTCCCCCGGCCGGACGGTCCCGCGGGCGATCTACTTCAGTATGGGGCTGGTGACGATCATCTACACGCTCGTGGTCCTGACCGTCGTCGTGGCGGTCAACGACCTCGCCTTCCTCGAGTTCCTCTCCGGCCAGCAGGGGCTGGGCGGGGTCGAGGCCGCCCGCGACTTCGTGGCCGGCAACGGCGAGGTGGCGATGGGCCTGGCTGCGGAGTTCTACCTCGGCGGGATCGGCTTTTACATCATCATCGTCGGGGCGCTCTTCTCGATGCTCTCGGCCGCGAACGCCACCATCATGGCCGGCTCCAGGGTCAAACTCGCGATGGCCCGCCGGGACCACCTGCCCCGCGGGTTCGAGGACCTCCACCCCCGGCTCAACACCCCCTTCAAGACCGTCCTCCTCACTGGCGGGTTGATCCTCCTCTACCTGCTCGTGTTCAGTGTCCTCTTCGGTTTCTCACCCGGGGCGAGTGAACACGCGGGCGAGGGCGTCGCGGATGCGACGGCGGGCCTGGCAGCCGGCGGTCCGCTCTTCGGCCTCCACCTCGGCATCGAGGGATTGGCACAGTTCGCCAACTTCCTCCTGCTTTCCGGGCTCACCATCGTGAACGTCGCGGTGATCTACTCGCGGCGGAAGTTCCCCGACGTCGAGCGCCCGTTCCGGGTCCCTCTCGTGCCCTGGGTGCCGATCGTCGCCATCCTCGCGAACGTCGGCCTGCTCCTCAACGTGGAGTTCACGAGCTTCGCCATCGGTGTCCTCGCCGAGGTGATCGGGATCGGGATCTGGTTCGCGTGGAAGTCCCGGCCGCCGTCCATCGAGCGGCTCGAGGCCGAGGCGCCCACCGCCGTCGCGGAGTACACCTCGCCGGGCCTCGAGTACCGCGTGGTCGTCCCCATCGCGAACCCCGCGAACGTCGACCAGTTGATGGACACGGCCTGTACGCTCGCGGACGAACACGATGGGGAGGTGCTCGTCGTGAGCGTGGTGACCGTCCCCGAGCAGACGCCGCTCTCGGAGGGGCGCCAGTTCGCCGACGACAAGCGGGCGGTGCTCGAACGCGCGATCGACTACGCCGCGGAGCAGGGAGTCCCGGTCAGCGGCACCATCCGCATCGCCCACCACGCCGGGCACGCCATCCTTGCCACGCTTGAGCAGCACGACGCGGATGCAGTCCTCCTGGGCTGGCAGGGGCGGCGCCCGGGCCGTCGGGACGTGGTCTTTGCGCCGACGGTGGACACCGTGGTCCGGGACGCTCCATGCGACGTCTTCCTCAAGAAGATCGGGACCGGCGCCGCCGAACCGGTCGAGTCGATCCTGTTGCCGACAGCCGGTGGGCCCCACGCCGCCTTTGCCCGCGAGATCGCCGGCATCGTCGCCCGGTCGACGGGAGCCAGGCTGCACGTCGTGACGGTCCTCAAGCCAGGCGCTTCGCGGGCGGATCGGGAGCGGGCCGAGACGCTCCTCGACGCCGCCACCGACGAACTCTCGGAGTTCGACGTCACCGCCGACCTGATCGAGGAGGATGACGTCGTGGGCGCGATCGTGACCCAGACTCGTGACCACGACCTGCTGCTGATCGGGGGCACCCGGGAGAGCATGGTCCAGCGGGTCCTCTTCGGCGCGATTCCGGAGGCGGTCGGCCAGCGCGCTCACACCACGGTCATCATGACGAAGCGTCACCTGGATCTGGGGTCACGACTCCAGCAGGCCCTCGAGCGGCTTCGGCTGCGGGTAACTGGGCGCAGTCATCCCCTGGACGGGATCGACGAGGAGTGGGTGGAAACGGACCTCGGACAGACCCCCGAGGACGACCGCGAGACCCCGGACCGATAGTCTTCATTGATATGGAACCTGGGAACCCGGCTCAGCAGGTCGCCAGTGACACGATACCCGGGAATCCGGTTGATGGACCGCCCAGGGACTGTTCGAAAAAGCTGCCGTCCGGGTCCCCCGATGACACTGAATGTACACTCGAGTGTCTATCCAGAGCCACTCCAGTGTCCATCCAGCGTACATCCAGTGCAAATCAGTCCACCGTCCAGCGTGGGACCATCGAGTGCCAATCAGTCCACCGTCCATCCAGCTAACATCCAGTGGTAATCCGGGTCGCCGCGTCGCCCGTATCGGATCCCTATGGCGCTCGGAAACGAGGGGTCGGTTTGGTGTGGCAGGATCGGGGGCCGGGTCTGCGTGGTCGGCCGGCGGCCCCAATGATTAAGCCTGAAAGCGTTCCGTCGGCGAGGTCAAGGTATGGCGGGTGGGCTCCGCGAGTCGGTACAGGCTGGGCTGGCCGCCGTGCCGGCCGCCCTGGCGAGGCTCGGCCTCCTGGACCGCCAGAAAGGCGCGGAGGCCATGGACCTGGCCGCGCCGGTCATGGTCACCGGCGGCATGCGGACGCTCCTGCGGGTCGCGGACTTCTTCATGGTGAGCGTGGCGCTGGGTGACGAGGCGGTGGCCGCCCTCGAACTCGGCTTCCAGTATTACTTCATCCCGTTCGGCCTCGCCCTTGCCCTCTCCAGTGGCACGATCAGCGTCGTCTCCCGGTTCTACGGCGCCGAGGAGTACGGCCGCGCGGATTTCGCGATCAAGCAATCGCTCTGGCTGGCGCTGCTCCTTGCCCTACCAATCACCGCCATCACGTGGGTCTACGCCGCCCCGATGATCGACGTGCTGACCGACGACCCCCGGACGATCGCGCTCGGGGCGGTCTACCTCCAGATCGTCATGCTGTCTGCTGGCTTCCGGTTCTGGAGTCTCATCGCGGCCCGGGCGCTCGCCGGTGCCGGGGACACCCGCACGCCGATGTACATCCGGCTGATCAGCTTGCCGACGAACGTGGTGCTCAACGCCCTGCTCATCTTCGGTCTGGGCCCGTTCCCCCGCCTCGGGATCGTCGGCGCCGCCGCCGGCACCGCGATCGCGAACGTGCTGGCGGCGGGGCTGTTCCTCGCCGTGCTCCTGTCCGGGCGGTTCGCCCTGCGGCTGCGACTCGGCGGCCGCCAGTGGGACACCTCTATCGCCCGCGAGATCGTGCGGGTCGGGCTGCCGCTGGCGGGCACGCGCCTCTCGCGGACCATCGGCCGGTTCCCCTTCCTCTTCGTGCTGGGCGTGCTCGGCACGGAGGTGATCGCCGCCTACGCCATCGGCCGGCGGGTGATGCTGCTGGCGCTCATGCCCGCCTGGGGGTTCTCGACCGCCTCGTCGACCCTGGTCGGCCAGAGCCTGGGCGCGGGCGACCCCGAGGAGGCGAACGCCTACGGCTGGCAAACCCTGCGACTCGCGGTGGCGATCCAGTTGGTGCTCGCTGTCACGATCATCCTTGCGGCCGAGCCCATCGTCGCGGCGTTCGACGCCACAGCAATGACCCTGACCGTGGAGTTCGTCCGCGTCTTTGGTCTCGGGGTCGCAGGCTTCGCGATCTCGCGGACGATGCGCGGGAGCCTACGCGGGGCGGGTGACACTCGCTGGCCGCTCTACGGCGGGTTGATCGGTACCTACCTCGTCCGACTCCCGATCGCTGTCGTGGCGCTGCCGGTCGGCTTCGCCCTCCCGATCCTCGGATTCACGCTGGCCCCGGGCCTCGGGCTCGGCGTGCTGGCGATCTATCTCGCCATCCTCGCGGACATGTACGCTCGCGCGGCGATCAACGTCGCACGCTTCGCCAGCGGGGCCTGGAAGGACATCGCCGCCGCAGCCGACATCGAGGCAGCGCCGGAGGCCGAGGCGAGCTCCTGAGCGGTGGCCGGCCCGAACCGAGGACGGCGGTCGACTCGGGTGTGGGACCGGTAGTCGGTCTGACCGGTCTATGGACGGACACACCCTTCGGGGCGGGGCGGATGGGGCCTCGAGTCTGTCTGCCGGCCGGCAGCGCAACCGCCAGCACGGCCGTTTTCAGACGCTATAATGTCGGTCCGGGCGATTTTCACGCGTGATATCGGATGGCGCATGCTTTTATAGGTGGACCGGCTTCGTTTCGGGTACGTCTCATGAAGCCGCGACAGGTGTTCGCGGTTGCGAGCGCCAAGGGGGGAGTCGGTAAGACCACCACCAGCCTCAATCTCGGGGCTGCGATGGCGGAACTTGGCCCTCGGACCGTGGTCGTCGAACTCGATCTCGCCATGGCGAACATGGTGGACTTCATCGACCTCGAGGAGCCGGCCGAAGAACTGGTGACGATGCACGACGTCCTGGCCGACTTCACGGCCGTCGAGGAGGCCATCAGGCCCGCACCGGGTGGCTTCGACATCGTCCCCAGCGGCGTCGACCTCGACGGGTTCGTCGCGACCAATCCCGAGGGCATCCCCGCCGTGGTCCAGCAGCTCCGGAACACGTACGATACGGTCATCCTCGACACCGGAGCCGGGCTCACCCGCGAGACGGTCCTCGCTTTCGATCTGGCCGATCAGGTCCTCCTCGTCTCCACCCCGCGCGTCGCATCCGTCCGAGATACCGAGAAGACCATGCAGCTCGCCGAGCGCCGCGACGCGGACGTCGGTGGCATCATCTTCAACAAATCAGGTACCGGCCGTGCCCCGCCGGTCGAGCGCATCTGTGAATACCTCGACACCGAGCTCCTCGGGCACGTTCCCGACGACAGCGCCGTGCCGACCGCCCAGGACCGCGGCCGCCCGGTGGTCGTGGACGATCCGAACGCCACGGCCGCGAGCGCGTACCGTGAGATCGCCGCCTCGCTCCTGGCGGAGAACGGGGCCGACGTCGAACAGGCCGAGGGTGCCGAGGAGAACGTCCCCGGCACGCTGCCCTTTTGAGCGACCGGCCGGTCGCTATTGCTCGGCTGGGACCAGGAGTATATGACGAGCCGCGCGGCGCCTACGCGTCGACGAAGTGGACCAGGTAGATCAATCCGAGCCCGATCGCGATCGCCGCCAGCGAGCCGATGATCTGGAGGATCATGACCGGTGCGCCCCCGGCCGAGTACTGCCAGGGTTGCCCGGCGAGGTTGCCGAGCCCGACGATGGCGAGGAAGATACCGACGGGGACCCCCACCATGTCGAGGCGGTCCTGAAAGAGTTCCATACCCGCCTCTGTGGGAACGAGGTATCTAATCCTGACGGTCCGGAGTCGCCGGCCCTGACTGCTATCGGGTCTGGCAATGGACCGCAATCAACGCCACCAGGCCCGTTGCCGGACCAGGGACTGGACGCTATTGGCGCCACCAGGCCCATTGCCGGACGAGGGACTGGACGCTATTGGCGCCACCAAGCCCATTGCCGGACGAGGGACTGGACGCTATCGGCGCCGCCCGACCAAGGGGGCACCGCGCCGAACGGAGCCGCCTCGGGAGGAATACCTTTGACGGTGGTGACGCTCAGCGTTCCCATGGGCAACGGGGCGACCGACCATTTGCGGGCCCTGGTAGGCCAGTTCCTCGCCCTGGAGCGCGACGTCATCGTCCTGTCGCTGGCGATGCTGGCCTTCAGCCTCGCCTTCCAGATGACGAGCCGGTTCGTCCCGGAGTATATGCAGGTCCTCGGTGCCGGCGCGGGCGCCATCGGCCTGTACGGCAGCCTGGGCAACCTCATCGGCGCCACATACCCGTATCCAGGAGGCGCGTTCTCGGACCGGGTCGGGTCGCGAGCGGCGCTGACCGCCTTCGGCCTGGCCTCGACGGTGGGATTCGTCGTCTGGTACTTCGCCGAGGCGTTCGGCGTCGTCGTCTTCGGACCGTTTCCGCTCCCCACGATCGAACTGGCCGGGTTCCGGATCGGCGGCGTGACGGACCCGCTCCTCCTGCCGGTGGGCATCTTCCTCGGTCTCCTGTTGACCCAGGCCTGGAAGTCCTTCGGCCTGGGCGCCACCTTCGCGATCGTCAAGCAGGCGACCGATAGCTCCTCGCTGGCGACGGGCTTCGCGAGCACGGAGACGTTCCGGCGCGTCGGCTTCTTGCTCGGGCCGCTGCTCGCGACGGCAATCCTGGCGGGCGCCGCGTTCTCGACCGGGTTCCGGACCGTCCTGCTCGTCGCCGCGGCGTTCGCAGCCGTCGGGACGCTGACCCAGCACGTCCTCTACGACGCCAGCGAGGACTCGATCGGCAAGTCCGTCGAGGGCGTGTCGACCGTGCTGGCGGACCTCCGCTCGCTGCCTGGCCCGCTCCGCCCCCTGCTCGTCGCAGACACCCTGGTCCGGTTCGCCAACGGGATGGTTTACGTATTCTTCGTCATCGTCGTGACTCGCTTTCTCGGGGTTGGCTTCGAACTCGGTGGTGTCCGACTCTCGCCCGCCGCCTTCTTCGGGCTCCTGCTCACCGTCGAGATGGTGGTCGCGCTGCTCACGATGCTCCCGGTGGCCAGACTGGCGGACGCCTACGGCCTCAAGCCTGTCGTGGCCCTGGGATTCTCGGTCTACGCCACGTTCCCCGCCCTGCTCATCCTCTCGCCGGCCGACCAGTGGGTCCTCATCGCGTTGTTCGCCTTCTCGGGGCTCAGGTTCGCCGGGTTGCCGGCACACAAAGCACTGATCGTGGGCCCAGCTTCAGCTGGGACCGGTGGCCGGGTGACCGGGACCTATTATCTAGTCCGGAATACGGTCGTCATCCCCAGCGCGGCGCTCGGCGGCTGGCTGTACGACAGCGATCCGGTGCTGGCCTTCGGCGTCGCGGCAGCCGTCGGGGTCCTGGGAACCGGCTACTTCCTGCTCTTTGGCCGCGATATCGAAGCTCACCGGGCTGACTGAGCGGCCGAATCCGGCGCTCGGTCGGACCGGCAAAGCTCGTCGTGTCGGACCACCAAAATTTTAACCCGGCCTCCTGCATGTACCGTACGCATGCCCGCCCGCCCGCTCCCCCTGCTGGTAGCCCTCCTGCTCGTCTTTTCCGGCGCGGTCGTCTCGGCGCCGGCGGATCCGGAGCCGCCCGCGGGGGGCCAGGGATCGATTCCCGGCTTGACGGCCGCCGAGGAGTCGGCGGAACCCACCGGAAGCGAGTTGGTCCGCTCCTCGCCGCGACTGGACAGTCGAGCCTTCGGGCCGGACGAACCCGCGGGGGCGGTCGACTCGAGTCAGTCGGCGGACCGACTGAACCCGTGGGGCCATCGGGAGGTCACCGTGAGCGTGTGGAGCAGCACGGACCCAGTGACCGACGCTCAGCGAGCGGTAGTCGAGGAGTCGATCGCGTTCTGGAACGAGCGCCACGAGGAATACACCGGGTACAACGTCTCCTTCGAACTCGACGAGGACGCTCGCAATCCCGACGTCGTGGTCCGGTTCGTACCCGAAATCGGGCAGTGCGGCGAGTACGACAACGCGATCACACTCGCCTGCGCTCCCAAATACGACCCGGGCGACCGGGCCGAGACGCCGACAGTGGTGCGGGTTCGCGAGCGGCGACCGCCCACCGCCCTGGCCAACTCGGTCCGTCACGAGTTCGGGCACTTGCTTGGCCTGGCTCACGGAGACGCGCCGATGCCGCTGATGGCCGAGCGGAAGCCGCTCGAGCGGGGCGAGTCGATCCGGAACGCCTCGGAGCGCCGGAATCCCTGGCACCAGTCGGTGTTGACCGTCGCGGTCGTCCAGGACGGCGGTTACTCCCAGGCGGCGCTGCGGTCCCACGTGAAGGAAGCCCTGGACTACTACGAGAACGACCCGCGGGACTGGGCCGGCCCGTCGCCCGAGTTCCGCCTGGTCAGGGACGAAAAGCGGGCCGATATCCGCATGCGGATCGCGAGACACGACGTCTGTGAGGTGGGCGGCGGATACTGCTGGACGGTCTCGGGCGAGCAGCTCGACCGGGACGAGGCCCTCGAGTATTACACCCGCTACGAGGTGACGTTCGGCGGGCTCGACACCCAGTATCTGAGCTGGTACGCCGGGCGGGCCCTCGGCTACGCCCTCGGGGCCGAAAACGAGTCAGACCTCCCGGAGACTTTCGTCGATCCGCGGCGCGCCGGTCCCCGCTGGTTCGATCACGAAACGCGGGCCGGCGGGAGTGGCGGGAGCGCCGAGAGCGACGTGAACGAGCCGACTGTTGCAAGCGACTAACGCCGTCGCCCAGCGCCCAGTACTCCCCAGCTATCCCGATGCCGACGCCAGGGTATCGCTTATCGCTCACGCTCCGTGATTGTCTCGGCCCAGGCCTCGGCCCCACAGGCCCGACACCGGAACATCGTCCCGTCCTCGTAGTGGTCGAGTTCCACCTGGTCCCGGCCGCAATCGGGACAGATCAGGAACGCGTGCCAGTCGTGGTACCCGCCCGCGGATCGACGACGCGACATAGAATCACCGGGCGGATGTACGGGCTCGGGCCCCTTTTGGGTATCGGGTCGGGGGATGGTGTATGGGCTTGGGGTCGTGCCGACGTCGCTTCCCGAAACGAGAGTGGGCGGCTGGCTGCCGGTCAGGCGGACTCCTCGGCCGTGAAGCCCGCGTAATCCTGGTCCATCTCGGAGCCGGCGATGTGACTCGTCAGCCAGGTCCGGAGGAACTCGAGGGTGTCCATGGTCACGGTCATCTCGCCGGCCTCGTACCGCGAGCGGATGTCCGCGACGCGTTCCTCGAACTCGCGATGGACGTCGGTGTGCGACCGGAAACAGCCCGCACACGCCTCGCTGTACCCGCAGTTCTGCATGAAGGCTTCCTCGTCCCCGAAGTGATAGTTGGTGTATGACTCCAGGTCGTCGAGGATCGCCTCGAGCTCCTCGCGGCCTCGACCCTCGGTCATCGCGGCGTGGAGGTCGTTGATCGTTGCAAAGAGCTGTCTGTGTTGCTCGTCGATGTGCTCGACGCCGACCCCGTACCGCCCCTCGTCCCACTCGATGTACGGCATGCACGCACCTCGGGAAGCCGGAATGATGAATATTGTGACGATTCCAGCAGTCCGGTTCGAGCCGGCCCGGATGGCGGCTTTCTTATCCCCCGGCCTCGAATCGCCGCCCGATGCGGGACGGCGGCCTCATCCAGGTCAACGCGGTCACCCTGCTGGCCGGTCTTATCGTCGTCATGATGGTCGTGCTGGGTGGATTTACCCTCTCGAACCCGCCAGAGGCGGTCGGACAGGCCGCCGACCCGGAGCCAGATGCGCCCTATGGGATCGTCGTCACTGAAGCGGCGGTCGGCATCGAGAAGCAGGATGGAGATCCGGTCGTCTACGACCAGCTGGTCGTCTATCTGTCCGGGCCCGGCGTCGGCCAGCGACTGGAACTCGCCGAAGACCACGCCGTGGGCGACGATGGTGACACCCTTTTCGAACGCGACGAGACTGCCGTGGCCCCCCTGAACGGCTCCATCGAGCCCGGGACGTCGGTCACTGCGAAGCTCGTGGATGCCGGCGAGTCCGAGATCCGGTACCGGACCACGGTCAACGTCACGACCGGGGAGCCGACCTGACCGCCCCGCTGGCCAGCGGGCTCGAACAGCCATCGAGTCACACCTATCAGTCTCGGACGCCCAGGCTCGGACATGCGCCCCAGCAGGCAGGTCGATGCCCTGGCGGCCGGGCTGATCGCAGCCCTCGCCCTGGCCGCGATCCCGGTCTGGAACGATCTCCCGCCCCGGATGGCGATTCACTTCTCCGGCGGGGGCACCCCGGACGGGTTCGCGTCGCGACCGGTGGCCGTCTTCGGGACCGCGATCGTGGGTCTCGGGGCGATCGCGGTGGTCCGGGCCTCCCCACGATTCACCCTCGAGCCGATGCCACGCCGGGTCCAGGATGCGACCGTGCTCTTCGTCGGTGGCATCTTCGGGATGGTACAGGCGATCCTCCTGGTGTGGAATCTCGGGTTCCACTTCGACGTCACCCTGGCACTGGTCCCGATACTGCTGCTCACGCTTGCCTTCGTGGCATACGTGATGGTTGCGAGGGGACGGGTCGGGTAAGCGCCCCGCCTCGACGCGTCGTAGCGAACACCCAATATTCGGGGGGTAGGGAGCCTATGAATCCTACATACGGACGGACGGACCCGCAGTATCGTGCGACCCAGCTTAAAGGCCCACACAATAGGCCCTATGCCATCAATATTTATGATAGACATACCCTGACACATGCGGTTATCCGAGACATACCGGCTGTTCGCGGACCTGTCCTACCCGCTGAGGACCGACGAGCTGGTCGAGCGCATCGGCGACCGCGCGGTGGAACTGTCGGCCGGGGAGGAGACGGTGGCGACGGTGTTCGGCCGGCTGGGCGAAACGGAGTTCACCGACCCGATGGACGCCCATTCGGCGTTCATGTCCGGGCTGAGCCGTCTCGCAATCGGCCGGAAGGCCTATTCGGACCGCGACGCCCCCATCAACGGCTTCGCCGACCGGGACCCCCGCGCGTTCAACGAGTTCCTCGAGCCGGAATCGCGGTTCAAGACCAGGGGTCCCCACTGCGGCATTTGCGAACACGTCCAGGTCGCCGGCGACTGGGATCCGATGGCGTACTGTCGCCGACTGGAGAAGATCGTCGATCCGATCGTGGTCGGCGACGTCTGCGAGCACTACCAGCAGATGGCCCAGTAAGTCCAGACCCCCGGGCAATTAGCTGCTGATCGGGTACAATAGGTGACTGGGAGTACCGTGTCGGGCCCCGATTGAATTCTCGCACAGAGATTCTACTGGGCCGGCGGAGGCGTTTGCCCGTGCGATCGAGCCCTCGCGCGCACAATTACTAGTGCGTGCATAATACCGGTGAGCAACCCCGCGCCCCGTTATGCGTCGCGAGTGCATGGGTTCCCGGTTGCTCGTTGGCAATGCACTCGAATCTCGAAGCAGGCCGACGGGTGATGGGATGCCAGAAGCAGGCCGACGGGTGATGGGATGCCAGAAGCAAGCCGACGGGTGATGGGATGCCAGAAGCAGGCCGACGGGTGATGGGCTGCCAGAAGCAAGCCGACTGTGAATGCGATGCCAGAAGCAGGCCGACGGGTGATGGGCTGCCGGCCGTTCGGGTCGGGATGTGGAACGGCTCCCGGGAGCACGCTGCCCGATCGAGATTGACCCGTCCCGCTGACGTTCGACCGAAAAACAGCCCCCTCCCCGTCGGCGGTTGGATTCGGAGCGCTCGGCCAGCAAAATAGCGCGAGAACCGCCCAGTCGGCCGAATCCCGTCGGATTACTAACAACTGGTAATCTCCACCGCGAGTTAACCCGTGTTAGCGAGTACCTCGCATCTAGGGACGGTACATCGTGACACGGTCCCACTCCACGTGACTGTGGGGCGGCCCCGGTCACGGGGGGGCAACGGGTGGTGACAGGAATGGACACGTACGACACCATCGAGGTCCGGGAGGCACGGCCCGAGGACGTGGGTGCGATCCGCCGGATCGCCCGATCGTCCCTCGAAACGCTCGAGCCACAGGCGCTGTCCCAGGAGACGATCTCGGAGGCGGTGGCCCGGTGGTACGGCAACGACCGCTTCCAGTACCGGCTCGAGGAACCCGAACTCGTGGTCCTCGTCAGCCAATCGGGGACGGAACTCACCGGATTCTCGGAGGCGGTCCTGGAGGCCGACGGGACCGTCGGGTCGATCACCTGGCTCCACGTCGATCCGTACCACCGCGGCCACGGAGTGGGCTCGGAACTGCTGGCCGCGACCGAGGCAGCGTTGCTGGGCGAGGGAGTCCTCCGGACCGAGAGCCGAGTCCTCGCCGACAACGCGACGGGCGCCGAGTTCGCCCGGGCTCGCGGCTACCGCGAGACGGGAACCAGGACCATCGAGATCGCCGGGCGGACAGTCAGCGAGCGCCGGTTCGTTGCCTTCCCCGACCACGAGACCATCGACGGGGTGCTCGAACCGGTGCTCGACGACGGGGAGACGCGATTCGTCGCGCTCGACGAGCGGGAGCGGGGATCGGTCGCGCCGTTCTACGCGGTCTATCGTGATCCCGACCGCGAGGTGCGGTACGGCTTCTGCTGTGGGAACTGTGATTCCCTGTCGATCGAGATGAACACCATGGGGACCATCGCGTGCAGCGAGTGCGGCAATCGCCGGACGGCAACCCGCTGGGACGCGGCATACATCTGACTGGGGCCACTTGCTCGCCGACGCGTCTGCGCACAGCTGCGAGTCCGAAGCTCCTGGCGGACCTGGCCAGCAGTAGGTCGCGAGCAGGCAAGCGGGGGGAGTTGCCATGCGATGCCCTGACAATTTCGGGCGGTCTATCTCGCGATGACCATCGAGTGCTGGCTGACGGGATAGCTCGCGATTGGGGCACAGACGCACGGACGATAGACGGCCACATCTGTACGTGACTGCCCACCTTCGTGCCGTGACGTGTCGGGAATCGGCCCTTTAGGGAGTTTCTATTCCTTAATTGTGTGTAATGGCCGCACAATTGCCGGCCGGACTTGCCGCTTCCGGCGGCCGCGACGGTTCGACGGAAGCGTCCGTTTGCCCATTAAATAATGGAGCTACGCCAACGAAACGGGTGTTTTTAGGCGAGTTCGTGGACGTTTGTCGAAACCCGGAATCGGGGCCGAATGCCCCGTTGTCCGACAGTAGCGCCCTGGTATCCCGGCGTTCTTACAAACTGAAAACCGACTGCTGTATTTTGGCAGGTTTCGCCCCAAGCATACGCGAAGAGGCTGGAACCGTGTCACATTCTCTCACTCCACGATGGCCGGCGGTACAGGAACGCCGTTACGAAGGGCTCGAATCCTACGTGCGTCGGGCCCGCGAGACCACGCGGGAGCCCGTCGACGCGGCGGAACTACTGGTCCCCGAGGGCCAAATCTACGTCCTCCCCGAACGCTGCAAGGAGTGTGGCTATTGCTGGGAGTACTGTCCGAAGGACGTCCTCGAGCGAGGTGAGGAGGCAAACTCGAAGGGGTATCGGCACCCCGTGGTGGCCGAAGGCGCCGACGGGGACTGCGTCGACTGCGGGATGTGCACCTGGGTCTGTCCCGAGTTCGCGATATTTACGACGGAGAAGACCGACACTCCGGCGGCGGAGGGGGTGGGTGACTGATGGCCAGTGCGGCCGCGCCGCTCCTCACTGGCGAGCACTTCCTGAAAGGCGACATCGCCTCGGCGGAAGGGGCCATCGCCGCCGGCTGTCGCTTCTTCGCCGGATACCCGATCACCCCGGCGAGCGAGGTGGCCGAGCGCATGAGCGAGCGGCTCCCGGAGGTGGGCGGCGAGTACATCCAGATGGAAGACGAGCTGGCTTCGATGGCCGCCATCGCTGGCGGCTCGAACGCCGGCGCGAAGAGCATGACCGCCACGAGCGGCCCCGGGGTGAGCCTGATGAACGAGAACATCGGGCTCGCGGTCATCACGGAGTCACCCTGCGTGATCGTGAACGTCCAGCGGGGCGGGCCCTCCACGGGGATGCCCACCCTTCCCGCACAGGGCGACGTCATGCAGGCCAAGTACGGGAGCCACGGCGACTACCCCATCATCGCCTACGCTCCCGACAGCCCCCAGGAGATGTTCGACCTGACCGTCTCGGCGTTCAATGCCGCCGAGGCCTACCGCTCGCCGGTCATCGTGCTCGCCGACCAGACCGTCGGGCACATGACCGGCCGGGTCCACATCCCCGAGTCGGTCGAGACGGTCGATCGGCCCCGGCCAGCCGACGAACCGAACCCAGAGGAATTCCTGCCGTTCGACGCCGAACACCTGGTTCCGCCCATGGCCAGCGCCGGCGACGGCAACCGCGTGCACGTGACCGGCCTCACCCACGACGAGCGCGGCTACCCCGACATAGACACGGACACCCAGAAGCAGATGATGGACCGACTGATGGGCAAGATCGACGAGAACCGCGCGGACATCGTCGAGACCGAAGCCTACGACCTCGACGACGCGGACGTCGCGCTGGTCGCCTACGGGTCGACATCCCGGTCGGCCAGGCAGGCTGTGCGGGACCTGCGCGCTGAGGACATCGACGCCGGCCTCCTCCGTGTGGTGACGCCCTGGCCCTTCCCCGAGGACGAGATCCGGGCGCTCTCGCGCGCCGTCGAGCACATCGTCGTCGCGGAGATGAACCTCGGTCAGTACGTACATCCGGTCCGCGAACACGCCGACGTGCCGGTCGACGCTCACACCCACCAGGGTGGGGCGATCCCCCAGCCCGCGGAGATCGCCGACACGGTCCGGGAGGTGGTCGGATGAGCGCTCCCGTCTCCCCCGCCGAACTCGTCGACGAGCACCCCGACGATGACATCCTCCGCGGCGAGCGCATCCCGCACATCTGGTGTCCGGGCTGCGGACTGGGCACCTCGATCAAGGCCTTTGCGGAGGCGGTTCGAGCGACCGAGTGGGACCTCGACGACCACGTCGTCGTGAGCGGGATCGGGTGCACCGGGCGAGCGGCCGGCTACATCAACACCGATTCCTATCACACCACGCACGGGCGGGCCATCCCCTTCGCGACGGGTATCAAGGTGGTCAACCCCGACCTCCAGGTCTCGGTCATCTCCGGGGACGGGGATCTGTTCAACATCGGCGGCAACCACTTCATCCACGCCGCCCGCCGCAACCTGGATCTCACCGTGATCTGCGTGAACAACTTCAACTACGGCATGACCGGCGGTCAGTTCGGCGCCACCACGCCCCAGGAGGCGACGACGGCGACGACGCCCTACGGGAACTTCGAGCGCCCATTTAACCTGCCGCTGCTCGCGGCGAGCCTGGGTGCGCCGTTCGTCGCCCGGTGGACCTCGCTGCACCCGCGCCGACTCTCGAAGGCCATCCGGAAAGCGATGGAGATCGACGGGCTGGGCTTCGTGGAGGTCATCTCGCCGTGCCCGGAGGGCTTCGGGAAGGCCAATTCCTTCGAGGAGGGTCTGGACCAGATGGCCTACTTCCAGGAACACGGCGTCATCGACCCCGACCGGGACCTCAGGGAGGCAGGCATCAACCTGAAAGGCGAGGAGCTGGTGTTGGGCAACTTCGTCGAGGACGAGGAGACCGACTCCTACATGGACGTAAAGCGCGCCTATCTCTCCGAGCGGGGCATGGGGGGTGACGCGGAATGACTCGCCACGAGTACCGCTTCTCGGGCTTCGGCGGCCAGGGTGTCATCACGATCACCCACATCCTCGGTCGGGCCGCGACGGTCCACGCCGGGATGGACGCCACGATGACCGAAGCGTACGGGCCGGAGAAGACCGGTGGCTTCTCGCGCGGGGACCTCGTGCTGAGCGAGGACCAGATCGACTACCCCGGCGTCATCGAGCCCCACGTCGTGGTGGCGTTCTCGCAGGACGCCTTCGAGCGCGATGCGGACTCGGTCACCGAGGGCGGTACCGTCGTCGTCGAGCGGACCCTCGTGGACGCGACCGAGTTCCGCGACGGACGGCCCGACGTCGAGGTGATCGAAGTGCCTGCCGTCGAGATCGCGGACGAGATCGGGCTCAAAGTCGTCGCGAACATCGTGATGTTGGGCGCCGTCCACGGCCTCTTGGGCGACCTTCCCGAGGATGCGATCCGCGAGGCGATCCGCGACGTGGTGCCCGAAGGCACCGAGGACACGAACATGGAGGCCTTCGAGCGCGGCTCGACTGCACTCGACAGGGAGGTGACCGCATGAGCACACAACTCGGAGACGCCGGACCACTCGCCGGCCCCGCCACCCAGGAGACTATCGACGGGGACGTCCTCGTCGTCGGTGCGGGTATCGCCGGCATCCAGGCCAGTCTCGATCTCGCGGACGCGGGCGTCGAGGTGATCCTGGTGGAGAAGGAGCCGTCGATCGGCGGGAAGATGGCGGCCCTGGACAAGAACTTCCCGACCCTCGACTGCTCGATCTGCATCGAGGCCCCGAAGATGAGCGAGGTGGTGAACCACGACAACATCGAGATCCTCACCCTCGCCGCCCTGACGGATCTCGAGGGTGAGTCCGGGGACTTCACCGCGCGGGTCCACCAGCAACCCCGGTACGTGACCGACGAGTGTACCCGGTGTGACGACTGTGTGGAGGCCTGTCCCGAGTACACGAAAAACGAGTTCGACGAGGGGATGGCCTCCCGGACCGCGATCTATACCCCCTTCGAGCAGGCCGAACCGGGGCCCTACGTCCTCGACATGGAGACCTGTCTCAACAATCCGCCGAACGACATGCCGTGTGACCGGTGCGTGCGGGCCTGCAAGCCCGATTGCATCGATTATGACATGCGGCCCACGGATTACGAGATCTCGGTGGCCACGGTCATCGCGGCCACGGGCTTTGACCTGCTCAACCCGCAAGTGGTCGAGGAGTACGGCTACGCCGATCACCCGGACATCCTCACGAGTCTCGAATACGAGCGTCTGCTCGACGCCGCCGGTCCGACCGAGGGACACATCGTCCGCCCCTCCGACGGGGAGGAACCCGAGAACGTGGCCTTCGTGCTCTGCGTGGGCTCCCGCGACCAGCGCCACGCCGAGTACTGCTCCCGGACCTGCTGTATGTACTCGACCAAACAGGCCATCCAGACGATGGACCACGGCATCGAGGACGTCACGACCCTCTACATGGACATCCGGGCCTACGGCAAGAACTTCGACGACTTCTACGACCGGGCCCGGGAAGAGGGGGCAGCCTACCTGCGGAGCCGGCCCGCGGAGATCGATCCCGAAGGGGAGCACCCCGTCGTGACCTACGAGGACGCCACCACCGGCGAGTTGGAGACCGAGGAGTTCGACATGGTCGTCCTCGCACCCGCGATGATCCCGAGCGACGGCACCGAGGCACTCGCCGATGTCCTCGACGTTGAGCTGGACGCCGACGGCTTCCTCGCGGCCAGCGAGGCTGACGGCGACATGATCAAGACCACTCGCGAGGGCGTGTACGCGGCCGGCTCCGCGACCGGGCCGAAGGACATCCCCGACAGCGTCGCGGAGGCCTCCGGCGCCGCCTCGCAGGCCATGGAACACGTCGAGGAGCGCTCCTGGCCCGAACCCATCGAGGCCGAGCCCATCGACGCCACCGGCGAGGAGCGAGTGGGTGTGTTCGTTTGCGACTGCGGCTCGAACATCGCGGGGACGGTCGACGTGCCCGAAGTCGTCGACTGGGCCGCCGACCTCCCGAACGTGGTCCACAGCGAGGAGCTGCAGTTCGCCTGTGCCGGGACCGGCACCGAGGCGATCACGGAGGCGGTCGAAGAGTCTGAATTGAATCGGGTGGTGGTCGGCTCCTGCTCGCCGAAGACCCACGCGCCGACGTTCAAGCGGGCAGTCGCCGAGGCGGGGCTCAACGAGTACCTCCTCGAGATGGCCAACATCCGCAACCACGACTCCTGGGTCCACGACGACACCGAGGCCGCGACCGAGAAGGCAAAGGACCTGATGAAGATGGGCGTGGACAAGGCCCGGTTCCTCACGCCGCTCGAGGAGATCGAGCAGCCGGTCGAACAGCGGGCGCTGGTGGTCGGCGGCGGCATCGCCGGGATGACCGCGGCCATCAGTCTCGCCAAGCAGGGCAATGAGACTCACCTCGTCGAGCGCGAGGCCGAACTCGGGGGCATGCTCCGTGACCTCGACGAACTCCATCCCAGCGGGATCGACGCGGGTGAGCTCCTCCAGCGTCGCCGCGCCGACCTCGCGGAGGCCGGCGTCACGGTGCACACGACCACGGAGGTCGAGAACGTCTCCGGGTACATCGGCAACTTCGCCGTGGACCTGGACTCGGGGGAGACCCTCGACATCGGCGCCATCGTGCTGGCGACCGGCGCCGACGTCGCCGACGAGCAGCCGTTCGAGCAGGCTGCCACCGAGGTCATGACCAATCTCGAACTCGAACGCGCCTTCGCGAACGGCGGGCTCGATGGGGCGGAGGAGGCCGCGGGCAGCCTCGACGGGGCGGAGGAGGCCGCGGGCAGCCTTGATGGGGCGGAGGAGGCCGTGGGCAGCCTTGATGGGGCGGAGGAGGCCGAGGACGGCCACCCCGAGACCGTCACCATCGTGGGCTGTGTCGGCTCCCGAGACGGTGACCGTGGCTGCTCCCGGTACTGCTGCCAGTCGATGATCGGCCAGGCCCAGCGGCTGGTCGACGAGGGGTACACGGTGAACGTCCTGAGCAAAGATATCCGCACCTTCACCCGCGACTCCGAGGAGGCCTATCGCGAGGCCGCCTCGTCCGGGGTGCGCTTCTTCCGCTACGACCAGGACGCGACCCCGGCCGAGGCCATCGACCTCGCGGACGGCGAACTCGTCTTCCACGACGAGTATTCGGGGCGCATGCTCGCGCTGCCGACCGACGTCGTGGTGCTCGCCGAGGGCTTGCGCTCGACCGGCTCGGACGCGGAGACCGATATCGCCCAGCAGCTCAAGGTCTCGCGAGACGAGGAGGAGTTCCTGCTCGAGAAGCACCCGAAGCTGGGGCCCGCGGAAGCCAGCGTCGGCGGGGTCTTCATGGCCGGTTCGGCCCAGTACCCGAAGGACGTGCGGGACGCCACGGACCAGGCACTGGGTGCGGCCGCAAAGGCCGGCGCGCTGCTCTCGAAAGACACGGTGGCCCAGGAGCCGCTGGCGGCGGAGATAGACACCGACACCTGTATCGGGTGTACGCGGTGTGCGGAGGTCTGCCCGTACAATGCCATCCAGGGCGAGCCACAGGAGCCCCACGCAGTGATCGAGGCCGCGTGCATGGGCTGTGGGACCTGCGCGCCGGAGTGTCCGACCGACTCGATCACGATGCCGAATTTCACGGACCAGCAGATCAAGGCCCAGATCGACGCCGCCCTCGAGACAGACCCCGAGGAGAAGGTCATCACCTTCGCGTGCAACTGGTGTTCGTATGCCGGCGCCGACCAGGCCGGCATCGAGAAGCGCCAGTACCCGCCGTCTTCGCGGATCATCCGGACGATGTGCTCTGGCCGCGTCGACGAGGAGTTCGTCGAGTACGCCTTCGAGCAGGGCGCCGGCGGGGTGCTGATGTCAGGCTGTCACATCGGGGACTGTCATTACATCGACGCCAACCACTACACCAAGAAGCGCTACGACCGGCTCAAGGCAAAGAAGGAACGCGAGGAGTCCTTCGACGCCGACCGGCTCCAGCTGGAGTGGGTCAGCGCGGCCGAGGGCCAGAAGTTCGCGAAGGCGGTCACCCGCATCGACGACGTCGTGAAGGCCTATGTGGAGTCGAAGCCGGAGGCGCGTGCCGACGGTGGCGGGCGTCACAGTGGGACAGGGCCCGGAGGACCGGACGCCGACGACTCGGAGGCGGATTCGGGAGGTGAGTCGGAATGAGCGGCACCCCCGTCCGCGTCGAGGACGACGCCTGGAACCGGGTCGTGGAGCTTACCGACGGCGCCGCGAGCGTCTGTTACCAGTGTGGCACGTGCACGGCGACCTGTCCCTGGGGCGTCTTCGACGACGAACCGCTCTCGGTCCGCTCGATCATGCGCCGGGCCCAGATCGGGGTCGACGGCGAGGGCGAGGCCGACGAACTCTATAAATGTCTCACCTGCCGGGCGTGCGAGGCGGCCTGTCCGCGGGGCGTGGACATCGTCGACGCCTTCCTGGGCCTCCGCGAAGGGGCCTTCGAGGAGGACCGGGCGCCGGGCCGCCTCGAGAACGCCCTCTGGAGCGTCTACGAGGACGACAACCCCTGGGAGCGGCCCGCGAGCGACCGGGACGCCTGGCTGGACGAAGTGCCAGACGACGTGGACGTCCAGGTCGGCGGCGAGGCCGAGGTCCTGTACTATGTGGGCTGCTCGCCGTCCTACGACCCGGCGCTACAGGAGGTCCCCGTCGCCATCGTGACGCTGCTCGACGCCGCCGGCGTGGATTTCACCGTCCTGGGCGGCGAGGAGATGTGCTGTGGCGACGTGGTGAAACAGACCGGCGAACCCGACTTCTTCGCGGAGATCGCGGACGTGAACGGCGGCATGTTCGCGGAGACGGGTGCCGAGACGATCATCACCTCGAGCCCGCACTGCATGGAGACCTTCGACGCCGACTACGGGCTCGACGCGGAGGTTCGTCACTACAGCGAGTTCCTCCTCGAGCTGGTCGAGTCCGGCGACCTCGAGGTCGGCGAGATCGACGGTTCGGTCACCTACCACGACCCCTGCTATCTCTCTCGGGGCGACGGGATCGTCGCGGAACCCCGCCTGCTGCTCGATGCCACGGGCGTCGAGACTCGCGAGATGGCCGAATCGGGGATGGACACGCTGTGCTGCGGTGGCGGCGGGGGCAACATGTGGGTCGAATCCGACCTCGACGAGCGCTTCGCCGACCGCCGGGCCGACCAGGCGGCGGCGACCGAGGCGGACGAACTCGTCACCGCGTGCCCGTACTGCATCCAGAACCTCGAGGACGGCGTAAAGAAGATCGGCGCCGACATGCCGGTCAGGGACCTCGCGACCGTGCTCCTGGACGCCTACCGCGCGAACGGAGGTACCTGACATGGACGACGTGTGGATCTACCTCGAAACGACCGACGGCACGGTACAGAACGTCAGCTGGGAGATGCTGGGGAAGGGCCGTGAGATCGCCGACGAAATCGATACCGGGGTCGCGGCGGTCCTCGCTGGAACCGCCGAGCACCTCGACGGGCTCGCCGAGCAGGCGATCGCCCGCGGCGCGGACCGGGTCGTGGAGATCCGGAACGAGCACCTCGAGACCTACCGCCCCGAGACCTATGCGACGGCGGTGGGCGACGCCGTGGCCGACGCCGAGCCGCGATTCCTGCTCCTCGGGGCCACCCACAACGGGGTCGACCTCGCGGGCCGGCTGGCGGTGCGGCTCGACGTCGGCCTGACCGCGGACGTGACCCAGCTCTACATCGATGAGGAGGGGGATCTCGTCGGTGCGGTCCCGGCCTTCGCCGGCGACATCCTCGCGATGGTGAAGGCGGTCGGCAACGAGCCCAAGATGACGACGGTGCGGCCGGGCGTCTTCACCGCCCTGGAACCCGACCAGAGCCGGGAGGGCGAGATCGAGGTGGTCGAAGCCGACATCGACCCCGACGAGATCGTCACCGAGGTGCTCTCCCGCGAGGTAGGCGAGAGCGTCGACCTCCCGGGCGCGGACGTCGTCGTCGCCGCCGGGCGGGGCTTCGGCGAGAACCTCGAACTCGCCCACGAACTCGCCGAGGCCATCGATGCGACGATCGGCGTGACGCGACCGCTCTGCGACGAGGGGCTCATCCCCCGCGACCACCAGATCGGTTCGACGGGCTTCTCGCTCAAGGCCGACCTGGCCATCGTCGCCGGGGTGAGCGGCTCGGTGTACTTCACGAGCGGCATCGAGGACGTCGACACGGTCATCGCGATCAACACCGACCCCGACGAGCCGATCTTCGAGCACGCCGATTACTGCGTGGAGGGGGACCTCTTCGAGGTGCTCCCGGAACTGATCGACGCCCTCGAGGCCATGGAGGTGGCAGCATGACGAATCCAGCCGCTGCCGCCCGGACGATGGAGGCCCCAGCATGACCTTCCGCGTCGCCGTCACGGTGAAGATCGTCCCCAAGCCGGAGGAGGTCAGCCTCGACGAGGAGACGATGACCATCGACCGGGAGGACGCGGACTCCCAGCTCAACCCGGCGGACAAGAACGCCATCGAGATGGCCCTCGAGTTGAAAGACGAGCACGACGACGTCGAGGTTCTCGCGGTCTCGATGGGCCCCCCGTTCTTCGAGGAGTTCCTCGAGGACGTGATCGCGATGGGGGCCGACGACGCGGTGCTCCTCTCGGACCGCGCCTTCGCGGGTGCGGACACCTACCCGACGAGCATGGTCCTCGCGGCCGGGATCGAGAAGCTCGGGGACATCGACCTGGTGCTCTGCGGCGAGGAGTCCTCGGACTCCTCGACCGGCCAGGTCCCGCCCGGAATCGCGGAGTGGCTCGACGTCCCGCAGGTGACTTACGTGAACGAGATCGCCCTCGCCGACGGCCATCTCGAGGCCACCCGCACCATCACTGGCGGCGAGGAGCGGGTTCGCATCCCGCTGCCGGCCCTCGCAAGCGTGGAATACGGGGTCAACGACCCGCGTTTCCCCGATTTCAAGGCAAAGCGCAAGGCAAAGAAGGAGTGGGACCCCACGATGTGGGACCACGACGACCTCGACCTCGACGAGTCGGTCCTGGGCCTCGAGGGGTCCTACACCGAGGTCGCTGGCCTCGAATCCGTCCAGGCGCCCGATCGGCTCGGCGAATGGGTCGAGGGAGCGGCGAGCGAGCAGGGTCGGGAACTCGCCGAGATCATCGACGAGACGCTTTCCTGAGCCGCGCTGGCTCCCTCCGTGCCGAATCGCCCTGTGCACCCGCTCCGTTCACTTCTCTCTTGGCCGCAATGGTCTTACGCCCTCTCTCCCCGCCTTTCCCAGCCGACCCCACCCCCCGCCCTGTCCCTCCCACCTCGCGCCGTCCTGCCTTGCCCCCGCTCCGCTGGTCGCTGTACCGGGTCCCTACCGACATGCCCCTGTGGCCGCGAATCCGCCCACCTCAGTGCCGTTACCTCGTCGATTAGAGAGGTCCCGGAATGGCACGCAATGTACACTGGATGTACGCTGGAGTGGCTCTCGATAGACGCTCGAGCGTACATCCGGTGACAGGTCCAGGATAGCGTATCGGTTATTGGATAGGTTGCGGGGGGTTGCGTTGTATCGTCCCCGGGGACCGAATGTGTCGGGGTCACCCGATTCGGCACAGTCCCGGGCCTGGAGGCCCGGGCGGTCAGTCGTCGCTCGGACAGATCAGCACGGACTGGCCCGATCCGGTTCTCGCCACGCCGGTCTGCTGTTCGGTCGTGAGGGTCACGAGCACGACGACGTCCTGGAAATCGGCTGCCGGACCGGTCTGCTGCCCGCCGAGTTCGAAGAGGTAGATCGCCTGGTTGTCCTGCAGGTCGATGGTGCCGTTGCCGTCGAGATACGGCGCGACGTAGCTGCTCGCGTTGGTCTGGTCCCCGAACCCCTGGATGTTCGGCGGCGTGTCGCCGTCCCGGAGGACGTACACGTAGCCGTTCGACTCGTTCGACCACCGCGTCCGGGGGGAGATGTGGTTGCCGTGGGGGTCCGCCGTCGCCCCGACAGCCATCCCCGCACCCGCCGGGAGGTCATCGAACGTGTGCGATCGGGGATTCCCGTTGTTGTTCACGTTCCCCGGCCAGGGATCGTAGGTCTTGTTCCCGATCTGGACGTCCAGCCAGATGGTGATGTCGGGGCCCCCAACTCCGTAGGTGAAGCCGGTCCCGAGCACGGTCGCCTCGGCGGTGTACTCCGAAACCGGAACCACGGCGCCGTCCTCGATGGTGAATCCGCCCTCGATTATGGGCACGGTCGTGGTGGCCAGCTTCGCGTTGGTCTCGCCCTCGTAGATCACCTGGACGTCGACTTCGCCGGAGCCCTGACAGACCTGGGTCGTGTTCAGCCCGACGGGCAACTGTTCGCCCACCGACCAGGACCCGTCGGCGACGTCCCCGGTCCGGTCCGGCGTGGCCGTGATCGTCCCCGCGCCGGTGTCGATACGGATCGATACTCGATCCGTGTCGACCGGGTCACCGCCCCGGTGGACCAGCACCATGTCCTGGCTCGCGACCGACTGGTTCTCGAGGGAAACCTCCACGTGGCCGGTCTGGGCCGCGATCGGCGCGGGTTCCGAGAGCTCCCCGGTGAAGCTCAGGGCGATCCAGCCGGTCACGACGGCCATGGCTATCACGATGGCTATGAGGAGGGCGACCCCGATGGCAGGCGAGATCGCCCGTCCACGCGAGCGACGGCTTGGCACCCGCGACCGAGTGGGTCCGGGAGCGACAAATAGCTATCGGGGAAATTGCCTGATATTTCAGGCTATACTTATTTTCGAAGGTAACGGCACCTTACTCGAACCCGCTCGTGAAGATGGCGATCCACTGGCCGTAATCCGGGCGCTCGCGGACCTCGACGCGCTCGACCCACTTCACCCACTGGAACCCGCGGCGGCCGGGTGCCACGAGCCGCAGCGGGAACCCGTGCGCGTGAGAGAGCCGCTCGCCGGTGACGTGGGTCGCGAGGAGGGCCCTGCGGGCCTCGTCGATGGGGAGGGACCAGCGGTAGCCGGTGACCGAGTGGAACGAAACCCACCGGGCGTCCGGCCGGGCACCGGCAGCATCGAGGAGCTCGCCGACCGCGATGCCGCGCCAGCGCTGGGCCGAGTACCAGCCCGACGTGCAATCGAGGATGGCCTCCGCCTCCGCGTCGGTGGGCACGGCGGGGCCCTCGCCGGCGCCGTCGAGCACCGCGGGACCGAGCGCCAGCGACCGCTCGACGGCACCATCGACCTGGAGGGACCACGTCTCGGGGTCGATCGGCTCGGGGTCGTCGGCCACCCAGCTGGTCGACGGGAAGGCGTTGCCCGCGAAACTGTCTGTCTCGTAGGACCCCGTGAACCGGGCCGGGGCGGAAACGACCCGGGCGACCTGCCGCTGGAGCGACCACGCGAGCGTCCCACCGCCGGCTAGGAGCCCGAACTGGATGGCAGTCCGCCGGTCCGCGAAGTCGACCCGTCGCGGACGGTGGATCCGGGTGCGGAGGTGGATCGCGACGGGGACGGCCAGCAGGAGGCCGAGGACGGCATGGAGCGTAAGGAGCGTCCACGCGGCGACCCAGGGGCGCCAGCCGCTGGCCCAGGCGATTCCGGTTCCCAGTACCGCCAGGACGAGCACGCCGGCGAGGACCGATGACCACATCTCGCGACGCAGGCGACGCGGCCGCAGCCGCCTTCGGACCCGCCAGAGCTTCAGCCCGATAAGGACCACGAGTGCGAGCCCGCCGATGCCGTGGCTCGCGACCACCCAGGAACCCTCGGGCCGGCCGACGAGGATCGACGAGACGCCGGTCAACGCCTGCAGGAGGACCACGGTCAGGATGGCCCAATCGACGGCTCTGGCCGGCGGACCAGGGGTCATCGGTTCTTGTTAGCAATGCACGGCCTTGGAGGTGTTGGAGGGGGAAGTCGGCGACGTGGTCGAGGGGACGGGCCCGGGTCGTGTGGAGGGTGGGGGGCTCGGAACCGGGCGGGCAATCAGGCGACGAGCAGCCAGGCCACGAGGACCGCGAGCGCCCCGGTGGTCATGCTGGCGACGACGTGGATGCGGAGTCGGTCGAGCAGGTTGTGGGCGTCCATTGCGACCTCGGTCACCTCGAAGACCTCCCCGCCGACCTCGCAGCGAGGCGAGAAGTCCATCGCGACGTGGAGGAACACGCCCGCGCCAAACCCGAAGACGAGCCCGTTGAGGACGGGATTCGGCGGCAGGTTGTAGAGGGCGGTCAAGACGGCCGCCGCGCCGAACCCGGCCGCGGGGAACAGGACCACCGAGATGGGCTTGTCCGCACGCGCGAGCCGCTCCGCGGCCGCGTACCCCGCGGGACCCTTGTGCGAGACGATGGCCAGGCCCAAGAGGAGACCCAGCTCGGGCATGTTTCCGTATACGATCCCGATGATGCTGCCCGCCGCCACCGCGTGGGCCCCGATCTGGGCGGTGGTGTGCTCGAAGGGGAGGTCCAGGTGGGTCAGTCGGTGGCCGAAGGTGTGACTGGCGTAGCCGACGAGGACCCCGAGACCGATCCCCGCCCCGCCGAAGCCCGGGTGGTGGGAGATGGCCGAGGGGATGAGGAAGATCGCGGCGCTCAGGATCATGGCGCCACTCGCCAGGCCGTAGGCCCAGGCCGGGAAGAACGTCCGTCGGAGACCGGCAGTGCGATCGCTGACGGCGGCACCGAGTACCATGACGGCGAACCCGGTCCAGCCGATGACGAGCACCTTGTCGAGACCGGCCTCCACCCCGAGGGCGGTCAGGCCGAGGAAGGTGAGGGCGACGCCGACCCCGAGACGCGAGATCCTGGGCATGCTATCGCGTTTACCGGACCCACGCGCAAATACGTTACGAATATCGAGGGACGAATTAATAATCCGTAGCAACCCACAGAGCACATTATTAATCTCACTCCGCCCCCACGACCGCGCGGGCGGGCAACAATCGAACGCGGGCGCCGGGCTCGGACGGGACCTCAGACTGGGACCCACGCCCCACTCATCCCTGCCTGAACTGCCGGCCACACAAAGTATTCAACCCCCGCGTATCGATACGGAGACGTACTCCTGCCCAGGAGTACGGACCCACGGTACGGGGACGATACTGTCCCCTGATTTCCCAGCCCGCCCGGCCCGCGCCCCCGGTTTCGGGCGGGACACTTTCACTTTCACCCCGTGAGGACCGGCTACTTCTTCCCGGGCCACCAATCGCGTGGACAGTCATGGCCCCGTCGAGTATCCGCATCGCGACGCTCCCGCAGTCCGTCCTCGCAGACCTCACACCCGCGAAGACGGGGGAGTGGCTCGCAGAGGCGACGCCCGACGTCGTGATCCCGGTCGGCGGGGCCGGTGCCGAGGCACGGCGCGTTCTCGCGCGGGAGGCCGACCGCTCGATCCCCGTCATCACGCCCGGCGGTCCGGGGCCAGATGCGGAGGAACGCAGGGTCGATGGGGGGCGTGTCGACGTCGCGCGGGGCGAGTCCGGATTGCAGGACGCGGTCGAGGCCCTGGCCGAATCCGGTTCCGCGACCCGAGCGGCCGACGGGGTAGAGGCGACGGGCCCATTACCGCCCGTGATTCTCACGGACGCAATCGCCCTGGAGGTCGAGACGACCTCGCTCTCGACGACGGTCCGCGGTCGCGAGGCGCTGGACCCACGTGCTGGCGCTGCCGGCACCACGGCAGGGACGGGGGAGACGGCCGCGCCGGTCGTCCTCTCGACCGGTTTGCCCGTCGGCTATCGCAATCGGATTGCCGGCCGGCTGGTGCTCGGCGTGGGCGAGGCCGACGATCCGGCGGCGACCGCCCTGACCGTCACCGCGATCCACGTGGGGCGCACGCTCCAGTGCACGATCGATCCCCACAGGCTCGGACTCGAGGCGGTGCGGGGGGTCGGGCCGAGTCGGGCCCAGACCCTCACCGCCGCCGGTTTCGAGACTCGCGAGGCGGTCGCCGAGGCCTCGCTCGCGGCGCTCGCCGACCTGCAGGGCCTGGGATCGGAGGTGGCCGCCACGCTGCAGGCCAGCGCCAGGGCGATCGCCGAGGGCGAGGTAGTCCGCGAGACCCGGACACCCCTCCCGGCGAGCGATCCGCTGTTCGTCGACATCGAGACGGACGGCCTCCACCCGACCGTGACCTGGCTGGTGGGGGTCCTGGACGGCGGCCCGGCGGAGGGTACCTACCATTCCTTCGTCGCCAGGGACCCCGAGGACCCCGGAACAGCCATCGGGGAGTTCGTGGACTGGTACCGCCGGGAGGCACGCGGCCGAACCCTCGTTGCGTACAACGGCCGGCAGTTCGATTTCCCGGTCCTGCGGGATCACCTCGAGGCCTATCGCCCGGCGCTCGCCCCCGTGCTGGAGACGGCGGACACCTTCGACCCCTACGCCTGGGCGGTGACGGAGGGCAACGCACACCTCCCGGGGCGGACGAACCGTCTGGAGGACGTGGCCGCGGGGCTGGGCTTCGAGGGCTCCAGTCCCGAGTCACAGGTGACGGAACCGCCCCTGACCGGCGCCGCGGTTGCACGCGCATATCGGCGCTGGCTGGGGAACCCGGGCCCGGACACGGAGCCACCCTGGTCGGCGGTCGACGCGTATTGCGAGACCGACGTCCGCGCCCTCGCTCGGGTCTACGAAGCCCTCGACTCCAGGGCCGGGGAGGACGAGCGACCGACCGAGACACCGACCGCGACCACGACACAGGGAACCCTCTCGGAGTGGTGACCGTGCCGAGCGAACAGGACCTCGACGAACCGGTGGACCTCCCGCTGTCCATCGCGGCGCTGACCGAAACGCCCGGCTACGAGGGACAGATCGAGCATCGCGAGGCGATCCCGGCTCGCGAGGGGAGGTACGTGGACCCGGAGGCGGCGCTCCCGCCAGCCCTCGCCAGGGCGTTCCAGGACCACGTCGGCGACCTCTACGCCCATCAGGCCGCCGGCCTGCGCCATCTCGCCGACGGCGAGAACGTGGTCGTCACCACCGACACGGCATCGGGCAAGACCTACGTGTACGCCCTGGAGATCGCGCGGCGTCGAGCGCAGAACCCCGACGCGACCGCGCTTTTGGTCTATCCCACCAAGGCGCTGTCGCGGGACCAGGAACGCGAACTCAATGACTTCTTCGAGGCGCTGGGTGTCGACGCGGCGGTACGGGTCTACGACGGCGACACGCCCACGGACCGACGGCCGCGGATCCGGGAGACGGCCGACGTGCTCATCACGAACTTCGTCGGGCTGAACGTCTACCTCGCCCACCACCGGCGCTGGAGCCGGTTCTTCGGCGACCTCTCGCTTGCCGTCATCGACGAGGCCCACGCCTACACGGGAGTCCACGGCATGCACGTGGCCTGGACCGTCCGTCGACTCCGCCGCCTGCTCGCGGACTACGGCTCCCGCCCCCAGTTCGTCTGCACCTCGGCCACCATCGGGAACCCGGCCGAGCACGCCGAGCGGCTGACCGGGCTCCCCTTCGCCGTGGTCGACGAGGACGGCTCGCCGAGCGGGCGCCGCGAACTCGCCTTCTGGAAGCCGCCCCTCGACGAGCGCGCGCTCGGTCCGGACGCCGACTTCGAGGACTTCCGGGCCGCACAGACGAACCCGATCCGGGAGGGGAGCGCGGTCCTCGCGCACCTCGGCAGTCACGGCTACCAGACCCTGCTTTTCACCCGCAGCCGGAAGGGTGCGGAACTCGGCGCTCAGTACGCACGGACCGCTGCCGAGAAACACGCGGCGGGTGACCTCTCCGTCCAGCCCTACCACGCGGGCCTGGGGAACGAAACGCGCCGGGGGACGGAGTACCAGCTCAAATCGGGCGCGCTCGACGGGGTCACGGCGACGACCGCTCTCGAACTCGGCATCGACGTCGGCTCGATGGACGCCACGGTCCTGACCGGCTATCCCGGGACCCGGCAGTCGTTCTGGCAGCAGATCGGGCGGTCGGGGCGGGACACGCGGACCGCCCTCTCGGTCTACGTGGCCGGCGGGGACGCCATCGACCAGTACGTCCTCGAAAACCCCGACCACGTGCTGGGCGAGCCGATCGAGGACGCGGTCGTCGGCCTGGAGAACAACCCGGTCTACGCCCAGCACGTTCTCGCGGCCGCCCACGAGCGGCCCCTGGAGGCATCGGACCGCGAGTACTTCGACGGGGAACGACTCGATCGCGCCGTCGAGATGTGGCGGG
>Ga0207797_1000140_pt1 | contig 51196 bp, 36 predicted proteins | sample PRCRCaboRojoPR_6_FD_187275 | JGI IMG/M metagenome (GOLD analysis project Ga0207797, IMG submission 187275) | Marine sediment microbial community from Cabo Rojo, Puerto Rico - PR CR 10% Liquid 1 (SPAdes) | ecosystem: Environmental > Aquatic > Marine > Coastal > Sediment | place: Cabo Rojo, Puerto... | reverse complement strand
AACTGGCCAATTACGTCCCTTTGGAGATCTTCACCTTCTTTGGCACCATCCTGGAGGAGATCCTCGCTCCCATCCCTTCGCCCTTTGTGATGACGATCACGGGGTCCATCGCCCGGGCCCAGGGCCATCTGCTCGGTTACCTCTTTATCGTCTCTCTGATCGGCGTTGCCGGTCGTGTTGTGGGTACCACGTTCCTTTACGTCGTGGCCGACTTTGCCGAGGACATTGTGATCGGCAGATTCGGCGAGTTCCTGGGCGTTTCGCACCGCGAGGTCGAACAGATCGGTTCCCGCTTCAACGGAACAGCTCGGGACTACCTGACGCTGATCCTCTTGCGCAGCATCCCCGTGATGCCCAGCTCCCCCATCTCCGTGGTCTGCGGGCTGGTGAAACTCAACTATAAGGTCTTCGCCATCGGTACGGCCGTTGGAAGCGTCTTCCGCAACCTTTTCTTCCTCTGGATCGGATTCACAGGGCTCGCCGCTACGGAGTCTTTCATGGAGGGATTTGAGAGCGTGGAGACCGTCGTGCAGATTGTGTTTGTCCTGGCTCTTATCGGTGGCTTCTATTACTATTATCGGAAACGTGAGAGAGGCGAACTACTCAAATCCCTTGATGATGGTTCCAAGGAGGGCTCGCCGGACACCGCCTTCGAGGCAACGCTTACGCCCGACGCGGATCGGGCCTCTTGATTACCGCCTTCCTGGCGTGGTCGGCGGCTTGTCTGTGCTTGACGTGGGACTATAATTGTCGAAAGCTACTCAAAAGGAGGACATCTTGACTCTCGAACAGGCGCTCGTATATGGCGTTATCGCAGTGACTCTGCTCATGCTCGCCTTTGAGATCTGGCGGTATGACCTGGTGGCTCTCCTAGGGATGTTGCTGCTAGTTCTGCTGGGGACGGTTTCCGTCGAAGAGGGGTTTGCCGGGTTTGGACATCCAGCAGTCGTGACCATAGCAGCCGTGCTGGTCGTCAGCCGTGGCTTGCAGAACACCGGTGTGGCGGACCTAGTGGCTAAGTGGATGTCTGCGGTGGGAGACCGCCTCGGGCCCCAGTTGATCGTGCTATGCGGCTTGGTAATCCTCAGCTCGGGTTTTATGAATAACATCGCAGCACTGGCCATTTTCATTCCCGTGGCTGTTCGGATTGCAAGGAGCAGTGGTCGTTCTCCCTCGCTGTATTTGCTGCCGATGGCTTTCAGTTCTCACCTTGGGGGATTGATCACGCTCATCGGCACACCCACGAATCTCATCGTATCCGGGCTTCGCTTCGACCATCTAGGAGCGCGGTTTGGGATGTTTGCCTTCGCTCCAGTCGGGCTCGCTGTCTCCGTCGTGGGGGTCACGTTTATCGCGGTGGTTGGCTGGCGCCTCGTCCCCCGGCGCGAAGCTGGAACAGCAGCAGAGGACTTCAAGGTGGCAGAGTACCTAACCGAGACCGAGGTGCCCGAGGATTCTGAACTGGCGGGAACGCGTCTGAGCGACCTGAAGACGGTGACTGACGCCGACATCTGGATTGCAGCTATCTTGCGAGATGGTCACCGTCTCTCCTCACCGGCAGGCACTGAGAGGGTGCGAGCTGGGGACACCCTCTTGGTGCGGGCCGAAACGGAGAGCCTGAGACAGTTTGTCTTTGAGACCAACGTGGAGCTGACGGAATCGAAACCCCTTGAGGTAGAGACCGAAGAACCAGACACACATATGGGTGTCTGGCAGGAATTGATGTCTCGCCTGCACGCTGATGACGTGGAGACTGTGGAAGCGGTCGTCAGCCCCGATTCGACGATGGTGGGGAAGACGGCACGCGATCTCGACCTCCGTGCCCGTTACGGAGTCAATCTGCTCGCCATTTCCCGGTGCGATGAGGACTTCTGCCGGGTGGTTGGGGCAACTGAGATAGAGCCTGGCGACGTGCTAATGCTCCAGGCTGAGCACGGGAAGCTGCCCGACGTGTTGGAGACTCTAGGCCTTCTGCCGTTGGCGGGGCGAGAGATCCACCTGGAACCCCACAACATCGTGGCAGGAGCTGGAATCTTCTTGGCAGCTTTGCTGACTGCAAGCTTGAATATCCTCTCCGTGCCTGTTGCGATGACTGCGGCGGCTGCCGGGATGGTTATGGCAGGTGTGCTGTCTCTGCGCGAAGCCTACCGGAGTATCCAGTGGCCCATCGTCGTACTCCTGGGCGCGATGCTCTCTATGGGGGTGGCGATGGAGCAGACCGGAGCGGACCAACTTATTGCCGATCAGATCTTACGAAGTTCGGACTTCATCTCTCCTGCCGTCTTGCTGGTCATAATCATGCTGGGGACGATGATGCTTTCGGACATCGTGAACAACGCAGCATCGGTTGTGCTGATGGGCTCGATTGCAGTAGGAGTGGCTCAAGGATTAGGGGTTTCAGTAGAACCGTTTCTGGTCGCCGTCGCCGTCGGTGGTGCATGTGCTTTCTTGACCCCAATCGGTCATGAGGCAAACGTGCTGGTATTTGAGGTAGGTGGTTACGAGTTTGGGGATTACTGGCGTCTCGGACTGCCGCTGGAACTGCTCATCACGGCTGTCACCGTCCCGATATTGCTGTGGCTGTGGCCTCTCTAGCGACATCATTTTCTCTGGGGGGCGCGCGCGACAGCCAGAGCGCCCCCCGTTTGGCAGACCGCACGACGTGCGCGTCGAGGTGTGGCATTGCATCAATGACCCCGCGGCGGATCGCGGATTCACCTTCCGCTGCGCCCACGGTAAGGTGCTGTATCTCGTAGACTCTGCCATACTGATGGCGCAGCGCTTCGTCGCATTCGTGGCTTTCTTAGCACATCGTTTGTGACAGCGTCTGAAGACCTGCCGTGGATGCATCCGCATAGGTGAGCCCAGACGCTCAGGACGTGGCCAGCTGCGTCGCGCCCGCAGCGGAAATCTCGCCCCTCCGCTCGGACGTTTCTTGATGAAGGGGCTGTTGTCGTGGGAGGTCGTATGTCGAAACGAGTCACGTGGCTGATCGTTGTCTCTATCTTGCTAGCGGGACTTCTGCTCGGATTCGTGGGATCGATCCTTATTCCTCGCCTTGGACTGGTTGCGCTTTACGAGCGTGTGGGAGGCTGGACGTTGCTAGGGCGAGTGACGGTGGCTTTGCTGCTCCTCGCTGTCCCAGTCGGGTATATCGTGTGGCTTGTCGCAGGAGCTGCGGAGTTCGCCAGAGCTAGGGAGAAAGCGGAGACGGAGACCCTGCTTCGCTACCTCCGGCACGGAGAGAGAACCGAGGTGGAGCGGGTCCTCGTTGCCACTGGCGGCGGACCTCACGCCCGGTTCGGTCTCCATCTCGCGGCCAGCCTGGCAAGAGCTGGGGACGGCACGGTGACGGTCTTCCAGGCAATCTCTCCGACCGAGGAGGTGGACACGGAGGCTGAGTCGGAAGCACTGGCACGGATGGCGGAACAGGTCATCGGTCATAATCCCCCCGTTGAGGCCCGGGTCACGGTCAGCCCTTCGGTAGTTGACGCAATCGTGGAGGAGACTCGGCGGGGAGGGTACGATCTGTTGATCATCGGCGGGTCCGATGAGAGCACGGTGAGAAGTCTCCTCTTCGGGACCATCCCCAACACGGTAGCCGGGCGAGCGCCTTGCCCCGTGCTTGTCGTGCGTGAGGCCGAGGGCTGGCCGGTGGGCGAGTAATAGGCATAGGTGATCCCACGCAATCTTGGGATAGCTCTGGAAAACAAGTGGCCCTGATAGGACCGATGATCCAGCGCGTGCTGAGATCGATGAAGTTGATCTGCCTCAGTCGGTCTATTCATCGGTAAGAATACCTCTGGCGGTTTCGCCCTGCGATTCCTCGGTTTCCATTCCATCCTTTGAACCCTCCACGGTCTCATCATTGTCGATAAGCTTGCGAAGGTCTGAATACCACACGCCGTGATGTGGTGGCTGCGCCTCAGATATCGGTCTGCTTAGGGACCTGCTGCGCAACCTTCGCAAGTTTGGCTTGAATGCGATAAGACTTTGTTGAACCGTCACGACGTTGTTGCCAGCTGTGTGTTACTACGCTAGAATACCAGATCAGCGACCAGATCAGCCTGGTCGTTTTGTCGATGAATGAATGAAGGAGCATCCTTATGGCTGTATGGCATATTCTGGAACGAGAGCGTATCTATGAGCAACTGGACACGTCTCCAGACGGCCTTGATGAGGCGGAAGTCGCGCGCCGGCTGGAGCAGTATGGCCCAAATGAGCTAGAAGAGCGTGGTTTGCGTAGCCCATGGAAGGTGCTGCTGGGGCAGTTCACAGAGATTATGGTCGTGGTGCTATTGATCGCCGCGGGGATTTCCGTGGCCCTGGGCCACACCACCGATGCGATCGTAATCCTCGTCATCGTCGTTCTCAACGCGATCCTGGGCTTCACCCAGGAGTACCGCGCCGAACGCGCTATGGCCGCGTTGAAGCAACTGTCCGTTCCCACTGTGCGGGTACGCCGCGATGGCCAGATCCGGGAGGTAGAGGCCACCAGCCTGGTGCCGGGAGACATCGTCCTTCTGGAAGCCGGAGACCGCGTGCCTGCCGACGCCAGGGTTGTGGAGTCCGTCAACCTGCGAGCCGAGGAGGCGGCTCTGACCGGCGAGTCGGTGCCTGTTGATAAGATTGAGAAACCGCTGAAGGACGAGAGTCTACCTGTAGGTGACCGCCGCAACATGGTATTCATGGGCACCGCCATCACGTATGGACGCGGCAGCGCCGTCGTCGTCGCGACGGGGATGGAGACACAGTTGGGGAATATCGCGGACATGCTCCAGCAGGTATCGGAGGAGAGGACGCCGCTGCAGCGCAAGATGGCAGAGCTCGGCAAGTGGCTGGCGGTCGCTTCCTTCATCCTCGTGGCCATTGTCTTTACCGTAGGCGTCTGGCAGGGTGAGCCGCTCGAGGACATGTTCCTGACTGCCGTCAGCCTTGCCGTGGCCGCCGTGCCCGAGGGCCTGCCTGCCGTGGTAACCATTGCCCTCGCGTTGGGTGCGCAGCGTATGGTGCGCCGGGAGGCTCTCATTCGCAAGCTGCCCGCTGTGGAGACCCTCGGCTCAGTCACCACGATCTGTTCGGATAAGACCGGGACCCTGACCGAGAACCGCATGACAGTGACGATCCTGGACGTGGCAGGGAAGACGTTGAATCTCACCACTCACCTGGAACGCACTGGCGCCACCCTCTTGCCCGATGAGGAACCGCTCGTTGAGCCCGATCCTAATATCACCTTGTTGCTGGCGGGGAGCGCTTTGGCCAACGACGCCACCCTGGAGCCGGAAGAGAAGTCAGCCGATGGTTGCCGCGCGATCGGCGATCCCACCGAGGGGGCGATGGTCGTTGCCGCGGCCCGACTGGGGCTGTGGAAATCCCAGGTGGAAGAGCTGATGCCGCGGGTTGCCGAGGTGCCCTTCACCTCAGAGCGCAAGCGTATGACCACTGTGCACCGGTCTCCCGATGGCGTCGCGTCCGCCGACGGTGACGCCTTGCCCCGGCTGCTCAACACACTGCCAGACAGCGACTATGTCGCTTTCACCAAAGGGGCCGTCGACCAGTTGCTCGACATCTGTGATCGCGTATGGAACGATGGTAGGATTGAGCCGCTCGACGCAGAGTGGCGCGAGCGCATCGAGGACGCCAACGATGGGCTGGCTCAGGAGGGCATGCGCGTGCTCGGCGTGGCAATGCGCCAGCTGGACGAGGTCCCCGAGCAGGCTGACGAGGATGAATTGGAGACGCGAGAGATCTTCGTGGGCCTCACCGGCATGATCGATCCTCCGCGGCCTGAAGTACGCGAAGCCGTGGCCAAGTGCCGCACCGCCGGCATCCGGCCGGTGATGGTTACAGGCGATCATCCTCTCACCGCGTTGAACATCGCCCGCGACCTGGGTATTGCCGACGAGAAGCGACAAGGGGAACAGCAGGTGATTACGGGGCAGCAGTTGGCTGAGATGCCGGTCGAAGAGCTCGAGGCGCACGTCCGCGACATCTCGGTCTATGCCCGTGTGAGCCCTGAGCACAAAGTCAAGATCGTGGAAGCTGTCAGAGACCAGGGTGAGATCGTGGCGATGACGGGCGATGGGGTCAATGACGCCCCGGCCCTAAAGCGTGCCGATATCGGTGTCGCTATGGGTATCACCGGTACCGACGTAAGCAAAGAGGCGTCGGATATGGTGCTGCTGGACGACAACTTCGCCACCATCGTCCGTGCTGTGGAAGAGGGGCGCACCATCTACGAGAACATCCGCAAGTTCCTCAGGTACACGATGTCGAGCAATGTCGGCGAGATTCTCGTGATGTTGCTGGCGCCGCTGACCGGCCTCCCGATCCCGCTGAACGCGATCCAGATCCTGTGGATCAACCTGGTGACGGATGGTCTTCCCGGCCTGGCTCTCAGCGTGGAGCCGGCGGCGCCGGACACGATGGACCGCCCCCCGCATCCTCCCGGCGAGAGCGTCATGGCGCGCGGACTGGGAACCTATATACTCTGGGTAGGTCCCCTGATGGGTATCGTAGCCCTGTTGCCCGAGTTCTTAGCGGTTGCGGGCATAGGCGGACTAGCGCTGGGCAGCGAGGCCTACACGACGATGGTCTTCACAACTCTGGCGCTGGCTCAGATGGGCAACGCCCTGGCCATCCGCTCCGACCGTCTCCTGCTAGCACAGCTCGGCCTCTTCACCAACCTCCCCTTGCTGGGCGCCGTGGTCCTGACGTTCCTGCTCCAGATGGCTGTGGTTTACGTTCCCTTCCTGCAGGGCGTCTTCGATACGGTACCGCTCAGCGCCGACCAACTCCTGCTCAGCCTGGGCTTCAGCACGATTGTCTTCATCGTTGTTGAAGTCGTTAAGTGGATTCGGCAGCGGATCGAGAAGTAATTCCTGAATCGGCGTGACGGTGGTGGCCGAGCAGGTCAGTGCGAGGCCGTCTGCGTCTTCACCGGAGTCTTCAGTGCCTTGCTCTCGGTCTGCGGCCCCAGCAATGGCTCCACGGCCCGCGTCAGAACTGTTCCTAGAAGGACCGAAAACAGCACGTACGCTGCCGTCAGCGGGCCTAGCTGGGGCTCCAGGCCGGCAGCAATGCCCATACCCGCCATCACCAACGAGAATTCGCCCCGTGCGATAAGCGTGATGCCAGCGCACAAGCGGTTGGTGGACGCTAGGTTCATGTGCCGGGTCGACCACCAGGCGGTGGCGATCTTCGTGAGAGCGGTCACTATGACCAGGGCCAGCGCGGGAAGGATCACCGGCGGCAATGTGTTGAGTTCGATCCCCAATCCGAAGAACAGGAAGAAGATTGCGGCGAACCAGTCCGTCAGAGGATGCATCAACTCGTGCGTCCGCTCTGCCACTGGCCCGGAGAGCGTGATACCCACCAGAAAAGCTCCCACCGCCGCCGAGAGCTGCAACCGCTCAGAGATCCCGGCGACCAGCAGCGCCAGCCCCAGCGTCGTTAGAAGCACGATTTCGTCAGACGAGTGCGCGATCAGCTGGCTTAGTCTCTTCCCGTGACGCATGGCCACGAAAAGCATGCCGCCTCCGGCTACGACTGCCACCGCGATGGAGAGCAGGCTGGACAGCACACTCTGGCCGACCAAGAAGATCGTAACCAGTGGTAAGAACAGCGCCATCGCGATGTCCTCAAGCACGAGGATCGATAGCACCGTGGGAGTCTCTCCGTGGTCCATCCACCCTGTGTCGGTCAGAAGCTTGGCGATGATCCCCGACGATGAGATGTACGTGATGCCGCCCAGGAGCACGGAAGCGAGCGGACTCCATCCCAGCACAAGGCCGGCCAGCAAGCCAGGTGGGAAGTTGAGTATCAGATCGGCAAGACTCGCCGGCAGCGCGTGGCCAAGGGTCTTCCGCAGTCGTTCGCTTGAGTATTCGAGTCCCATCGTGAACAGCAGCAGAATCACCCCGATCTCCGCGCCGAGACGGACGAAGTCCTCGCACAGCGCCAGCGGCACCAAACTGTTGTTCCCGATAGCTAAGCCAGCCATCAGGTACAGCGGAATCGCTGAAACGCCCAGCTTACTCGCTAGCCGCGCAACCACCGACAGTCCGAAGATAATGGCCCCTAACTCGATAAGCGTTAGGGAAATCAGACCTTCCATATCCATTATACCCTGTTTCCTCGCTTCAAGACGCTACTCAGGAGGTCGACTATAAGATCTGTTCCGGCTCTCCGAGCGCTGAATCCTATATCTCTCTGAGACCCTCCATACGCTGACGGCCGTTAAGGCCTCAGAGTCACGAAAAAGGCCCCCGTCCACTCGCGGAGTTCTGCCTACGTCTCCACACAAGCAGGAGAGCCCAACCTGGCAAGAGCGGCAGTACCCGTCCGCCCTGTGTCAGGACACGCCTGTCAATAGCCTATGTATAGGGCAAAGGGGAATCGGGCCCGCCACCAGCCTCTGGGTCGCTGGATACTCCACCGGCCCGCCTTCTGGGGGTCCTCCCAGACAGGGACCAATTATAGCGTCTTGCGCCCGACCGTCAACTGAGTCTTCCCATTTCTCACGCTCTCATCGTTCTCGAGCTGGTGCAGGTGACCGCTGCTCACACGGAGCTTCGCAGGATGGCCCAAGCGCCTGCGCACCGGCGGCAACTCGCCGCAGCGGAATTGCCGCCGGTGAGATGTCATCCCGCCCTAGGATCCGACTTGGACTGATCTTCCCCCCATCATCGCCGCGATGTCATCTTCCACGGTTCCGATCGGTTTGACGTCAAAACGCTCTATCAGAACCTTGGCTACCTGAGGAGACAGGAAGACCGGCAGGGTCGGGCCGAGACGTATGCCCTTGACGCCCAGGGAGAGGAGGGCCAGCAGGACGGCGACGGCCTTCTGCTCATACCAGGCGATGTTGTAGGAGATGGGCAGCTCGTTGATGTCATCGAGCTCGAAGGTCTCTTTCAGCTTCGGGACGATGACCGCCAACGAATACGAATCGTTGCACTGACCCGCGTTCAGGCCCTGGGGGATGCCGCCGATGTCGCCCAGGTCCAGCTTGTTGTAGCGGTACTTGGCGCACCCGGCCGTGAGAATCACGGTGTCTTCCGGCAGGTTCTCGGCCACTTCCGTATGGCAGTTGCGCGTCCGGTGCCGGCCATCGCAGCCGCCCATCACGACGAAGCGCTTGATGGCTCCCGACTTGACGGCCTCGACGACCTCGTCGGCCAGCGCCATCACCTGATTGTGGGCGAATCCACCGACGATCGTTCCGGACTCGATCTCCTCGGGCGGCGCGCTCTCCTTAGCCAGCTCGATGACCGCGGGGAAATCCTTGGCCCCGCCGTCCGGCCGCTCGGCGATGTGCTCGGCCCCCGGGTAGCTGACCACGCCGGTGGTGAACAGCCTCTCTATATATGGGTGTTGGCAGGCAGCATCTCGCCGTGGGTGTAGATGTCGACCCCCGTGCCTTCGGTCTGCTTGAGCAGCTCTTCCATGTCCTTCATCGTGGCCGGAGTCTAGGATGCCCGGGTTGTCCCCGGCGCCGATGTTGACCTCGGTGATCTCGGGATGGCCGTAGGTGGACGGGTGGGCCTCATCGAGCAGGGCTATCGTCTTCGCAGCCACGTCGCCAGCTCTCATGACCATAGCGATCATCTCGTCCGTTCCGAGATTCTTGGTGGTGGAAGCTGGCGCCTCCATGAGGAAGCTGTCGATGTCATCTTGTTCGTAGCCGAGGACCGCGGCGTGATCGGCATAGGCTGCGATGCCCTTGCATCCGATAATGAGCAGCCCCTGAGAGATCGCACGTCTCCGTTCTTAGTGGCCGTGATGCGAACCTCGTCGGACAGGGCCTTGGCCACAATCTCTTCGTCGTTCTATCGAGCAGCTTCCGTGTCCACCGTCTCTTGTTCCCTTGGCTTCTCCTTACATTCGAGATACGCACTGCAACAAGAGTTCTGCCGACACGGGCGGGGCGTTGATTTGATCCGGGCTCGCGCCTGGATGACAAACACCATCTTCTTCGAAAATGGCGCGACTAACTGCCGAAGTGTTCGCCGGGGACGTACCGCCGTCGCGGCTCCGGCTCTTCCACGAGGAGGTGGTCCGTCTCGATCAGGCGCCGCGTCTTGGTCGTGCCCAGCATCACCAGGGAGCTGGATTCGACGTGCTTTCCGCCATACCGAATGCCAGAGAGCAGTGGGCCGTCGGTGATACCTGTCCCGACGAAGATGACCTCGTCGGTGGTGATGATTTCCTCCGTGAGGAGGATGCGCTCCAGATCGTGGCCGGCCTCAAGGACCTTCGCTCTCTCCTCATCGCTCTGGGGGCTCAGGCGGGCGACCATGGCCCCATTTGTGGCTCGCAGAGCGCAGGCCGCGATGAGACCCTCGGGAACGCCTCCCACGCCCATCAGAAGATCGATCTGGTTATCCGCACTCCCGGCCAAGAGGGCGCCGGTCACATCCCCCTCGTCTCGCAGCATGGCGTGAGCGCCAGCCTCCCGGATCTCCGCGATCAGGTGCTCATGCCGCCTCCGGTTAAGGACGAACACTGTCAGATCCTCGACCCTCTTGTGCTTGGCGCGGCCGACCAGCGCCAGGGTCCAGGCGGCGGGCGCATCGAGGACCTCAGGCACGAGGTCCTCGGCGACCTCCGCGTCGACCACGACCTTCTCCATGTAGGCCGCCGGCCTCGGATGCCACAGGGTGTCCCGAGGGGCGACGGCCATCACGGAGATAGCCCCCCGAGAGCCTCGGGCCACCAGGTTCCGGCCGTCGATAGCATCGACTACCACATCGACCGAAGGGCCCTGCCCGGAGCCAAAGCACTGGCCTGCTTCGAACCGGTCACAGCTGTGAATCCGCACCTCTTCACCGACGGCCACGGCGGCCTCGATGTCGACGAGGTTGAGGACCTCGTACATGCGTTCCGTGGCCTCCCGGTCGGCCGCTTCTGGCTGTCCGAGGCCGACCCAGCGTGCGGCGGCCAATGCTGCCGCCTCGGTGGCCTGCACCAGGTCGAGCGTAAGGCCACGGGATGGCATCTCACACGTTTGATTCGCCATATGTCACTGCCTCCAGGAGGTTTTCTCGCTCCCAAGCTTGCGTGCCGCCGTGCAAGACACGCACGTTGTCGAACCCTCGCTGCCGCAGGACCGCGGCCGCCCGGCTGCTCCGTCGCCCCCCGCGACAGACGAGCACGACCGGTCGATCTCGGGGGATCTGGGGATCATCTAGCAGCTCCGGAAGCCGGATGAGCTCAGCGTTCGGAATGTGGGCGCGCTCGTACTCGCGGGGTTCTCGTACGTCGACGACGAGGGGCGCCCCGTCTTCGTGCATCTTCTCCCACAGCTGCCGTGGTTTGATCTCCGGGACCTGGTCTAAATCCAGATCCTCGGGCCAGTCGACCTCCACCTCGTACAGCTGCTTGGGCAGGTTCTGGCAGGGACCGAAAGCCCGGACGGGGCATTCGTAGATGCAGATCGCCGGGTCGATGATCTTGTGGAAGAGATAGTCGATGTCGTGATCTGGGTGGAGGAAGTGATCCTCTCCCACGAGCTCGTAGAAGCCGGACGTTTTCATCACCTCAAGGACGGGCTCCTGCACGTGAACGAAGAACACGTCGCCTCCACGATCGCGATAGGTCCGCACGATGCTCTCCAGGGCGTGGATGCCGCTGATGTCGCAGTTCTCGACCGTGTACATGCGGAGCAGGAGGAACCGCTGCCGCGGGTGTTCGGCCAGCAGCTCCTCGATACGTTCCTCGACGTGGCTCACAGCGCCGAAGTAGATGTCTCCCAGGATCTGCACCACGCCGAGCTGCGGGCAGGCCGGCTGCTCAGGGCGCGGGCAGAAGTAGCGGTACCGGTCGTCCATCTTCAACTCTCGGACGCGAGGTGTCGTGGTCCTCAGCAGGTAGTGCACCACGGAGCTGCCGATGCCGACCAGGACGGCGATCTGAAGCGGGGCTAGCAGCGTGGCAGCCATCGTCAACACCATGATGTTCCGGTCGGCCATGTCCGCGTGCCAGGTCCGAACGATCTCCTTCCTATGCACCAGGTTCAAGCCGGTGAAGACCAGCACCCCGCCCAAGGCCGCGAAAGGTACGTAGCTGGCGAGAGGAGCGAGCAAGATGACGCCGGCGAGGACGAAGAGCCCCGCGAAGATGCTTGAGACCTCCGTCTTGGCTCCAGCCCTGTAGTTGACGGCCGAGCGGCTGATGGACCCCGAGCATGGGTATCCAGAGAAGAGGCCGGACGCGATGTTGGCCAACCCCTCGCCGATGAACTGCTGGTTACTATCCAGCCGCTGACCGGTGTGGGCGGAGATCTCACGGGCGATCGACATGGTTTCTAGGAAGCCGATAGCGGCCACCGCCAGGGCGCCGGTGAATAGATTCAGCGCGAGTTGAGGGTCAACCGCCGAAAAATCGGCCAGGGGCGGCAGGCTGCGTGGAATCTCTCCAACGACCTCGATGTCATGGGTCTCCGGGCCCAGCAGGGCGACGATGGCGGCGGCACTGACCATACCGATCAGAAGGCTGGGGATCCGACGGTCGATACGTTCCAGCACAAGGATGATGAGCAACGTCCCCACGCCAAGGGCCACGCTCGGCCAATGGATCTGCGGCAGATTGGCGATAATGCTCGGGATGGTCTGCCAGAGGCTCGGCGAGGGGGTGATCGGAATGTGAAATAGGTGCTCCACCTGGTGGAAGGCGATGAGGATGCCGGCTCCCGCGGAGAAGCCAACGACCATGGAATCCGATACGAAATTGACGAGCACGCCGAGGCGGGCGATTCCCATGATCAAGTGGAAGCCACCCACCATGACGGCGAGGAGGCCGGCGGCGGCGAGGTACTCGACCGACCCGGGCTCCGCGACACCCAGCAGGGTAGAGAGTACCAGCAGGGATATGGCGTTTGTCGGGCCTGACGTCAGCTGGTGTGATGAACCCCACAACGCACCGATGATGGAAGCGACGATGGCGGTATAAAGTCCCATCCTCACCGGCAGGCCGGCGATGAGGGCGTAGCTCATCGCCTGCGGAAGCATCACGACGGCTACCGTGAGGCCGGCGATGAGATCGCGACGCAGGTTCGCACGGTTGTAGTTCCGGACAATATGGACCGGTCTGGCGAGAAGCCGCGCGACGAATTCGACCTCGTCCGCGAACGGGCTGTCATCTTTCATTTGTGATCACTGTCTACCGTGCGACTCGCGATCCGACGCCACCCTGCGGGGACCCTGTCTGACTTTCTGGGCCCGCTCCGTCTCGTAAGACTGGATCCTTGCTATCCCATAAGAGCCCTCTATGCATTTCGTATAGTATTATACCAGGCGGGTGGAGGGCGTCAACGAGACGGAGCAGGTCAGGAGATCGCGCGTCCGGGCCAACCGTGCTGTCTCCGGATGGAACTCGAACGCCGGCGCCACACCTACTCGGCCAGCCCCGATCTGCATCTGCCGGTTGCGCAGTTTCTTGGCCCACAGACCATCACGCGGTCCCGGTGCCGACGAGCTGCGAGATCTTCGGTCGCCGGTAGTCCGCGCGCTTTTTCTCCATCGCCCGCTTCCATCGGTCACACCCAGAGCCTCAGCAGTGTCGCACTCTAGCGTCAGGAACAAGCGATTGAGAGCGGCCTGGGATGATGACTACCTCCTCCAGGCCCGGGTCAGCGCACGAGATGCGATTCCTCAGCGCTAGTCGATCGTATCCTGGATGATTTGCTGCAGAACCTCGGTGTTCAGATCCTTCTTGTCCAGGAAGGCGATCGCTCCCGCCTCCAGTCCGAGTCGGCGAAACTCGCGGTCGGGGTAGGCGCTGATCAAGACGACCCGGATACCGGGATCCTGCGCCTTGAGACGGCGGACGCAGCGGATGCCGTCCTCGTCGCCCAGCACGACGTCCACCAAAATCAGGGAGGGCTTCAGGGAGCTGGCCAGCCGGAGTGCCTCCCCGGTGTTGTCGGCCTCATAGACGACGGCCCCCGGATGGGCACGCCCGATCATACGGTGCAGCTGGACCCGATAACGACTGCTGTCCTCCACCAGCAAGAGCCGGCACTGCACACGCGACGTCTCCGTCTGGGGAAGGGGGGCTTGGGTCGCCGTCTGTTGCCCCGACACACCGAGGACCTCGGGGTGCTTCATCGCGTAGCTCACGGCCTCCAGCCGGCTCTGGACGTCCAGGCTGCGGTACAGGCCGGTGAGGTGATTCTCCACTGTCTTGACGCTCAGGTTGAGGCGCTGCGCCATACTCTGGTTGTCCAGGCCCTGTTGCAGCAGCCGTAGCATATCGCGTTGGCGTGGCGTCAGTGAGGGCGCGTGGGGGGGCGGGCCTGAGCCGTGGACCAGCTTGTCGAGCAGGGGGCTGGAGATCCACCGTTCCCCGTCTAGCACGCGCTGCACGGCCAGTTTCAGATCACTCAGCGGCTGATCCTTGAGGTGATAGCCGTCCACGCCCAGTCCCAGCAGGCCCTGGACGTAGATATCGTCGTCGTAGGCGCTGATCACCAGGATCCGCAGGTCGGGATAGTCCTCCCGGATCTGACGGAGGTCGGTGAGCGGGGCGAACTCCGGCATGTTCACGTCGACGATGAGGAGGTCAGGCCTCGCCTCCTCCAGCGCTGCGCGCAGCGTCGGGCCATCGCTCGCTTCGGCGACAATGTCCAGACCGGGTAGTCCCTGCAACGCGTTGTGGATGCCGGATCGGACGACGGCGTGATCGTCAGCCAGGACGACTCGGTTGTTGTCCATAGTCGTATTATAACAGGTCTGAATGTGGCTGACTATGGGAGACAGCCATCCGGGCAACCCATCAACGAACCCGCTATCTGGCGGTGGATGGGTAAGGACTAGGGATCTCTATCGCCAGCTCCAGCCCTCCCTCGGGCGCAGAGTTGAACGCCACAGTACCGTCCAACAGGGAGACGCGTTCGCTGATGCCCACCAGGCCGAAATGGTTCTCTTCCGCCAGGGCGGCGAGATCGACGGCCCCTTCCAAGCCCTCACCGTCATCGGCCAGGCACACCCGGAGGCTGGCCTTGGGCGTCCGCGCCAGCCTCACCGTCACCTGGGAGGCCCCCGAGTGCTTCTGGACGTTCCTCAGGCCCTCCTGGACGATGCGAAAGACGGACAGCTCAATCGGCTCCGGCAGGCGCCCTAGCTCCGGGTCGAGGTCCAGGTTCACCCGAATGCCGCTCCCCTTCGACCATTGACTGACGTGCGAGCGAATGGCGGCCGGGAGCCCGTGGTTGTCGATCGTCGGTGGACGAAGATCGCTGCAGACCTGGCGGAGGCTTCCTACCACCTGCCGTATGTTGTTCCGGATCTGGACGATCTCCCGTTGCTGCTCCTCTTCGCCCAGGCGGCTTTCCGTCTCCTCCAGCTGGTAATTGAGGCCCAGGAGATCCTGGATGATCTGATCGTGCAGCTCGCGTGCTAACGCTTTCCGCTCAGCCTCGCGTTCCTTCATCAGGCGCCGGCCAGCCTCCTGCAGGGCCAGGTTGAGTTGATCCAGCGCCTCGACCTGGTTCCCCAGGCGCTGGATTAACTCTCGATTGAGGGATTCTTTCTCCTCCAGGCTCTGCTCCAGCTTCCGCTGTGCCTGCCGCAGCTCCTCGGCCTGCTTCTGCGCTTCATAGTAGTTCTCAAACGCCCAGATGACGGGCGTGATCCGACCCTGGCGATGGGAGCCGACCATCAGCTCGACGATCTCCCGCGGGTTCGTCTCCTCGGTCCGGCGGAGTGCAATCTGACGGCCCTGATAGAGGACCAGGATGCGATCGGTGACGGCAAAGATCTGCTTCAAGTCGTCGCTGCTCAGGATGACGGCGATCGCCTCGGCCGACAGCTCCTGGATGCGCTCGAGCAGGATCTCCTGTCGGGCAAAGCTGAGCGCCTCCAGGGCGTCGTCCAGCAGGAGGAGTCGGGACGGGCGGCAGAGGGCACGCGCCAGAGCGACCACCTGTATCTGTTCGTCAGAGAGATTCGAAATTGGTTCCTCGGCCAACTCGGGAGTCATGTCGAAGGCGGTCAGCAGGTCGCGGGTCACCTGTAGCATTCTACCTTCATTCTTGAGCCTCAGCAGACCTCGTCCGCGGATCTCCTGTCCCATGAAGACATTGTGCATCACGTTCATATGGGGGAAGACCTCAGGGTGCTGGTGGACGGCCACGATGCCCAGATCCTGGGCCTGCGAGACCGCCTGGAGCGTTACCGGCTCACCGTCGAAGGCAATCTCTCCGCCCGAGGGTGTATGCACGCCGCTCAGCAGCTTGAAGAGCGTCGACTTGCCCGCGCCGCGCTGTCCCACGACCCCCAGCACCTCCCCTGGCGCCAGGGAAAAGGTGACGTCACTGAGAGCATGGACCGCCCCGAAGTCACGGGACAGCTGGGTAACGCTCAGGAGGTCTCTGTTATCAGGCTCCATTTTGACCTATGCACCGTCCTCAACGAGGACCGAGTTGGTATCCACTGCTGAGCGTCCGCATGATCGTGCACCGCAGGGTGCAGTTTCTGCGTTAGCGGCCAACGGTCAATCACTCTGCAGGGCTTCGATAGGGTAGCTGTGCGCCATTGGCGGCTTCCGGACCATTGCAGAGCCGCCTGTGAGGGACTCTGTTGAAGAATGGAAAACCTTCTGGATTGAGCCGGTATATCTGGCGCCACCCAGCATCAGCACCGCCATATATGTAGGGCAGGTTTCCATACCTGCCGAATCTCAACAGACTCTTCCATGCCTGCCGAAGATCTCGAAACCCGTCGGCAGCGGATATCCCGCTTGACAAGATAGGGGGCGGCGCACCGCCCCCCATTTGTCCGCCTCGTCTTCCTCGATGCCTCTCGCTGAAAACCGTTCAACTTCCGCGTCGCCGCGTGGCGACGTCGAAGATAACGGCCGCCGCAAGCACGGCACCTCGGACGACGTACTGATAAGCGATGTCGACGTTCATCAGGTTCATACCGCTGGTCAGTGACATGTAGACGATAGCGCCGACGAGGGACCCTGTGACCTGACCGACGCCGCCGGCCGCCGATACCCCGCCGATGTACGCCGCGGCGATGGCATCCAGCTCAAACAGCGTCCCCGCCTGCGTCGTGGCCGACTGGAGTCGGGAGGCGAATAGGATACCCGACAGGGCCGATAGCATACCCATCGAGCCAAAGACGATGAAGGTCAGCCGCTTGACGCTGACACCGCTCAGCTCGGCCGCCTCCGGGTTACCGCCGATGGCGTAGATATGCCGTCCCAGCACCGTTTGCGTCGTAATGAAGTGATAGATGCCCACCACGAGCAACATGACGACGACCGTCCACGACATGCCGTTGTAGCCGGCCAGCACCCACGTGATCAGGCCAACCAATACCGACATGAAGACTAACTTCAGGATGAACATGTCGTAGGGTAGGACCTCAAAGTCGTAGTCCTGCTGTTTCCTGCGGCCGTTGATGGAGCTGATGATGAACAGCACAATCGCGATCAAGCCCAAGAGCAGGGTGACCTTATGCACGCCTGGCAGGAATCCCAGGTTGACGTCCGGGATGTAACCGTTGCCGATGGCGTTAAACGTGTCGTCCTGGATGATGATCGTCCCCGTGGCCGCCGTCACCAGGAGCAACAACCCGCGGTAGATCAACCAGCCGGCCAGCGAGGCCACAAAGGACGGGATGCCCAGCTGCGCCACCGGGTAGGCCGTGATCAGGCCGGCGATGAAGCCAAATGCCAGGATCATGGGGATGACCACGTAGACCGGCAGACCCCAGAACTCCAGGGCGATAGCCGCTACGGCACCCAGAAAGCCGGCCAGGAAGCCGACGGATAGGTCGATGTGTCGGATGACGATGACCAGGGTCATGCCGACGGCCAGGACGGCGATGTAGCCGGTCTGGTTTAGCAGGTTACTGATATTTCGAGACGAGATGAAGATGCCGTCCGTGGTGATGGTGAAGATCACCATGATCACGAACAGGGCGATGAACATCCCATATTCGCGGATATTCTCCCGTAGGATCTTCTGTAAGTTCTTGAGAAACATCCTGTGCCTCCTAGTATTCCGTGGCCAGCGCCATGATCTTTTCCTGCGTCGCTTCCTCAACCGGCATCTCACCCATAATTCTGCCACCGGAAACGACGTAGACTCGGTCGCTCATCCCCAAGATTTCGGGCAGCTCTGAAGAGATCATGATGATGCTCATCCCTTCACTGACCAGCTCGTTGATGATGGTGTAAATCTCATACTTCGCGCCTACGTCAATCCCCCGGGTTGGCTCATCCAGGATCAACACGTCGGGCTTGACGAACAGCCATTTGCCCAGCGAGACCTTCTGCTGATTCCCACCACTCAGGTTCTGAACCGTCTGCTCGATGCTTGGCGTCTTGATGTTCAGGGACTTCTGATAATCGTTGGCCACTTTGATCTCGGCGTTCTTGTCAACGATGCCGCGGGGGGCGATCTCCTGCAGGTTTGCCAGGGTGATGTTCTCTTTCACATCCTGGATCAGAATCAGTCCCTTCGCCTTCCGATCCTCGCTCAGATAGGCGACGCCAGCCTTGATCGCATCCTGGGGATGTCCAAAGCCAACTTTCTTTCCCTCTACGTAGATCTCGCCATCGACGCGGAACCGCTCGGGGTTCCCGAACAGGCTCAGGGCAATCTCGGTGCGCCCTGAACCCATCAAACCGGCAAAGCCGACGACCTCGCCCTTCCTAAGAGTGAAATTGACATCCTTCAGTATCTGCCGACCAACACGCGGATCGTAGGCATTCCAGTTCTTGACCTCGAGGACGGCTTCTCTACCACCATGGGGGCAGATGATCAGTACGTCGACGCCCTTGTTCACCAACGCTTCGACATTCGCTTTCTCTCTGGCGGGATCGCCCTGGCTGAAGAGGATTTCAGCGTCGTAACCTGCAGCCTTGAACGCTTCCTGGAAATGCGTCATATCCTGGATCCAGCGCGGCTCATCCTTCGTCGGCAGAACGATCCCCACCGATGGATTGGATGAAGGGCTTCCTGTATCCGAGGCGCCGGGTATGTCATTGGTCTCGTAATAACCCGAATCGATCAGCACCTCACGGATATTGCCCTGATCAACGACACTTACCGGCGACTCGAGTCCGGGCACGTCGATCACACCGTTGTTGTAGGTGGTTGCGCATTCGGGAGTCTCGTCCTTGAGCAGGGCGAGTGCAGCCTCGATCGCGGTTTGAACCAGGACGCGCACATCCTTGAAGACCGTCATCGACTGCCTGCCATCCTGAATATAGGGGATAGAAGCTTCTTCAGCATCCATACCGGTGATCACGTAGCTCTCCACATGCTCATCGGCAGCGAACACCTCGCCAATCGCACGTGCGGTGTTATCGTTCGGGGCTAAGACGAATACATCCCCTTTGTCCGCTTCGCTCGCGTCGTGCAAATCAGAGTCTGCCAGGATCCTGGCCGTATTCGCATCCCAATTGGTCGTCACCTGACTGATGATCCGGGTCATCTCGTCACGTGTTAGGCTGGACTTGTCCTGCAGTGCGACTGCTTCGCTGGAATTCTTGATCGCAAACGTACCATCGGCGATCTTGGGCTGCAGCACCTCCCAGGCGCCCTGGAAGAAGATGAAGGTGTTCGGGTCCGTTGCAGCACCGGCATACAGGTAGAGTGGGTTCCCTTCTCCCGTTGCACGATCCACGATGTATTGCGCCTGCAGTGCACCGACAGCTTTGCTATCAAAGGTTACATAGTAATCCAATGCGTTGGAATTGGTGATCAGCCGGTCATACGAGATGACCTTTACCCCGGCCTCTTTGGCTTCTCCCACCGCAGCCGCAGCCGCCTGGAATGGATGGCGTTTCCGCTCTGGATAGATGCTATTGATCTCACGCCCAACCATGTTCTTGATCAACGCAAATTCTGTGACCTCGCCTTTGTGGGCATCCAGGGTGCAGATGGTCTGCCCGTCGCGCAGCACCGTGACCGTGTCCGCGACGTCGATCACCTCCCCCAGTTTGTGCGAGATCAAGATGCACGTCACACCTTGCTTTCGTTGCTCGCGGAGCAGCTCTAACAGGTTTTCGCTGTCATCCTCGTTCAGGGCCGCGGTCGGCTCATCCAGAATGAGGATTCTGACGTCTCGATGCAACGCCTTGGCGATCTCGACCAGCTGTTGCTGGCCTACCCCGAGGTTCTTGACTTTGGTGCTGGGGTTGGCATCGAGCCCAACGCGCTCAAGAATGTCCTTCGTCTGCTTGATCGTCTCGTGCCAGTCGATCGAAACGCCATCGGTGATTTCCTGACCGAGGAAGATGTTCTCATAGATCGTCATTTCGGGCACGAGGGCCAGCTCCTGGTAGATGATACCGATACCAGCCTCCTCACTGTCACTCGTGTTGTGATACTCCTGTGGGTCGCCGCGCACCAGGATGTCACCTGTATAGGTGCCGTGCGGATGCACACCACTCAGGACTTTCATCAGAGTGGACTTGCCCGCGCCGTTTTCCCCCACCAGACCGTGGATTTCTGCCTCGGCCACACGGAAGCTCACCTCATCCAGAGCTTTCACGCCGGGGAATTCCTTGGTGATATTTCTCATCTCCAGTATGGGAGCACTCATAGCGCCTCCGGTTCTTAATCTATTGGAGTTATGTAGGAATAGTGATGGCGATCGCGATTGCTATCGCTATCACTATTCCCCTATTGTCTCAGGATCGCGGATTACGGCAAGTTTTCGAACTCGTCGGCCGAGTAGTAGCCGGAGTCGATCAGCGCCTCCTGGACGTTGTCGGCGTCGACAGCGATAACCTCAGAGGGAATCGCCGGTACCTCCTTGACGCCGTTGTCGTAGCTGCCCTCAGCCTCGGGCTCGTTGCCCTGAAGCAGGGCGACGGCGGCGTTGATGGCGTCCTGCACCAGATTGCGGACGTCCTTGAGGACCGTCATCGACTGCTTGCCGTCGATGATGTACTGGACGGAGGCCTTCTCGGCGTCCTGCCCGGTGATCACATAGCTGGTGACATCGCTGTCGGCGGCGAAGACATCGGCGATAGCGCGGGCCGTGCCGTCGTTCGGGGCCAGGACGAAGACGTCACCCTTCTGATCGGCGGAGGCCACTGTGAGGTTGGACTCGGCCAGGTTCTTCGCCACGTTGAAGTCCCAGTTGGTGGTGATCTGGCCGATGATGTTCGCCTCCTCCTGGCGGGTCAGCTCAGCCTTGTCGGAGAGCGCCACGGCCTCATCGGAGTTGATGATCTCGAAGGTGCCGTCGGCGACCTTCGGCTGGAGCACCTGCCAGGCACCGCGGAAGAAGAGGAAGGCGTTGTTGTCGGAGGCGGCGCCGGCGTAGAGGTAGAGCGGGTTGCCGGTCCCCTCAGCGCGGTCGACCAGATACTGGGCCTGCTTGGCGCCGACCTGGATGCTGTCGAAGGTCACGTAGTAGTCGACGGCCTCGGTGTCGCGGATCAGGCGGTCATAGGAGATGACGCTGACGCCGGCCTCGGCGGCGGCCTCAGCGGCCGCGGCCGCGGCGGTGCCGTCGTGGGGGCAGATGATGATGACCTGGACGCCCTTGGTAATCAGCGCCTCGACGTTCTCCTTCTCCTTCGCGGAAGAGCTCTGGCTGAAGAGGATCTCGACGTCGTAGCCGGCCTCATCCAGCGCCTCGCGGAACCGGGTCTCATCCTGGATCCAGCGGGGCTCATCCTTTGTCGGCAGCACAATACCGACGGCCAGCTCCTCGGCGGGTTCCGCGGGTTCGTCCTCCGCGGGTTCGGGAGTCTCCGCTGGCGCCCCACAGGCCGCCAGGACAAGGGAGGCAATGACCAGGATGGCCAAAGCCCACAGCGAGTATCTCTTAGACATGGTTACTCTCCTCCATTCTGATTGGGTATAGGTCTTATCGGATTGTCGAAAACGATCTGAGTCGGTGCCCGCTGTCTGTGTAGTTATGACGCTCACCTCCTGTGGTCGATAGTGTCTTGCCGAACAGCCCATAAGCAGATTGATCAAAGGAAACGGTGGGTGATCGCAAGCCGGAAATGGTTCGATGGTGCAATGATGCAGTTCCCTCGCTGCTTCGCTGGTTCACCGATGCATAGGAGTCGATGCTATGATTGAGGGACTACACGTCTTCGCGATCGGTGACTTTTCTTGCCGCCCTGTTTACGGGCAACGCACCTAAACCCATTTAACCACAGGACAGCGAGGAAATCAATCCGTTTTCCCTTGCCTGAGGAGAGGAATCTACCCCGATCGAACTAGGGGAAACCCCCCAATCGGATGTACGCTCGCCCCGTGGGCCTAAGCTGATCTGCAAACGAGGTCGGGTCTTCATACCCGACAATCCTTCCGTTCCCGGAACCTTTCCCCCTCTCTCGACGTCCTAAACACAGAGAAGAAGCTCAAACCCAATCCTGCGTCCCCGCACCCTATCGAGAGAGGAGAACACGATGATCAAGAGAGCACTGTTCATAATGGTGACCGTCACCCTGCTGACCGGCACCCTGACCGGGCCCGTCATGGCCCAGGGCCGCGGGGACGTCGACGACCCCGACTACGCCGAAGCCATCGAGCGAACCGCGGCCATGGTCCACGACCCCCGAGCCCGCCGCCTCGTAGAGAGATACGGCCTCAACGTCCTCAACGTCACCTGGGAGGACACGGGCCGCTACTACAACTCCTCCGTCGGTCCGAACATCTCCGACGTCACCATTCAGGTCCAGCACAGGAACCCGCGCACGGAGGAATACGAGCTCACGCTTATGCCCGTCATCCGCCACCCGAACTTCAGCGATCTGACCGCCGATATCTCCCCCGATGACTTCTACCTGCTGGTCGGCAATGAGTCCGGCCAGGACCTGCGGCGCATCACCCTGACCGAGTACCTGAGTCAGCTGCCCCGCTACCTGAGCGATCCCGACTCGTGGAAGGGCGATGAGGTTTCCCTGATGAGCCGGCGCGACACCCACGTCCTCGTCAGCGCCCAGGCCTGCTTCCTCCCCGTGCCGGAGGAGGGGAAGGCCGAGTTCAACCCCGTCATCTTCAACTATCAGTCCTACGAGGGCGATCCCGCGGTGCTGACCATCGTGGCGACCCGCGAGGGCACCAGCGCCACGATCATCGACAACGTGCGCGACGCCTTCCCCGCCGGTTTCTCCTGGGGCCAGCGCCTCTTCTTCAACCAGGACGGCGAGCGCGCCAGCTTCACCGGCGAGCGACTGAGCGACTTCGTCGGCGACGGCGATGTCGGCGGGCGCGACGACGTCTCGAGTGGGGACACGCCCGGTGCCGCGGGCGAGGAGGGGCTCAACATGGTCCTCCTCATCCAGGTTCCGCTCAAACAGAAGCAGCCCATGCGCTTTGCGCTGGAGGAGGGGATGGTCCTCGGGACGGCCCCGGCTGCTGCTATGAAGGAGATGGACGAAGCCTCAGACGTCGAGGCAGCCGTCATCGGCCACGGCGAGGTCGAGGGCCCCTTCACCGAGATCGACGGGCTGGAGATCGAGCGCGACCCCGACTTCCCGATCCGCGTCACTGTCCAGTTCTACAAGGCCACCAGCAACGGCGTCATCTCCCAATCCGACGTCGAGGAGATCGCCGACCAGATCCAGCGCGTCTACGACCAGGCCGACTACGTAGGCAGCCTGGTCGTCGATGGACCGTCTGACCGTCCCACCGAGTACGACGGCTCCAAGGTGGAGCCCGACGATTGGTGGGAGACCTTCTGGCGCCGCTTCGAGGAGAACACCGGCCTCGACCGCGAGGATGCCCACCGCCTCTGGCGCCGCCTCGGCTTCCGGGCCTGGCACTGGCTCCCGCCGCTCCGCCCCCGGCCGGAGTAGCCGGAGGGAATTACGTCTCGAGGCGATGGGATGACGCGTCCTTGAAGGCTACGGCGTTCTGAGTGAGCATGCAAGAGGCCTCTCGCGCCAGCGAGAGGCCTTACTTTTCCTAGTCCCGGCGGGGCCGAGAGGAGTCCATTAGGCTCGAGGTTCTAGTAGTAGGGGTCTTTGTCGAGTCACTCCGTGGCCTGTCTCTGAGCGGCTTCAACCTGGCCCAGCGTTCGCTCAGTTCGTCTAAGCGTCGCTCGATACCGGCGAACTCGGCGCTCATAGTCATCTCCTTGTAGGATATCGCGACGCTGCCTGCGCAGCACGGGCAGGTAATCGCCGTAACGACTCAGGACGGTGGCCTCGTACTCGACCCGCGTCGCCAAATCCTCTTCGTATAGGACCTTGCCCTGCGCAACGACGGCGTAGGCCAACTCGATCGGAGCGTGGTTCAGGAGCACCACGTCGACCTGGTCCGTTCCGAGGATACGCGCCAACTCGTGGGCCAGGCGAGCCCGCATGCGGGGTCCGTCAGCGGCCCTGTCAACCAGGATGGCCATGTCGAAATCGCTCATAGGGCCGACATTCTTCTCGACCCGCGAGCCAAAGAGATAGACCATTCGCACGGCCTCAAGGCTCCGCAAAACGGTGGACAGTTCGTCCTTCAGCGTCTCTACTTCCATGAGTCGTAGTGTACCACAGCCTAGGTGGAACTGCAACGGGGTTCGATGGACGAGCCGCGACGCGGAGATACCGTTGGGATCGCCGGACCCGTCCGCTCTGGTGGGATCTCGCGAGATCCCACCAGAGCACTGTCCGCTACTCTACTCCATTACTTCTCGAAGTAGCACGTGTGGAGCAACTCGTGAGCCTTGGGACTGCCGGGCTCACCCAGGTACTCCTCGTAGAGGCGCAGGACGGCGGGGTTGCGGTGGGACTTGCGACACACCTTCCCCTCGTCCACAGTGTACAGTGCCTGAATGCGCTGCTGGATGCGCTCCGCGCGCTCCTCGCTGTAGGGCTGTCCGCCGCCGTTGATGCAGCCGCCGGGGCAGGCCATGATCTCGATCACGTCGTACTTCGAGGTGCCGCGCTCGATGTTCTCGAGGATGCGGCGGGCGTTGCCCAGCCCCGAGGCCGCGGCGACGTTCACCGTCTTGCCGTTGATGGGGATCATCGCCTCCTTGACGCCCTCCATGCCCCGCACCGCCGTGAACCTGACGTCCTCCAGCTCCTTCTGGTTCACCTCTTCGTAGACCGTGCGCAGCGCCGCTTCCAGGACGCCGCCGGTGGCGCCGAAGATCACGCCCGCGCCCGTCGACTCCCCGAGGGGATCGTCGAAGGCCTCGTCGTCCATAAAGCGCAGGTCGATGCCCGCTTCTTTGAGCATCTTGGAGAGCTCGCGGGTCGTGATGACGTAGTCCACGTCCGGGATGCCGTTGGTCCGGTGCTCCGGCCGCGCCGCCTCGTACTTCTTGGCGATGCAGGGCATCACCGAGACGACCACCATGTCCTCCGGCGCCACGCCGATCTTCTGGGCGTAGTAGGTCTTCGCCATCGTCCCCACCATCTGTTGCGGCGATTTGCAGGTGGAGGCGACGTGCTTCAACTCCGGGAACTGGAACTCCAGGAAGTTGATCCACCCCGGGCAGCAGGAGGTCAGAATGGGCAGGTCCTCCCCGGATGCCAGGCGGTCGAGGATCTCCTTCGCCTCCTCGACGATGGTCAGGTCGGCGCCGAAGGTGGTGTCGAAGACGGCGTCGAATCCCAACCGCCGCAGGCCCGCCGCTAGCTTGCCCGGAATGGGCACGCCGGGTTCCATGTCGAACGCCTCGCCGATGGCGGCGCGAATGGCCGGCGCCACCTGCACTACCACGGTCTTCGTGGGATCGAACAGCGCCTCCCACACCTCGGGGATGTAGCCGACGCCTGTCAGCGCCGCCGTCGGGCAGACGCTCACGCACTGTCCGCAGTAGGTGCAGTTCGTATCCACCAGCGAGTTCATCTCCGCGGGACCGACGATGGCCTCGAAGCCCCGCCCGAAGCCCGTTAGCACGCCCACCGTCTGCACCTCGCTGCACATCGTCTCGCAGCGGCGGCACATGATGCACTTGTTGGGATCGCGCTTCAGCGCCTTGCTGGTCTTGTCGATGGCAAAGGTGTTGGTCTCCCACTTGAACCGCTCCCGGTCGATGCCGAACTCGTAGGCCAGCGTCTGTAGCTCGCAGTTTGTCGACTTCTCACACATTAGGCACTCGAAGGGATGATCGGACAGCATCAGCTCCAGCAGCGTGCGGCGGGCCGACAACACCCGCTTGGAGTTAGTCCTTACGCGCATACCCTCGGCGACGGGGGTGGCGCAGGAGGGCGCCAGATTGCAGCGCCCCTCTACCTCCACCACGCAGATGCGGCACGAGGCCACCTGATTCAACATCTTCAAATCCTCGAGATGCAGGTGGCAGAGGGTGGGAATGCGGACGTTGATCTGCTTCGCCGCCTCCAGGATGGTCGTCCCCTCCTCCACCGTCACGCTCTTGCCGTCAATCGTTAAGGTTATCATTCAAATCTCTTCCTATCTATCTTAGCGTCTGTCAAAGCGCCCGCTAGTTTTTGCTGATGGCGCCAAATTTGCACTTCGTCATGCAGGAGCCGCACTTGATGCATTCGTCCTGGTCGATGACGTGGGGTTGCTTGACCGAGCCCGAGATGCAGTTGACGGGGCACACCCGCGCGCACGCCGTGCAGCCGATGCACGTCTCCGGGTCGATCTCGTAACGGAGCAGGCTCTGGCAGACGCCCGCGGGGCAGCGCTTCTCCACCACGTGGGCCACGTACTCGTCCCAGAAATACTTCATCGTGCTCAGCACCGGATTGGGCGCCGTCTGCCCCAGGCCGCAGAGCGAGGTGTTCACGATGGTGTCGGAGAGCTCCTGCAGCTTCTGCAGGTCCTCCTCCGTCCCCTTCCCCTCCGTGATTTTCGCCAGGATCTCGGATAGGCGCTTGTTCCCCACCCGGCAGGGCAGGCAGCGGCCGCAGGACTCGTCGACGGTGAAGTCGAGGTAGAACTTGGCGATGTTCACCATGCAGTCGTTCTCGCTCATCACGATCAAGCCGCCGGAGCCCATCATCGAGCCGATCGCCGCGAGGGATTCGTAGTCGATGGAGGTGTCCAGGAACTGGGCCGGGATGCACCCGCCGGAGGGCCCGCCCGTCTGCGCGGCCTTGAACTTCGCGCCGTCCTTCAGCCCGCCGCCGATGTCGAAGATGATCTCTCGCAGGGTGGTGCCCATCGGCACCTCGACGAGGCCGACGTTGTTGACCTGACCCGCCAGGGCGAAGACCTTGGTTCCCTTCGAGTCTTCCGTGCCCATGGCGCTGTACCAGTCGGCGCCGCGGACGAGGATCTGCGGCACGTTCGCCAGCGTCTCCACGTTGTTGATGATGGTGGGCTCGCCCCACAGCCCGCTCTGCGCGGGGTAGGGGGGCTTGCTGCGGGGCTCTCCCCGCTCGCCCTCGATGGAGCGCATCAGCGCCGTCTCCTCGCCGCAGACGAACGCCCCCGCGCCGAACCTGATGGCGACGTCGAAGTCGAAGTCCGTCCCCATGATGCCCTCGCCGAGGAGGCCCCACTCGCGGGCCTGTTCGATCGCCATGCGCACGCGCCTGACGGCCAGAGGGTACTCCGCGCGGATGTAGATGGTGCCCTGGTGGGCGTCGATGGCGTACGCAGCGATGGCCATACCCTCGATGACGCTGTGGGCGTCCCCCTCCATGATGGCGCGGTCCATGAAGGCGCCGGGATCCCCCTCGTCGGCGTTGCAGATGACGAACTTCTCGTCGCCGGCGGCCTTCCGGGCGAACTGCCATTTGAGGCCCGTAGGGAAGCCGCCGCCACCCCGGCCGCGCAGCCCCGAGGCCATCATCTCGTCGATGACCGCATCGGGCGTCAGCTCCGTCAGCGCCCGGCCCAACCCCTGGTACCCGCCGTTCGCGATATACTCTTCGATCTTCTCCGGGTTGATGAGGCCGCAGTTGCGCAGGGCCACCCGCTTCTGCTTCTCATAGAAGGACATCTCGTGTTGCGTGGCGACCTTCTTCTTTAGCACCGGCTCTTCGTATAGCAGGCGCCTCACCGGGCGGTCCCCCCGCAGGTGCTCCTCGAAGATCTCCTCGGCGTCCTCCGGCTTAACCTGCACGTAGAAGACGTCGTCGGGGAAGACCTCCACCACCGGGCCCTGTTCGCAGAAGCCGAAGCATCCAGAGATGGAGACCTCGACCTGCTCCTCCATGCCCGCCTCGGCGACGAGCTCGCGCAGGTTCGCAGCGATCGCCTCGCTGCGCGAGGCCTGGCATCCCGTGCCGCTGCAGATGAGGACCGTCCGTCGGGTCGTTTCTCCCTCCTCAACGGGCAGTCGCCCGTCCAGCAGCGGTCGTAGGCGCGCGTTTGCGTCCAGTAGCTCCTGATAGGATCTGACTTGTGTCTTGATCGACGTCATCGCTTACTCCCTCCCGTCCCCGGCTTCCACCAGGTACTCCTCCAGGATGTCCTCAACCTTCTCCGGCGTGACCTTGCCGTAGACCCTATCATTGATGGTGACCACCGGGGCCAGTCCACAAGCGCCGACGCAGCGCAGGCTGTCGATGGAGAACTTGCCGTTGTCCGAGACCTCGCCGGACTTGATGCCGAGGATGCGCTCGAACTCCCTCAGCACTTTCTCCGCGCCGAGCACATAGCACGCCGTGCCCATGCAGACGCTGACCTGGTGCTCGCCCTTAGGGCTGGTGGTGAAGAAGTTGTAGAAGCTGACGACGCCGGACACCTCCGCGTGAGTCATCGCGAAGCGGTTGGCGATGTGCAGTTGCACCTCCTCCGGCAGGTAGCCGAAGAAGCTCTGGGCGGTGTGCAGGACCTCAATCAGCGCCTCCCCGCGCCGCGGATCCTCTGGGTCGAGGTCCAGCTCGTCGATATATGCGTCCAACCTGGCGTACAGCGGTTTCGGTAACACAATCTCTTTAGGCTCGGGGTTGATCCTAGCCATATTTGATATTCCTCCTAAACTCTGATAAGCGGTGCCTGGCACCTGGCAAAGCTGAACGCAGTTCAGCCGACGTTGTTGAGGTGCCTGGCACTTGTCCTAGACTATGATAAGTACTCATAGGTCCGCACCTGCTCGCTCGGCACACGGCATCGTTCGTCGGGACAGCGGGGCTGTAGTGCCCTGGGCGGTATCGCCCCGTGCGGAATCGTCTTGGGCGGAATCGTCTTGGGCGGAATCGCCCCGCACAGCGTGTGGCCCGCGAGGGGTCCGCTGCTGAAAACCAGGGCGGACCGCGCCAGCCGCCGCGCCTCCTCTGCGTCGTGGGTGACCAGGAGTAGCGTGGCGCCGGCGTGCCGCTCCAGGATGTGCTCGATGATGGCCACTTTCCCCGCCGCGTCGATCGACTTGAAGGGCTCGTCCAGCATCACGAAGTCCGGATCGGTGACGAAGCCCCGCACCAGTGCGACCTTCTGCTTCATCCCGCCCGAAAGCTCGTGGGGATAGCGGCCTCTGTGGGGCGCGAGCCCGCACACGGCCAGCCACGCCTCGTACCGTTCCATCACCTGTCCCGCGCGGGGAAGGCCGCCCACCTTCAATGGCAGCAGCGCGTTCTCCTCCACCGTCATGTACGGGAAGAGGCGCGGTTCCTGGAAGACCGTGACCGGATTGTCGGCCTCCAGGGAGAAGCTCCCACCGTCGGCCTCCTCCAGCCCGCTTAGGATCTTGATCAGTGTGGTCTTGCCCGATCCCGAGGGCGCCGAGATAGCCATCCTGTCGCCCTTGGGCAGGGCGAAGGAAAGGCCGTCGATGACGGTCTGGACGCCGAATCGCTTGGACAGCCCGTCCACTTCCAGCATCCTCTCGCCCGAAACGCTTTTATGATTCATCTGTTACTCTCCGTAAAAGTACTTCTGCAAAAACACCGCGAAGAAGGCGCTCTGCGCGACCTGGAAGCAGACCGTCACCAGCAGCACGGTCAGCAGGTGGAAGAAGACCTCCTCCATGTTGAAAGTGACCCGCGCCACGTTGAGCAGGTACCCGACGCCGCTCTGCGCCCCGATGAACTCGCCCAGGATGGCGATCTTCAGCGCCATCCCGAAGCCGATGGTCAGGTTGCTCTGCGCCGTCGGCACCAGGGTGGGCAGGTAGAGGTACCGCACCAGGTGGGCGCGGCTGCCCCCATGGGCGAGGAGGTAGCCCTCAAGCTGCTCGCTCCTCCCTCCCAGGGCGTTGACGGTGTTGACGGCGACGATGGGCAGCGTCAGGGACGCGACGAGGGCGATGGGCGTGTAGTCCCCCACGCCGAAGACGAGGAGGAAGACGATGCCCAGGATGGTGCCCGGCACGACCTGCAGCGCCATCATCAGCGTGTTGAGGTGCTGCGTCTTCTGCGCCACGAAGGCCACCAGTCCTGCCCCCGTGCCGAGGAGGAACGCCACCGCGAAGCCGACGCTCACCCGGTAGAGGGTCACGGCGAGGTGGCCCAGAAAGGCGCCATCCACGGTGGCGCCCAGGTTCCCCACCACCGCCACCGGGGAGGGGAGGACGTACACCGGGAAGAAGAGCGCCGCGACGGCCCAGGCTGCCACAAAGAGGGCGAACCCGAAGACGCTATTCCTGATCGCCGTAGAAAAACGTCGCATAGTCCTCCTCCAGCGGGGCACCGATGGCCCGGTAGTAGTCGCGAACGTCCCCCTCCAGCTCGGCGCCGTAACGGGGCGCGAACGAGGTGCGCTCCAGCGCGGACCGCAGCACGGGGGCCGGGAACGCCAGCTCCTCCGCCGCCACTTCGACGGCGTCCGCCGGCTCCTCGCGGATCCCTTCCACCGCCTCCTCGATGCGGCGGTTGAACGCGGCGATGACCTCCGGGTGCTCCTTCGCCCAGTCCTGGCGGGCGAAGGTCCCCACCTGCGGGTACCCATCGCCGCTGCCCGTCAGCGTCTCCCAGCGCTCCTCGTAGCTGAGCGAGACGAAGATCTCCTCCTCGCCCTCCACCAGCGAGACGAAGGGCTCGGGAAGGGCAACGGCGGAGGCCCTCCCCTGCCGCAGCAGCTCCACCGAGGCGGGGAAGGGGGAGTAGACCGGGACGACGTCCTCGCCCCACGTCAATCCTTCGCTCTCCACGAAGAAGCGCGTCACCTCGTCGATGGGAGAGCCCTCGAAGGGTAGATAGACCTCCGGGGTCGCCAGCTCGTCGAAGCGCCCGACGGCCCGGCCCCGGGTGACCAGGTAGGTCAGCCCGGAGACGTAGGAGTTGAGGAGCGTGACCGGCACCCCATCCTCGAAGAACGCCACCCCCACCGCCAGGCCCGTGACCAGCAGGTCGACGTCTCCCCGCAGGAAGAGGGCCTGCGCCTGAGAGTGGTCGGTGAAGATGGTGAGATCCACCTCGGGCATCTGCTGCGCCGCGACGATGACGGGGATGGACGAGGGGGTGGCGGGCGCGTACACGGCGACAGCCTCGTCCACGGGCTCGGGGCTCGGCGCCGCCACCGAACCCGCACAGGCCGTCACGAGCACGCCGACCAGGGCGAGCCAAGTCAAAAGGAGAAACGCCGGACCCTGTCGGCGGGACTTGGTCTGTGCCTTGCTGCGTTCAATAGTATCCGCTCTCATTTGTCCTCTCTCTTCTCTTCAGCAGGTCTCGATGATCCTGGGCAACATCTCGGTGACGCCCGGTTGATGGCAGCTGGAGCCCGTCCACGGGTAGAACCCTTCCCGCTTTTCGGACGTCACGCCGACCCTCCCTCCGGGATGATCCTCAGGCGCTTCACGTGGTGGGAGAGGACGGCGAGCTCCGCTGCCAGGTCCTCGTTCTTCACCAAAACGTCGCCGGGCACCTCTAGGCTTTGCGGGGCGAAGTTCCAGATCGCCTTGATGCCCGCCTCGACCATAGCGTCCGCCACCTCCTGGGCCACCGCCTCGGGCGTGGTGATGATCCCGATGCGGATCTTCCTCCGCCGCACCAGGTCGCCCATCTCGTCCACGTGGATGACGGTCCGCCCGCCCACCTCCTGGCCTACCTTGTCGGGGTCGTTATCGAAGAGGATGACGATCCGGAGCCCGTAGGCGGGGAAGCCGGGGTAGAGCGCCAGCGCCCGTCCCAGGTTTCCCGCGCCCGCCAGGACGGCGTCCTTGGTTTTCACCAGGCCCAGGAACGTCTCCAGGTGGCTCGCCAGCGCCTGCACCTCGTAGCCCACGCCGGGACGCCCCTTCTGGGAGAGGTAACTGAAGTCCTTACGCACCTGCGCCGGCGGGACCCCCGCGCTGCGCCCCAGGTCCGCCGACGAGACGGTCGCGGCGCTCTCGCCGATGGCGTCCAGCAGGCGTCGGTAGTAGACGGGCAGCCTGTTCAGCGTGGGTGCGGGTATGGTATCTTTCACGGTATGCGTCATCTCTCTCCTCCACGGTGGTAGCCTATACTTCGTGCTTTATTTCACGAACTACATGCTACCACTCGGCGGCCACAGCGTCAACTGAACGCGCGGAGTGAAGGGAGACGCAGAAAAAAAGAAGCCATCCCATTTGGGATGGCTCGCAGTCGGAGCCGGAGAGAGATGGCTCAACCACCAAACCAGGAGAAGACTTTCTTAGTAGGGGCACGGCCGTCTGTGCGACGAAGCGATCTCCGCCCTCGCCCGGGTTACAGCGCTCAGTCCACAATGTGATTTCTACATCTTGCCCAACCAAGAGAACAACGCTTTCCAACTCAGGTCAGACCAACCCAATTCCGGTGGTGTCAGCAGAAAGACAACGGATCTCTCTTCGCCCCGGATCACTTCCACGCTTTGGGTCTTAGAAGTTAGCATCTCGCCCAGCGGTGTTCCCTCCAGCGTCTCGACCTGGACGAGGGAGTAAGGTCTCTCAAGGGCTTCCTTCAGCAGTGGATACGCCTCCAGCCCTTCCTCGTCGACGCTCAACGTTGGCTCATGCCGGGCCTGACGCTTGTAGCGCAGGATCTCGTAGTCACCGGCCAATAGATAGGAGCCCTCCACTGGCCGTTCCGGCAGCGTGGAGCTCGTCTCCCTGAGACTGTCGACGATGGCTCGGAGTCCTGGCGGGAGGGCCTCGTGGTGAGAGATGACCGTGGCCTCGGGGCGTCCGGCGGCCGAGACCTTCACCGCGTAGTACCAGTCCTCATAGACGATCTCTGGTTCATCCGTTGGCAGCGGGTAGATGTCGTATTCATCGTCCAGCTGATAGAACCCCTTCTGCTCCAAGAGTCGGAATATCTCGGCGGCCCTATCGGCGCCCACGTCGCCTTGCCTGTGCGCATAGATCCAGTTCAAGTCATTGTAGTTCACGAATTCAGCCCGCCCGCTGGCTGAGAGGTGCAGAACCCCGAAATCCCCATAGATGATGCTTGTGTAGAATACGATGGAGAAGTCCTCCGGTGCCGGCTCTATGCCGGGGGCCGCCTCGGAGGTCGTCGTCGGTGAGGAGAGGGGCTGATCGGTCGGCGTCGTCGCGGTGGCCCCCTGGGGCGTCGCTGATGGTGGAGGTCTCCGCGTCATAGTGGGCGTCGTTCCCTCAGGCACGGTACTCGAGGGTGTGGAGAGAGGTGCTCTTTGACATCCAAGCAGCAGACAGACCATGCCCAACAGACTGGCTATGATACCGATTCTGGTCCAACCCCGCCTCGCTAGCACGTCATCCTCCTGGTGAGCCACGCGTCAAGGTCTACGCTCACGACCCGCTATGAATATCCCTTCAGCTTCCGTCATCGGCTTGGGCAGACCCTGAGCGACGGTCACTGGCGCTGCTCTATTGAGAATATTCGAGAATAGGTCGTCCTGCGATTTTCGAGTGAAAGTGCGTCTTCCCGGTCGACGTAGGTGACGAGTACGAATTGGTATTGACCTGGGGGGACTGGCGCCCGCTCTATGTAGGTTGCGAAGCGAGCCGGACCTTCCCTATCGGGGTCCTGCCAGACCCGCTGGTCCCAGGAGCAGGTGTGAGTCTCTCCAGGTCCTACCTCAGTCGGATGGGGAACCGACTCGATCCTCTGCGTGACGAGCGGCGTAAAGTCATCACCGTCCACCTTTCTTATCGTAGGCCATCCACATCCTCCATAGACGTAGTACAGGACCTGGTCCGAGTGATTCGTTATCCTAAACGTGATCTCCTCGCCAGTCCGATAGACGTCTCGTGAGACTGTGATCCCCATCTGATCTCCGGTGGGTGTGCCACGCTCTTGCGTAGGCCCAGGTGACGGTGGTGTAGGCACCGTGGTCACCGTCGGTGTAGCAGAGGAGACCGTGACCTCAGGAACTGGCGACAGTGAGGAGCTGGTGGGCATTGTGGCAGGCTCATTGACTCTGCAGCCGGTCACCACTGAGGGCAGCAGGGCCAGCAAAGCTGCGGTGGTCAGAAGCATATAGGAACGGCCCATTTCGAGTCAGTCCCCTTACAGGATGCTCTCAAAGAGGAACGCAGCAAAATCATACGCCCGATTCTGGTGCTGGTAGAACACCTCCTCCCACTCCCCAGGCAGATGGAGGTCGTCCTCGGGCAGCCGTTCGAACGCGTCCATCAGGGCGCTCACATCCGCCTGAGACAACAAGCACCACCCTCTCAGGCGACGCAGCAGCTGTATGGCCCGGGGCAGCGTCTGGGCCTGTGCGTCCCAGGCCTTCTCTATGGTTTCAAAGATCTCCTCCGCACGTCGCGCGTCAAGTCCCAGGCGCTCTCTGATCGTCGGATGGCCCTCAGCGAGCACATCCAGGTCCTCCTCAAACATCCACTCCGGCTCAAACTGCGCCACCTGCACGATGCCGGGAACCCCGTAGGACAGGAAGAACTCCTTGACCAGATACTCGCCTTCGCTATCCTCGCTCCGACCGTGGGCGAGCTCGTCCTCAATCCAGTCGAGTATATTCCGCACGTCGCCGGGGCGTTCGAGGGCGACCGGCACCACCCGCTTGACCGGAATCACCAGGTCGCCGTAGACCTGCTCCTCGACGTGGACTCGCACCTTCTGTTCGGCTAACTCGGCGGAGTTGATGAGGGTGACCCACCCGAAATTGGACATACTAACCTCCTCGCTCTCTGTTGCCAGCGGCCACCGGAAGAAGCCGGGCCACGTACAGCGGCCTAACGTTCTGACGTCTCACTCTCGATGTCTTGCCATATCCCTGTGGCGATCTCGTACCAATCCCAGAGCGTGACGCCACCGATATTCCACACCTCGGATCGGCTGCGTCGGACCATGCGGGCCACCTCGGCCACCGCTTCCGCGGCCAGGTCGACGTCCCGGATGCGACGGGCCTCGGCCAGCTTGGCGATCGGATAGACGACCAGGTCCTGGTCCGGCTCGATGGCCCGCAGGAGGGCGATCAGTTCCACGACCTCGTCGTCCCGCCCCGTCAGGAAGCTCGCCGGGATCATGTGTGCCACGTCCAGGGAATACGGATCCTCCCTATCGACGCGCTCGGCGTACAGCGTCCGCGCCTTCTCGAAGTGGTGCTGTGCCGCGTCTTCATCACCCGCGAGGCGGTACAGGTTGCCTAGCTGCACGTGAGCTCCTGGGTCCTGCTCTCGCAGCGGGTAGTTGGCCGCCGCTCGACGGAAATGGGCTTCCGCCTCTGGGTCACCGAGCCACCGCAGACAGCGTCCCACCTGCTCCAGCCAGAGCCAACCATCGGGGAAGCGCTCCAGTCGCTTCCTGGCCTCGGCCAGCCGTGCTTCAATCGCTTCCCTGTCCGGCTGCATGATCCCGCTTTCGTCTTTCACAGTCGCGCTCCAGACGTAGTCGGGTTTCCATACCCGACAATCCTCCTGCAATCAGAGTCCTCAAATGCGAAGTGGAGGACTCTCCCCGTCCCCCGCCGTTCCCCTACTCCCTGCTCCTTACTCCCTACTCCCGCCTCACGACCGCCCCCCATACGGACAGTGATCCGAATGAAACACGCACGCCGTCCGCCGGCACTGCCATGCACGCCCCTCTGACCCCTCCGGCTCTGGCGGCCAGTCCGCTCCCCCCATCCACTTCCGCGCCAGGGCCAGGGACTGCCGCTCCTGCTCGTCCAGGCTGTCCCCCTCCCGCTCGAGATGGTCCCGCAGCGCCGAGAGCGTGTTGTAGCACCCCATCGTCAGCATCGCCACGGCGTTCTCGTGCCGGTACCCCAGGCGCTCGGTGAACTGCAACGTGCTCAGCGGCATTTCCTCGGGATGGATCGTCACCTCCGTCACCTGGAGCGGCAGCCGGGTGTCCAGGATGTCCTCGGCCCAGTCCGCCATCCGATCCAGAATTCCCTCGCTGTCCGCGCCTCGATACCCCCGGATTCCCCGCTGCCTCACGTCCTCCCGCAGCCGCTCGAGGATACCCCGTCTCTCTCCCTCGTCCATCGACTGGAGCGTCTCTCGGGTGGACGCTAAGAGCGCCATCAGCGTCTCCCCGAGTTGCTCGCCCCGCCGGCCGAAGGTATTGATGGTATCGACGACCACCGCATCGCTCGACAGTTTCGCCGCCCCTTGAATCTCCCGCGTCCGCCCGATCACTTGGTGGAAAGCCGGATCTCCGATCTCGACCGGATCGACCCGTGGCTCGGGATGGAGGAAGACGACGTACAGGTCGAGGACCAGGTCCCGTCTGGAAACGTCAGCCTCGTCCGCCCATTCGCGCGTCGCGTCGATGGCGCTGTTCGACGGCGTGTTGTCGATGGCTCCCCCGTCGACGTACACGTCACCGCTTCTGGGGAAGAAATCGCGCATGTCCTCTGATGCCCGCCACCGCTCGTAGGTTCTCTCCCACCGTTCCTCGGTACCGGCCTCGTCCCCGTGCACGGCCCGATTTGCCCGGTCCATCTCCGACGCCACCTGCGGATCGTCGAGCCAGTCCGTGAGCATCCGATGGAGCGGCTCATTCTCGGGATCGTCTGGGAGGTAGATCTGTGCCACCGGGTAGGGGGCCAGCACCCCGGGGAACCGGCCCGATGCCAGGGCGGCGTTGACGGCGTCGGGGTTGCCCGGCACCTCCAACCGGAAGCTGCCCAGCGGAATCCTCTCCGGGTCCGCCCCCTCCAGGCGGAAAGCCTGCTTCTCCATATACCGCACGAAATCCTCGGTCGAGACGTAAGCCGAGACCTCCAGGCGGCCCGTCCGATAGTTGGCTCGGGTGAGGCGAAGATCGATGCCGGCTTGCGCATAATCGCGCATCGTTCTACCGGGCTGGATCAGGCGCGTCTTCTCAACGCCGGCGGCTGCGCTCACCAGCCGCTTGCCCTCCAGATGAGCGCGACGCAGGGGCGCGATCGGATCCGTGAGAATCGAGGCGAGTTTGGGGTCCTCCTCGGGCGGCACGAGCGATCTTTCTATCCCGAATCGGGCCAGGTAGGTGCGCATGGCTTGCTCGAACGGTGCGTCGCGGCCATGCTTCAGGATGGTCAGGACCTCACCTGCGCCGCCCAATCGCTCCACGAGCTCCTTGCCGAGCCGGACGAGCGCCGGCCAGACCCGGGGCGACGGCATGGCGCTCCGCTTCGGATCCGTCCACCACCACATTAGGTGGGTCAGATCCGGCAGACAGATCTGGAACCGCGCCAGGTCGTCCTTCAGCCTGCCCAGCGGGCCCGTTGCGCTGTCGTCCACGATCCGCTTCTCTGGCATCTGCAACCAGGCGTGGTGGTAGGCCTTCACGAGGTCGTCCATCGCTTCCACGGCCGCTTCGGGGTCGTCTCTGACGTCGGCGGGGAGCCCCTTCTTACGCAGCAGGTATTCGGCGAAGAACACCGAGTTCAAGGCCCCGATTGAGGACCCGGTGATGACGTCAAAGTTCATCCCGGTGAGGTGAAACGCGTGAACGACCCCGGCTTCATAGAGCCCCTTCGCGCCGCCGCCCGTCATTACAAAGCCGCGGCGCTTGGTCCTTCGACGGTGCGACATGGCCCGCCTCCTCTCGCTGTGGGGAACGCGATGCAACCAGACCAGTTCCTCGTCGGTGGGATTCATTGTAGCATCATTGCAGGAATCATACCATTGACATGGACGACCCTCGTGTGATATACTGGACTCGTCACTTGATGATCCGGACTGAGGACCTGAGTCCATGCCTCCCGGAGTTCCTCACCCAAAAAACCAGGTTCGGCGAGTTGCGCCGGGATCATCGCGACCGTCCCCACTGGACACGTCATTGATGACCGGGCCGTTTGGAGGGAGCGCCGTGCGCGCATAGATGAGGAGTCTAATACCATGGCCGAGAAGACCAACAAACTGGGAATGGGATGGCTACCGGACCCTCCCGACTTTCGGGACTACACGGTAGAGCGAGAGGAGGTTTCTTCCAGGCTGGCACGGCTGGGGGAGAAAGAACCCGTGAGGGGCATGCTGGAACAGGTAGGCGTGTCAGAGCCGGTGAGGGCCGGGCTCACCGATTCGGTGGACCTGCGACGGTGGTGCGCTCCCATCGAGGACCAGGGTTCCCTCGGCTCGTGCACGGCCCAGGCTGCCGTGGGAATGGTGGAGTACTTCGAGAGGCGGGCCTTCGATAACCACATCGATGCATCAAGGTTGTTCCTCTATAAGGTCACACGCAATCTGCTCCACTGGACGGGAGACACCGGGGCCTACCTTCGCACCACCATGGGCGCACTGACCCTTTTTGGCGTCCCGCCAGAGGAATACTGGCCCTATGAGATCGACGATTTTGACGAGGAACCCCCCGCCTTCACCTACGCCTTTGCCCAGAGCTATCAGGCGATCAGCTATTACCGTCTCGATCCACCGGAAACCTCGAAGCCCGAGCTGCTGGAGCGGATCAAGACGAATCTGGCTGCTGGCCTCCCCTCGATGTTCGGATTCACGGTCTACAGCTCCATCCGACAGGCGGCAGCGACCGGCGAGATTCCCTACCCGACACCTGGTGAGAGGCGCATCGGGGGTCACGCTGTGGTTGCGATCGGGTACGACGACGGCCTTGAGATCACGAACACCGATGGAGAAGACCCGGAGACGACAGGAGCCCTATTGATCAGAAACTCTTGGGGCACAGACTGGGGCGACGAGGGCTATGGTTGGCTCCCCTACGAGTACGTGTTGAAGGGGCTGGCCATCGACTGGTGGTCGATCCTCAAGAATGAGTGGATCAATACGGACGTGTTCAAGCTTTAAGGGGGTGACCCGGGCCAACGTGTTGGGAGAGTGAGAAGGGCTCTGTTGGCGCCAGTCAGGGACTCACCCTTCTGGCTGGCCCCGGCTGCGTCAACAGCGCGAAGGGAATGTGGAGAATAGCGCCACATGTCTGAGATTGTCATCGTCCAGAGCGATCAAGGAAGCGAGTTCCAGGTGCACCCGGGCGATCTGATCGTGGTTCGCCTTCCGGAGAATCCAACGACTGGCTACCGGTGGGAGCTTGACGTGGCTGATGATCGGATCATAGCCCTTCAAGATTCCGACTACTCGACCGCGTCCAGCGCCGGCATCGGTGGCGGCGGGATGCGCACGTTCAGTCTCGAGGCGCACCGACCGGGAACTGTGCGCGTCCGGCTGAGGCTGCGGCGAGAGTGGGAGCCGGAAGAGGCCGCGGTCGATTGCTTCGAGGTCACGATTCGCGTACGGGAGGCATGACTCGCTCCTACGGGCGGTTCGGCTCCTTCACCCCGGCAGAGATCCAGGAGGTGATCAGACAGGGGCGCAACATCGCCCGGAGGGAGCTGAACGCTAGCGCCGCTCCAGCCACATAACGGACTCGCCATCCTCGTGCAGTGTAGCGACCTGGCTCGCAGGTCCGCTGGTCGCACCGCCGTCGGCATCAAGCTCAAGACGTAAGTCGTAATAGATGGACGCGTCCCAGCACGTCGCGGGCAGCGATGGCCCGCCCGTCGTCGCTCACGGCGCACTTCCTCAGGGGCAGATCGCTGGTATAGACCGCGACAACCGTCCACCCTTCCAGGTCCCACACCCGCACGCTCCGGTCCTCCGACGCGGAGACGGCGTGACGGCCGTCCGGGGTGACGGCCACACCCCAGACGGTACCGCCGTGTCCGCGCAGCGGCTGCAGCTGTTGACCGGCCCTCAGATCCCACACTCGCACGATGCGACCAACGCACCCCGAGACGGCGAGGCGACCGTCGGGCGTCATAGCCACATCCTCGATCGGTGAGCTATGACCCATCAGCTTGATCGGTTGGCCGTCGCTGGACGTCAGATCCCACAGGGTGAGAGCGTCATCTGCCCTGGCCGGTCCTGACTCCTCCTCTTCGGACACCTTGACGCCGCGCTCTTCGTAAGTGATGGCCTGCCGTTCGTTCGCCGCGGCGACGACCAGTCGGAATAATCCTCCTCCGACGGGTCGGATTGATCTCGGCGCTCCGTGGCCCGACTCAACGGATGTCGGAGGTAGCCTGCCAGCCAAACTCTGGTCAGCCGGTTCTGGGTCAGGATGGCTCTCGGTGTGCCGCTCAATGAAGGCTCGCGCGGCCTTCCGCCGTGCGTCGCGCTCCTCCCAGATACCTGCGAAGGTCTCCTCCGCGGCCTGACGTCCGGCCGGCTCTGATAGGGGCTGGCCTGTCTCCAGATCCCAGATCTCCACGATGGCCTCTCCCTCCGCTGAGGTCGCCCAGCGGCCGTCCGGCGTGACGTCCACTCTGTCCCCGGGGACGGCGGCCGCCACGGACGGCGCGGTCGATTCTAGGGCCCATACCCGGAGGGTGTGGTCACCCTGGGCCACGAAGGCGGTTCGGCCGTCCGGCGTGAGGGCCGCGGCGCGGATGAACGCCTGAGAGCCCTGGCTGGGCAGGGTTGCCCGGCGGACGCCCTCCTTGATGTCCCAAACCTCCAATGTGTACTCGTCCGGCCTAACGAGCCCCGTCATCCCTTGCTCGCCGTCCGGCGCCACGGCCACCACGTCTCCCGGATCGTGATCTGACAAGGCTGGACGGGACCTCTGCGCCTCGACGTCCCAGATGCGCAGCGGAGAGCCGTAGAACACGCGGCGCTCGGTGTGCGACAGGGCCAGCGGCGGGCGGTGATGCCACGAGGATAACGTGTCCTCCCAGGGCAGCTCGGCCGGGAGTTGTCCCCGATCGAGATCCCAATGCCTGACGGCGCTCGTCGAAAGCGCAGCGGCATACCGTCCGTCCGGCGTGATCGCGACCCGGTGGATAACTCGCTCCCCCGCTCCCCCGTCCTCGGCTTCCGGCTGGGGCGGCAGCAGAACCGTCCGCTGCCAGGTGCCCGGTCCTGACCCGGCGAGGTCCCACACCACCAGCGAGCCATCCGCGGCCCCCGAGATCGCCCGGCGCCCGCCGTCCGCAACGGCGAGCGCTGTGATCCGCCCATCGTGCCCCTGCAGCACCGACACTTCGTCCCCGGTTGCCACATTCCACACGTGGATGCCGCCGTCGCGGGCCACCAGCGCCCACCGGCCGTCGGGCGTCAGGCCCACGGGGTTGAAGCCACCGGCGTCCGCCTGGTCAGGCAGCGTATGCAGCTCGGTGCCACTCCTCAGGTCCCACAGACGCACCGTGCGATCCAGGTGGGAGTTGCCGGCCGTGATGCCCCACCGCCCATCGGGTGTGATGGCCAGCGAACGGGCGGTCCCCTCGTGACCCGCCAGGGTGAAGAGCAGCGGGTCGCCCGGTGGGATCAGGCTGCGGTTCAGGGGCCGCAGCCACGGCGCTCCCTGCCACCGGGCTGCCCCGTCCAGCAGATCCTGTATGCCCGGCTCGTGGTGGGCGAGGAGGCGACCGAGCAGCTGGCCGGCCAGTTGGGTCGAATCCTGCTGCAGGATCTGGGCCGACCGTTTGATGGTTTCGTGCACCACGCCCAGCTCGCCGCCCTTGTCGGGCCCATAATCATAGTCCTGGAGGACGGCTCGCACGTCCGTCGCGCCCAGCTTGCCCTGCAGCCAGTCAAAATCGAGCAGCACCTCCTGCAACCTATCCTCGTAGCCCGCCTCAACCATGTGAATCGGCAGGTGACGTAGCCCGTAGCTGTCGCATTCTTCCCACTTGTCCGTGTGCTTTTGCAGGTAGAAGTCGGCGATATCATGGTTTCCTTCCTGCGGAAAGACGCGATACGTGGTGTCCTCCAGCAGAAAGTCGCGGAAGGACTGATGGTAGATGCGAAATGGGCCGTCGGGCTGCGGGCCGGCGAGATACTGGCCGCATGTCCGCAGCAATCTTCGCATCTTCGTGCTGCGCTGCTTCGTCACGCCAGCGAGTTGAGCGCTGGTCAGCCCGTCGCCTCGCGCCACAGCCAGGAGACCCAGCAGGGGGGCATAGTCATCATCCCATGTGTCAAGGGAGCGTCCCAGTTCTCGTCCGAGAAACTGGCGGTAGACGTCATGGAGGTCCTCAGGCAAGGGTAGCTTGGCAACGTCCTCGACCCCCTCCAGGTCCTCTGGTAGGTCATCGATCACGTACCGGGCGTAGAGGAAAATACCTTTGCTGGCATCCGCAATCCGACCGGCCAGGTCGCTGCGCCTCGGCTCGTCCAACCCCTTAAGGCGCCGGTGCGCGTAGTTCTTCACCTCATAGACGTTGGCTGGGGCATCCGCGATGAGGTCCAGTGCTGGCTCGCCAAGAGCGTGCGTCACCCGCTCCTCTGACGAACGGCTGGTCAGCAAGAAGCGGACCCGGGGCGCCAGATCGCGGGGATCGTCCAGGACGTGCCCTAGCAGATCGACCAGGGTCTCCCCGGGGTAAGTGAGGGCCTCGTCCAGGCCATCTACCAGGATCAGGATCGATTCCTCAAGTCCTTCACTTACCAGTTCTCTCAAAGGCTGGCCCACAATCCGGTCAAAGGCCACGCGCGCCGAGAGGTTACCGAGGTGCAGTTCGAGGCCCAGCACACCGGCTACAATGCCTCCGGGTTCTACCGTGCCCGCTGTCTGCTGGATGCGGACTTCGGGATCCCGTATTCCCACACGTTTCAGAGCGTCGGCAAACGCTGGATGCCCCGCTAGGCGCAGGCTCAGTGCTTTGACAAAGCGTATCGGGTCCAACGTATCGTTGTAGAACGCCTGGCAGAACTGGTAGAAGTCGATGCTCGTTGGAAGGGGGAAGGCATCGTCGCTCTTCTGCACGTGCGCCTCGCTCATCTGCACCAGCCGCGCTGCGATGGCGCTCTTGCCGGTGCCTGGCCTTCCGCTTAATAGAAATACCGGCGAGCGCTTGGGATCGGTCAGCCATTCATTGATGGCCCCGAAGACCCACTCCCGGCCGGTAAACGCTTGCGTCCGTTCTGTGACCAACTCCGTGTAGTCCAGGCCAGCCACGCGGTAAAGTCGCTGGGTGCAGTTAGGACACCAGCGTGCGTCGGCGGGCACGCGTTCATACCCGCACAATGGGCATTTCATACGCACCTCCCGGATCCAACGCTATGCGGACTTCAGGTTGGCGATTCTCCTGCCTCCCGGCGCTCCAAACCGTGAATAGCGCGGTCGACGCTCTGCTCGAGCCGCTGCCGCTCGCGCCGCTTCGCGTCTGTCTCCGGGGGCGACCGGTTGGGCAGGATCTCGCGCTTGAAGTGCACCAGGTGGTCGATGGAACGCCGTGTCCCCACCCGGCCCAGGGCGGTCACCATCCGGTGCTGCAGGTACTCGCTCTTCCACACCGGCTCGGAGTCATGTTCCGGCCCCTTATCGCTGAAGCCCAGCTTCTCCCACAGGATCTCCTCGGCGCCGTCGACGGGTGCCAGCAGATAGAGCATGTTGACAGCGTGGGCCTTGGCGTAGACGTACGGATGCTGCAGACCTTTCTGGATGAGACCCCGGGCTTCCGTCGCTCGCATACGGCCCAGCACGTATAGAATGCGCTGCTGAGTGCCCCACGTGGTGTCGGGGTCGTCGTATAGCGCCATGAGGCGAGGGATCAAGGAGCGATCGTCTAGATCGAGGAGCCCATCGGCCACGCACCAGGCGATTCTCCCTTCCTCCTTCTGCAGCGCGTCGAAAAGCACGGGCGTAGCTTCCTGGCTCTTGGTGGCACCCAGGGCCAGGTAGATCACGCCCCTCACAGGACCGCTGGCCTCCCCGATCAGGTTGATCAGTTCCTCCACCTCGGGAGGCTCTGCCGTGAGCAGGCCGAGAGCCTGGTCGATCATCCTGTCACGACTCGATTTCGGGTCACCGAACGGGCTTCCTTTCTGCTGCAGCGCCGGGCGGATGATGTAGGCCAGCAAATAGACGATGCGCTGGTTCACCAGACTGTTGGGCTGGCGCCCGGTGAGGATGTCCAGGCATAGCCGGGCCGCCCGTTCCGGTTCGATGACGTCCAGCGCTTGTTCCAGGTTCCGCACGAAGGGCATGTGCCACCGCAGGCGCTGTCCGGACGCCTCGGAAAAGGATTTGGTGATGATAAGGTCCAGGTCTTCGGCCCGCCCTGCCTGGATCAGGTGGTGAGCGGCGTATTCGAGCGAGTAGGCGTCACACTTGGACCAGTCGCCCGCGAAGCCCTTGAGGTGCTCGGCGATCCGCTCGTGCTGCAGTTGCTCTTCGCACCAATATCCCCCGGCGCGCTCCGCATCCAGGAGGAAGTCGGCAAACGAGCGGTGGTAGATCGCATAGCGGCGGGAAGTCTCCAGCGACGATGGGTCAACGTCCAGGAACTGCCGCAATTCGATCAGGATGATGCGGGTGTCCGCTTGCGCCAGACCCGCGATGTGGGAGAGCTGGCTCTCATTGAGTGGCTCTCGGGCGACGGCCAGCGTCCCCAGCACCGGCCGATAGGTGGTTCGCCACTCGCTGTCCGTGGGTTGGATCAACCGTCCCAGGAACTCCTTGTAGGTGGCATCGAGGCCCGTTGGCAACGCGTCCAGCGATGCCTGGGTGATCCTCCCGGTCTTAGCTTCCAGCATCGGAAGCATATAGCGTACGTAGAGGAAATTCCCTTCGCTTGCATCGCGCAGGTGTTCGGCGAAGTCCCTGGCGGAAAGGTCGGGAGCCAGCTTTGCAGCGAGCGTCCGATGCTTCCCGCCCCGCCTCAGGACGTGCAGAACGTGCCGCTCGATATCCAGCAAGCTCCGCTTCTCCCCAATACCCGCCGACAGGGTCTGGGTCCGGGCCTGGTCCGTCCGCAAGAACCTCGGGGCCGTCTCCGTCTCGAAACGTGACGTCAGGAGGAGGCGCACGCCGGTTTGATCGCCCACAAGCTGAGCAAGGAGCTTGATGATTCCTGTCTTCCCGCTGTAGATTAGGCTCTCGTCTAGGCCGTCAACCAGCAGGACCACCTGGCGAGCGGTTACGCCTGGAAGGGCTCTGAGAGGCGACCGCACGACGCGCATGAACGCGTCCTCGGGCGTAGGCGCGCTGACTTTGACCACGACGCCTACCACCTGTCCACCGCGTACCTCCCTTACCGTCTGTTCCACATGCACGTTTCTGGTCTGCCTGGGGCCCTCGCCGAGCTGTGTCTCTGTTAGGGCATCACGGTAGACAGGGTAGCGACTGGCCAATTGGGAAGCGATCGACTGTGTGAATTCGAAAGGGTTGGTCCAGGCTGGAGTGCGTGTGGAACAGAAGTGGATTGCACTCAGGAACTGGGGGCCGAGATGCTCAAGATCTGCTGGAGGTTCAGCCTCGCGTGCTGCGAACTGGGCGAGCCGCGCTGCGATTGCCGTCTTTCCGCTCCCTGGTTTGCCGCTGAGGTGATAGATGCGCGGACCATCGGCCTTGCCCAGCCACGCATCGACGTCCTCGTATATCCACTCCCGATCTGTATAGTCTTTAGTGTGATCGGCGACATACCTTCTCAAGTCGCTGACGGGTCGTCCTGTATCGTCACTCACTTGACACCTCCTCAGACTAGGTAAACATCGTGAGACCGTTTCCGAACCTGTCAGTTTGCGCCTTCCATCCGCAGGGAGTCCATGTACCCGTAGTCAGGGGCTTCATCATTCTCGGCAACCTTGTGAAGGTTCGGGCGCCAGACGGCCTTACGTCGTGCCCGGGCCTCAGATATTGGTCTGCTTAGGCACCTGCTGTGCAACCTTCGCAACCTTACACCCTATGCTGGGTTTCGCTTGAAAACGATAAGACCGTGCCCCGTAGTTCCCCCTGTATCCCTGTCCCGGATGTTAAGGCTCTGCCCTCGTACCCGATCTACGATGGCCCCGCGGACGCATTTCTCTTCCACAGCCCGCCGGCTGCCAGCGAGCGTTGGCAGATCTTGATCGCCTCGTCCAACGCCTGGTCGGGCGGGATCACCGCGTCGAGGAACAATTGGACCAGGCGCGTTGCGATCCCGGTCTTGCCGCTCCCGGCCCGACCCACGATGAGCAGGATGCGTGGCGCTTTGACGTCGGCGACCCAGGCACCGATCTCGCGAAAGACCCAGTGGCGCCCGAAAGGTCGACCGTCCATTCCGCCACGTGGGACGAGTAGTCGATGGGTAGCGGCCCCAACATGGGACTGGCACAGCGGGGACGGAAGTTGGCACCCTCTGGCGTCCGATCAAAGCCGTAGGTTCTACATCTCATGCTTCACCTCACATCACGGCATCAGTCTTCCCGCCAGGTTGCTCAATGCAGCCTGATCTCGCAGGAGGGGCAGAACGACCACGTAGCCGCGACATGCCTACCGCAAGTGGGGCAGGTACGCCATTGGTGTGGGTGCGGTCCATCGTCTTCACCGGTATCAGCCTCCGTCGACCGGCCCGGAGCCTGAATGGGCACGTTTGTTACACGGAGAATATCTACGAGCTGCGTCAATGCCTGGCTCCACGAGGCTCCATCCGCGCCCGACGACAACATACCAATCTGGGTCCCGCCGTTACTCCGGCCGGTTTCTTGCACGATGTACGGTCCAGCGAACAGGTTGATCGTGAGGCCCGCCACGCCCTCGATGGTTGTCTCGGGCTGCCGGATGGGATCGGTCCTTGCTACCCTGACCTGAGTAGGCTCAGAGTCTATTCTGGTCTGGCTCTTGGCGACCCTTGTCGGGTGCGGTTCGACCGACAGATCTAGGTGCTCCTTGCTCGCCTGGTCGGCTGCAACTCCCGTCACTTGATTGAACACGCGGCCCGTTGGTGAGCCCAGGTACAAGACCGGCGCGCCCCAATCCCGCACGTGCCCAACATCATCGAACGCCTGCGACCGGGTCGCCAAACGGCCCAAGGAAACGGCTTCATCGACTGTTTGCCCCGCTACGAGAGCCCTGTGGAAGACTGTCATGAATGCGGATGCTAGTTCATCCAACATGGGGAACTGCAGGAAGAGCACGGCGGGAATACCACCGCTCACCAGCGCTTCGGCGACACCAGTCCATGCTTTGGAGCGTTCCCGTCGGTCCGATCCGAAGACGGGTCGCAGAACGACCATCCGGACCCCCTGACGGCGCACCAACTCAGCCAGACCGTCGGCTGGAAGCAGGACGGCTAGATTGTCGTTGCTGGACAGAACAAAACTGGCCTCCCGGCACAGAGCCCCGCTAGGCCCCAGACCCATGGCAGCGTGCGCATACCCAGTGAAGTGCAAGATATCGACCTGCTCCACTAGGCGTTCCACGATATCGTGCACACGGGTACCGCGATGCGGAGGGTTTTCAGCTGAACAGAGGGGGGGAAGCTCCTCGACGGTCATTCCGGGTACATCACGCAGGGCGTGAACAATCGACCTCCGCTCAAGCGCAAGTCGCTTGTACTCAAGGCCATCAACCGGTGGGTAGTCCTTTGGGGCAGCATAGGTTAAGATGACCCGTCGCTCCGTCGGTGGTTCGAACCAGTCATGCCCCTGCGGCACAGCTTCGTGGCGTGCGATGGAGATGCGCGGATCGAGGGCCAAGAAGTCGCTCGGCCTTCTCTCCCCGCGTACGCGTTGGATGTACAGGTACTCCCAGGGATAGCCCGCGAGTTCCCGGGCCAAACGTAGCCGCAGCCGGATGCCCTCGTCCTCACGGAGCCAGTCCAAACTTGTCTGGAAGAGCTCTCGGGCATACGATGGCAATAGCAGACCCGCCAGAACCTCGCCAACCCACGCCTGTCTCTCGACATCGAGACGCCGCGCTGCCACGTCGTCGAGGGCCGGTGCTAGCTCTTCAGGCACTCTGACCCTCTCACTCATCGTTCCTCGCCCGACCGGTGAATCAAACACGGCGACAGACAGAGAGCGGATCCGGTTGCTGTCATCTCGCTCCACCTGATCGGCAACTAGGACGAAGTCGTAGTACACTCGAATAGACATGCAGACCCTCGCTTTCTACTCTATCGTGGCCTGAGACTACGCCAAGCCTTGGTGCGTCGCTGTGTCTTGTGGTCGGGCAACTCAGCTCTTGCTGTGCAGCGCCTCATGCGCTGTCAGGGCGTCGGGAAAATCGCATCATCCGGATCACTTTCATACGTCCGGCGCTGTTGGTGTTCGCCTGGCGGGCGGTTCTCAGAACTCTGGCACTGGGCCCTGCGTTTTCGCGCTCGCCATCGTGGACGGCCTCCCGACTGGTCGGTTCTTCAGACATGAGTCACTATTTTCTCTTGCTCGCCTGAAGCCCAGCGCCACAATAGGCGCAGGCGTTCCAGTCATCCTTGATGGGTCTGCCGCATTCAGGGCACATGGACTCACTGGGTAGCTTCGCCCCGCAGGATGGACAGACGCTCCACTCCTCCTCCACCGGTCTCTGGCACTGGGGGCACCGCAGCCGCTCACCTTCGCTGTCCTGTGACGACTCACCTCCAGACAGCCTTGCCGGTCGAAACGACTCCTTCAGCATCGCATCCAGATCATCCCACCCCAGGTCGTCGGTGAGCACACCCCCGATCATCGTCCCTGTGACCGTGTCCGCTGTCTGTCTCACCGTGACCTGGTCGCCGTGGAAGCTGACGGAGTAGGTGCCGATCATGAGCCCCGCCACGTCTTCATCCACGCGCTGGATGACCTCGACCTCATCGATCTCGACGTTCTTGGTGACGGCTCCCACCACGCGACCGGTGGTGCCGACTCTGGTCATGTGTTGGTCAAATCGACGCCTCGTCCGCTTCTCGGCCTCCTGGACTGCCTGCTCGTCGCCAACCGGATTGAAGACGCGCCCGTCCGGCGTGCCCAGGTAGAGCACCGGCACTCCCCAATCCCGGATGTCGCGCCGGCCGTCTAAGGCCTCTGCGCGGATGGCGGCCCGGCCCACGGCCATCGCCTCGTCGATCTGCTTTCCGGCGACCAGGGCCGCGTAGAAGTCAGCCATGAAGGCGGCGGCCAGGTCGTCCTGGATGCTGAACTGCATCGCCAGGACGGCGGGGATGCCGCCCCTCAAGAGTGATGCCGCCACGCTGCTCCACACGTGGAACGTGTCCCTGCGGGCCGTTTCGCACGCGCCAAGCACGACCAGGCGCACACGCTTGTCGCGCAGGATCTCCATGAGACGGTCTCCGGGCAGGGGGACAGCCCGGTTGTTCTCATCGGCCAGGATGATGCCGCCCTCACCCATAATATCGGCGCCCCCTGGCCCCAGTTGCTTAAGAAACTCACCATGTCCCCCGAAGTGAAAGATGTCCGTGGGGTGTGAGAGGGCCTTCATCACGTCTCGCAGGTTCGCCCCGGGGACGCCGTCGACCTGGTCGTCGTCGTACGGCGGCAAGTATGCCACGTCGAGCCCCGGCAGGCCCGCCAGGGCCGCCCGTATCGCTCGCTGTTCCGTTGGCAGGTTCACCAGCTTCCGATAATCCTTGTGGGGCTCGGGCGAGGCCATGGCGACGACGACGCGCCTGCTGTCGGCGGCACCGAACCACTGAACCGGCAGCGCGATTGCCTGGTGCCGGGCGATGGAGATACGCGGGTCCAGGGCGAGGAAGCTGCTCGGTTTTCGCTCGCCGCGCATGTCCTGGATGTACATATACTCCCAGGGCCAGGTTAGCAGCTCGTCAACCAGGCGCAGCCGCAATCGAATCCCTTCGTCCTCGCGAATCCACGCCAGGCTTCTCTCGAACAAGCCGCGCGCGTACTCGGGGAGCAGCAGGCCGGCCAGATCCTCGCCGAGCTCCATCTGCTTGTCCACCTTCGAGTCTAGATCGCGGGTTTCCAACATCCGGTGCGCCTGGATCCAGTCGACGGTGTTGTCGAACACCTTCTCCGGAACGCGGACCCGTTCCTTCTTCTCACCCTGTCCCACGGGTGAGTTGAAGACCCGCACGGTGAAGCTGCGGACGCGACCCTGCTGGTCTTTCTTCACGTCATCGGTGAAGATCACGAAGTCGTGATAATGTCGAATCGCCATCGGCTACTCCTCCCCGGGTGCCTCCAGGGTCATCGTCACCACACGCCGCACACCGGGCAGGCGATCCAACCAGTGGACGTTTTCGGCATCCACGTAGTCCGCTCCCAGCAGGACCACGTAGCCCCCGAGGGCGATGTAGGCGGCGGCCAGAAGCAGTTGACCCTGGGGCAGGGCCGCCGCCGGTATCAGAGCGGCCCACTTCAGCTTCGGTACGATCTGGTCCACCAGATTCGTCTGACGCGCAAACCTCTCCTTCAGCGTGTCCACTTGCTCGATCGCGGCCACGAACTGTTCCAACTCCACGTCTCCGCCTGCAATGAGGGACTTCAAGGCGAGCTTTGTTTCTTCCGTCCCATACAGCTCAGCCAGCCAGGAGCCGATCCGGTCCTCGACCTTGATCTCCTTCAACCATTTCTGGACCTCTTCCTGCACGACCTTCGCCAGTTCCGGTCCAAGCAGCGCCACGAAGCTATCGTAGGCTCTGAACACGAACCCCCGAAATAGCTCGTACAGCTTGGAAACCTTTTCCGCATGACCCAGGGCCTTGGCCAGGTCCATTCCGACGAGGCCCGCGGCCCTGGCGACCTGGCCCAGCCCCATTCCGAGCAGTCCTCCCAACGTCTCCTTCGCTGTGTCCGTAGCGTGGCTCGTGATCACGGCCAGCGTCCCCGTTGAGCGCTCCATCAGTTCGACGCGGGCTGAGCCCACGTCCTTGAGGACCGTCGCTGTGCGCTCTGCAACGTGTCGCTCACTCAGGGGGCTCAGGAGGAGTTGCAGGGTCGGTTCCGGGCTCCGACCGAAGGCTGCGCTTCGGTCGAGGGCCTCCGGTCGGGTCCATGCCCGTTCTGCTTCTTCGTCTCTGGCTGCCTGCAATAGGTACTCGCTGACCTCCAGGTCGGTGAGCGCCTTGGCGAGAAGGGCGGTTTCGGTCGTTGCGCGCTCTTCAGGCGTCGCCGCAGCCAACCGGGTCGCAGCGCTGGCGATCACCTGCTCCGATACGGGTAGAAGTTGCTCTGCCTTCACCGCCAGATCAGCATACGAGTCCGGCCCTCGTGGGCCCCGCTCGCGGGCAGGCTCACCGGATGGCGTGAATAGAACCCGGACGCCGTCGGCGTAGGCCCGTACTGCCTCGACATATGGATCATTCTCGTTCATCGTCTGTCTCCCGTGGTTGCATACCTTTATGTGCATCGATACACTGGACACTGGCCGGACTCCAGACTGGCTGCTTTTGCCGTGACCACCC